>Ga0210389_10000638_pt1 | contig 30615 bp, 21 predicted proteins | sample IncBWH28OmetaG_FD_160127 | JGI IMG/M metagenome (GOLD analysis project Ga0210389, IMG submission 160127) | Forest soil microbial communities from Barre Woods Harvard Forest LTER site, Petersham, Massachusetts, United States - Inc-BW-H-28-O ... | reverse complement strand
AGCATGAAAGCCGCGGCATAGTAGCGCCGGCATCTTGCCGGCTGTTCCGCGGGCGTCTTGCCTGCGGATTCGCAAAGCTTCCCTAGCGCTTGCAACGTACGCCACCGCACAGAGCGTTTCCCTCCCCGCCGTTACCATCGAGCGCCCCCGCCCCCCGTTTTGAAGCAATTTCCCTCCTCCCATCATCTAAAATGTCTCGATGGCCCTTGCCGGACAGTATGCGGTTGAAAGTCATCCGCACGCGATCCCCGCGACCATGCAAGCTGCAGTCTACCGCGGCGTAAACGACGTCCGTCTCGAAACTGTCCCTGTTCCCAAGATCGGCCCAGGTGAAATGCTGGTCCGCGTCCATTCGTGCGGCGTCTGCGGCACCGACCTCAAAAAGATTTCCACAGGCTCGCACTCCGCGCCCCGCATCTTCGGACACGAAACTTCCGGCATGGTCGCTGCCGTCGGCGAAGGGGTTCAGAACTATCGCCCCGGCGATCGAGTCATGGTTTTCCACCACATTCCTTGTCGCGAGTGCTTTTACTGCCATAACAAAACATTTGCTCAGTGTTCGACCTACAAGAAAGTCGGCTGCACCGCCGGATTCGAGCCTTCTGGCGGGGGTTTCGCCGAATACGTCCGCGTCATGGATTGGATCGTCGACCACGGCACCGTCCGCATTCCGGACGGCGTTTCCTACGAGCAAGCCTGCTTCGTGGAACCGGTCAACACCTGCATGAAAGGCATCGAGGCCCTGCGCCTCCGCCAGGGTGAAACCGTTCTAACCATTGGGCAAGGTCCCATCGGCATCATCCTAAGCGTCCTGGCCCGGCAGGCCGGGGCCACCTTAATTACTTCCGATTTGTATCCCGAGAGGCTTAGAATAGGATCAAGTTTCGGATTAGACCTTACAATTGATGCATCGCGGGCAAATGTCGTCGACCGTGTCCGCGAGTTGACACAGGGGCGTGGCGCCGACGCGGTGATTCTCGCTGTCGGCGGCAACTCCCTGATTCGTACAGCGATGGATGCGGCCCGTCCGGGTGGGCGGGTGTTACTTTTTGCGCAAACCCAGCATGGAGAAGCATTGATCGATCCAGCAGCCGTGTGTGTCGATGAGAAGACATTGGTTGGGTCTTATAGTGCATCGGTCGATTTGCAGGATGAATCAGTCCGTTTTGTCATGAACCGTGTGATGGATCTGGAACGGCTGGTCAGCCATCGCTTCTCGCTCCCGCAGAGCCCGCAAGCCCTGGATCTGGCGGCCCATCCCCAACCTTCATCCATGAAGATCATGATTCAGCCCGGCAGTGATTGGGCAAGTTAGTTTGGGAAGACGACGCGGCGTCAGCCGCAAGGTTTTGTGGAAGGGCACGACTTCAGTCGTGCCGTTAAGGGACTTACGTAGGCGGGGCTTTAGCCCCTGAGGCAACTGGAAGGAAGCGCAGTGAACGGAAAAATGACCGCTGCCGTCTTGTACGGCAAAGAAGACCTCAAGATTGAAAAAGTGCCCATCCCTCGCGTGGGAGACGGCGAGGTTCTGGTCAAAGTTCAAGTCGCACTGACCTGCGGCACCGATCTCAAGGTATTCCAGCGCGGCTATCACGCCCGCATGATTGTTCCTCCCGCCCTTTTCGGCCACGAACTGGCCGGCGTTATTGAAGAGGTCGGCTCTGGCGTCACCGGTTTCAAGAAGGGGATGCGCGTCGTCGCCCTCAACTCGGCTCCGTGCCAGATGTGCTTTTACTGCTCCAAGCATCAGGAAAACCTCTGCGAAGATCTTCTGTTCAACAACGGCGCCTACGCTGAATATATTCGCGTTCCCAAACGCATCGTTGAAGCCAACATGCTGGTCATTCCCGCCAACGTGACTTTCGAAGATGCGGCCATGACCGAACCTCTGGCCTGCGTGCTGCGCGGACTGCATGAAACCGGAGTCGAAATCGGCGACACGGTCACCATCCTCGGCGGCGGCCCCATCGGACTTATGTTCGTTCAGGTCGCCCGCGCCATCGGCTGCAACGTGATTTCCGTAGTCAAGCGCGACAGCCAGGTCGAAGCCGCCAAGCACATGGGCGCGCATGAAATTATCCAAACCACCAAAGTATCGAGCGTAGTCGACGCCGTCCGCGCCCTGTCTCCGCAAAAGCGTGGATGCGACGTAGTCGTCGAAGCCGTCGGCAAGCCGGAAGCCTGGGAGTGGGCCGTCGACATGGTCCGCAAAGGCGGCACCGTCAACTTCTTCGGCGGCTGTGCCAGTGGAACGAAAGTGCAGCTAGAAACCAATCGCCTGCACTATTCCGAAATCACGCTGAAAGCCACCTTCCACCACACGCCGGAGACGGTTCGCCGGGCCTTCGGATTGATTGCAGCCAAAAAGATTCGCCCCACCGACTACATCACCGGCGAGGCTCCGCTGTCGCGCCTGCAGCAGGTCCTGCGCCACATGCTGAACCGCGGCAGCGACATCAAAACCGCAATCATCCCCGGCCACTGATGCACCGCGGATTTTTTGTTTGTCATCCTGAGCGGAGTAACGAGTGCGCGAACGCGCATTCGTTACGCAGTCGAAGGACCCCGTGTTTGCTTGCGCCATTACCGGCCTAACAAGGAATTCGCACCTCATCGCGAGTTGCTTAGCGACCGACATTGAGTATTGAACCAACAATGACCCAAACCGCGACGCAAATCCCGCCGTCAACCGCTGCGCTCGGCTGGTCGCGCCTGCCCGCCGCCTACGCCATCCCCGCGTCCGCGCCCACGCTCGCCGAAGCCCGCGTCTACTGCGCCCGACTAGCCCGCACCCACTACGAAAATTTCTCCGTCGCCAGCTGGTTTCTTCCCCGCCGCCTCCGTCAGGATTTTTATAACGTCTACGCCTACTGCCGCATCTCCGACGATCTCGGCGACGAAGTCGGCGACCCGGCCGCCTCGCTCGAATTACTCGATGAATGGCAGCGCGAACTGGATGCCTGCTACGAAGGCACTCCGAAGCATCCTGCCTTCGTTGCACTCGCAGAGACAGTTCGGCTCTACGACATTCCCAAGCACGAATTCTCAGACCTGCTGATCGCCTTTCGTCAGGATCAAACCGTCACCCGCTTCGAAACTTTCAATGACGTCCTGGCCTACTGCAAATATTCCGCCAACCCTGTCGGCCATCTCGTGCTCTACCTCTGCGGATACCGTGACCCCGAGCGCCAGCAACTTTCCGACTTCACCTGCACCGCCCTGCAGCTAGCCAACTTCTGGCAAGACGTAACCACCGACTACGCCAAAGGCCGCATCTATCTTCCGCTCGAAGACCTGCGCCGCTTCAGTGTCACTGAAGACGACATCGCCCGCGACCAGAACACCCCGGCCTTTCGCACGATGATGAAGTTCGAAGTCGAGCGCGCCCGTGACTGGTTCCGCCAAGGTCTGCCACTAATAGAAAAAGTCGATCGCGAACTGGCCATCGATCTCGATCTGTTCAGCCGCGGCGGTCAGGAAATCCTCAACGCAATCGAAAAACGAAACTACGCCGTCCTCGGAAATCGCCCGTCCATTTCAAAACCTCGCAAGCTCGCCCTGGTCGCCCGCGCCGCGCTCAGCAAACTTTTCGCTGGGAAGTCTCTCGCAGGTGCAAAAAAAACTGAGAGGGATAGGGATAAGGACAAGCACAAGCAAAGCGGGGTGAACCAAATATGAGCGCCGGGACCCAGCAGATGCCCATCCCCTGGACCCCAGCCCCGCCGCAGCTGGTCATGGCCTATTCCGTGTGCAAAGGCATTACGCGCACGGCCGCGAAAAATTTCTACTACGCATTCCTCGTCCTGCCGCGCCGCAAGCGCGAAGCGCTCTGCGCCGTCTACGCCTTCATGCGCCGCTGCGACGATATCAGCGACGACCCTTCGCTCACCCTACCCGACCGCCGTCAGAAGCTCGACACCTGGCTCGCCGCCCTGCACCGCGCCCAGCAAGGCGAGCCCACCGACGACCCCATCCTGCTAGCCCTGACCGACGCCCAGCGCCGCTTCTCCATCCCCGCCGGCCTGCTCGACGAACTCGCCCACGGCACCGCCATGGACATTGAAGAAGCCGAGGCCTCCGCTCCAACTACTCCCGGCCTCACGGTGCAGTACAAAACTTTCGAAGACCTCCGCCTCTACTGCTATCGCGTAGCGTCAGTAGTCGGCTTGGTCTGCATCCACGTCTTCGGCTACCGCGATCCCGCGGCCGAGCCGTTAGCCGAACGCTGCGGCCTGGCCTTCCAGCTCACCAACATCATTCGCGACGTGAAAGAAGACGCCGCCATGGGCAGAATCTATCTTCCCGAAGAAGACCTGGCCAAGTTCGGCCTGTCAGCCGCGGAACTGCTCGCAACACCAGACCCCGCGCGCTTCCGCCCCGTGCTAGCACTCGAAGCCGACCGCGCCCGCGAGTTTTACTCCGCTGGCGAAGAGCTGATCCCCTACGTTGCCGAAGACAGCCAGCCCGCCCTCTGGGTGCTGGTCACCATCTACCGCCGCCTACTCGAGCGCATCGCCGAAAAACAATACGACGTCTTCACCGCCAAAACCTCCCTCAGCCGTTGGGAAAAGCTACGCATCCTCGGGAAAGGCTTCCTCAAACGAATCCTGTGATCACCGCGCCTGTGTCACACCCGAACGAGCGCCGTGAACGACTCCTGCTCTTGTCATTCCGACCGGAGCGAAGCGAACGCGAGCGCAGTGGAGGAACCTGCTGTTCAAATTTTTCCGGGTGCCCCATTTCTCGCGCGCTCTTGGCGCGAGAAGTGGGGATTTCTGCAGCAATCTGATCGAATGCCCACTCCCCCCCAACCCACAGTCGCCATCGCCGGAGGCGGCCTCGCCGGACTCGCGGCCGCCTGCGCTCTATCCAACGCCGGTTTCCGCGTGACGCTATTCGAGAAGCGCCCCTTCCTCGGCGGCCGCGCCTCGTCGTGGGAACATCCCGGCACCGGCGAAGTCGTCGACAACTGCCAACACGTTCTCTTCCGCGTCTGCACGAACCTGCTCGAGTTCTACGACCGCATCGGCGCAGCCGATCAAATCCGCTGGTACGACGAAATGACTTTCATCGAACCCGGCGGCCGCACCTCGGTGATGAAATCTTCCCCGCTCCCCGCGCCGCTGCACACCGCCCCGTCGTTCTTGAATTTTTCATTTCTCAGCGGCCCCGATAAATTCGCCATCGCCCGCGCCCTGGTCCCGCTCACCCTCACCAATCAACGCGACACCGGACAATCCTTCCAGCACTGGCTCGATCAACACGGCCAGACCAAACAAGCCATAGACCGTTTCTGGCGCCCCATCCTGGTCAGCGCGCTCAGCGAAGATCTCGACCTGATCTCCATTTCCGCCGCCGCGCAAGTCGTCCGCGAATCCATGAAATCTCCCGCCGCGCGCCACATGGGAGTGCCCACCGTCCCCCTCACCGACCTCTACAACAAAGCAGGAGACTACATTCGCGCCCGCGGCGGCGAACTGCACTTCCGCGAACCCATCGAAGGCTTCGCGATCCACGACTCGCGCATTCAACTACGACTCCGCAATGATTCAATCGCGAGCGCGAACGAAGCGGGTGCCCCACCCTTGTCCCCGCGCAATTTGCAGGGACAGGGTGGGGATTTTGACTACCTGATCCTGGCCCTACCCTTCGACGCGCTAGACAAAGTTCTCCCCGACACTCCCGAAAGCTCTCCCATCCGCGAGCAAATCACCCACTTCGAGACCGCCCCCATCACCGGCATCCACCTCTGGTTCGACCGCCAGATTTCCGACCTCGACCACGCCGTCCTCCTCGACCGCACCATCCAATGGATGTTCCACAAATCGCGCTTGCAGCCGATGCGCACCGAAGCAAAGCGCGAAAGGGAGACGAACCGAGGAGAGGGGCGAGAACGGGAAGGGCACGACTTCAGTCGTGCCGTTAACGCGTCCAACACGAATCCGGCTTTAGCCGCTGGGGGTGGCAGCTACATCGAACTGGTCGTGAGCTCGTCGAAGTCCCTCATCGACAAATCACGCGCCGAAATCGTCGACCTCGCCCTCGCCGAAGTCCGCGAATTTTTCCCCGCCGCGCGCGAAGCCAACTTAGTAAAGTCGACGGTGATCAAAGAACTCCACGCCACCTATTCCCCGCGCCCCGGTATCGACGCGCATCGCCCCACAGCGATCACCGCCTGGCCGCGGGTCTTCCTCGCCGGCGATTGGACCGCCACCGGCTGGCCCGCGACCATGGAAGGCGCCGTCCGCAGCGGATACCTCGCAGCCGAAGCCCTGGCCCGCGCCGCCGGATTCAAAGACTCCCACTTCCTCTCACCCGACCTGCCAGCCTCCGGATTGATGCGCCTGTTCTAAGTTCGCGGCTTGTGAGTTCGTGTGGATCCGGGTCTCGGACCCGGATGGGCCGAGCAAAGCTCGGCTGCCCCCTTCGCGGACGAGACGAACCGACCCAAAATACAAAACGGCGCAGCCCCTGCCCGGGCCGCGCCGCGATTTCTAAAGCACAATCTCTAAACGCAATTTCCAAACAAAGAGCAGCCGGGACCGCAGCTCCTCTTGCCCAGCTAACGTTTATTTTTTCAACTGGCTTACAACCTCAGGCAGCACCGCGGTACCTTCCTGTTGCACCGCGTCGAGCAGCCCGGGGTCAAGCCCCAGTACTCGCAAGATCGTCGGTGCCACCTGCCGCGTTGCCACTGGAGACGTCACCGTCCGCGCGCTAAACGCAGGATTCGCCACCAGCATAACGACGTTGGTATCGTCGTGCGCGAATCCGCCGTGGTCGCCAATCATCGACGTGCTGCCCGAGTAAGTTACGCCCACGTTCGGGGTCACGATAATGTCAGGCGACCGCGGATCCAGCCCCGCTCCAAGGCCGCCCAAGTTGTAGTTCAGCGCCAGGGAAGGCCCGTAGTAAATCTGCCCCAGGCCGATCGGCCCCGCATTATTCTCGAGCAGTTCCACAGCCGTATTCACATTCACGCCCTTCTTCAGCCACAACACTGAAACATCGTCTTCGGTTGCGCCGATGCCCGTCGAGTTCAGCGGCGACTCGGAAAAAGGGATCATATTTCCCAGCAGCGTAGCCGGCGTGTTTGCTCCATCTGCCACGTAGCGAGTCGGATCGATTGGCGACTCGCCGTGCTTCGCCGTAATGATGAGCAGCGTGTTGTCGTAAATCCCGGCAGTCTTGAGTGCGCCCACGATCGCTCCGATCGCAGTGTCCACGTACTCGATCTCCTTCAGCAACTGCTCGCCGGGTGCGGCTGCGGCGTTCTTGTAGCCGCCCACGGCCACGCCCGCTTCGTTCACCGATTCCCCCACATACACCGACTGGAAGTTCATACCGAAGACCGCCGGAACCACGGCCGGAGCGCCCGAATGCGTCTTGCCCGCAATCTGGTTCAGCAGTGCGTACACTTTGATCGCGTCATAACACTGAATATTCTCAAAGCTGCTGTTCCATCCGCCCAGACTGGCCTTGTCGCGGATCGGATCGCACGAAACTCCGTCGATCGTCGTAACACCGGGCAGCTTCACGACAGTGGAGTTGACCTCCGGCGAATAATAGTCATTCAGGCCCGTGCCGCCCGGCCCACCCACAAACGAGTAAGAAGGGTGCTTATCGATCCACGCTGTGTAGCCTCCTGCGGCGTGGATGACGCCAAAAACAGTGTTCACCCGGATAAAGTTCCAGGGCCAAACCGGTGCGCAGCCAGCCTGCGGATCGCGCGACAGTTTCGTGGGATCGAGCGACGCAACGCCGCCCTCAGTGAGTCCCGCTCCCGGTGCGCCGCCATTGAGTTGGCTATCGTCAATGTCGACGCCCTGATCGTTGTCGGTGGTGGTCCCGGTAGGCGGTGCGTAAGGAGTGCAGGGTCCCGCAGCCAGGCCCGTGCCGGTGGTCGCAGCCGGTGCGTCCAGCGAACGGTCATAGGCGACGTCGTAATAAAGGCCGGTCGTTTTCGGCGTGCCGCCCGACGCCAGCGCCGCCATTCCTGGGAACGAGTCCGAAGGCTTCGCCGACTCGGCGCTCACATAGTTGATACCCGTCTGCGCCAGCGCAGCCATGTTCGGGCAGTATGCTTCCCCACCGTTCACGCCCGCGATTCCGCTGGCGCAGTTATAAAAATCCACCGCGTGCATGCCGTCAATGCTCAACAGCAGCACATGCTTGATCTTTCCCGAACCCACACGGCCCGAATCCGCCGTAATTCCCGGTGTCGTCGACGCCAGCGTCATCGCCAGCGCAGTTCCTGCCACGATCAGCTTGTTCATGAGATACCTCCACGAGAGGATCGCAGAAGTATGGTCCGCCGAATGTTACTCGGAAGTTAATTCTGTATTAAATCTCGGCGAATCCGCCGGGGGGGGAGATCGCGCCACGAGCCGCGATAGAAAAAATGCGCCGGCAACGATCCGGCGCATTCAAGTGTCGTGCCAAGGACTGTCCTCAATAGCTCATCGAGGAGCCCTTGGGCGCGGGAACGTCTTTGGAAGTCATGTCGAACGTGAGCATGAATCCGTTCGTCCCCTTGAATTCATACGTCTTCGGCCCCTCTTTATACGTCTCCAGCTCGTTGGGCATCATGACGAAACCATCGTTGCGTGGTGTACCCCAGTACTTAACATTTTTCAGCACCGCCGGCTCGTCGGTCATCCCTGGAAAGCGTTTGAGCTTGATCTCAGCCGTCTTGCCTCCGTTAAGCGTCGCATGGGCTTGGTCCTTGTCGAAGGTCCAGGTATCGATATCCCCCTCATCGGTCTGAAAAGATTTCCACTTCACGGGAAACACGTGCCCCAGAATTTCGCCCAGCGCCTGCCGTTGTTCGGCCGAGGTCCCTTTATCGAAAGTTGCGACCACCCAGTCCATCTGGCCCTGTGAGAAATCTCCGCCGAGGTCGCCATGCAGCCATACTTTGGCGCCGGTGAGATCAATGTTTCCGTAGTGTCCCTTGTTGACTTTGTAGGCGTTGTTGAACTTGCAAAAGTGTTCGTCTTTCCCGTTTTCATGGTGAGCCGCAGGATGTGCGTTGAAATAGCACATGCAGAAGTGTGGACAGCTGCACGCCTCAATTGCAGTGGCGTTGATCGCCCAGTCCGCCGACGGCGAAGTGGAATGACCTGCGCTGATACTGAGCAGGGCGACCATGATGAGCAATGCCGTTCTGTGCATAGGAGCACCCCCTTGCGCGAGAGTATGCACCCGCCAGGGTCGCAGCGCAAGAGATTCTGTATGGAAATTCGGAATGCGCGGTTCTTATCCAGCCAGCAGCGCCACGCCGGCCGCGACCATCACGGCGGCGATCCATCGTCGGCGATCGACTTTTTCGTGCAGGAAAATCTTAGCGGCAAACGCATTCCCGATAAACGTGAGCGACGCAGCCGCGGGGGCGACCAGGCTCAAGTCTCCCCAGGAGAGCGCGAACAGCAGCGTGAAGAACGCCACGGTCATCGCGGCCACGCCCATAAAAATATTCGGATTCGAAGCCACGCGGCTGACCACCGTCCACAGGCCAGCGCTCCGCCACAGCGCGTGCACGTCACCCACCTGCTTCATCGCACGCGCTAACAGCACATCGCCGACCACAGAGAAAAAGGCGATGGTCAGAATCCCGCCCCAGATGTAGGCGTGCTTCATGGTTCCACCACGCTGGAAACGACTTCTTCCGCGTGTGCGGGATGACTGGGTGACCCAGAGGGTGCCCCATTTCTCGCCGCGCCTTTTGCGGCGAGAAGTGGGGATTGTTCCTCTCCATGCAAATGCGAAGTGAGCGCAGGACTTCCTGCGATAAATCCCACGCCTCCAGAGATCAGCACAATCCCCAGCCAGCGCGTCAGGCTGACCTGCTCATGCAAAATAAACCGCGCGCTCAATGCCAGCAGCACGTATCCCATGGAAGTTGCCGGCAGAACATAAGTCAAATCAGCCCAGGAGAGCGCCGTCATGTTGAGAACAATGAACGTCAGGAGCAGCAAAATGCCGATCGCGACATAGGGATTCATCACAGCGAAAATCAAGCTGGGCAAATCGTGGATGGAAATGTTGCCGACCTGCTTCATCCCGTGCGAGAGCACAGAATCGCCAGCCGCTCCAAAGACGGTAACTCCAGCCAGCACCAGATACTTGCGAAAGGTCACTTGAACTCGTACTAATGAACTCGCACGAAAGAACTCTGAGGGTGGCCCATTCAAGCCGTCCTTTGGCTTGAGTGGGTCAGCAGCTCGCACCCGGGGATTAAGCCTTAACCGGCTCGGCCGCCGCCGCTTCCGCAGCGTGCTGCTTCACCATCTTGTTGCGGGCCGCGCGCAACTTCAAAAAGCTCTTCGCCTCTTTATACAGCCGCTTGCGGTCATTGCTGTCAAACATCGCCTTCCGCAAAATCCGGTAAACGGCCTTGGGCCGGAAATAATATTCGTCGTAGAAACGGTGCACCGCCGACATAATGTCATCCGCCGGCAGCCCCGGATACTGAATCTGCGCCAGCTGATGTCCGCCTTCATCAACCATCTTGTTGTCGCCAACGATGTTGCCGTTCTTCACGACTTGATCGTAGAGTTCGGTACCAGGATAAGCGTGCGCCACCGAAACCTGAATCGTCTCCACGTCGAGTTCCTTGGCGAATGCAATCGTGTTGTTGATGGTCTCATGCGTCTCGCCAGGCAGGCCAAGGATGAAGTCTCCGTGCACGACTAGGCCGAGCTTGTGACAATCTTTAGTGAACTGCCGGGCGCGTTCCACCGTCGCGCCCTTCTTTATATTTTTCAGAATCTGCTGATCGCCCGATTCGTAGCCGACGATCAGCAGCCGGCATCCCGCTTCCTTCATCGCCTTCAACGTTTCGTAATCGGTAGTCACGCGCGAAGTGCAGGACCACGTCAGCCCCAGCGGCTTCAGCTTTCCACAGAGTTCGATGGTCCGCGCTTTCTGAATGTTGAAAGTATCGTCGTCAAAGAAAAATTCCTTCACATCCGGCCAAAGTTGTTTGGCCTTGGCCATTTCCGCCGCAACGTCTTCGGTAGAGCGCTTCCGCCAAGGATGTCCGCTCAGCGTCTGCGGCCACAGGCAGAAAGTACATTGCGCCGGGCAGCCGCGCGTGGTGTAAAGCGCCACATACGGATGCAGCAGGAACGGCACGTTGTAATTCTTGACGTCGAGATCGCGCTTGTAGACTTCGGTCACGTGCGGCAGCGCGTCCAGATCTTGCAGTTGCGGAGCGTCGGGATTGTGCACGACTTTTCCGTCCGCCTGCAGGTAAGACACGCCCGGAATCTCCGCCAGCGGCTTGCCCTTGGCGTAATCCACAACCGAGTAGTCAAATTCCTTGCGGCAAATAAAATCGATCTCCGGGCAATCGCGCAGCGACTTTTCCGGCAGCACGGTCACGTGCGGTCCAACAAACGCAATCTTGATCGTAGGATTCGCCTGCTTGATCGCCTTCGCCAGCAGGATGTCGCCAGGAAATCCCGGCGTAGAAGTAAACAGCACGAGAAATTCATAGTCCCGCGCAATTTTGATAGTCTCTTCGCCCGACACATGATGCGACGGCGCATCGAGCAGCCGCGCCCCCTCCAGCATGCCCGTCGGATAAGCCAGCCACACGGGATACCAGAAACTTTCAATTTCACGAGTCGCGGGCCAACGTGAGCCGGCGCCTCCATCGAAGTTTTCAAAAGACGGGGGATTCAGAAACAGTGTTTTTAGAGGCATAGTGGGTATTCGTCTATTTTAGCATCCGGACAGGTCTCATCCCGGGTTCGGCCCGTGCTTCCGCAGGTTCCCTCGAACCGCTGGTACATGACCAAGTGCATGACCAAGTAAATGACCTAAACGCTTGATTCTACTGTACTAGCTCTGCCGCGAAAAAGGAACGCCCTTCACCCGAATGCTAGGTTGGATGCAGCGAAAGGACGAAATGATGCGGTAAGTGGGAGTACCAACGAGTGACGAAAGCTCGTGCCAGACTTCCAAAACCAATAGACCCCGATGTCATCCCGAGCGTCAGCCTGAATTTAAGCCCCGATGTCATCCTGAGCGCGGCGGCAGCCGGGCGAGGGACCTTACGCCCGCCGACATCGTTGATGCCGTCAACGGGACTGCCAGCGCTTCATGCAGTACAGGCGCTACTAGCATCAGTACAACGAATGAAGATTCTCGCAAGGTCCCCCGGAGCGCTAGGCGAGCAGGATGCCATCGAAGAGTAAATCCTTAAATTGCTCAGACGGGAGAAACTATTGGCCTTCGCCGCCATCTGGAACGCGAAAAGTTACGCCGCGGTCTTCGTTGGCCTTCGTAGTAGCCGGCAAGTCGAGATCGGAAAGCGGAATCTTTTCGGTATGCTGCGGAGCGAAGTCCCACAACGTCTGCCCGATAATCGCGTAGTTGTGGACTTCCTGCTTATGCTGATCGCGGAACACCAGCATCGTGTCGGGCAGGATCGGCGCGCCCTCCGCCTCACGCGGAACCGCACGCCGCGGCACCGGACGGGCATAGGCATCCTGATCGCCGTCGGCCTGCTCCTGCCGCATCATCTGCTGCTCCTCAAGACTCTGCCGATTCATCTCAGCAGCCGCGGCCACATCCTGATCATAGCCGCTGTCGTCCGACGAATCAGAATCCGAGAACCAGTACGGATCGTAATAGCCATAAGCCCAGGGAGAGTAAAATCCGAAGCCGCGACAGGGGATACCGAAGCAGCCGTTGCGGAATCCGAAGTTGCGAGTGCGGGATCCGCGAAAACCATCATGCAGGAAGGGACGATTCAAAGGCCGGCTGAAGGCACGAACACCAGAACTGCGTGGAGAAAATGCCGGACCGCGTGCGAAGCCGCGCGAGACACTCGGAGCCGAACGCATGCCACCAGAAACCCGGCTGCCACCGCTGAACCCGCCACTGTGGCCACCGCTAAAACCAGCATGGCCCCCGCCGAAACCACCGCCGCCATGTCCGCCGCCACCACCATGACCTCCGCCGCCATGCTGCGCCCACAAGGGTACGGCGAGAAAGAGCGCGAACGCCGGGATGAAGATCAGGCGACGCATACAGCCCTCATTATAGGCCCGTTTTCGCTAACCCAGAACAAATTTATAACCTCTCAAATCTCTATGACATGCAGGCGGCGAGTTCATGCAAGCCGTCGAAAAGCAGCGCTTGGCGGCTTGACTGGGATAGAACGACAGAGGTCAGTTATCTTGCATCGCGTCCCGGCAGCACCCTATTTCCTCTTTCCAGCAAGCCTCGAACACAACATGCACGCGAACCACCCAACGGCGAAATAGATGAGCCCATTTATCGCGGACGCCACCCACAAGCTCCAGGCATGCACGTTTCCGCTGACAGCCATTGCACCGTACATTCCCGGAGTGATGAGAATCAGCAGCCCCTCCTGGACAGCGCCCACGATGGGCTTTCCGGAAATGATGCCTAGTTTGGAAATGAATAGCGTGAGAGTCGCGAACAAACCTCCCAGCGCCAATGCGACGATCGCTTTGCCCAAAGAACCTTTATCGAACGCCATAAACGGGGACCGTGGCAACGACTTCCATCCCCGTGGATTCAATTGTGTCGAATCAAGCCTTCAATCTTCAGTGCGGTCTGTAGCGACGCAGATTCGATAAGGTAGCAGCTCAAACCGTCGCGCCTGACAATCACGAATTCCTTCTCGTTGGATTTTGGCAAATCCGCGATTGGCGGGTGGCTCATCCTTGAACACTGCGTGCACCATCTCTGTCGAGGGTGCCCCATCCTTGCGTCTTTTGCAAGGGTGGGAACCTCGGACCTCGACGCTTGGGACTTTGGTTTGAAGTACGCGTCCGTGCTTCCCACCCTTTCGCACAAAACGCGAAAGAATAGGGCACCCCTGTGCAGGAATGACGCCATCAGAAACCGGACTCGAGACGACCCGGCCTCTACTTCTTTTTCTTTCCCTTGGCTTTCTTCGGTGCAGGTTTGTGCGCCGGTTTCTTCGCAGGCTTCGCGGCGGGTTTCGCCGCAGGTTTTGGCGCAGATTTTGCGGGCACCGATTTTTCTGGCGCTTTCGCCGCCGCCTTCGCGGGTGCTGCCGCAGGCGCAGGAGCCGCGGCAACAACAGCGGCCTTCCCCTTCTTCCCTTTCGGCCCCGGCTTCCCAGGAGTCGCCGCGGGCGCAGGTGCCTCCGCGCCCTTAGCAGCGCGTCCGCGCCGCGGCGCCGGCGGAGGCGGTGGCGGTGGCGGCGCGAACGGCTTCAGAAATTTCATCGTCTCGGTGCGCGAGCGCAGCTTGCCATCGAGCAGCAGCAGAAACACATCCTGCGCCAGCTTCGGATAAATCGGCAATTGCGGCGTGATCAGCAACTCCGTCATTTCCGGCAACGGAATCTTCTGCTGCACTTGCCGCCACTTCGTCAAGTAATTCTTGATCTTCTGTTCCACCGACTGCTGCTTAGCCGTCACCGCCAGGAACAGCACCATCTCCGGCCGCGCCGACGACAGCAACTGCCAGGTACGCGACGGCGTCGCCGCTTCTTTTCCCATCAACCTCTTAGCAAGTTCCTTGGCATGATCTTCAATGTCGCGCCACGCTTCGACCAGATCCTTGCGCGGAATCAGCTTCTGAATATCCGCAACGTCCTTCTCAGAAAAATGCGACGTCAGGAAGTACATCACAGCCGGCCCAGCGTCGGGAGTGTATCCCATGTCGACCATCTGCTGTCGCGTCTTCATCAGCGAGGTGATCCCGTTGGTGTCGACCTTAGCCACAGTCCAGTGATCGTGCAGAATCTCGAGCCACCCCTCCTTCTCGAGCATCTTCACCACGTGCAACGGATCGTCTTCATGCGCCAGCGCGGCGATTTCATGCCCAATCGAGGAGCGCAGAATGTGGTCAATGTACTTGCCTTCTTTAGCCGCGTCGTAACGAGCCTGCGTGCGCTCCTCGAGCAGCCAGTGAAAGCGCGCCGCAAAGCGCGTAGCCCGAATCAGCCGCGAAGGATCTTCGAGAAACGAATAGTTATGCAGAATGCGAATAACTTTCGTCTCGATATCGGCAACACCGTTGAAAGGATCAAGCAACAACCCGCGCGAGCCTTCATTCAGCGACAGCGCCATGGCGTTAACGGTGAAATCGCGCCGCCGCAGGTCCTCATGAATCGTAGCCGGCGTAACGATCGGCGGCTTGCCCGTCTTCTCGAAGCGCTCGGTGCGCGCCATGCTGATTTCAGCGCGCGCGTTGCCGGGCAGCGAGATAAAGACGGTGCGGTTGTCCTCTTCGACGGCCGTGATCTTCGCGCCCGCCTTCTCCAGATCTTTCTGGAGCTTCAGCGGATTGCCCTGCACCGTGAAGTCGAGGTCGCGGATGGTGAACCCGCTGATGATGTCCCGGATGGCGCCGCCGGTGAGGTAGAGATTCATGCCCGCGGCGCGGGCTACGTCTTGCACCAGTCCGACGCCCTTCAGTTGATCCGGCGTCAACCGGATTTCCATCGTGTAAATGTAGTCAGCCATTCGCTTTCAAGCGCCGGTCAGGAACTCCTCCCGGGTGCGATTTGGAGTGAAATCGCTTCCAGAGAGATCCCCCAAGCCGTCAAACTTTCCACAAGATTTCCACAGTCCGGGCCCCCGCACAATCCAGCCCCCAAGCCACTCGAATGCAAGTGGCTTAATACAAAGTACTTATACGACGTGGAAACTTTGCGGCAAGCTTAAGAAAATAACACACCGTTTACATTTTGGCTACTGCCAAGGCGGATTCCGCTCGGCCAAGCGAGAAAAGGTGCGAGAATCAGACTCGGTTCCCCAGGGGCATCTGATTCGTGGCGTCCGATTCGTGGCGTCCGATTCGTGGCGTCCGATTCGTTGGCGTCCGATTCGTGCCCGTCTGATTCGTGCCGTCCGATTCGTCGTGGAAGGCTCGTCGTGGAAGAGCGGCGCTTCAGCGCCGCGTCAGGCGCACGAAACGAATCTGGGCTTTAGCCCCCGACGGAACCGAAGATTCGTAACCGATTTCCCATGCCCTCAACTCACAAGAAGGTAATCGTCCGCAAAATGGACCGCGACACCGTGTCGGGTTACGTGGCCCCGGCGCAGTTCGTCAACGAGGGCAAGCTCGAGCTGCTGAACACTTCAGGCACAGTCATCTCAATGGACCTGCGCGAGATCAAGGGCGTCTACTTCGTGCGCGAGTTCGGCGACTCCGAATCGCTCACCCGCAAGACATTCACTTCCCGCCCGCGCTCGGAAGGCCTGTGGGTCCGCCTGCGGTTCAAAGACAGCGAAATCCTCGAAGGCCTAATGCCCGCCGACCTGACACAAACCACTCCCGAAGGTTTCTTAGTAAACCCTCCCGACCAGCGCTCCAACACGCAGCGCATCTTCGTCCCCCGCACCGCCCTAGAATCGCTCACCGTCCTGGCCGTAATCGGCGCCACCCGCCGCCAGCGCCGCCCGCAGGATCAACGCCAAGTCCCCATGTTCGAAGAATGAAGAATGATGTTCGAAGAGTAATGTTCGAGGAGTAACTTCAGGCGTCCGTTTTGCATTGACTTCTTCCCGAAACGGGACGAACCTGAATAGGGCGATCCCAAAATGGAACGAGCTTCCAAACCAACTTCCAATACAACTCATTAGCTCGACGCCCCAGGGGGCTTCACGTGCGCCGCTTCGCAGCGTGTGACGTTGTCATAAAATCTGGCTTCGGATTTTTAATTTTCCTTCTGCTAAGTTTGCCGCTGGCTGCTCAGCTGAACTTTCTAGCCGCGCCCAACTTCCCTCTCGGCAACAACACGAACAACGTAGTTGCCGTCGATGTCAATGGCGACGGCAAGCCCGATCTGGTGGCCTGCAACATTTTTGATGCCACCATCAGTATTTCGCTGGGAAACGGCGACGGCACGTTCCAGGCGCCCAGGCCTTACCCCGTTGGCAACCAACCGCAATATGTCGCCGTCGGTGATTTCAACGGCGATGGCAAGCCCGACCTCGCGGTCTCAAATGGCGGCGCCATGCAAATCACGATTCTCCTCGGCCACGGAGATGGATCTTTTCAGGCACCCGTAAACTATCCGACGACCGGATATCCAACGTCCCTGGTGCTCGGAGACTTCAACAGTGACGGCAAACTTGACATTGCTGCCACCACGGTATCCAGTACTTCTACTTCCGGGGGCGTTGACGTCCTGTTGGGCAATGGCGACGGAACTTTCCAAACGCCGCATTCAACCGCCTTCGCAACGTACCCAAATTCTCTGACCGCGGCGGACTTCAATCATGACGGCAAGCTGGATCTGGCGCTCGTCTTCCCCGGCAGCATCACTATTCTGCTGGGCAACGGCGATGGAACATTTACTGCGGGAGCGACTTACAGCGGACTTTCGAGCACCTTGGGGTTGATTCTCGCGGTGGATGTGAATCTCGATAGCAAGCCCGATCTCGTGATTGGGGGCGCTGCCTCAACCGCGCCAGCCCAGGCGTACGCCTTTACAGTCATGTTGAGCAATGGCGACGGAACCTTTGCAGCGCCGATCGGCTCTGGCTTGGCCGCGCAGCCATATGCTCCCGTGGTTGCCGACTTTAACGGGGACGGTAAACCGGACGTAGCGGTCACCGACGAGGGAACTAGCACGGTTCACATTTTCCTGGGCAACGCGGACGGAACGTTCCAGCCCCAGATCGATTATGCGGTCGCCGGGACCGTAGACCTGGCCGCTGCGGATTTCAACGGCGACGGAAATGTGGACCTGGCGACCACCGGCGCCACCATTCTGCTGGGCAATGGCAATGGCACGTTTCAAGCGGCCAGAAATTTCGGTTCGTTTGGTGGGCTGGGGAGCGGGTATTCAACGCCCGCGATCGTCTTGGAAGACTTTGCCGAAAACGGCAAGCTAGACGCCGCAATCGGGTTGGGCAGCGTGTTGGCGCTCGGAAACGGCGATGGCACCTTCCAGCCTTTCACCGATCTGGGGTTCTCGGGGACGGGAGGCATTGTAGCCGCCGACTTCACGAACAATGGAAAGCTCGACCTGGCTGCCACCACTGGCGATAATTCTGGGGTCTCAAACGGCCTCACGGCAGTTCTGCTGGGCAATGGCAACGGCACATTCCAACCGGAAATCGCTATCAACTCGTGGTTTCAGGGCCCTGCTGCCGTGGCCACGGCGGATTTCAACGGCGACGGCAATCTGGATCTGGTAATAACCGGCGATAGCCGCCAGAATACCTATGCCTCGGTCGCTCTGGGTGATGGCACGGGAAATTTCACTTCTCATTTGATTGGCCTTGTTGGTAACACCAATCTTTGGACCCCGGTCGTCACCGGCGATTTCAATGGCGACGGCAACGCGGACTTCATTCTCGGCAGTGGCACGAACCTGACATTATTTCTCGGGAACGGTGACGGAACGTTCCAGCAGCCGTTAACTCTGACACCCACCTTCACCAACATCGTTGCCATTATCGCGACCGATTTTAACGGGGATGGCATCCTGGACCTTGCGGTGCTGAACGGATTCATCAACAGCTACTCAGCCGGTAGCGTGAACGTGCTAATCGGCAACGGGGACGGAACGTTTCAAAATCCGGTGAGCTACGCGGTTGGCAACAATCCTCAGTCGATAGCCACCGGCGACATCAATCAAGACGGCCACCTTGACTTGGCCGTCGGTGTAGGCGCGGGCTCGGCGGCGGTGCTCCTCGGCAATGGCGACGGAACGTTCCAGCCAGCGGTTATCTTCGGTTCAAGCGGCGGCGGTACGACCGCGGTAGCAGTCGGCGACGTAAACGGAGACGGCCTTCCCGATATAGTCGTCCAAGGGAACCCCGGTGCTCTGACCGTACTGTTGAATCAGACCGGAATAGCGCCGCTCAAAACCACCATCACGCTCAGCAGTTCCCTGAATCCGGCGGCCAGCGGACAAACTGTCGCGCTGACCGCAACGGTCAGTCCCTCCGGCGGATCAGGCGTCCCGGCAGGCTCCGTCACATTCCTGAACGGCGCCACCGCACTGGCCACAGTCGCGCTCAGCGGCGGCACTGCCACCTGGAGCAGCAGCGGATTGGCCGTCGGGAACAACAGCATCACAGCTTCGTACGCGGGCAATCCTCACTTCACCGGCAGTTCCAGTTCGGCGTTGGTGCAGGTGGTGAACGCCATGCCGTTTACGGTGGCTCCAGCGGGCAATTCCAGCGCCACGGTTACGCCGGGCCAGCCGGCTACATTCGCTGTGTCATTCATGCCAGGGACGGCGGCGACCCAGACCGTCTCGCTAACCTGCAGCGGCGGACCACCCGGCTCAACCTGCACGGTTTCTCCGGGCACGGTGACGTTGAACGGCACGCCCAGTTCGGCCACCGTCACGGTGCAGACCTCGACCGCCAGCGCCGCGGCGCTGATGCCGTACCCGACGGCAGGCTCCCCGCCAGCCTTCCTTGCCTCGTTCCCACCCACGTCTCCCAGCTGGCCTGCGATTTTGCTGGTATGCATCATCCTCGCGATCCCCTTCAAGCGCAGTTCCAATTCCCTACGCTCGTCATTCCAACCGGAGCCGGAGCGCGGCCCCAGCCCTCTAGGGTTGTCATTCCGACCGGAGCCGGAGCGAACGCGACGGCGCAGTGGAGGAACCTGCTGTTCCCGCTACCGCCTCGCATTCCTCGGAATGCTGCTAGCGGGCGTGCTGATGGTAGGCTGCGGAAGCGGAAGCAGCGGCTCCGGAGGAAAAGGCGGAACCTACCCGGTAGTCGTGACCGCTCAATCCGGCAGCTTCTCGCAACAGGTAAACCTCACGGTGACGGTTCAATAGATTTCGCTGCATGAAACACAACGTGAACCCACGAACCCATACGCGAGCGGTGTTTGAGGCCGGTCCACTCGCACCTTCATTTCCGCACAGGCTGCCCCACTCGTCGCGCTTTTCGACGAGTGGGTACCCCCGGACCCCGACGCCCAAAGCAGCTCTCTTCCAACCTTTTCCACAGCCGTCCACAAAAAGAATTCCCATTCCTGTGACCAACAACCTTTACTGAGGATTTTCAAAGGCGCACCCTGAATGGATGCGCGAAAGCTCCTGCAACCAGCACTCGGCCAGCAGTCCCTGTAGCGGCTCAAGGCCCAGCGCTAAGTCCTTATTCCGGCATATTTTAGCTGTAAACCATTACAGCTCAATATTTTGGCCAGATCCCGGTTACCGCGCACGCGTAAACCATTCGCAATGAACATCTTAGGGAGAACAGCAAAAAAAAGCAGGGGGGTATCCACAACGTCAGACTCGACCTATAGTACTAACCCGGCGCCTTAGTTCACCGGCGTAAGCAGGAACGCACGGTTGTGGCCGCCGATCGAGCCGTAGCCGGTGATCTGGCCAACGTTATTGATGGCGTTGGCGTTGATCAGCACCCACCCGGTATTGGCAGGGATGAGGTAGTTCAGATCCTTCATGCCCTCGGCCGCGGTCCAAACGAACGCGTGCGGGGCGTTGGTGAAGATGTTGCCATAGCCGACTACCACGTCGGAGTCGTTGACCCCGAAGGCGACGCTATAGGTGCCGCGGGGGAGCACGCCGAGATCCTGAATTTTATTCGCCGCGCTCCACAGCACCGCGTGCCAGTTGCCTCCGGTGGCCGTGCCGTCAGACTGGCCGACCACAACTCCGGTGGTGTTAATCGCATTGGCGATGCTGGTGACGCCCCCCGTGAGCACGCCGAGGTCTTTCATGGTGGACCCGTTCCAGCGGAAAGCGTGCGAGCGGAACGGCGGGCCGTAGCTGAATACAGACTCGCCGGCAATCTCGCCGCTGTCGTTGATGCCGAGTCCGGCGGTGAAGATGGCCTTGGGCAGCGAGCCCAGGTTCTTGATTTTGCTGCTGGCCCAGCTGGTGGCGTCGACCGCACCGCTGCTGAGGAAGGAATCGCCGGCAATCTCACCGGCAGAGTTGATCACAAAGGCCGCGCTGGAAGCCCCGCCGGGGAGCGCGCCAAGATTAGCAATGGCCCCGGTCGAGGACCACTGAACCGCCACGAAATTCGTCGAGGCCTGGCCTTTAACGTTGGAGTAGCCGACGATGGCGCCGGAATCGTTGATACCGATTGCACCGCTCACCGTAGCTCCGGAGAGCGTGCCCAGATCTTTCAGTCCGTCGCCTTTACGCCAGGAGAATGCATGCTGTCCGGAAACCAGTCCAGTACAGGGATAGCCCTCCGCGGTCTGGGTGTCGGAACAGCCGACAACATCGCCGAGGTTGTTGATCGCGAAGCCGTTGCTCTCGTTGTCGCTCTTGAGCGTTCCGATCTCGGTGATGGTGTAGGTCTGGGCCGCCACGAAGGCAGCCGACGCCAGTACGAATACCCACAGTCCCGCGATTTTGGTTTTCATGGACCCCCCAGACTCGCTAATCGTTGACGCTGTTAGTGGGTCAAGTATGCCATTCAGCCTTATGTGCGAAAAGACTCTTTAGTACAATGCCGACCGCGCAACTGGCTGTGGACGGCCTTCCACACCGCGAAGGCGCACTGATTGCAACTGCGATAACAGGACAGGAAAGGCGTTGAATTCGGGTAAGAGTTGATGTAGCGTGTCAGTTCCACGCAGGCCGCAGGGCCTGTCAATAGCCTGATCGGACTTCACTTCCTTCCTCCGTCCGCTCAGACTCCAGTGGATGTCTTACATCTCAGTGCCACAGGTGTGTCCCCACATGCGATCGATCATAGTAGCGATCCCCGAGTCGAGTACTGGCCGTTCGTCTTTCGGAATCCGATCTCTCTTGATCGCAGCGGCGATGACGCTGACTTTGTCTGCGACGGCGCTCGCGCAGGAATCGGCGCTGGCGAAGGATGCAGGGCAAGCGACTGCGGTGCCGCGTCCGCTGATCACGCAGCCGGTCGATGAATCGAATCTCACCACGCTGAGGGGCAACACCTATCCGTTGGCGCGCGCTGAGTTCGATCTGGGGACGGCTCCAGCGACCCTGCCCATGGAGCGGATGCTGCTCGTGCTGAAGCGCAGCCCCGAACAGGAGGCGGCGCTCGACAAGCTGCTTGACGATCAACAGGACAAGGCATCGCCGAATTATCACCAGTGGCTGACGCCGGAACAATTCGGCAAGCAGTTTGGGCCGGCCGATGAGGACATGCAAACCATCGCGGCGTGGCTGCAGTCGCATGGATTCCGCGTGGGCTCGACCAAAGGACGAACCGTGCTCGAGTTCTCCGGCTCGGCCAGCCAGGTGCAGGAAGCATTCCACACCACGATTCACAAATACCTGGTGAATGGAGAGCAGTACTGGGGGAACGCAAATGACCCGCAGATTCCGACGGCGCTGGCGCCGGCCGTTGCGGGCGTGCGCTCACTGAACAATTTCCCGCGCAAGCCAATGAACGTTTCTGCCGGAACTGGGGAACGCGACCCCAAGACAGGAAAGATTCGCCCGGTGAAACCGTTGCTGACTTTCCCTGGCGGGTGTGTGGAGAACAATACCGTGCAAGGCTACTGCCAAAATTGGGTGGCGCCTTATGACTTTGCCACGATCTACGACGTGCTGCCGCTATGGAACGCGGGCACTGATGGCACGGGGGTCACGATTGGGATTGTGGGTGAGACGGATATTCAGATGTCGGATGTGCAGGAGTTTCGCAGTTTTTTTGGTCTGCCGGCGAATGACCCCGTATTCATCTGGAATGGAACCGACCCCGGAGTGCTGGGCGATGAATCGGAAGCCGACATTGACGTGCAGTGGTCGGGAGCTGTAGCGAAGGGCGCGACCATTGATTTCGTGATTTCGGCTTCGACGGAAACGACTTTCGGAACGGACTTGTCGGCAGTCTATATCGTGGAAAACAATCTTGCCGCCGTCATGAGCGAGAGCTATGGACAGTGCGAATTAGGGCTGGGAACGGCGGGCAATCAGTTCTACAACACGTTGTGGCAGCAGGCATCGGCGCAAGGGATCACCGTGATGATTTCCGCCGGCGACGCTGGTTCGGCAGGATGCGACAACTTTGACGCGGGATCTCCCGCGCCCGCTCAGTACGGGCTGCAGGTGAGCGGATATGCCTCCACGCCTTACAATGTTGCCGTTGGGGGCACCGACTTCAACGACTTCACCGATCCCGGCACTTACTGGACGACCACCAATAATCCCACCACGCAGGAATCGGCGCTAGGCTATATTCCCGAGACCACGTGGAACGATTCCTGCACCAACGCTCTCTGGGAAATGTTCCCTCAGCTCAGCACCAATCCAGAAACGAATTGCAACAACTCTCAACTCAACGACGTAATCATCGTGGGTGGTTCGGGAGGCGTGAGCAAGTGCACAACTCCGAGCGGTTCGACTCCCTCCAGTTGCTCCGGGGGATATGCCCGCCCGGCGTGGCAGACCGGGAGCGGCAGTTTCTCAAACGACGGCAAGCGCGACATTCCCGACGTCTCGTTGTTTGCGAGCAATGGATTTGTGGGAAGTGCGTACGCGGTTTGCCAGGCCGACAACCCGAATGGCGGAGCGTGCCCATCGAGTGTCGCGGGATATGGAGGGACATCGGTCTCGTCTCCGGCGTTTGCGGGAATTATGGCCCTGGTGAACCAGAAGATGGGCGAGCGGCAAGGCAACGCCAACTACATTCTCTATAAGCTGGCCGCACAGCAGCCCAGCGCTTTTCACGATGTAACGGTTGGCACGAACGCGGTGCCGTGTACCACCGGGTCTCCGAACTGCACGACAAATTTTGGCGGCGATGCGTATGGCATCTTAAGCGGATACAACGCGGGCGCTGGATATGACTTGGCAACGGGGTTGGGCTCGGTGAATGCCAACAATCTGGTGACGAAGTGGAGTTCGGTGACTCTGCTGCCGTCGACGACGACATTGAGCAGTTTGACGCCGATCTCCATTACGCATGGGCAGGCGGTGACGTTCACGGCGTCGGTGAAGCCGCAGTCTGGGACCGGAACGCCTTCGGGCGTGATCTCGCTGGAAGGCGGGCCGACGAGCGTCAGCGCCGCAATTGCGGGCTTCAGCTTGTCCAGCGGCTCGGTCTCGGGAAGCACAGACATGTTGCCGGGTGGGACGTATTCCGTGACAGCACACTATCCGGGCGATGCGACGTACGGGCCAAGCGATTCGACTCCAGTCAGCGTGACCGTGAACAAAGAGAACAGCCAGCCGCAGGCTTTTCTGGTGACGTTCGATGCGAACAACCGAGTCATCAGCAGCAATACCAATACTGCGGTGTATGGATCACCCTACATCCTGCGCGTGAATGTCGACAATGCGGCAGGACAATTGTGCGCTCCGGTCGCCACTTCGGGGGCGACCGCGTGTCCCACCGGAGCTGTGACCCTCACCAACAACGGGACCACGCTCGACGCCGGAACGTTTCCGCTGAACAGCTACGGATATTCTGAGGACCTCACAGTTCAACTTCCGGGCGGAACGGATTCGGTGAAGGCGACGTATGCGGGGGATAACAGCTTCAACGCCAGCACGGCGACGGCGGCGATCACGATCACGCCCGCGCCGACTAGCATGATGCAACCCTCCACCTTCGGCGCAGCCGTCGGACAGTCGGCGCAGATAACTGCTTATTTGAATGCGACGAGTTCCGGTGTCGCACCGACAGGCACGGTCTCGTTTTATGCAAACGGTAAAGCTCTCAACGGCTCGGTGGCCTATAGTTCCAGAGGGGGCGGGCCAGGTTATCCTGCATACCTGAATGCCACTCTGACCTCCGATACGAATGCCTTTATCTCTTCCGGCAACTATGCCATCACGACAACGTACAACGGGGATGCAAATTACAGTACATCTACATCGCCCGCCGACCAAATTTCCGTACTATACCCCACGCCGAGCGTCTCCGTGACCCCCTACTCACAAACCGTGAACTATGGAGGAACAGCGAGTATCACGGTGTTGGTCGATACGGCCAACAAGACTGCGTACCCGACGGGAACGGTTACGTTCATCGATCCTACGGGAGCGACCGTCGCCACACCGGCATGCATCAACGCGAAGGACTCAAGCGGAAACTATGCCTGCCAGGTCGTGGGCACGTTCACCGTGGTAGCGGGCGGCTCAGTTCAGGTCAACTACAGCGGCGACGCGAATTATCCGCTTTCGAATAACCAGGCCTACATCAGCATGCCCGACTTTCAGATGAGCCCCGCAGGTGGGATTTCAGTAACTGCCGGGCAATCTCAAAGCCTGAGCATTACGATTAACAGCTTGAACGGATTTACCGGGACAGTCAGCAATTTCGCCTGCTCCGGCTTGCCAGCCGAAACAACTTGCACTTTCAGTCCAACTCAAGTCACACCTTCGAGCAATGGTAGCGTTACCACCTCGCTCGTGTTCACTACCGCAGCGATTGGACAGTCTCGCAACCGTGTCGCTTTTGGCGGCGGGAGCGGTTGGGGAATAACCGAAGCGGCCCTCCTGCTCGGGGTGTGTTTCGTCGGGATTCCACTATCGCGACGGCGGCGACCTGCCGCCGCGCTGATATTGGCGGCTTCGATCTTCTTGCTCCCCAGCTGCGGCGGGGGAGGAAGCGGAGGCGGAGCTCCTCCCAATCCCGTGCCTGCCATTTCGTCGCTGAATCCCACGCAGGTCGCTGCCGGCTCGCAGATCGAGAATCTGTACATCAACGGGACAAATTTCCTGAGCTCTTCGACGGTGACGTACAACGGCACTCTCCACAATAGTTCGCTACAGAGCCCCTCGCAGATTCAGATTGCACTGGGGCCGTCCGATGTAGCCAATGCATGTCAGTGTGCCGTGGTGGTGACGAATCCCAGTCCTGGCGGAGGATCTTCTTCTCCGGTCAACTTCGGCGTTGTGAGTGGCACTCCAACAGGAAACTTCGATGTTACGGTGACTGCGAGCAGTGGGCCGATTTCACACACCATGACCTTGCCTGTGACCGTGCAGTAGGCGCCCCGCCGCTTGGGTCCGTGGGAAAGCTTTCCTCGGGCCTCGTTTAGCTGATCGAAGGCAGGCAGTGGTGTAGGATTTACTCGCGAATCCTTCCATCCCTATGAAACTTTCTGCCATTGCTTCTGCACTCGACTTGCGTCTGGAAAATGGGTCTCCGGATACGGAAATCAGCGGGCTTAACGGGATTGAACATGCCGGGCCGGGGGAACTGACGTTCGTATCGAATCCTAAATACTCGGCGGCGGCGCGGACCACCAGAGCTGCGGCCGTGATTGTGGGCGAGGGCTTCCCTGCCATTCCGGCGGCTATGTTGCGGGCCAAGGATCCTTATCTGGCGTTCGCGCGGGCGCTCGAACTGTTTCATTCGCCGGTACGGTATGCGCCTGGAGTGCATGCGACGGCTGTGGTGCATGCCGGCGCGAAGATTGGGGCCGGTGCGCATATTGGGCCGTATGTGGTGATCGGCGAGGGCGTCGAGATCGGGAGCGACGCGGTGCTGCTGGCGCATGTGGTGATTTATCGCGGGGTGAGAATTGGCGACAACTTTTTTGCCCATGCGCATGCTGTGGTGCGCGAAAACTGCCGGGTTGGCAACAACGTGCTCTTGCAAAATGGAGTGGTCATCGGGGCCGACGGTTTTGGATTTGCAAAAACTGCCGAGGGACGCTGGCACAAGATTCCGCAGCCCGCTCCGGTGGTGATTGAAGACGATGTGGAGGTGCAGGCGAATTCCTGCATCGACCGCGCCAGCGTGGGAGAAACTCGCATCGGGCGTGGCGTGAAGGTCGACAACCTGGTGCAGGTGGGGCACGGATCGCAGGTCGGCGAAGACGCGCTGTTGTGCGCGCAGGTCGGGCTGGCGGGGTCGACGGAGATTGGCAACCGTGTGATTCTTACCGGACAGGTAGGGGTGGTGGGACACTGCAAGATCGGGGACGATGCGATCGTGACGCCGCAGAGTGGCGTGGCTCATGACATTGCCGCGGGGGCGCTGGTGAGCGGGGCGCCTGCGGTCGATCACAAATTGTGGCTGAAATATTCGGCGATCTTGCCGCGATTGCCCGAGATTGCGCGGGCAGTGCGCGGAAAAAAGACAGAGTAGCTACGCATACGCTCTCGCATTCGAAATCAATCGGTGGGCGAGGTCGCAATGATTAATTGGAGGGGTTTAGCCTTTCTCGTAGCTTTGTGTTTGCATCCCGGAAGCGGAATCAAATTCGCAAATGGGTTTGCAGTCACAACGGAAGCAGATTCCCCCGCGCTGGCGGACAAGGTGCCAAGTCAACCAGCCACAGTTCCCAAGGGCGCGAGTAAGGAGTGGCTACACGAAAAGTGGAAGAAGTACGGACAATGGGATTACAAGCAACGGGCATTCGTATATCGAGAGTTTACGCAATTCAACTTCGGAGCGACGGGCGCGGCGGCGGGAATCGACCTAAAGTCACTCACCGACCTAGAGAAGTCCGCCAAGCCGACACGCGATGATGTAAAGGCGATGGATGATTCTGAGCTCGTCGCCAATTTCTACCGGAATATCGACTCGCTGTACAAGCTACATGAAATGTCGGAGGAAGACGCGCATCTTGTCCGGATCGCTGCCGATTACACCTGGCTTGACAATAGCAGCGAATGGCCTCGTAGCGACATCGGGCTGGCCGCCAGTCGCTGGAACGACTACCGAGCTTTATTCGAGCGGGTTCGTTTGCAGGAAGGCATTGTGCGAGTGGACGACTTTCCCGGCGCGATTTTCTTCATCGCTCACGCCAAAGGACTCTGCACGGGCGGTTCAAGCGTTGGCTATGTTTTCTCGCTCAGTCCACTAACTCCGACGACACAATCTCCGAGCAAAGACCTAGACGCAGAAGCACGAGCCAATCCAAGCCGCCACTATGCGTATGTGTTTCAGGATCTCAAGACAAATTGGTATGCATTCTATGAGATTGATTGGTAGTTAGGTTGTGAGCTCTGCTGCCGGAACTCTTCTGGCAAACCGCTTTCAATGGCGGCGCGAACTTTTTCCTGCAGGCGGTCGCGGTCGCCGAAATCCTGCGGCTCGATGGGCGGATGAAAAATTACCTTCACCAATCCTGGCCTGATGGCGAATCTTGCCTTCGGCATGACGTAGTGCGTGCCAACGATCGTGACCGGGATTACGGGAACTCCGCATTCCACCGCCAGATAAAACGGGCCTTTCTTGAAGGGGAGCAATTTGCCGTCGAACGAGCGCTTGCCTTCGACGTAGACAACCATGTTGAGCGCCTGATCGATGACCGACTTGGCGGCGCGAACAGCTTCAATGCCGGCGTCGCGATTTTTGCGATCGACCGGCACCAACGACCCCATGCGCATGGTGCGGCCGAGGATGGGAACTTTGAACAGCTCTTTTTTCACCATGACCGACGTACGCTTGGGAATCAGGGGAATCTGAATGGGTGGGTCGATGTTCGATACGTGGTTGGTCATGAAGATGTAACTGCGGGAGTGGTCGAATTGATCGAGGCCGATGGTTTGGACGCGTACGCCAGTGATCCACACGCCCGCCCAGGCGCCCCACATGAAGAGGCGATATAAGACACGAACGTCGCCCATGATGAAGCTGGCCGGGAAGCCAATCAGCGCCGCGAGCGGAGCGGCCAGCGCCCAGAAGATCAGCATGAGGAGCGTGCGGATCATTCCTGTTTTGCCTCGGTTTGCTCTGCCCCGGTTGTTCCCGTTTCTGTTGCGCCCGGCACGATGGCTGAGGTCGCGCTTTGCGCTTCGCCTTTGAGCCATGCTACGCGGCGCTCGCGCTCTGCGGGGGTGACCTGTTCGAGATCTTTTATTTCGTACGAGACTTCCTGACGGCTGCCGACCCTCCACTTCAACTCGCGCTCACCCGAGCGGCGCGAACGAACCTTGACGGCAATCGTATCGCCGGAACTCAGCTCGGCCAATTCCTGGCGCGATTCTTGACCGGCGGCCTTGCCCTGGAGTTCAACGATGGTGTCGCCGACCTGCAAGCCGGCATGCTCGGCATCGCTGCCGGGCGTAACCGCCGCCACTGACATAGGACCATCGAAGTTGCGCGATGCGATGAAACCGGCATCGGGCACCTTGTTGGTGATGGCCTCGACGCGCAAACCGACGGAGCGAAAAAAATCATCCCAGGGGATCTCTTCCGTTCCAGCTACATATTTTGTGAAGAACGAAGTCAGGTCGGCGTGGCTGACTGCCTCGGCAGCTTCGCGAACTCCTTCGGAGTCGTTGAAGAAGCGCCCCTTCTTGGCATAGTTCGCGTTCATCCATTGCAGAACCTCGCGTAGGGACGCCTGGCCGCGACTGGCTTCGCGAACCTTCAGGTCGAGCACGACCCCCAGCAACTCACCCTTGTTGTAGTAGGAAATACTACGCTCGGGGCGGCGGTAGTACGGATTGCCTTCGAGCCAGGCGTCGAGGCTGGATTCTTCGGCGGACTGCGTGAGGTGCGCCGGGCGGCGTTCGAGCTCGGTAATTTCTTCGCTGAGCTGATCGAGATAATGTTTTTCATCGAGCAGACCGGCGCGCAATTCGATGATGCCTTCGGCGGTGCTGGTAACGCCTTCACTGAACCACAGCGCTCGCGTGTAATTTTCTTTGGTGTAGTCCACCGGTTCGAGGGTTTGCGGACGAATGCGTTTGACATTCCACAAATGAAAGAATTCGTGCGACGTAACGCCGGTGAGAGCGTTGAGAGACTGCTTCATCGAGTCAGCATTCAGATCGATGGCAGTGGCGTAGGCGTGCTCCATGCCGCCGCCGGCCGGGCCGCGCGGGAAGTGATAGATGAACGTATAGGTGTCGAAGGGGCGGTCGTTCATCCAACTGGTCGCGGCGAGGACGATTTTGTGCAGCGCGGCAACGATCTTCGCAATATCGTAGTCGGCGGGGTCGGCGTCGACGATCACGCGAAAATGCGCGCCTGTTTCGTCGAAGTCGGATTCGGAAAAGTTGCCGATCTCGACGGGTGAATCGACCAGGCGATCGTAATTCGCGGCGCTGAACTCCGCTTCGGAAGCCGGGGCCAGAGGAGTGGCTATGCGCCAGCCGTCAGGAACGTGGCTGAAGCGTACCGTTACTGGGACAGAGCTTAACGCCGCTGCGTGCGCGTCGACGGGATACATGAGAACCTCAGCCAGATTGAAGAAGGCATGATGCGAGTTCAGTTGCGCACCGAACGGTCCGGGCAGATCGACGTAGATTTGATATTCGACAATCGCGCCGCCCTCCGCGCCTTGGACTTGCCAGCGGCTCTTATCGAGTTCGATCACCGGGAGCGGCTTGCCGGAACGATCTTTGGCGCGAAACCAGTTCACGTACTGGGCGAAATCGCGAATCTGATATAGGGCGTTCCAAACCGGAAGCTGGAGTTCGCGCTGAGCCGCGCCGGCGGGCAGGATGATCTGGACGTCCACGAGATGCTGTTCGGGGGAGGAGAGATCGACGGCATAGGCAACCGGCTGTACCGGCGTTGCCTGTCCGAGCGAGGACTGGGGGAGCGAGGCGGACACGGCTAGACTTCCGGTACAAACGGCCATTCGCAGAGTTTGCCGGAAACTTCTTCTGAAGACTGCAGCAGAGAAATTCATCCATTCCTCTTCAGCTCGCGCAGGCGTGCCGGCAGTTTTTCATAGATTCTCCCGAAGCCACCATTGGAGAGAATCGCCACGACATCGCCGCGGCGCATTTCGGGAGCAATAGTCTCAACG
>Ga0210389_10000636_pt1 | contig 30616 bp, 28 predicted proteins | sample IncBWH28OmetaG_FD_160127 | JGI IMG/M metagenome (GOLD analysis project Ga0210389, IMG submission 160127) | Forest soil microbial communities from Barre Woods Harvard Forest LTER site, Petersham, Massachusetts, United States - Inc-BW-H-28-O ... | reverse complement strand
GGTCCGGCACGGCGTGGACAAGCTGATTTTTTCCTCCACTGCGGCGACTTACGGAGAGCCGGAGGTGGTGCCCATCCCGGAAGACCATCGGCAGGCACCGATCAACCCGTATGGAAAATCCAAGTTGAGATTCGAGCAAATCCTGGCGGATTATCGCGGCTACACCGGCCTGAAATATGTGACCGTTCGTTATTTCAACGCTGCTGGCGCCAGCAAGGAGCGGGGCGAAAATCATCGCGTGGAAACCCACCTGATTCCTCGCGTGCTTGATACCGCGCTTGGCAATCTGCCGGAAATGGAAATTTTCGGATTCGATTATCCGACGCCGGACGGGACCTGTGTTCGCGACTTCGTTCATGTTTTGGATATCGCGGATTCCCACATGCTGGCGCTGGAAGAGATTGACCGCGTTCAGGGCGAGGCATTCAACGTGGGCACTACCAGCGGGTATTCGAATCTCCAGGTGGTGCAGGTGGCCGAGCACGTCACGGGGCGAAAAATTCCGCATAAGCTTTCTCCCCGCCGTCCTGGAGATCCCGCGACTCTGGTAGCCAGCAACGCGAAACTGAAACGTATGCTGGGATGGGAGCCCAAACATTCATCGCTGGAAGCCATCATCCAGTCGGCGTGGGATTGGCGGAATAAATTCCCGCAGGGATATCCGGACTGAACCTTAGGCATCCGTACAAGATCAAAAAAGGAAGCGCCTCGCGTTGTCGGCTTTACCGCTTTTCGCGCGAGGCTTGCCGAACTAGTTCGCCAAGCTTCGTGTACTTCAGCCAAACCGTCTGCGCCGCCGAACGCGCAATCAGAAATCCCCTGTAACCATCCAGGAATCCAGCCCCGAGCACAAAATAACGAAACCACGCCCACGGCGTAGCTAACCATTTTGCCGCCCGCCATCGCCTGCGGCCGCTTTCGAACATTGCTCGCGCGGATACGGTGGAATATTCCTCGCTCTTCTGCCGTTGTTCCTGCAGGTTGCGAACCGTGTAGTGCAGAAGGTCTCCCTGCAAGCGGCCGGGAGCGCCCGGAAACTGCAGCGATTCGTGGATCGCGCCGAAAAATTGCGCTTTGCTGCGGTCGAAGAGGCGGCGTTGCCAATCCGGATACCAGCGCGAGTGGTGAATCCATGCTCCCAGAAACCACGCCAACCGCGCCATTTCGTAAACGGGGAACTGCGGGGGCGCGGTTTTCCAGTTCAGAAGTGACGCTCGCAATTCCTCGCTGAGCGCTTCGTCGGCGTCCAGCAGCAGAATCCAGTCTTCGGCGGCTTGCGCGGCAGCAAAGTTTTTCTGCTCCGCGTAGTTGGTCCACGCACGGGTCAGAACCCGCGCGCCGGCTGCCCGCGCAATCTCCACCGTTGCGTCCGTGCTGCCGGAATCCACCACCACGATTTCTTCGGCAACGCCTTCCACCGATTTCAGCAGGCGCGGAAGATCGTGCGCTTCATTCAGGGTGATGATGCAGATGCTCAGCCGGTTCATTTTTGGCGGAAAGGCGTCCAGCCCGCGCCAGTATCTCACACGGACCGCGGGCCGTAACACGGTGGAACGAAGGTGGATGGTTAGGAGGGTTTTACTTGGGCCGGAAGATGACGCGAATTACGCTGCTGCCAATGCGGAACATCGCGCCCTCTTTCAACAAGACCGCGCGGGCGCGTTCTCCTTCGAAAAACGTGCCGTTCGTCGAATCCAGATCCTTCAGGTTGACGTTGCGATCGCGCACTTCAATCACGCAGTGGTGCCGCGAAATCTCCGGATCTTCCAGCGGGATGTCGGCTCCCTTGCGGCCAATCACGGTGCGCGGTTGGTTGAGGGTGAAACTCTTGTTGGCTTGCGGCCCGCTTTCGATGATCAGCACAACTTCAAGACCATCGGGCAGGCGCAGACCTTCATCCACCGGGAGCAGCCGCAGCCGCTGCGTGGAGGCGTCGGCGCGGGCGAACGAGGGCATCGGCGAAATCACCACCGTCTGATCCACAGTGCGCTTCACTTCCACGATGGTCGTCAGCCCGCATTTGGTGCACTTGAAGCTGACCTTGGGATGCTTGGCAATGGCATCGTCTTTCAGCAGGTGCTGCTGGCCGCAATGGATACAACCTGTCTGCACACTTCAAAAATAGCATGACCCTTGCAATGCATGCGGCCAACGCTACTGGGCCTTGCGGCAAGGGTTACCGGTCAGGCGTGAGCTGCTCCCAGTTATGCTACGATTGAGGATTCCAAATCAGGCAGGAGAGTGCTTGTGTCCGAACATATTTCTCGCAAAGAGCTGAAACACGACCGGGTCCGGGAATCCATTGAACACGGCGCCGAGGCGGTGCTTTCCCACACCCGCATCGCATCGATCGTGCTGCTTGCCGGGATCGTGCTTTTGGCCGGCTATTATGGGTGGAAGATCTACAACGAGCGGCAGACGGCACAGGCCCAGGCGGCGCTCGACGAAGCCATGAAGACTTTCAATGCCCAATTGCTGCTTCCTGGCCAGCCGAACATCCCGGGCGAGATTTCCTACGTGGACCCTACGCAGCGCTCCCAGGATGCCGAAGTGCGGCTTGCCGCAGTGGCGGCGAAGTTTCCCAGCACGACCCCGGGGCGGATGGCGCGGTACTACTCCGCGATCTGCTTGATGGACCTGGACAAGCTGAATCAGGCTTCCGAGGAGCTGAAGGCCCTGCAAAACGGCCCAGACAAGGAAATGGCGGCACTCGCCAATTTTCAGCAAGCGCTGATTGCCGAGCGCACGGGAAAAAGCGATCAGGCCATCCCGATTCTTCGCGCGCTTTCCAACTCCGGCTCGATCCTGGTCCCGAAGCCCTTGGTGCTGCTGGAGCTCGCCGGAATCCTTCGCCAGAGCAACCCGAAAGAAGCCGCCACTCTCTACGAGCAGATCAAGAAGGATTATCCGAATACGGGAGTAGCCGACGAAGCCGACCGCGGCCTCGGCGAACTCGCGCCGCAATCCTGATTCGCCGGCGTCCTGCCTGACCTCCGGAGGTTTCGGCAATCGAAACGCTTCGCAACTACGCTCCCTGGGCTGTAGACACGGCCACCTCCCGCGGCCGGCAATTTCCTGAATCCGCGCATCCTTACCGCAGTGAATACGCGCGTGACCGCGACCGCATCATTCATGCCCGTGCCTTCCGGCGGCTGGAAGCGAAAACGCAGGTGTTCAGCACCCGATTTTCCGACCATTTTCGCAATCGACTGACGCACACGCTGGAAGTTGCCCAGATTGCGCGCACGGTGGCCGCCGCTCTGCGCCTGAACACGGAGCTTGTGGAAGCGCTCGCATTGGTGCACGACATCGGGCATCCGCCCTTCGGGCACGCGGGTGAACGCAAACTCGACGAACTGATGCGCGTCCATGGCAGCGGCTTCGATCACAATCTTCATGCGCTGCGCATCGTGGAGCACTTCGAACATCGCTACATCGGCTTCGAGGGGCTCAATCTCACCTTCGAGGTTCGGGAAGGCATCGTGAAGCATTCCCGGGATTACTCCGTCACCGCGCATCCGGAGTTGTCCGAGTATCTCCTGGACCTGCGGCCCCCGCTTGAGTCGCAGCTCATCGACTGGGTGGACGAGATCGCTTACAACTCCGCCGATCTCGACGACGCGCTGGAGGCGAATCTGCTCGACCTGGACACCCTGCGCGACGAAGTTCCATTTTTCGCGGAGTTTTACGCCCGAGTCGAAAGGGCGCATCCGGGCGCGCGCATGCGTTTGAAATTCAATGAAGCTTTGCGCCACGTGATCGATCACCTGGTCAGCGACCTGATCACCAACACGGAATTGCTCGTCGAACAATCCGGCGCCGGCACCACCGAGGAAATCCGCGGCGTCCCGCAGCGGCTGGCACGATTCAGCGAAGAGGCCCGCGCGCAAAACGCGCAACTCAAGGGCTTCCTGTTTGCCCACATTTACAATCATCCGCAAATCACCGAGGATTCCAGGCGCTCGGTCGCCTGCCTGGCCGAGCTCTTCGCTTATTATCTTCAGCAGCGCGGCTCGCTGCCCGAATCGCAGGAGGAGGCCGCACAGCAGATTCCCCGCCACCTTGTAGTCTGCGATTACATTGCCGGAATGACCGACCAGTTCCTGCTCCGCCAGTATCAGGAACAATTCGGCGCAGCCCCGCGCGGTGTTCCGCCTTCTCTTGCGTCGTCGTAGCGGCTAGAATGAACCGTTTCCAGGGAGTTTCGAAAATGTCCGTTCGCCGTCCGCTGCTGCTCCTTGTTTTCCTGCTGGGTATTTCTGCGGCTGCACGTCCGCAGATCCCAGGCCTCGCGGTTACGGCGCCGACGGCAACCGCGCCGGCTGTTCCGCCCGATCCGTTGGGGCGCGAGACTCCGCGTGGAACACTTCTGGGTTTCATCAAAGCGGCTCAGGAAGAACATTACGCCGTCGCGATTGAGTACTTCCAGCCGGCCCCAAGCCGCCGGCGGCGCGCGGAACAGGACGACGAAGAGGTTGCGGCACAACTCCTGACGATCTTCAATCAGAAATTCGCCGGGGCTCTGGAGCTGACCAGCCGCGACCCGCTGGGACGTCTGGATGACGGCCTGCCGCCGGACCAGGAAAAAATCACCGGGGCGCTGGGAACGAGCGACAAATTCCCCGTGCAGTTGGTTCGTATGGAAGATGAGCAGGGCCGCAAGCTCTGGTATTTCTCGCGGACCACGCTCGATCACGTTCCGGAAATGTTCGATTCCCTGACGTTTCCGGAAATCGAAAAGCAAATCCCACAAACATTGGTGACGCACCGGCTCCTGTTCATGCCGCTGTGGCAGTGGATCGCCATATTGGTTTTTCTACCCATCGCCTTGCTGGGCGGCCGGTTGATCACGATGGTGATCGCTTTTGTTGTCAACCGGTCGCGAAAGGCACGAAGCAAGCCGCCGCTAGCGCCGCAGCGATTCTTCCAGGTGGATCCGATAACGCTGACGATCGCGATCGTGTCGCACTATATTTTTGTGGGTTACATCGGGACCTCCCTGCTGTACCGGCTCTTTTACCGGCACATTGTCTGGATTTTCCTGGCGTTCGACTTTTACTGGATCCTTACGCGAATCACTCGGGCCATTTCCGCGCGGATCGGCGCCAGCCTGACGAGACGCGGGATGCTGGCGGAGCGCTCGATCGTGTCCCTTGTCCGGCGATTTACCGAAGTTTCCATTTTTCTGGTGGTGACCCTGCTGGTGCTGAACAGCCTGGGTGTGAATGTTTCCACGGCCGTTGCCGGCATTGGAATCGGCAGCCTTGCTCTCGGCCTCGGCGCGCAGAAAACTTTTGAAAACCTGTTCGGCGGAGTCTCCATTCTTTTCGACAAGGTCATCCAGATCGGCGACACCTGCCGCATCAACAATCAGACCGGTGTTGTGGAAGACATCGGCCTGCGCTCCACGCGTTTGCGGACGGGCGAACGCACGCTGCTTTCGATTCCGAACGGCATCATGGCTACGGCGGTGGTGGAGAATCTGCGCTTTCGGGACAAATTCCTGTGCCAGCAGATCCTTCGCCTGCGCTACGACCTTGCGCCGGATCACGTGCGCTATGTCCTGGGGCAGATCCAGAATCTTTTGATCGAAGATCCGAAAGTGGAGGACTCTTCCGCGCGCATCCGGTTTCTACGATTCGCGGAGTACGCGATCGAGGTGGAGCTTTTTTGCTACATCCTGGAGCCGGAATATACGGCCTATCTGGAAACGCAGGAGCAGTTGCTGCTGAAAATAATGGATACGATCGAGAAGGCAGGGGCGGTGGTGGCACTGCCCACGCAGACCACGTTTGTCACTCAGGATTCGTGGATAGATCCGGTAAAGGCGAAGGCCGCGCAGGCCGCGGTCGAAAAAGCGCGAGATCCCGGGGTTCCAGGTTCCCGCGTTCAGCCCCCTTCGGATTGATTGCTCCGGTCCCGATTCATTCCGCGCGGAATGGATGAGTTTCATTGGCTCGCAAAGGTATTGCAGGCCGTGATCGATCCGCTGTTCAATCCCTTGTTGAACCAATCCATCCGCTGCTGGGAGCTTCCATGCGTGAATGTTTCCGGCTGCACGCGGCCTCGCGTCATCTGCTGAATGTGATCGTCGCCGACCGCCGCCGCCGCGTGCAAGGCGGACGCAACGTCTCCCGCCTCCAGCAATCCGCGCTGCTCGGTTGAGTGCGCCCACACTCCCGCGAAGCAATCGGCCTGCAGCTCGGTCTTCACCGACAACGGATTGGCCTCCGCCGGATTGCTCCTCTGTAGTCGCTGCACTTTGCTCTCGATACCGACGATCTTCTGCACATGGTGGCCAATTTCGTGCGCCAGCACATAGGCCTGTGCGAATTGTCCCGGCGCTCCAAATCGCTGTTTCAACTCGTCGTAAAAGCCCAGGTCGATGTACACCCTTTCATCGGACGGGCAATAGAACGGCCCGGTCGCCGATTCCGCTCCCCCGCACCCGGATTGCGTGTGGTTACGGAACAGCACCAGGCGGGCGTGGCGATAGGGAACGCCCGCTTGTTGCGGCAGCAACTGCTCCCAGGTTTTTTGCGTGTCGTCCAGCACGAAGGAGACGAATTGCACCAGCGGCTTTTCCGCTTCGTCGCGCGCCGGATTCGGCCGGTGGACGGTTGTGGCCACTGGAGCCGTCGAACCGCCGCCCAGCACAGCAAAAAAGTTCTGCTTGAAGACCAGGCTCAGGATAAACAGCACCACCAGACCGCCGAGGCCGATGTGCATCCCGCCGAAACCAAACCCGCCTCCGCCCCCGCCGCCATCGTCCTGATCTCGGCGATCGTCAATGTCGTCGCTTGTGCCGCCTGGTGTCCAGCGCATGGAAATCTCTCCTGTCCGAACTCACTCCAGATGGCGGTCCTGTGCCGACCGCATCAGAATCCTACCACCGCAGTTGGCTTGTATGCCTGCTCAGCCGAAGCCGCTGAGAGAGACCTGTCCAAAAAAGGGGAATGAGCTTGCAATCATGCTAATTCGTGGATTAGTTCCCCTTAATCTCACTTATTTTTCCAGTTGCTTTGCCCGCGTTAAATCTGTATACATTTTGTCAATTCGCTTGCAGTATAGATTCCAGGTCCCCGCTATAGTAACGTACAGGCTGTATTCATTGGTCCGCAGAAACGCGGAGCAATTGGGTGAATATGCGCATTTTTTCGTCCGTCGATTCCAATTTGGAACAGGGTCCAGCGAGCGTTTCCTTCTCTCGTCGTGATCTTGGCATCATGGTTCTCGTTTTTTTGGCTTACTTCCTCTCCGCCCGCCTGGAACTTCGCTTGATCCATTCCCAGATTTCCATGGGGGTGATTTGGCTGCCAGCGGGAATCTCCTTCGCAGCCATCCTGTTGAACGGCCGCCGCGTCATCCCGGCCATCTTCCTGGCCTCCCTTTGCGTTGAGCTTACTTCCTCTGTGCCTTTACTCGGGGCGTTGACCATCGCCAGTGGAAACGCCGCGGAGGTTTTGCTCGGAGGCTACCTGGTGAACCGTTTCGCGGGAGGGGCAAAAGCCTTTTCGAGGCCCGCAAATGTTTTGCGCTTTTCGATGCTGGCGGGAGTTTTCGCAACTCTCATCAGTGCGGTTGTCGGTACCACTGCGGTGTGGGGCCCGGCGGGGCTCAGCCAGCCTAAGACACTCATCATTTTTGCCGCCTGGTGGGCAGGTCATGCCCTCGGGGTGCTGGTGCTGACGCCGTTTCTGATTCTTCTTTTGAACGGCAAGCACCAACCGTTGCATCTCAGCGAACTCATCGAAGTCAGCATTCTCCTGCTCGGACTCAGCGTTGTTTGCGTGATCAGTTTCGGTCCGGCGGGAGTTTTCACCGACAGAGTGGATACGCCGCTCTTCCTCTGTGTTCCGTTCCTGGTCTGGGCCGGGATTCGCTTCTGCCCGCTGGAATCCGCGGGCGCATGTATTGTGCTGTGCGGGTTCGCCACATGGGGCTCTTTACACGGATTTGGGCCTTTTAATACCATCACGGCCATGCCGCTTTCGCTTGCCGCTTATCTTTGCGTGGCCACGACGATGACGCTTACGGGCGCGGCCACCGTGGCCAACCAGCGGGAGGTCTCGGAGAAACTTCTGGAGACTCTCTATCGCCTGGAGAAAACGAAAGACACGGAAATCACGCGACTGAATTCGGAAGTGGATTGCCTGCGCGACGAACTGATCCGGCGGGTGCATGCCAAATCGCGTTCCGAGCAGGCCCGACAGGTCACGCAACAACCTCGCGATGGCCACGAAGTGATCTGGTTCCTTGAGGCTGAAACGGAAAACATTCTTTACGTCAGCCCCGCTTACGAAACGGTGTGGGGGCGCTCCCGCGAAGACCTGGGCCGCGACGCGCACGCCTGGCTCGATTCCGTGATACCCGAGGATCGCGAGTTTGCCATTCAGTTCGTCGGCCAGGATTTTCCCGGCGACCGCGTGGAAACTTCCTACCGGGTCCGGCGACCCGACGGCTCCATCCGATGGATTTTCGATCGCGGCTTTGTTATTCGCGACCCTGCGGGGCGGCCAGTCCGCTACCTGGGGTTAGCCAGCGACGTCACAGAGTTGGTCCAGTTGGGCGATTTTGTCCCCGCCAAGCTGGAAAACCGGTCCCCGAACCCTCCGTCCAGGGGGAATATCAAGTAGTCCACTAAGGAGAAACAGGAATGATTGGAGAACGTTTGCGGGACATCCGCAAAGAAAAGCAACTATCGCAGGGAGATTTGGAAGAGCGCACCGGATTATCCCGGTGCTATCTCAGCCGAATCGAAAACGGGCATACCACACCCTCCATCGAGACGCTCGAGAAGCTTTCGGGAGCTATGGGAGTGCCTCTCTACCAGCTGTTTTACCAAGGCAACGGCCCGGCCAAGCCGTTGGTCATTCCTCGAAAGAAGGATTCACCTTCCGAAGAGTGGGGGCTTTCCGGCAAATGGGGTGGCTTCCTGAATCGCATCCGTGGTTTGCTGGGACAAATGGAAGAAGGCGATCGCAAGTTGTTGCTGGGCGTCGCCGTCAAGCTGGCCCGGAAGAAGTAACGCCCGGTTACGCAACCGCGCCCATTGCGTTCGGCCCGTTCGCTGGATGCGCGAGGCTGGTGGTGAGTCGTCCGCCGGGAACAACTGTTTCCCGGCGAATTCCTCCTCAATGGAACTTGGCGGCCTCTGCTTTGGCCTGTCTTAGAGCGGGTATCTCCGGATCAGCGCTTTTCCACTGCTCCAGGAATTTCGCGTATGCTTCCTTCGCTCGGCTGGTTGAGCCGGACATCGCTTCGGCGCGCGCCATCCCCAGTTTAGCCAGCGGCGCCGACCAGCAACTCCCGACGATCCCCGCGTCCGTGGAGAATTTTTGAAATTCCGCCAATGCCTGGCGGGCGTTTCCCGCCCCCAGCTGAGCTTCCCCGCGCAAAAACGCCGGAATCATGCAGGAATCGCTCAGGTTTCCCGTCAGCTGTCCTTTCTCGTAAGGCGTGACGCCTTCCAGGGAATTGATCGCATCCGCGTACTGCTTCTTGCGAAGTTTCATCTCTGCTTGCACCACGGGCAGCCAGGCTTTCTGAATCACCATGTTCGACACGTAAAGGGCCCGCAGATCGTCCAGGATCTTTTGCGCTTTCGAATCCTCTCCGAGCCGCGCGAATACCAGCGACGCCAGTGCCCGCACATCCTTGCTTTCGGGGGCAAGCTGCAGTGCCGACTCCACGTGCTTTCTTGCTTCCTCCGGATATCCGAACATCGCTTCGCGCATCGCGGCCTCCACCTCCCAGACCGCGGCGGATTCCGGCAACTCCGCCTTCTTCGCAGATTCCACCGCGCGGCGGGTGTACTCGCGCGCCTTTTGCAGGCGGCCGAAATACGCCTCCGTGTCCGACTGCGCCGCCAGCAGCGAATCTTCGCCATTCGGCTTGCCCGCCGCCCACGAAAGTTCCCGCTGCATCAGCGCGAAATCACCTTTGGCGAAACCCACCGCATACAAGTTGGCGTGTAGCGAGGGATCATCCAGTTTTCTGGAGAACGCTTCCTGCAGGACCTTTTCCGCTTCCAGCGGACGAGACAATGCAAGCAGCGCCGTCGAATAATTTTCATACCAGGCCGCGGAGTCCGGGTCGATCTTCAGCGCGGCCTCCGCGAACTTTGCCGCAGCGGCGTAATCCCCAATCACAAAATACTCGCTGGAGAGATTGCCCATGGCGACATCGTCGCGGGGATACGCGCGAATGTATTCTTTGTAGCCGCCGATGGCTTTCTCGATGTCCCCTTGTGCCAGATCGTAATAGAGAGTCGCGATATTCAGGTGCTCGCGGTACGTCTGCCGGTCGCCGGCTTCGTAGGCCTGGCGAACTTCATCGCTCGCCTTGCCCATCTGGTTCAAGTTGTAATAGCTGACGGCCAGACCCGAATGAGCCATCGCGAAGCGAGAGTCCAGGTCAATGGCGCGCTTGTAGAGCGGCACCGCCTCCAGGTCGCTTTTTTCGCGGATCATCCGCCTGGCTTCTTCATAGGCCCTCAGCGAAGCGAGGATCGGCGTCGTGGCTCGTTCGAGCGGCACATCGTATTTCACAATCAATTGCGGACTTTCGCCCAAATCTTGCCGAAGCGTGCGCGCCGCCTCGCCCAGGTGCTGTACAACCAGGTCCGCGCGCCCCGCATGGGCGACGGCCTTGGCCATGCGCCGGGCCCCCGTGCAGCGATCGACGGTCAGCTTCGCCACATAACCGCTGCCGTCCCGCGAAATTTTCCCGGTCAGGTAAGCCTGCGCTCCGGCCTTCCCGCATACGGCGGGAAGCAGAGCTTCCGTTAGTTCCGCGCCATCCCGCTGTCCCGCCTCTCGCAGAATGCTGTGGATTTTTTCGTCGGAGACCAGGTTCAAGTAAGGCGATTGCAGCAGCGCCACGCGCAGCGCTTCCCGCAGTGTTCCGTCGAAATTATTTTCGCCGGTGGCGTTGGCGATGTCGCCCAGCAAAAGCAAATCGGCTTCGCCGAGGCTCGTGGGGCGCTGCCACCACCAGTAGCCCGCGCAGAGCGCTCCCGCGACGATCGTGGCCGCCAGTAATATCCTGGTTTTCATTGGATGGACCTGCTTGCTGTTTTAAAGCTACGACGTTTCCCGCAGCTGGCGCAGTGCTTCTCTTCCGGTTGTGCTCAACCTGAAACCTGCCCCGTGAATCGTTTCACGCTTGCGCTCCTTTTTCACAACACCTCACCCAAACGCGGCGTTGCGGGTTAGAATTCTTTCAACGGCTGCTCCCATGACTTTGAAGACCGAACGCCGCACCCAACACCGCAAACGGCCGTTGAGCCTCGTTTACGTGGAACTGCCCCCCGCCAACGGCGGCATGATGCGCGACCTTTCGGAGCAGGGATTTTCACTCCGCGCCATGCTGCCCGTCAGCCCGTCTGAAAAGGTTCCGTTTTCCTTTGTTCTGGATTCTTCCGCTCGAATTGAGGGGGATGCGATTGTATTGCGGGTGGAAGATGGCGGCCGCGTCGCCGCGCTCGAATTCGCCGGCTTGCCGGCGCATTGCCGGGACCAGATTCGCCGCTGGCTGGAGAAATTTGATGAACCCATCTCGCCGGAACCTGATCCGGCGCAACCGCCGGCGTCAAAGCAGGCTTCCTTAACCGAATTGCGGATGCAGATTCGCACGCCGAAAGCGCCATCGCAGCCTGCACGAGTGAAGGCGGGCCGCCCGCCACAGCCAGAGCCAACTCCTCCGCCTCAGGTGCAAACGGCTGAGGTCGCGCCTCCGCCGGTGCACGTGGGTCCGCCGCTAAGTTCGGAACCACCAGACGCCCCGCCCCCGGCCAAAGTGGAATCCGCGCCATTGCCGCCACCGGTGGTCGTTGTTGCGCCACTCGCGCCGGAACCGGAGCCCTCACCAATTGTAGAAGCTCCTCAGCCGCCAACGCCGATCGTGATGGCGCTGCCGAAGCTGGCACTACCGCCACTGCAGGAACCGACTCCGCTTCCACCACCGCAATCGCATGAAAAGCTGGAGGGGCAAGAAGCCCCGCCCTTACCGCCGCTCCTGAAGCTTTCTTCCGTCCGCCCCGGGCCTGTCCCCGCGGAAATTTCCGAGGAACCCGCTGCCCCTGCCGAGGTTTCAAAATCATCCGCCGTAGAGCCCCCGCCAACGCTCCAACTCTCTTTGCCGAAGCCAGAGCCGCCGGCGGAAATGGAAAAACCAGTCGCCGAGCCTGTTCCCGCGCGACCCGTTGCACATAGGCGCATACCGCCTGCGCTGGAGCCGCTCTCTTCCTTCGAAGGCGAAAGCGATTCGGATTCGCCCGGATGGATGGATCGCTTCACACTTGGCCGCGCCGTCGGCATCATGCTTTTTCTGACCTTGCTTGCGGGTTCTTATGTCTATCACCGAGAAGTCGGGCAGGCGCTCATCTGGCTTGGCCACCAAATCGCCGGGGATGAAACGCCGGAAAGTTCAAAATCTGTCCAGCCGGTGGTTCCTTCCGCTTCTCATCCGGCTCTCGAACCTGCGCCCGTGACTCGCACGATCGAACCGCCAGCGCCCGTTATCCAGCATTCCACGGAGACGATGGAACCCAGCAGCGCCAACCTTCCCGCGGCCACCGACAAGACGCCCGCTCCGCAACTCAAGGGCGGGAGTTCCGGCTCGCTGGTTCCGCTAACGCAGTTGACCCGCCCGCCCGCGCCAACTGCGTCCGGGGATAACTCCGTTGAGCCCGGGCAACCGGAGTATTTTCAGGCATTGCAGATTCTTCGCTCACCTGGAAGATCCTCGGAGGTTCCGGCAGCGATTCAACTATTATGGTCTGCCGTCGAAAAAGGAAATACCGGAGCGGAGCTTGATCTCGCCGAACTGTTTCGCACAGGCAGGGGAGTGGCGAAAAATTGTGACCAGGCGCGGGTCTTGCTTTCCGCCGCCGCCCGCAAGGGGAGCGTCGAAGCGCGGAAGCGGCTGGAAGCGTTCCAGCGACAAGGCTGCGGCAACTGATTCGCGGACTCGATTCATTCACTTGCAATGCAAAGATTCTTTTTCAAGAATGTTTCGCTGAACTGATTGGAGGACACGAACCGTGTATTGCTCCAAGTGTGGTACGAATCTCGCCGCCGGCGCGGCATTTTGTGGAACGTGCGGCACACCGACGGGAACTCCCGCAGCGGCAATTGCCCCACCCGCCGTTTCTCCCACGTACGCCGGGGGATCCACGCACGCGGCCTATGCCGACCCCGCGGGGCTGGTGGTTTCCCGCGGATTCAGCTACGCGGGCTTCTGGCTTCGCGTGGTCGCCACGCTGATTGACAGCGTGGTTATGAGTCTTGCTCTCGGCGTCTTGCTGGTACCGTTGTTTTTTCTGTCCGGCGCGGCGGGGATGATCGAGGCAATCGCAGAGCATCACGGCCAGCCGGATCCCGGCGTGATCGTCAGCCTAGTCGCGATGATGTTCGTTCTTGCCGCTGTTTCCGTGCTTGGGCAGTGGCTCTACCACGCTTATCTGGAGAGCGGTGAAAAGCAAGGCACGTGGGGCAAGCAGTTGATGGGGCTCTATGTCACCGATCTGCTGGGCCAGCCCATCACGTTTGGCCGCGCCTCGGGCCGCTTCTTTGCCAAGATTGTCACAGGAATGATCCCGCTCGGCATCGGCTATATCATGGCGGGCTTCACGGAGCGTAAACAGGCGCTGCACGACATGATCGCAAGCTGCCTGGTGCTTCGCCGGTAAGGAATCTCCCTGAACGGTTGAAGACTATTTCGTTCCGCACTGGGATGGAGCGCGTTCCCGGGTTGAGAATCTACTCGTAGGTAGTTGCCGCGGAAAGAAGCGGGCTTCCATTTCGCAAGAAGACAAGCTCCGTCAGCCAGAGGACATTGTCCTTCGGGCTGCGATTGATATCCGTAATGTCGATCAAGCGGTAGCCGTGCTCGGCCATGAATTGCACGACTGCCGCGACGGAATTTTCATAGGGGCAGAGCACGGAAGCTTCGAGGAGAAACACTTCGGTCTTGCCGACCAGGGTTTTCGCTCCCTGCATGACCTTCAGATCAAATCCCTCGGCATCGATTTTCACCATTTCCGGCACGGGCAGATCATATTTCACCAGCAAATCGTCCAACGACCACACTTGCATCGGAATGGTTCCAGGTGAACCGGCGGAAGCTTCCACAAAGCTGCTGCTGTCGTCTCGCCTGGCAAGAAAGAACGGCAGCGTGCCCGATTTGTCGGAAGCTCCGGCGTTGATCCAGCGAATCGCCCGGCCCACGGCCACCAGATCCTGAACGTGGACCATTAATTCCTTTTGAGGCTCCAGCAGGGTGTATTGCGCTTCAGGGAAATACTGCAGGCTCGTCCGTGTCCAGGATCCGTGATTTGCACCGACATCCACGATATGCTTCGGCGAAAAACCAAACCGCTTGAGCAGGGAAAACAGCACTCCGGTACCGTAATCGTTTTGCGGTTTGTCCTGCAGCCGCGCAAGGCGCAAACCAAAAGGTCGCAAAAAAGACTGAATGAGGGTTTTCACGCCACAAATCATAACAAAGCAACCGCACAATTCCTCAATTCAGGGAGAAGGCGGGTACTAGTAGCCCCAGTTGACCGAACCGGCGCAATTTCCACCGCTTTTTGCCCCCGTTTCTTGACTTACCCGCCTTCTGCCCAAATAATGGATAGGCATGAGCGTACGCGCCGGAGGCGCTGAAGACATGTTCCTCGACGTCAAGGATCTTGCCGTCCGCAAAGTGCGCATCCATAAGACGTACGCCCCGGGCAGCATCGATTACGGCATCAGTGAAGTGAAACAGGCGGGTCCCCTGGAAGTAACCGCCCAGGCGGAGCTTCTGGAAGGACAGATTCGCATCACCGGCGATCTGGAGACCAAGATTGAGATGGTCTGCGCGCGGTGCCTGGAGCCGGTAATCGAGGAAGTACACAAGGATTTCGACCTCTTCTATCAGCCGCTTCCGAAGGCCACCAAGCCCGAAGAAGAGCGGCTGAAAGATGACGACACCGAAATCGGATTTTTTCAAGGAGAAGGCCTGTTCCTGGCCGATGTGCTCAAGGAACAGGTGCTGCTGTCACTGCCGATGAAAGTAATCTGCCAGAGCGACTGCCGCGGTTTGTGCCCCACGTGCGGCGCAAGTCTGAATCACGAAGAGTGCCGCTGCGAAAGGCACGCCACGGACCCGCGTCTGGCTCCCCTCGCGCGGTTGAAGCAGGACTGGCTCAAGAAACAATAGATTTCCGGGCGGAAAGCCCATAGAATCCGACCTCGTTCGGACTGGCGGGGTGTGTAGCCACGAATGAGGCGAGAACCAGGAGTGATGTAATGCCTAATCCAAAACGTCGACATTCCAAGGCGCGCAAGAACAAGCGTCGTGCTCACGACCACTTGTTCGCACCCGCTATGGCCAAGTGTCCGAATTGCCACGAAATGAAGCAGCCCCACCGGGCTTGTCCTCATTGCGGTTACTACAAAGGCCGGCCGGTTCACGACGTCAAGTAAGGGTTCGAGTTTTATGCCAGGCTCGGAGCGGGCATGACCGCTGGTGTGTCCTGCCGCCCGGAGCTTGCCGGAGTCGCCGGAAGATAATCCCATGATCACAATCGCCGTCGATGCCATGGGGGGAGACAACGCACCCCGTCCGGAGGTGGAGGGGAGTGTTCGCGCCGCGGAAGAGTATGGCGTGCGCATTCTGCTTGTGGGGCAGCCTCAGGTGATCCGGGGAGCTTTGGCGAGCTTCGGCAAGCCTTCGCTTCCGATCGACATTATTCCGGCGACCGAAGTGATCACGATGGAGGATCACCCGGCGCAGGCCTTTCGCCGCAAGAAAGACAGCTCCGTGCACGTGGCGGCGCGCCTGGTGAAAGAGGGCAAGGCCGACGCTATGGTGAGCGCCGGGAATACCGGTGCGGTGATGACCACAGCCAGGTTCATCATGGGCACGCTGAAGTCGGTGGATCGCGTCGCGCTGGCAGCGCCGTTTCCGAATGCCAAGGGCGGCGTTTCGGTGATGCTGGACGTCGGCGCAAACGTGGACTCTAAGCCGGAGCACTTGCTGCAGTTTGCCGTGATGGGCGAAATTTATTACCGGCTTACGTTTGGCAGCCGCAAGCCGCGCGTTGGTTTGCTTTCCGTCGGCGAGGAAGAGATCAAGGGCAACGAGCTGACGCGCGCCGTTTACGAAAGCTTGAAGGCTCTGCCCGTGCATTTCGTCGGCAACGTGGAAGGCGGCGATCTTTTCTCCGGCAAGGTGGACGTGATCGTCTGCGACGGATTCGTCGGCAACATCGCCCTGAAGATTTGCGAGGGGCTGGCGATGGAGATCATCAAGTATTTGCGGAAGACGTACAAAAGCACTTTCGCATCGCAGGTGGGCTATCTGTTTTCGAAAGGCGCGCTGAAGGGTATCAAGCGCACCATGGACTACGCGGAGTACGGCGGGGCGCCGCTCCTCGGGGTTCGTGGGGTTTGCGTGATCGGCCACGGCCGGTCCAACGCGAACGCCGTGAAGAACGCCATTCGCGTCGCCGCGGGACTTGCCCGCGCGCGGGTGAACGAAAAGATTGAACAAGAGCTCTCCCTGACCCACGCGCAGGCGTGACGTCCGGAGAGAGGAGCAATTATGGGCAAAGTAGCATTCATATTCCCGGGCCAGGCTTCGCAATATTCCGGCATGGGCAAGGAACTTGCCGAGAAATATCCCGCGGCCCGCGCCATTTTCGATGAAGCGGATAAAGCGCTGGGCTTTTCCATTTCCAAGATATGTTTTGAAGGCACGGAAGAAGAGCTGAAGTCCACCGCCCTTACGCAACCCGCGATCCTCACCGTTTCCGTTGCCGCGATGTGGGTGCTTTCCGAAAAGCGCATCGGCGCGGACTTTGTTGCCGGCCACAGCTTGGGCGAATACTCGGCGCTCGTCGCCGCGGGTTCGCTGCAATTCGCCGATGCGGTGCGGTTGGTTCACAAGCGCGGAAAATATATGCAGGAAGCGGTTCCTCTGGGGCAAGGCGCGATGGCCGCGATTCTTGGAGTGTCGCCCGCTGTCGTTGCCGATGCCTGCAAGCGCGCCGCAGAGGGCGGAGTTTGCACCGCTGCCAATCTCAATTCGCCGGACCAGACGGTTATTTCGGGCGACGCGGCTGCGGTGAAGCGTGCCATTGAAATTGCTTCGCAGTCGGGAGCCAAGCGTGCGGTTTTGCTTCCCGTTTCCGCGCCGTTTCATTCTTCGCTGATGATGCCCGCGCAGGAGAGGCTGGAAAAGGATTTGCGCGCCACCACGTTTGCGGATCCGCATGTGCCTGTCGTCACCAATGTGGACGCCGACACTATCAAGAAGGGCGACGAGGCGCGTGAGGCGCTGATCCGCCAGGTCACCATGCCTGTCCGGTGGGAAGAGTCCATGCGCATGCTTCTTGACGAAGGCGTGAACACTTTTATCGAAGTTGGTCCGGGGCGTGTGCTTACCGGGATCATGCGGCAGATTGAGCGCTCGGTGACCACGCTGAACGTCGAAGACGAAAAAAGTTTGCAAGCCACGGTGGAACGCATCACCGCGGCAAAATCCGACGCGGCGTAGGCGTTTTGTAGCTCGGGCCTTCAGGCCTGAGGGTTTTCAGATGTACTGGCAGGGTCGAAATTGTTGTGAACAGCCTCACCCCTGAAGGGGTGAGCTACAGGTTACGAATGAATGTTTAGCTTACGAGACAAGGTGGCGGTTGTTACGGGTGCTTCGCAGGGTATTGGGCGCGATACGGCGCATGCGCTGGCGGAGGCCGGAGCGAAGGTTGCCGTCGCTGCGCGCAATGAAGAGAAGCTCGCGGAGCTAGTGCAGGAAATCACCGCGAAGGGCGGGGAAGCGTTCGCTGTGAAAATGGATGTGGCGGACATCGAACAGGTCAAGTCCGGCTTCAAATCCATCCTTGAAAAATTCGGCAAGATCGGCATTCTGGTGAATAACGCTGCCATCACCCGCGACGGCCTGGCCATTCGAATGAAACCCGACGATTGGGACGCTGTTATCCGCACCAATCTCACTGGGGCGCATCTCTGCATCCAGCAGGTTTTGTCGACGATGATGAAAGCTCGCGCTGGTCGCATCATCAACATTTCTTCCGTTGTCGCTGAAACTGGCAATGCCGGACAGGCCAACTACGTCGCCGCGAAAGCAGGCATTATCGGGCTCACCAAGGCCATCGCCATCGAAATCGCTTCGCGCAACATCACCGTCAATGCCGTAGCGCCAGGTTTCGTGGAGTCACCCATGACCGCCGTCCTTCCCGACAAGGTGAAGGAAGAATTGAAAGTGCGCATTCCTCTCGGGCGCATGGGCACCGGCAAGGATGTCGCCGCTTCCATCGTGTTTCTCGCCAGCGACGAAGCCGCCTACATCACCGGCCACGTCCTCGACGTCAACGGCGGCATGTACTTAGCGTAGTGCCTGGAGTTGGCGTGAAATACGAAGAGCCACCTCGAATGTCCCGGCAAGAATTGGAACAGGCTTTCGGCAGCGGGAGTGGGGAACGAGTGCGTGACGCGTTGATCAGTGCGTTTCACACTGAAGACCCCAGCTGGGTTGTGCAATGGTGTCTGAGATTTGTTGGCCACCCTGAGTGGCCAATAAGGCGAGAGGCAGCGATAGTTCTCGGAAACGTCGCTGTGGTCCATCACAAGCAGATCGATCTGTCGAAGTGCCTTGGAGCCGTAGAAAGATTGGTAGCTGACCAGAACGAAGAAGTTAGGTCGGCGGCCAAAGAGGCGATGGATGATGTGCTTCACGCCATCCGACTAAAAGGTGTCTCATGAAGTTGACCTTGCTGCGCGGGGTAAGTAGACTGGCAAGGTTACCTAGGGCAGCCTAAACGACGTGGTAGACGGCTTCACGGCCGGATTTGGTGCAAGTCAGTACGTGATACGACAGAGCGACATCAGGTCGCGGAGGAATGGGAATGGCCAGCGTGGAAGAACGCGTAAAGCAGATTATCGTCGAGCAGCTTGGTGTGGATGAAGCCGAAGTTACGCCCACCGCGTCCTTCGTGGACGATCTCGGCGCGGACTCGCTCGACCAGGTCGAATTGGTCATGGCTTTCGAAGAAGCCTTCGGCATCGAAGTGCCCGACGAAGACGCCGAAAAGATGACCACGGTCAAGGACGCTATCGAATACATCGATAAGCATTCGAAGGGCAAGTAGGTCGCACATTAAACCCCGATTGAAGGAGCAAGAGAGTTGACCCGCCGGGTTGTCGTTACGGGAGTTGGATTGGTCTGCGCGCTGGGTGTGGGCACCGAGGAGAGCTGGAAAAACCTCGTCGCCGGCAAAAGCGGCGTCGGCCACATTACGCATTTTGATACCACTGGCTTCGACTGCAAGATCGCGGGCGAAGTCAAAAACTTCGACCCCTTCCAGTGGATCGAGAAAAAAGAACTGAAGAAAATGGGGCGGTTTATCCAGGTAGCCCTGGCCGGCGCGGATTTTGCCGTGAAGATGGCCAACTGGAAGCCGGAAGATTCCGACCTTGATGAAGTGGGCGTGTACGTCGCGTCCGGCATCGGCGGGTTCGACATCATCGAGCGCGAGCACATCAAGCTGATGCAGGGCGGGCCCGGAAAAATATCTCCCTTCTTTATTCCTTCGGCCATCGTCAATCTTGCTTCGGGGCACATTTCGATTCGTTATGGCGCGCGTGGACCGAATTCCGCTACTGCCACGGCGTGTTCCGCTTCCGCTCATGCTATTGGTGATTCGTTCAAAATTATTGAACGCGGCGCGGCGGAAGTGATGATTTGCGGCGGCACGGAAGCCACGATCACTCCGATGGGCATCGGCGGATTTGCTTCCATGCGTGCGCTTTCCACGCGCAACGACGCGCCGGAAAAGGCCAGCAGGCCGTTTGACGCGGACCGCGACGGTTTCGTGGTTGGCGAAGGCGCGGGCATACTGATCCTGGAATCGCTGGAGCACGCGCAGAAGCGCAACGCTCCCATCCTTGCGGAAATAGTCGGCTACGGGATGAGCGGCGACGCATATCACATTACGCAGCCGGCGGAAAATGGCGATGGCGCCTTCCGCGTGATGCGCGCTGCGCTGAAAGATGCGAAGCTTTCGCCCGACGATATCGGCTACGTGAACGCGCACGGCACGTCCACGCCTCTTGGGGACGCCATCGAGACCACGGCGATGAAGCGGCTCTTCGGCGAACGCGCGATCAACAAGAAACTACCGGTCAGCTCGACCAAGTCCATGACCGGACATCTTCTAGGCGGCGCGGGCGGCCTCGAAGGCGGCATCTGCGTCCTGGCGTTGCGCGATCAGATTCTGCCGCCCACCATCAACCAGGAAAAGCCCGATCCCCACTGCGATCTCGACTACGTTCCCAACGCTGCGCGCAAAGCCACTGTGGATTACGCGCTTTCGAATTCCTTCGGTTTTGGCGGCACCAACGCCGCCCTGATTTTCAAGCGCTGGGCCGGGAAGTAGCCCTTCCCTCCTTCGCTCCCTGCGCCAGACTCAATAAGCCTTTGTAGCGGCCGCCTTCCCAGGCGGGCGGTTTTAGGATCGGAAGGAACGCATGAACATCCTCGTCTGTATCAAACAGGTTCCCGCGAAAGATGCGCCGCTGGCCATCGCCGGCAACTGGATCAAGGAATCGGACATCGGCTTCGAAATGAACGAGCCGGACTCCTACGCGCTGGAAGAGGCGCTGCGTCTGAAAGAAAAGCATGGCGGAGAAGTCATCGCGCTCTCGCTCGGCCCCGAACGCGTGAAGCAGACTATCAAGGAAGCGCTCGCCAAGGGAGCCGACCGCGGCATCCACATCGCCGACGACAATTTCGCGCAACTCGATCCGCTCGGCACCGCCAAAGTGATTGCCGCGGCGATCGCCAAGGAAAAAATCGATCTCGTCCTCACCGGGTTGCAGAGTGAAGATCACGGGTTCGGCCAGACGGGCGTGCTGCTGGCGGCGCTGCTGAATCTGCCGCACGCTACCTTGATCATGCAGATTGACGTGCAGGATGGCAAAATGAAGCTCAAGCGTGAACTCGAAGCCGGGTGGTTCCAACATATCGAGTGCCCGCTTCCAGCCGTGCTTACCATCCAGTCGGGCATCAACAAGGTCCGCTACGCTACGCTGAAGGGCATTATGGCGGCGAAGAAAAAAGAGATCGCCGCGCTCACTCGGGAATCGCTTGGCGTCACGGTCGAACTCACACAGAAAATCGAAAAAATCTACGTCCCCACCAAAACCAAGAAAACGGAATTCCTCACCGGCACTCCAAAAGAAGCCGCGGCCAAGCTGGTCGAAAAACTCAAGTTTGAAGCGCGGGTGATCTGACCATGAAAATTCTCGTCATTGCGGAACAGCGCCAGGGGAAGTGGAACAACGCCAGTTTTGAAACCCTTGTAGCCGCCCAGCAGATCGCCGCGGCCTCTTCAGCCACCGTCAGCGCGGCAGTAATTGGCAAAAGTGTAGCCTCGCTCGCCGGTGAACTTGCTACAAAAAACGTCGCCGAAGTTCTCCTCGTCGAGCACGACCTGCTCGATGCCTACACTCCCGACGGCTACTGCATTGCGCTGAAACAAGTCGTCGAATCCGCCAAGCCCGATCTCGTTCTTTTTCCCCACACCTATCAGGTCCGCGACTTCGCTCCGAAACTCGCCGCTATGCTCGGTAAGGGAATGATCGGCGATTGCGTCGGCTTTCGCAGCGAAGGCGGCAAACTTGTTTTTGTGCGCCAGATGTTTCAGGGCAAGACCGCCGCGGACGTCACATTCACCGGCGCAGCCCCGTGGTTCGTTTCGTTTCAGTCGGGCGCCTTCCGTGCTGATCAACTCGCTGCTCATCCAGGTGGCAAGGCCCTCGTCAACGCGGTAAGCGTGAATGTGAACGCGGCCGATATTCGCACCAAGCCACTCGAACTGTTCAAAGAAGCCAAATCCGCCGTAGACCTCACCCAGGCTCCGCTGATTGTTTCGATCGGCCGCGGCATCAAAGCCCCAGAAAATATCGCGCTGGCTGAAGCGCTTGCCAAAGCCATGGGCGCGGAACTGGCTGCCTCGCGCCCCATCTGCGACGAAGGCTGGCTCCCGATGGAGCGCCAGATCGGCAGCTCTGGGCAAACCGTTGCACCCAAGCTTTATCTCGCGCTCGGCATCAGCGGCGCGATCCAGCACGTCGTCGGGATGAAGGGCGCGCGCACCATCGTCGCCGTCAACAAGGACCAGAACGCGCCCATCTTCGAAATCGCCGACTATGGCATCGTCGCCGACATTTTTGAAATCATGCCCGCGCTTACCGAAGAACTGCAAAAAGCGAAGGGCTAGCGCTTCCACCCTTTTATCTCCCGTTTAGGTTTGCTTTATTACTGTGTCAACCTAGAGGAGAGCGTGTGTCTGTTCTCATTTAGTGACCGCCCGCGCATTTCACCGCGAGCGTATCGCCGACGGGCCCAAATGAACCGTGCAGCTTCCAACCCGGCAGCTCAAGCATGCACTGCGAGTTGCGCGTTCCTTCTACTGCTCGTCTTTAGCATTCTCCCCGATGCGCTCTTTGCCCAGGCGTCGCAATCCACTCCTCCCTCCCATATGCTTTCCGGCACAGTTCTGGATCCCTCTTCCGCTGCCGTGGCGGACGCCCATATCGCGCTCCTAACCTCTAACGGCAGCCTTCAGGCCTCTGCGACCACGGACCGCTCCGGTTTCTTTTTCTTCGATGATTTGCCCAAGGGGAAATATCGCCTGCGCATCCATGCTGCCGGGTTCAAAGACACGCTCGTCGATGTCACTGTCAGCGCAAAGCCGCTCAGCCCTTTGCCCATCACGTTGAGCATCTCCGCTGTCAGCGAAGTGGTCAGCGTTACGGCAGATGAAAATATTCCGCAGACATCGTCCGACCCCTCCGAAAATTTCAACGCCAACAACGTCACGCGCGACGCCCTCGATCGCGTCCCGGTATTCGATCTCGATTACATCACGCTGCTTTCCAGATTTCTCAGCGACGACGCCATCGCGACCAGCGGTGTTTCTCTCGTCGTCAACGGCATTGAGGCCAACGGCCCGGGCGTCTCCACTTCCGCCGTGCAGGAAGTGAAAATCAATCAGAATCCCTATTCCGCGCGATTCGCCAGGCCGGGCCGAGCGCGCTTGGAAATCACCACCAAGGCCGGAACGCCCGCATATCACGGCACCGTGAATTTCCTGGCACGCAATTCCATTTTTGACGCCAGCAACGTGTTTGCCACCACCAAACCGTCCGAGAGCCGCTACATGGAAGAAGGGTCTTTAACGGGGCCGCTGGGCCGCGATAAGCGAAATACATTTCTTCTCTCGCTCGAGCAAGACAACGACAATCTTCAGGCCGTTGTCCACACCTTCGGCTCGCCCATTCCCCCAACAGCCAATGGAGTCGATGAAAATGTGGCCGCGCCGCAGCACCACTTCTTCGGTTCTTTCCGCGCGTTCCACGATTTCGCAAACGGCGATCAGGTTTGGGTGGGATATTCCTATGAAGAGGAGAAAAACAGGAATCAAGGCGTTGGCGGAATTGTCCTTCCGGAGGCCGGTTATACTACCGCCTTCACCGAGCATGAAGTTAATGTCAGCTACCGCCACATTGTTTCTTCGCAGTGGGTGAACCAGCTCCGTTTTTTGGTCGGCCACAACGATGAGCCCACCACCAGCAACGTGGCCGCTCCGCAAATCGTCGTGCAGGGTTATTTCACGGGAGGCGGCGCGCAGGCCGATCTCCACCGCACGGAAGCCCACTTCGATGGCACCGACTTTGTTACTTACACTAGCGGCCGTCACATGCTGGTATTTGGGGTGGATATTCCCGACCTCAGCCGGCGTGGCAGCGACGATTTTACCTACCAACAAGGCGCATACACCTTCGCCACGCTCACTGGGTTCGATGCAAAACAGCCCGCGGGCTTTCGCATTCAGACCGGCAATGGGCACATTGTGTTCTGGGAACGCATCGTTTCGGGATTCATCGAAGACAGCGTGCGCCTTAAGCCGAATTTGTCGGTCACCCTCGGTGTGCGCTACTACTTTCAGAATTATTTCAACGACGATCCCAACAATTTTGCGCCCCGCTTTGCGTTTGCGTGGGCGCCCAGGCCCAAGGGCAAAATCGTTTTCCGCGGCGGCGCCGGGGTTTTCTATGACCGTTCCGGTAATCGCGCCATCGCCGATTTGCTGCACTACGACGGGAAAACGCTTCTCCGCCAGATCCTTACGCCCCCGCCGGGCGAATTTCTTCCTTTCCCCGTTACCCCGGCGGATCTTGCCGACGTTCCCACCAGCCTGGTGCAGCTTGATCCGCGTGTCAGAATCCCGCAAATTGTTCAGTTCAGCTTTGGTATTGAACGGCAGATCACCGCGAAGAGCACGCTCAGCGCCACCTACGTCGGCACCCGTGGTATTGATTTGTTCGTGTCGCGCGACGTCAACGCGCCGCCCGTGCCGGATTACCTCGCGCGGCCCAATCCAGCCTTCGGCCAAATACGGCAGATCGAGTCGGAGGGCTATCAGAAGGGCAATGCGCTCGAACTGACGTTTCGTGGCAAGCCGTCCAAATATTTTGCCGGCCAGGCGCAGTACATCCTCGGCAAGTCTTACAACAACACCGGCGGCATCACGTATTTCCCCGGCAACAGCAATTTTCCGAATCTTGACTGGGCCCGATCCGACAACGACCGCCGCAATAAATTTGATCTGCTCGGCACCTTCGAACCTTCAAGTCTGTTCAGTCTCGGCGTCGCGCTGCAGGCGTACTCCGGCAAGCCCGTCAACGTAACCACCGGACAAGATTTGAATGGCGACGGCGTTTTCAACGACCGGCCAGATGGGGGCCTGGCGCCGCGCAATTCGCTGCACGGCCCGGGGCTTTTGAATCTCGATGTAAACGTTGCGCACGATTTTCACTTCAAGAAAGAAAAGAAAGACGGGCCCGTTCTTACCGCCGCGCTGAACGTTTTCAACGTCCTCAATCACCCGAACTATGTCACGTTCATTGGCGTCGCCGGCCCGAACCTCGGTTTCCCCAGCGCGGCCTATCCGGGCCGTCGCTTCCAGTTAAATCTCGAATGCAAATTTTAGTCTCGCCCATTGTGGACTGACCGATGTAGGGCCCGCCTTCCGAGGCGGGCCGCTTTTCGCTAATACCAACAGAAATCCGTTGGCGCTTTTTTTCTTCACGATTAGAATCAACCCGCCTCCATCTCGCGCGAAAGGTCGCCTCCGATGAAACTCTGGTTCGGCATCGCACCCGCAACTTTGTTTTTTGCTCTTTTCTCAGCCCAGGAAAGCGCCGCGCCTGTTCCTGTTGAACAGGAGCCGCATCACCATCTGCTTCTGAAAAACGAAAGCTTGATGGTTCTGCGAGTCACTCTCCAGCCTGGCGAATGGAGCCAGTACCACATCCATTCCGTGGACGACGTTGCCGTTTGGATTGGCCACTGCAGCGCTTCTCAGCAGCTCCTGAATCAGCCGGAGAGCGCTCCGGTCGAGCAGATACCCGGCAACATCTCGCTGCGTACCCTGCGCGAAACACCGCTCACGCACCGGGTACACAACTTGGGGCCAGGTCTCTTCGACGTGTTGGATGTGGAACTTCTCCAGCGGCCGGAGCATCCTTCGACAGGAGCCGCCGGGCCGGTGGCGGGCGAAAATCCCAGCGCCCGCGTCTACAAGTGGAAAATTGCACCGGGAAGCGTCACCCCGATGCACACGCACGACCGGCCTTACCTGATTATCGCCGCTACAGGATTCGATTTGAAAATGACCGCGCCCGACGGGCAATCCACCACACACGAAATCAAGGCTGGCGATTTTCACTGGGTACCAACGAAGGTCACGCACACGCTGGCAAACGCCGGAACCAGCGAAGGCCAGGTCGTTGAAATTGAACTGAAGTAAAAACTGGTTGAGCGCCATTGCAGAAGTCGCCAACGGGGCCGGGCCGATTTTCTGCAGACGCGCGAGCTACGAATCCTTCTCCGCCTTCGCCAGCCATTTATCCAGCAAGGGTAGATGCTTCGGGTCCATGTCCACGAACGCAAGTCCGGCGCCGCGATTCATCTGCGAGTAGACAACGCAGGCCTTGGTTTCAATCATGACGGTTTCTTCCGTCCAGATCTTCACGCGAACCACTGTATGCATGGGAAACGGGTTCATCATGTCCAGGTAGCAGCCGTTGCGGCTTAATTCGCTGACGCGGGTCGCGATTCGCACTTCGGATCTCTCTTCCAGCAATTCCGCGCTAGCAAAGAACATGTAGCGTGGCGTGCGGCGGCGTTCGCGTTCCATCATTCCTCCCAAGCTTCCTGGCCTGATCCCGTCCTGATCGATTGCTGTTAGTCTCTATCTTCTCGCGCTTTTCCCTCAATTGCTCGCCTACTTGCCCTTTGCGGCACTAGGGTTTGTTTGCGCCGGCTTCTCCTAGCCAGCCGCCCTCCCTCACACTCCGTTGCCGTCGATTGCTTTATACTGGCATAGACAACACGGGGAGCAGCTCATGATGAAAAACGATACCGAAACTGGTGCAGGCCGCGTCCGGCCGATTCTGATCGCTCTGATCCTTCTTCTCGGCGCGTATTGGGTTGGGGCGCGCTACGGTCCCCGCCAGGCGAGGGAAGTAGAAGCTCGCCGCTCTGGCGACACCCAGCCCGGGCTCAATCTGAAAAACGCCTCCGAGCGCCCGGAATCGCTCACCGAAGACGAATCCATCAACGTCCGCATTTACCGCCAGGCTTCTCCGGCGGTTGCCAATGTCCTCACCAAAGCGACCGAGTACGACTTCTTCATGGACCCGGTCCCGGTGGAAGGGGCGGGCTCCGGCTTCCTGATCGATCCCCGCGGCTACATTCTCACCAATTATCACGTTGTGGCCGGGGCGCAAAGTATCGAAGTAATTCTTGGAGACAAGAGCCGCTACCCCGCGAAATTCGTGGGCGCCGACCAGCGCAACGACGTCGCCCTGGTAAAGATTGACCCCAAAGGGAAGCATCTGGCTTCTTTGGCGCTCGGCGATTCCTCCGCGCTGCAGGTCGGGCAGAAAGTTTTGGCCATCGGCAATCCATTTGGTTTTCAGTCCACACTCACTACCGGCGTCGTCAGCGCGCTGGGCCGCACCGTGCAGACCAGCCAGAGCACGTTCATTGACGACGCGATTCAGACCGACGCTTCCATCAACCGCGGGAATTCCGGCGGCCCGCTGATCAACACTCACGGCGATGTAATCGGGATCAACTCCGCAATCTACACGCCTTCCGGCACGGCGGCTGGAATCGGTTTCGCGATTCCCATCAACACGGCAAAGCTCATTGCCAATGACCTCATCACCGAAGGAAAAGTCCGACGCGCGTATCTCGGCGTGAGCACATTGGAATTGACGGCGTGGCTGGCCGAAGCGCTGGATTTGCCCGTGCAGGAAGGATTGCTTGTGGAACAGGCCACGAAGGGCGGCCCGGCTGCTGCCGCGGGGATTCACGGCGGAGACCGCACGGTGCAATCCGGCATGCGCCGCCTGACGATCGGCGGCGACGTGATTGTGGGCATCGACGGCCAGAAAGTCGCCAACCAGTTCGATATGAATGTTCTGCTGAACCGCAAGCGGCCGGGCGACTCGGTTACCGTCACGGTCTATCGCGGTGCGAAGAAGGTCGACGTGCCAGTCAAATTGGGCGAACGCGACGGCAATTAGACAGGTTTTGCGAATTCTTGGGGTGAGTCTCGAAACGGGGAATTGCGTCAGCTTTTGAACTCTGCGCGATACTTTTCTCTCTGCGCTTCCGAAAACGAAAACCAGCCCTCGGCAATATCTCGCACCCGCTCCAGTTCTTTCTGCATCTCCTGGTGTTTCGTTTCAATCATTGCGGTGTCCGCATTTTGCGGCACATGAATCGGCCTTCCCCCAATCAAGACTGCGCGCGCGAAGAGTCCTGGCAGCAGGAAATGGTCCCACGTTTTTTCGATTGTCTTTCCGCGATCCACGCCAATGTGGAACACCATGATCGGTGCGCCCGTCATCCGCGCCAGCAGCACGGGGCCAACCTTCGCGACAAAGCGCGGCCCGCGCGGGCCATCGATCGTAAACGCGCAGTCGTACCCCTCGGCGATGCGCTGGGCCATTACCTGCAGTCCGCGCAATCCGCCGCGCGATGAACTTCCCTGCGCCGTCCCGAATCCCAGCCACTCGATCACTTTCCGCGTCCACTGGCCGTCGAACGCCGTGGTATTCATCACCACGATTTCCCGGTCGCGTGCGTACCAAACGATCGGCACGATCACGCGGTGCCAGAACGCCCAGATACACGGTTCCTGCTTTGCCAGGTATTCATCCACGATCGCGCGCCCATCTTTTTCAAAGCGCAGCGTCGGGCCCAGCAGGCGAATTACGCTGTACACCAGCCCCGCAATCAGCGGAATCTGGATACGCCGGCTCCACGGCAAATCCGGCAGGCGCGTGTCGTAATGCGCGCTGACCGCCGCCTCGGGCTCCTGCTCTTGTATGTCGCGGTTTTCCATCTTCCTATAGTATATAGAGTGCCGCCGTTCCACCGCCCCGATGGAGAGCGAAACAGTTGACCAGCACGGCCCGTAACGGAACCTCGCGTGGCAGAGCTATCCCTCTGGCCTGCGCTATCCTGTTCGCCGCCTTCTTTGCGGCATCTGGAGCGTGCGCTGACAATCGTCCGGGCGATGCCATTGGCGTCATCGAGGGGGAAGCGATTTCCGTGGATGGCCCGATGACGGTGGAAGTGGTGCGTGGGCAGGTTAAGACGGTCTTGCGCAGCGGCAGCGATGTCCATGTGAAGGCCGGGCAGGCGCGTATTGATCTCGTCGATGGTGGGCAGATTATGATCTGCGGCCCGGCGCATTTTTCCGTGCTGAAGGCTGGCGGCGCGATCACCCTGGCGCTTGATACCGGCACGATTCACGCGATTGTCGGCGCTGAAGTTTCACTGAATATCTACACCCCTCAAATCCAGGCGCATCCGATTTCAATTGGCAATGGTGCTGAAGACGTGCTCGTTGGACTCGACAGCGCGGGCGCCATGTGCATCCGGGCAAACAAGGGAGCCGTCCGCGTCGAGCAGCAATTGACCGGGCAAAGTGTGCTGGTACCACAGAGCGGCGACGTCTCATTGACCAACGGGCAGATCGAAAGCTTGCGCTCTGCCGCGGGACACTGTGTTTGCACGATGCAAAGCGTCATCAAGCCGATGGTTCCGCAAGTCGAAGTGAGCCAGCTTGCCACGACGGAAGAAATCAAGAAAAAGGCCACGGAGCCCAAATTGCCGCCCACGCAGGAAACTGCCCCGCAGGTGGGGCAGCCAGAGGAACCGGTGTATCAGGTCTTCATGCCGCCGTTGCGTTACGACGCCAAATCCAAGGTGCAGGCCGAGTTCGATCCGAACCTCATTATCCTGGTTCGTCGCGTTCGTGTGCGCCCCACGCTGATCTTTCAAGGCCGGGTTGACGGTGATCCGGTTGTGGCCCGTGCTGCAGGCCCGGCGCCGCCTCTTAATTCGCTTCCGAAGCCGCAGAAACCTGTCGAGGCCTCCACTTGGACCCGGGTGAAAACTTATTTCCACAAACTGTGGTCGCCCTCAACCTGACGAAGATATTTGCAAGCGCAGGTTATACATCCCTGAATACGTAACTCATTCTCTATTGAGCCACCCGGGGAACTGTGTCGCTGGAATCTGGTGCCGGGCGCCAGTACTTCCGTTAGTGTATTTCCCCAGGTTTTCACGGATAATTTTGCAGGTCCCAGTTCTGGAGTGTGCTCGAGCGAAATGGAAAAATTGAACCGGTCCTTCATCCAGCATTATTTTGCCTTCTTCTTATTTCTTTTCATCAATTCTTTGCTCCTATATGGCTGCAACTCGTCCTCTTCTGGCAGCACGAATCCCGGCCCGCTCGCCATTTCAACCAGTTCCTTGCCCAGTGGGCAGCTTGGTGCGGCGTACAGCGCGACACTTATTGCGACTGGCGGGACGCCTCCGTTGAATTGGACTACCACCAGTGGCACATTGCCTGCCGGGCTTAAGTTGAACGCTTCGACAGGCGCGATCACGGGAACGCCCACGGCAACCGCGAACAATCTGGCTTTGACGTTTCAAGTGCAGGATTCGGGCAGTCCCCAGCAATCCAAAAGTGTCAACCTGACGCTTACGATTGCACCAGCGGCCCTGACAATTTCGACGACCTCCTTGCCGAGCGGTCAGGTTGGTGTGGCGTACAGCACGACGCTGGTTGCAAGTGGGGGAACCACTCCCTACACCTGGACGTTGACCAGCGGTACCTTGCCGGCAAATTTACAATTGAACGCCGCGACGGGGGCCATCGCTGGGACGCCAACCGTTTCGGTAGCAAGCGCTCCGCTGACGTTTCAAGTGAAGGATTCGAGCAGCCCCATCCAGTCCAAGACTGTTAACTTGGCGCTTGCGGTTGCGCCTGTAACGCTCGCGATTTCGACGACCTCCGCGCCCAACGGTCAGGTTGGTGTGGCGTATAGCACGACACTGGTTGCAAGTGGGGGAACCACTCCCTACACCTGGACCCTTACTAGTGGCGCATTACCGGCAAATTTGAAGCTGAACGCCGCGACCGGAGCTATCACCGGTACACCCACCGTCTCCG
>Ga0210389_10000635_pt1 | contig 30620 bp, 30 predicted proteins | sample IncBWH28OmetaG_FD_160127 | JGI IMG/M metagenome (GOLD analysis project Ga0210389, IMG submission 160127) | Forest soil microbial communities from Barre Woods Harvard Forest LTER site, Petersham, Massachusetts, United States - Inc-BW-H-28-O ... | reverse complement strand
CATCAGGCTTGCGCCCATTGTGCAATATTCCCCACTGCTGCCTCCCGTAGGAGTCTGGGCCGTATCTCAGTCCCAGTGTGGCCGGACACCCTCTCAGGCCGGCTACCCGTCGTCGCCTTGGTAGGCCGTCACCCCACCAACAAGCTGATAGGCCGCGGGCCCATCCCACACCGCAAAAGCTTTCCACCAAAAGGCATGCGCCTCGTGGTCCTATCCGGTATTAGACCCAGTTTCCCAGGCTTATCCCGAAGTGCAGGGCAGATTACCCACGTGTTACTCACCCGTTCGCCACTCGAGTACCCCGAAGGGCCTTTCCGTTCGACTTGCATGTGTTAAGCACGCCGCCAGCGTTCGTCCTGAGCCAGGATCAAACTCTCCAAACAAAAACCCCTCGATAACGAGGTGAATTCACAATCAGAGAAAATCTGACCTAACAAAAAGACACCAAAATCTGGCATCAAAAAATAACCATACCCACACACGGGGGGTGCAGAATATGGTCGAAAAAAACAACAACAAATAAAAAGACCAAACACACTATTGAGTTCTCAAACAACACTCTTGCTTTGCTTCGCCCGTTTTGGGGCAACCCTGCCAGCTTAATACAGACCTGGCAGAGGAGTCAAGCCCCGGTTTCGGTCATCTTCGAGTGGAGACCGCGCCTGTTGGGCATTACCTCCGCGCTACTGTACCCGCTCGATCTCCGCTCCCAAAATGGCCAGGTTCTCCACGAATAACGGGTAGCCGCGGTCGATGTGGAAGACGTCGTGGACCTCGGTGTCTCCGTCGGCAACTAGCCCCGCCAACACCAGGCCGGCGCCGGCCCGGATGTCCGAACACCACACCGGAGCGCTGGAGAGTTGCGGGAGACCCCGCACGACGGCATGGTGCCCGTCGGTGCGAGCGTCGGCGCCCAACCGGATCATTTCTTCGACAAACCGGAAGCGCGCCTCGAACACGTTCTCGGTGATCATCGACGTGCCGTCGGCGATCGACGCCAAGGCGATCGCCATCGGCTGCAGATCGGTCGGAAATCCGGGGAACGGCAAGGTCGCAACATTGACCGCCTTCGGCCGCTCGTACTGAGTTATCCGGAAGCTGTTGTCCGTCTGAGTGACCGTGGCACCCGCGGCGTGCAATTTGTGTAGCACCACCTGCAGGTGCGCGGGATCGACGCCCGACACAGATATGTCGCCGCGGGTCATCGCCGCAGCGATGCCCCAGGTCGCCCCGACAATGCGGTCCCCGATCACGCGGTGCTCGGTCGGATACAGTCGCGGCACCCCGGTGATCGTCATGGTCGGTGAACCCGCACCCTGGACCTGCGCCCCCATCTGGTTCAGCATCGTGCACAGATCGACGACGTCGGGTTCGCGCGCCGCATTGTGAATGGTGGTGACACCATCAGCGAGGACCGCGGCCATCAGGATGTTCTCGGTGGCTCCCACGGAGGGGAACTCCAACTGAATCTCCGCGCCGCGCAACGTGTCTGCCTGCGCAACCACGCACCCGTGCTCGATGTTGCACTGGGCGCCCAACTGTCGCAGGCCGGCCTGATGCATGTCCAACGGACGCGATCCGATCGCGTCACCCCCTGGGAGCGCGACCCTGGCCCTCCTGCATCGGCCGACCAGCGGCCCCAACACGCACACCGAGGCCCGGAACTGTCGCACCGCCGCGAAGTCGGCATCGTACTTGGGCTCGTCGGGCGAGGTGATCCGGGCGACGTCGCCGTCAAGCTCGACCGTCGCGCCGAGACCACGCAAGACCTCCGCCATCAGCGGTACGTCGAGGATGTCCGGGCAGTTGGTGATTGTGCTGGTGCCCTCGGCCAGCAGTGTCGCGGCCATCAGCTTGAGCACGCTGTTCTTGGCGCCCCCTACAGCAACTTCGCCGGACAACCGGTTCCCGCCGGTCACCACGAATCGCTCAGCCACCCGCGTTAGTGTAGTGAAGCGCTATCGGCTTGTCAGTCAGCCAAGTCGGCCCGCCGAGTACGGTTTGCTCATGGCCATACACCTGACCCGCATCTATACGCGGACCGGCGACGACGGAACCACGGGGTTGAGCGACTTCTCCCGGGTCTCCAAGAATGACCCCCGCCTGGTGGCATACGCGGATTGTGACGAGGCCAACTCCTCGATCGGCGCCGCGATCGCCCTCGGTCAGCCCGACCAGGAAATCACATTCGTGCTGCGGCAGATCCAGAACGACTTGTTCGACGCCGGCGCAGACCTGTCCACCCCGCTGATGGAAAACCCGCAGCAGCCGGCACTGCGGGTCGCCCAGGGCTACGTCGATCGGCTCGAAAGTTGGTGCGACAAATACAACGAACCGCTGCCGGCGCTGAATTCCTTTGTGTTACCCGGGGGTTCGCCGCTGTCGGCGCTATTGCACGTCGCCCGCACCGTGGTGCGGCGGGCTGAGCGGTCGGCGTGGGCAGCGGTGGACGCTCAACCCGAAAGCGTCAGCGTGCTGCCGGCGAAATATCTGAACCGGCTGTCGGATCTGCTGTTCATCCTGGCGCGGGCAGCCAACCCAGGTGGGGACGTGCTCTGGAAACCGGGCGGCGGCGCGGCCGAGTGACCATTAGCGAAAACCCTTATGTTGCACAATATCTCGCCTTCGGAAACGGATCGCTATGAAAGCTAACCGGTCGATTCCGCCCGCGGCGGTAATCCCCGTGCTCGTCTATCCCGACGTCCGAGCGGCGGTCGACTGGCTCACTGCGGCCTTCGGCTTCGTCGAACGCACCCGGATCGGCGAAAGCCACCGGTCGCAAATGAGCATCGGTGTGGAGGGGGCGATGATCGTCGCGGATGCGGCGGGTGAGCGGCAATCGCCGCAGGCCGACATCGTCACGCACGAGATCAAGGTTCGGGTGGAGAACGTAGATGCCCAATTCGAACGCGCCCGGACCGCCGGGGCGACGGTGCTGGAGCCTCCCGTCGACCGCGAATACGGCGAACGCGAGTGCACTGTCCAGGATCTCGCCGGCCACCGCTGGCAGTTCAGCGAGACACTGCGCGATGTCAGCCCCGAAGAATATGGATGCCAGACCGTCAGTGAGTGGCAGACCCGTTCGGACGCTTGACTTTTGAGGCGGAATTCCTAGACGCTGCGACGGCGTGCGCGCGGTGAGGGACGGGATTCCAGCCAAGACAGGAATGCGGTCAATGCGCCCCTGTCGAGTGCGAGCTCATAGCCAGTCCTGCGGTCTTGCGTCGTGTCACGCAGCTCCAGTACGACGATCTCGTCGGTCATGATGTCGAACTCGTCGCCGCGTGGCGCACGCCGGACCACGATCTCCAAACCTCGCCGGCTAAGCCGGCGGTCCGGCCACAAACGCAGACTGGACAGCCGGTAGAAGAGGGCCTCGCCGCCACGGTAGCGGATCAAGCCGTGCCGCCAGCCGTGGCCTCCGACGGCAGGGATGTCTCGCATGATCCCCGCGGTTCCGCCTTGCCGCAGCTTCCACAACCGATAGCTCAAGGCCAGGACGGCGACCGCCAGCACCACGATGAGCACGACCATGCCGACCATGGCCGCGCTCATCGGCGGTTAGTCGATTGCGCCAATGGCGCGCAGTCTGGCGCGTCCTCTGGCGGCAACACGGGGATCGTCGGACTCGGAATCCTGCCTGGCCGCACTCTCGTCGATCTCCGATGCGAACTCCGCGGATTCAGCGAGAACGGTGACCCTCTCCTCGGTTACCGATAGGAAACCGCCATCCACCGCGATCCGCAGATCGTCTTGGCCCTCCCGTTCGACGCGCACCATGGCGTCGTCCTCCAACTGGGCCACCAGTGGGATGTGGCGGGGCAGGATGCCGATCTCGCCGACGGTCGTGCGGGTGAACAGGAACTTTCCCTCACCCGACCAGATCTTTCGGTCGACGGCGACTATCTCAACGTTCAATACCACCACGGTGCACCACCTTTCGACTCAGCCACCGAACGCATGGCCGGTTATAGCTTGGTGCCGAGGCTCTCGGCCTTCTTGGCCAAGTCGTCAAGGCCACCGATCAAGAAGAACGCCTGCTCGGGAACGTGGTCGAACTCGCCCTTGTTCAGCCGGTCGAACGCGTCGATGGTCTCCTTCAGCGGGACCGTCGAACCCGGCTGGCCGGTGAACTGTTCGGCCGCCATCATGTTCTGCGAGAGGAAACGCTCGATGCGCCGCGCCCGGTTGACCAATTGCTTGTCCTCTTCGGACAGCTCGTCGATGCCGAGGATGGCGATGATGTCCTGAAGGTCCTTGTACCGCTGCAAGATCCGGATGACTTCCTGCGCCACCCGGTAGTGCTCGTCGCCTACCACGCCGGGGTCGAGGATCGTCGAGCTCGACGCCAGCGGGTCCACGGCGGGGAAGATGCCCTTCGAGAACACCGAACGAGACAGCTCGGTGGTGGCGTCCAAGTGCGCGAACGTCGTCGCAGGCGCCGGGTCTGTGTAGTCGTCGGCGGGCACATAAACCGCTTGCATTGACGTGATCGACCGCCCCCGGGTCGAGGTGATGCGCTCCTGCAGCTCGCCCATCTCGTCGGCCAGGGTGGGCTGGTACCCCACCGCCGACGGCATACGACCGAGCAGCGTCGACACCTCGGATCCGGCCTGGGTGAACCGGAAGATGTTGTCGATGAACAGCAGCACGTCCTGGCCTGCCTCGTCGCGGAACCATTCGGCCATCGTCAGACCGGACAACGCCACCCGCATACGGGTGCCGGGTGGCTCGTCCATCTGGCCGAACACCAGCGCAGTGTCCTTCAGCACGTTGGCTTCCTGAAGCTCGACCCACAGGTCGTTGCCCTCGCGGGTGCGCTCCCCCACGCCGGCGAATACCGAGGTGCCGCCGAAGTTTCGGGCAATACGGTTGATCATCTCCTGGATGAGCACCGTCTTGCCCACGCCGGCGCCACCGAACAGGGCGATCTTGCCGCCGCGCACATATGGGGTCAGCAGGTCGACGACCTTCAGACCGGTCTCGAGCATCTCGGTGCGGGGTTCGAGATCCTCGAAGGCCGGCGGCTTGCGGTGAATCGACCAGTGCTCGAAGTCTTCTCCGTACCCGGGCTCGTCCAGGCAGTATCCGAGCGCATTGAAGACGTGCCCCTTTACGCCGTCCCCCACAGGCACCGAGATCGAGTTACCGGTGTCGGTGACCGCAACCCCGCGCACCAGGCCATCGGTGGGCTGCATCGAAATCGTGCGCACCAGGCTGTCGCCGAGGTGCTGGGCAACCTCCAGCGTGAGGGTCTTGGCAAGCGACCCGAAGGTGATATCGGCGTGCAGCGCGTTGAAGAGCTCCGGCACCGAACCCCGCGGGAACTCGACGTCGACGACCGGCCCGGTGATCCGTACCACGCGACCGCTGCTGTCGGAGTTACCCGACTTTTCGGCGGTCTTTTCGGCAGTAGCAGTCATATCTTTTTCGCTTCCTCGTGGGCCTACTTGGCGTCGGCGAGCGCGTTTGCGCCACCGACGATTTCGCTGATTTCCTGGGTGATCTGGGCTTGGCGCTCCCGGTTGGCTTCCAGCGTGAGCGCCTTGATGAGGTCGTCGGCGTTGTCGGTGGCCGACTTCATCGCCCGCTGGCGGGACGCTAGCTCTGATGCCGCAGATTCAAGCATCGCCGCATACACGCGGGTGGTCAGGTAACGCGGCAGGAGGGCGTCGAAAAGCGCCGTCGCACCGGGCTCGAACGAGTACAGGGTGTGCAGTCCGCGGTCTTCCTCGATGTATTCCACCACCATCGGGGCCATCCGGTGAGCCACCGCCGACTGGGACAACATCGACTTGAATTCCGTATAGATGATGTGCAGCTCGTCGACGCCCTCGGTGTCGGATTGATTCTCGCCCTCATCGCCGACGCCGACCATGAACGCATCGACCAGAGTCGAGGCGATCTCCGTGGCGTTCTCGTACTTCGGTTGCTCGGAGAATCCCGTCCACGATCCGGTGATCTCCCAATTACGGAACTTGTAGTAGTTAAGTGCTTTACGGCCCACGGTGTAGAGCACCGGCGTCTTGCCGTCCTGCCGCAGCAAGGAAAACAGCTCCTCGGCCCGGCGGAAGATGTTCGAGTTGTACGCGCCGCACAGACCCCGATCGGACGTCACCACCAGCACACCGGCGCGTTTTGGTTCGGGACGCTCGACCAGCAACGGATGATCAAGAGCGGCTTCGGCGGCCAGAGTGGTGAGCATCGTCGTGATCTCCACGGCATACGGCCTGGCCGACACGAGTCGGGCCTGTGCCCTGCCGATGCGCGACGTCGCGATCAATTCCTGGGCCTTGGTGATCTTTTTGATCGACCCAGCCGAACGGATCCGTCCGCGTAATTCGCGAAGTGTGGCAGCCATCGGTTGTTACTTCTTCTCTTTCTTTTCCTTCTCCGGTGCAGGCTTCTTAACCTTCACCGATTCCTTTTCCAGCTTCTCTGCGTCCAGCGCCGCGATGTGCTCGTCGGGCACCACCGACCCGCCGCCCGAGGCCGCGAAGCCCTTCTTGAAGTGCTTGATCACCTTGACGAGAGCATCGGCGGTTTCGTCGGTGAGCTTCTGGCTCTCCCGGATGGTGGACAAGATCTTTTCGTCGGAGCCCCGGATGTGATCCAGTAGTTCGCTTTCGAACCGCCGCACGTCCTCGACCGGCACCGAGTCCAGGTGACCGCCGGTGCCCAGAAATATGCAGACCACCTGCTCCTCGACGGGCAAGGGTTGGTATTGCGGTTGCTTGAGCAGCTCGACCAGCCGCGCACCTCGCTCCAGCTGGGCCTTGGACGTGGCGTCCAAGTCAGAGGCAAAGGCAGCGAAAGCCTCTAGTTCGCGGTACTGCGACAGGTCCAGACGGAGACTTCCTGCCACCTCTTTCATTGCCTTGATCTGCGCGGCGCCACCGACCCGGGACACCGACACACCGACGTTGATGGCGGGCCGAACACCCTGGTTGAACAGGTCGGTCTCCAGGAAGCACTGCCCGTCGGTGATCGAGATGACGTTGGTGGGGATGTAGGCCGAGATGTCATTGGCCTTGGTTTCGATGATCGGCAGTCCGGTCAACGAACCCCCACCAAGTTCGTTGGACAACTTGCCGCAGCGCTCCAGGAGCCGCGAGTGCAGGTAGAAGACGTCACCGGGATAGGCTTCGCGGCCAGGCGGGCGGCGCAGCAGCAGGGAGATGGCACGGTAGGCCTCGGCCTGCTTGGTCAGGTCGTCGAAAACGATCAGCACATGTTTGCTGTCATACATCCAGTGCTGCGCAATCGCCGAACCGGTATACGGCGCAAGCCATTTGAAGCCCGCGGAATCCGAGGCCGGGGCCGCGACGATGGTGGTGTAGTCCATCGCGCCGCCCTCTTCCAACGTGCGGCGGACGGAGGCGATCGTGGTGCCCTTCTGTCCAATGGCCACGTATACGCAGCGCACCTGCTTGTTTACGTCGCCGCTCTCCCAGTTCTGGCGCTGGTTGAGGATGGTGTCCACGCAGACCGCCGTCTTGCCGGTCTTGCGGTCGCCGATGATCAGCTGGCGCTGACCGCGGCCTATGGGGGTCATCGCGTCGATGGCCTTGATTCCGGTCTGCAGCGGCTCTTTCACGCCTTGCCGCTGCACCACCGACGGCGCCTGCAGCTCCAGGGCTCGACGCGTCTCAGCATCGACGTCTCCGCGCCCGTCGATCGGCTGACCCAACGGGTTGACCACCCGGCCCAAGAACGCGTCACCAACGGGTACCGACAGGACCTCGCCGGTGCGCTTGACTTGCTGGCCTTCTTCGATCTTCTCGAAATCACCCAGGATCACCACGCCGATGCTGTGCTCGTCGAGGTTGAGTGCGACACCGAGGACCCCGCCGGGGAACTCGAGCAGCTCCTGTGTCATGACCGACGGCAAACCCTCTACGTGCGCGATGCCGTCACCGGCGTCGATGACGGTGCCGACTTCCTCACGGGAGGTGTCGGAGGTGAAGGAACTTACGTACTCCTCGATCGCGCTCTGAATATCATCAGCGGAGATTGTCAACTCGGCCATGGCTTTTCGTCTTCCTACCTCGTTATGGATTGTGCTGACTAGTTCGTGTTCAGTCGGGCAACTGAGCCTCGGCCGCGGCCAGACGGGAAGAGAGCGTACCGTCGACCACCTCGTCGCCCACAGAGATCAGGAGCCCGCCAAGCAAATTGGGGTCGATCTGCAACTGCACCGTCACCGGATGGCCGTAGATGCGGCTGAGCACCTCGCCGAGACGAGTGCGCTGGGCATTGCTGAGCTCGGCCGCCGCGCTGACTTGTGCGACGACTTCACCACGGCGCGCCACCGCAACTCCGGCCAGCAGCTTCATGGCCTCTTCGGCCGGCTCCCCTCTCAACAGCTCTACGGTCTGGGATAGCAGTGCGACCGCGACCTTGTTGACGCGGCCGCTCGAGCTCTCTAGCACCTTGTGCAGCAACCCGATACGGCCTTCGGCCGGGGTCGCGTAGTCGCCCAGCAGGATTGCAAGTCGCGGCTGTGCGTCGAGGACGCGGGAAAACCGGAACAACTGGTCTTCGACCTCGTCGACCTGACCCTGACGTTCGGCGACTTCCAACAACGCTTGCCGCGATACGTGTTCGATCGCATCGACAAGATCCGAATTGACCGACCAACGCTCGGACACGGCTGCCCGTATCACGTCGAGGGTGGGACCGCCGACTTCTCCGGACAGCACTCGCTCGACCAGCCGGACCCTGGGCGCCGCGTCTTCGGCAGGAATCGTGAGATACCGGGTGAGGACGGTTTCTTGGTCCAGCGTTTTTGCCACCGACGCGAGCTCACTGGAAAGGGTGGAAAGTCCTTGATTGTCAAGGCTCTTGGCGATAGCGCTGAACCGCTCCGACAGATCGGTCAGCGCGTGCCGACTGGCTGAGCGCATCTTCGCCATCAGGGGATACTCGACATCGGCGGGCGCAGGCGCCATTGCATCGAGTTCGTCCAGTTGGCGATCAACGGTCGCTGACTGCCGGGCCGGGTCGGCAACATAGTTGCGCACCAATTCCCCTGCCTGGCGCACGGATTCGTGGCCGAGCTCCAGGCGAAGCTGGCGGGCCAACTGTGTGCGCAGCAGTTCGACCTGGCGGGCGCCCTGCCCCTTGATGCGTTCCGCGTCGATCTGAGCCTGAGCCTGGAATTGGTCGGCGATGCGTCCAGCGTCTGTCTGGGCCTCTTCGACGACGCGCTTCGCCTCCACCTTGGCGTCCTGCACGGCCTTGCTGTGAGCCGTCGTCGACTCAGTCAGCCGCTGCGCGGCCGTCGCCGCATCGGCCAACTGCTGGCGGACCGTGTTCTGCCGGGCGGTCATCAAATTGCGCACCGGCGGCACGACATACCGCACGATCAGCCAGACGATGACCGCAAACCCCACCAACTGTCCGATAAAAGTCGACATTGTTTACTACCTCGCCGTTGCTGAGGTGGTGACGTCGACATCGAGGATTCGACTGGCCAGGGTCGCCGCCATGGTTCCGATGTTGGAGCGCAAATCCAGTTCCACGGCATCCCTTTCCCGCTTCAGTCGATCCGCGGCCGCCTCCAACGTCGACGACACCTCTTGTTCGGCACGGGCACGTGCGCCGTCAACGACCTTGCGACCCTCTACCCGGGCAGTGTCGCGGAAAGCCGATGCTTGGACGCGGGCTTCCTTCATGGCTTCTTCGTAATCAGCCTGGGCGGCTTCGAACTGCTCGGCCGACTTCTTGTTGTCGGCGACGGTCTTCGCCACCATGGCGTCGCGTTCGCGCAGAACTTTCAGGATCGACGGCACGACGAATGTGCCGATGATGCCCAGCACGAAGAGGAAGATGCCCAGCACAAAGAAGAAGGTGCCGTTGGGAACAAGGAAGTTGCTAGTCTTGCCTCCCTCTGCTGCCTGGCTTGCGGCCAGCGCAATGGGGTTTGCGTCACCCATCACGGCGAATTACGCCACGGGGGTGGCGAAGACGAACAACGCCATGAACGCGAGGTTGATGAAGTAGGCCGCCTCGACCAGACCGACGGTGATGAAGAACGGCGTGAACAACCGGCCCTGCGCCTCGGGTTGCCGGGCGATACCCGAAACCAGCGCGTTGCCCGCGACACCGTCACCGATACCGGCACCGATCGCGCCGCCGCCCATGATCAGTCCACCGCCGATGAGGGCACCGGCAGCGATAGTGGGGTCCATACTTATCCTCCTTTATTCAGCTTTATCTGCTGGCTTATCTGGTAGCGGTCTACCAGGCTCCTGTAATAGTGCGTGGGCCGGGCCAATTGGTGGCCGGATTAGTCATGATGCTCGTCCAGCTCCATAGCCTGACTGAAGTACAAGATGGTCAGAATCGAGAAGATGAAGGCCTGGATCGCCCCGACGAACATGTCGAACGATTTCCAGATCGCATTGGGCGCCCACATGATGTAGGGCGGGAAGAGCGCGATCAGCGACACCAGGATGCCGCCGGCGAAGATGTTGCCAAAAAGTCGGAGCGACAACGAGATCGGCTTGGCCAGCTCCTCGACCAGGTTGATCGGCGCCAGGAACGCCACGTGCCCCTTGAGCACCTTGATCGGGTGCCCGATGATGCCGCGGCGCCAGATCCCGGCAGCGTGATAGCAGACGAACACGAAAAGGGCTAACGCCAGCACGTAATTGATGTCGCCCGCCGCCGACGTGAGTAACTCGACCGTGTGACCGGATTTATCGGTGTACTGCAGCGGCAGCACCGACAGCCAGTTGGAGATCAGGATGAACACGAAAATCGTAACGGCCAGCGGCAGCACAAACGGCGCGATCCGCATCCCGATGGCGCTCTCGATCTGGTTGCGCATCTGAATGGTGATCGCTTCCCAGAACAGCTGGACGCCGCTGGGCACGGCGCTCGACGTGACCTTGGCGCGCAGGAAGAAGGCCAAGGCGATCACGATCGCCCCGGCGATCGCCGTTGACAGCACCGTGTCGGTGTTCACGGTCAGCCCAAACCAGGTCGCCGTGTGATGCTCGCCGACCTCGATTTGGGTAGCGGCCAGGATCATCTCAGTCATCGCTGGTGTTCCTTTCCTCCGTCCCGGCCGAGCCTGAAGACACCGCCGGTTCGCCCGTGCGCAACTTCTTCCAGACCGGCAGCGCGGTCGCCGCGACCAAGAGCACCTGGAAAAGCGCCAATCCGAACACCACGCCCAATCCAGCAGGCCGGAAAGCGTAGGCGATGACCAGCCCGATGATGGTGATGATGGCCAGCCGCGTCGCCGAGTTGACGGCCATCGAGCTTTTCAGTGGATGCGCTCGCGAGGTAATCGAGTCAACTGAGTGCCGCACAAGGAGCGCGTTGAGCAAACCCAGTAGCAACCCGATACCGAAGAACACCCCGAGCATGAGGTGACCCGAGAAACCTGCGGCGAGCATCGCCACCGCAGTGATCCCTACGCTGATCACGAAGAGCCGGCCCGGGCGAAAGGCAACAGAGGGAAACACCAACGGCGTGTCCTGCGCTGGCGTCGTCACTGCAGCACCTCAATCCCAGCTAGGTGGAGCGAAAACTCCCCGATCGACCGATCGTTGGCCCGCCGAGCGTACCGCAGTCGTCGCGCTGGAATCACCCAAGGGGTAGCTCCCTATGTCGGTCGTGAATCGGCGCGATCGGACAGGCATCCGGCGGGCCGGCTGGCCGTCAACCTACGAGGTTTATCGCAGGTTGTGGCTGCACCGTACCATAAGGGAGACACCGCTACTACCCCTCGTCGTAGTAGTCATCGCGGCGGCGCAGAAGCGGAATCAACGTCGCCACACCGGCGATCACAATCGCGCCAAGCATCACCGCCGCGGTATCGCGCGGATTGAAAAAGATCGTGCTCGCGGTGCCGAACGCGACGATGCCAACCCACAGATAAATCAGCAATACGACGCGGCGGTGCGAATGACCAATCTGCAGCAACCGGTGGTGCAGGTGCATCTTGTCGGGGCTGAACGCGCTGCGGCCCGCACGGGTGCGACGCACGACGGCCAGCAAAAGGTCGAGCATCGGCACAAACATGACTGCCACAACCAGCAGAAACGGTGACAGTAGAGCAAACACATCGCGGGCGCCGTAAGCGTTCTGCGAGACGGGGCCCGCGGCAGTCGTGGAGGCCGCGGCAAGCATCAGGCCGATCAGCATCGAACCGGAATCGCCCATGAAGATCTTGGCTGGGTGAAAGTTGTGCGGCAAGAAGCCCAGACACGCCCCCGCGAGCACCACCGAAATCACGGCAGGCGGATAGAACAGCACGTCACCGCCGTGGTCGCGCAGCAGACCCACCGAGAACATGCAGATCGCCATCGCGGTGATGAGTCCCAGCCCGGCAGCCAATCCGTCGAGCCCGTCGACGAAGTTCATCGCGTTGACGATCGACACGGTCAACGCCAGGGTGAGAAGGATCGACGAAGCCTGGTCCAGCACGATGGTGCCGACTCCCCCGATGGGGATGTACAGCACGCTCCAGGCCACGCCCATGGTGACGAGCACACTCGCGGCGGTGATCTGGCCGGCGAACTTCGTCAATGCGTCAAGTCCCCAGCGGTCATCGATCAGGCCGATACCCATGATCACCGCGCCCGCCACCAGGACCGCGGGCATACCGGTGGAGTACACGAACCCTCGTGTCAGCGCCGGAAGCTGCGATGCCAAAAAGATGGCAGCGACAACGCCGATGAACATCGCCAGCCCACCCATCCGTGGGGTCGGCGCCACATGCACGTCCCGTTCCCGCGGGTAGGCGACCGCACCCAGTCGGGTCGCCAGCACCCGGACCGGGCCGGTTGCAAAGTAGGTGATGATCGCCGCGGTCAGTCCAACCAGCGCAAGCTCGCGCAGGGGGACGCCGGCGCCGCGATCGGCCAATGCGAACAAACCACCGGCAAGGCTGGTTACGTCGCTGGACACCTCGAGACCGTACTGCACCAACCTGAGACCCGAACCACCGCGGCGCTAGTCGCGCCGACGTAGCTCGGCGACGATGCACCCCGCGTAAGCGGAGTGCGGAGGAGCCGAGCAATGGGACTAAGCGATCAGACTTCCGGGGTCCAACCCGAGCACTTCCGCGATCCGCTCGATGCTCACCGGACCCGCCCGCAGGACGCGCGGGCCGGCTCCGGTGAGGTCGACGATCGTGGAGGCGGCCTGCTGCTGCGACGGCCCGGCATCTAGATAGACGTCGACGAGATCGCCGAGTTGGCCGCGTGCCTCGTCGGCGTCCACCGCGGGCGGACGGCCGGAGACGTTGGCACTGGATACCGCCATCGGTCCCACCTCGCGTAGCAACTCGATGGCGACCGGATGCAACGGCATTCGCAGCATCACGGTGCCGCGGGCATCGCCGAGATCCCACTGCAACGACGGCGCCTGCGTCACCACCAGACTCAGCGCGCCCGGCCAGAACGCGCGGATCAGTTCGCGGGCCCCATCGGGCATCGTGTAAACCAAGCCCTCGATGGTGTGCCAGGAGCCGACCAGCACGCCAACCGGCATGTCTCGACCCCGCCCCTTCGCGGCCAGCAGTGCGGCGACCGCGGCGCTGTCGAAGGCGTCGGCGCCGATGCCGTAAACGGTGTCCGTCGGCATGACAACGAGTCGGCCGCCCTTGAGCGCGCCTACCGCCGAGGCGATGCCGGTTGATCGCTGATCGGGGTCAGCGCAGTCGAACACTGCGGTCATCGGCGCCATTCCTTCTCATCGCTTCACTCTGCATCGTCATGGCGCGGGTCATCGGCGCCATTCCTTCTCATCGGGTCATCGGCGCCACACTCCCCCGCGGGCGGGTGGTAGTCCAACCTGCGGGCCGTCACGAATCTCGGGCGCCCGGCCATATCCCGCCGGGGCTCAATGCCTTGGAATAGCCCGGTACTGCGCACCAATTCGACCGTCTGTGCGGACGTGGTGTCATCGTGCTCGACCGCGAACAGCCCGCCCGGTCGCAGCCAGCGCCCGGCCAGCCGGACAACGGCGGCGATCACAGCCATCCCGTCTGCCCCGCCAAATACCGCGTGTGGCGGATCATGTTCGGCTACTTCGGGTTCCAGATCGACACCGTCGGGAACGTAGGGGGGGTTGGCCACCACCAAGTCGACGCGTCGATTCAGTTCCGGCAACAGGCCCGGCTTAGACACCAGCTCAGCGACGTCCGCGTGCAGGAGTTCCACGGCAGTGCCCTCAGTGTTGCGACGCGCGTACTCGAGGGCTGCTTCGGAGTCGTCAATGCCGATAACCCTTGCGGCCGGCCGGTGCTGGGCGAGCGCCACCGCCAATGCGCCGGATCCGGTGCACAAATCGACGATCAGCGGCTGCGCGGCAAGTTGTTGCCCACCGGCCCATGCCAAGATGGCCTCGGTCTCCGGACGCGGTACGAAGACGCCCGGTCCCACGTGCAGCATTACCGGCCCGAACGCCGCTCTCCCGATGAGATGCTGCAAGGGCACTCGTCGCGACCGGGCAGCCACGATGTCGCGGTAACGCCCGAAGAATTCGTCGCCCGGCGACTCGAGCAAGGTCAATCGACCGCGTTCAGTTCCCGCCAGATGGGCGGCTAATTCCTCGGCGTCGTAACGCGCAGAATCGATTCCCGCCTCGGCGAGTTGCGCTGCGGCAGAGTCGATTGCGCGCCGCAGGACGGTCATGCCTGTTGCAGCCGGGACTGCTTGTCAGCGGCGCCCAGCGCGTCGAACAAGGCGTCGAGATCACCGTCGAGTAATTGGTCGAGATTATGTGCCTTATAACCAATTCGATGATCGGTGATGCGGTTCTCTGGGAAGTTGTAGGTCCGAATCCGTTCGCTGCGATCCACCGTGCGGATTTGGCTGGCCCGATCGGCCGACGCATCGGCCAGCGCCTGCTCCTCGGCCACGGCCTGCAGGCGAGCGGCCAGCACCTGCAATGCACGAGTTTTGTTCTGTAGCTGCGACCGTTCGTTTTGACAGGTGACCACGATCCCGGTCGGCAGATGCGTGATCCGCACCGCAGAGTCGGTGGTGTTGACGCCCTGCCCGCCCTTGCCCGACGAGCGATAGACGTCGACGCGCAGATCCGACTCGTCGATCTGCACCTCCGCCACTTCTTCGGGTTCGGGATAGACCAGAACGCCCGCCGCTGAAGTGTGCACGCGGCCTTGAGATTCCGTCACCGGAACCCGTTGCACCCGGTGCACGCCGCCCTCGAACTTCATTCGCGACCACACCCCGTCGGCCGCGTCTCCCTTGCTGGCGATAGCGAGCGTCGCATCCTTATAACCGCCCAGATCCGAGGTGATTTCATCCAGTACCGTGACGGTCCAGCCGTGCCGCTCGGCGTAGCGGATGTACATCCTGGCCAAATCAGCAGCGAACAAGGCCGATTCTTCCCCGCCCTCACCGGATTTGACCTCGAGCACGATGTCGTCGCCGTCATGCGGGTCGCGCGGTGCCAGCATGTCGGTGAGTTGGGTGTCCAATTCGGCCACCTGGGCCTCCAGTTCGACCGCCTCTTCGGCGAACGACTCGTCGTCGGCAGCCAGCTCGCGCGCGGTTTCCAGGTCATCGCGCGCGGCTGCCAGCTTGCGGTAGGTTCCGACGATCGGGGCCAATCGGGCGAACCGGCGTCCCGCTTTTCGCGCCTCGTCCGGCTTGCTGTGCAGCTCTGGATCGGCCAGCTGATGCTCGAGCTGGGCGTGTTCGGCAAGCAGCACGTCGATCGTCTGCACCGGCTGCGTCATGTCACACCTCCTGCCCCCGTACTGTCACGTCCGCCAACCTCTATTACTGCGAACGCGAACCGACGCCCGGCCTGTGCGACTTAAACACAGTTCGGGCGTCGGTGATCCAGCTATTTGTCGGCGGCTGCTCCGGCGTTGCGCTTGCCGTACCGCTTTTCGAAGCGGGCCACCCGGCCGCCGCTGTCCAGAATCTTCTGCTTGCCGGTGTAGAACGGGTGGCACTGCGAGCAAACCTCGACGACGATGCGGCCTTCCGGCTTGGTGCTGCGGGTCTGGAAGGTGTTGCCGCACCCGCAGACGACCGTGGTCTCCGCGTAGGCGGGGTGAATGTCAGCTTTCATGATGTCCTCTTCGATCGTTTGCCGCCCCGGCCTGCCGATATCCAATCGGGCCGGAGGGCGTGAGCTCCGGGAACCTGAACTGCTCCTGGGGTAGTCGACCGTCGATTATGCCAGGTCAACCCACACCACCCCAAACACCGAGCTGCAGCCGGGAATTCCCGGCCCGCGAGTTGGCTAGTCGTTGTCCATCGACCCAGGTGTCGTCTTGGACACCTGCACGAGGAATTCGTAATTGTTCTTCGTCTTGCGCAACTGCGACATGAGCAGGTCGATGGCCTGGTGGGAATCCAGACCCGACAGGACGCGGCGAAGCTTGTGCACGATGGCGAACTCGTCGGGAGACAGCAACAGCTCGTCTTTGCGGGTGCCGGAGGGGTTGACATCCACTGCGGGGAAAACCCGGCGTTCCGAGATCTTGCGGTCCAGCTTGAGCTCTGCGTTACCGGTGCCCTTGAACTCCTCGAAGATGACGGTGTCTCCGGTCGAGCCGGTCTCAACCATCGCGGTCGCGATGATGGTCAGCGAGCCGCCTTCCTCGATATTGCGGGCGGCGCCCAGGAAACGCTTGGGCGGATACAGCGCCGTGGAATCGACACCACCGGACAGGATGCGGCCCGATGCGGGCGAGGCGTTGTTGTACGCACGGCCCAGGCGCGTGATCGAGTCGAGCAGCACAACGACGTCCTTGCCCTGCTCCACGAGCCGCTTGGCGCGCTCGATGGCCAGCTCTGCGGCCTGGGTGTGGTCCGACGGCGGGCGGTCGAACGTCGAGGAGATGACCTCGCCCTTGACCGAACGTTGCATGTCGGTGACCTCTTCAGGCCGCTCGTCGACGAGCACGACCATGAGGTGGCATTCCGGGTTGTTTTTGGTGATCGCGTTGGCGATGTCCTGCAGGATCGTCGTCTTACCGGCCTTGGGCGGCGACACGATCAGGGCACGCTGGCCCTTACCGATCGGCATGATCAGGTCGATGACCCGCGTGGTCAGCCGGTCGGGAGTGGTTTCCAGACGTAAACGCTGGTTGGGGTAAAGCGGCGTCAGCTTGCTGAAATCGGGCCGCTTCTTGGCGTCTTCGACCGATCCACCGTTGACGCTGTCCAGGCGCACCAGCGGGTTGAACTTCTGCCGCTGGTTGGGCTGTTCGCCATCTCGGGGCACCCGGACCGCGCCCGTCACCGCGTCGCCGCGGCGCAGACCGTTCTTGCGCACCATGTTCATCGACACGTAGACGTCGTGGGGACCGGCCAGATAGCCGGAGGTGCGCACGAATGCGTAGTTGTCGAGGACATCAAGGATGCCGGCGACCGGCTGCACGATGTCGTCCTCACGCAGTTCGGCGTCGGTGCCTTCGCTCGACCGCTCGCCGCGACGCCTGCGGTCGCGGAACCGGCGGCCGCGCCGGCCCTGACGGCCCTCACCATCGTCGTCACCGCGCGACTGCTGTCCCGAGCCCTGCTGATCGCCTTGGTCGTTACCGGCGTCCTGCCCGCGCTCGTCCGTCTTGGTGTCCGATTCGCGCTCTTGGCGTTTGTTGGCGTCGCCAGTGGCTGCGCCCTCCCGGGGCCGCGAATCCTCGCCCCCCGCTTGCTCGGTGGCGCGATTGGGCGCCCCCCCAACGCGGGAGGCACTGCGCCGTTCGCGGCGGGGGGCCTCGGCGCTGACACCGTTCTGTTCCCCATGCGCGGCCGGCGCTTCGGCCGTTGCCACATTGGATTTACTGTTGTCGTCCGGGGTGGCGGGAGCTGAAGTCCCGTTGGCGCGTCCCCTAATTTCCTGTATCGCGGCGATTAATTCGCCCTTTCGCATACCCGACGTCCCCTTGACGCCGGCTTGGTTAGCCAGCGCGCGCAGTTCGGGCAACACCATCGTGGACAGCGCGCCAACCGGGGCAGCGGTTTTTACGTCGGGAGTGTCTGTGGTCACGGCGGTCGGCAGCTGATTGCTGTCAGTGCTCTCGCCAGCCGTGAACAAGTCCGTATCAGTCACGGATTTCCTTTCTTCCCCCGCTGATCAGTTCATACGGAGGGTCGTTGCATTCAGCCAATTTGCCGAGTGCACCCAATCATCGACTCTGCAACGGTGATCGCCAGGATTGGCGGATAAAACGGCGAACCTCGTCCACGAGAAGAATTGGTGTTGTCCTAGCGGCAAGACAGTATGGATGCAGATGCACATGCTGCGATTGCTGGACGGCTCCGAGGATAACCTGCATCCTTGTCGGAAGCAAGCAAACCCTCCGGCCACGCTGTGGATTAACCGGCGACTACGACTCCCGGGCTCCAGCGAACTCCTTCGCCGGCGGCCATCTTAGTAATGGTAAATCCGTTCGCGGCCGCGAACTCCAGCGCTTCCAGGGGCAACTCCGGCTCTGTGCTCAACGAGATCAGAGAGGGGCCAGCCCCGGAAAGCGTCGCTGCAATATTGTGACGTCGCAGCAGTCGCAAATATTCCGCTGAGACAGGCATCGCCGTGGCACGTTGCGGCTGATGTAGCACGTCTTCGGTGGCCGCCATCAGCAGATCCGGTCGTTCGGTGAGGGCTACGACCAGCAACGCGGCACGGCTGACGTTGAACCTGGCGTCTTCGTGGCTGACCCGGACCGGCAGCAGCACCCGGGTCTCCGCGGTCAACGAGCGCTCTTCGGGAATGGCGCAGAACAAATGGATAGCCGGATGGAGTCGCAGTGGTACGGCCAAGTAGCCGGACCGATCACCGGTGCGGTCAATCCACGACACGACCGCACCACCCAACACCGCGGCGGCAGCGTTGTCGGGATGCCCTTCGAACTCCGAGGACAGCTGGATCAGCCGAGCGACGCTTAGCGGCGTCGAATCGGTCTGCGCGACAATGCCATTCACCGCTGCCAAGCCGCCGACCACAGCAGCAGCGGAGGAACCGAGACCACGGGAGTGCGGGATGGCGTTGCGGCATCGCACCACCAGGCCCGGGGCGCTGACCCCCGCAGCCTGCAGGCCGCGTTCGACCGCACGCACCACGAGATGTTCGGCGTCCAGCGGTACCTGGTCTGCGCCCTCGCCCTCGACCACCACAACCAAGTCGGAATCCGTTGTCTCCACGACGATCTCGTCGCACAGCTTCAGGGCCAGACCGATGCTGTCAAAGCCTGGGCCGAGGTTAGCGCTGGACGCCGATACCACGGCGCTTCCCACCAGCCCGGCAGGCAGGCTCCGGCTCACCAACAGCCTTTCGCCCGACCCGCCGCGCCCGGCCGCGCCGCGCTTGCGATCGCCGCTCGACCCAAATTACGGCGACCCGCCGCGCCCGGCTGCGCCGCGCTTGCGATCGCCGCTCGACCCAAATTACGGCGACCCGCCGCGCCCGGCTGCGCCGCGCTTGCGATCGCCGCCACTATGCCAGCCCCAGTTTTTCGACCACGAGCCCAGCATCGACCGGCAGCGGGGACACGTGCGGCATATCCTTCAGCGCTGTGTCTGGATCCTTGAGGCCATTGCCGGTCACCGTACACACCACCGTCGACCCGCGCTCCACCCAGCCGTCGTCAATCGCCTTGAGCAGGCCCGCGATGCTGGCCGCGGATGCCGGCTCAACGAAGACGCCTTCGGACTGGGCCACCAAGTGGTATGCGGCCAGGATCTCCTCGTCGGTAGCGGCCAGGAAGCGCCCGTTGGATTGCTGCTGCGCCGCGACCGCAGCCGTCCACGACGCGGGTGCGCCGATACGAATCGCGGTCGCGATGGTCTCGGGGTTGCTCACCGGCTTGCCGTGGACCAAGGGCGCCGCCCCCGCCGCCTGGGTGCCCAGCATGCGGGGCAGCTTGTCGATCAGACCTTCCTGGTGATATTCGGTGTAGCCCTTCCAATACGCGGTGATGTTGCCGGCGTTGCCAACCGGAAGCGCGTGCACGTCCGGCGCGGCGCCCAACGCGTCGACGATCTCGAATGCCGCCGTTTTCTGACCCTCGATGCGCACCGGGTTGACCGAGTTGACCAGCGAGATCGTCGGGAAGTCGGCGGCCATCTTGCGAGCCAATTCCAGGCAGTCGTCGAAGTTTCCGTCGATCTGGATGATCTTGGCGCCGTGCATAACTGCCTGCGCCAGCTTGCCCATCGCGATTTTGCCCTGCGGTATCAGCACCGCGCAGGTGATACCGGCGCGCGCAGCATAAGCGGCCGCCGACGCCGAGGTATTTCCCGTCGACGCACACAACACCGCCTGCTGACCACGGGCCAGGGCGTCGGTGACGGCCATCGTCATGCCACGGTCCTTGAAGGAGCCGGTGGGGTTGAGGCCTTCGACCTTGAGGTGCACCGTGCACCCGGTCATCTTCGAGAGTCGGGTTGCCGCGATCAGCGGGGTACCACCTTCGAGCAGGGTCACCGGGTTCCAGTCATCGCCAACGGGTAACCGGTCGCGGTACGCCGCGATCACCCCCGGCCAGGGTCGGTGGATGGCTGTCCGCGGAGCGCTCATAGGCTGGCCCCCTCCAGTCGCAGCACGCTTGTCACGCTCTGCACGACGTCCAAATCGGACAGCGCATCGACGGTTTCGGAAAGCGCGGCGTCGGTGGCGGTGTGGGTGACCACCACGACCTTGGCCCCCACCCGTCGTCCGCCCTCATCGACTACACCCTCTTGGCGAACCTCGGCGATGCTCACCTCGCGTTTGGCGAATTCCGCTGCTACTGAAGACAATACGCCAGGCTTGTCGGCGACATTCATGCTGACGTAGTAGCGGGTGGAGACGAGACCCATTGGTGCGATGGGAAGTTGCGCGTACCTGGACTCTTTCGGCCCGCGGCTGCCGAGGACCCGGTTGCGGGCGGCCATCACCAGGTCGCCGGTCACCGCCGATGCGGTGGGCGCGCCGCCAGCACCCTGGCCGTAGAACATCAGCCGACCCGCGGCCTCGGCCTCGACCACCACCGCGTTGAACGCTCCGCTGACTGTGGCTAGCGGATGGGATAACGGCACGAGGGCGGGATAGACGCGCGCCGAAACTCGTTCCTGACCATCGTCGCTGGTGACACGCTCGCAGATGGACAGCAGTTTGATGGTGGTGCCCAGGGCCCGCGCGGAGACGAAGTCGGCGGGAGTGATTTTGGTGATGCCTTCGCGATAGACGTCGTCGGCAGTCACTCGGGTATGGAAGGCGATGGACGCCAGGATCGCGGCTTTGGCCGCGGCATCGTAGCCCTCGACGTCGGCGGTGGGGTCGGCTTCGGCGTAGCCCAGTGCGCTGGCATCGGCCAGAGCGCTGTCGTAGTCGGCGCCGGTGCTGTCCATCGCGGAAAGGATGTAGTTTGTGGTGCCGTTGACGATGCCGGCCACCCGCAGCACCGTGTCGCCGGCCAGCGATTGGGTAAGCGGGCGGATGACGGGGATGGCGCCCGCAACAGCAGCCTCGAAGTACAGGTCGACACTTGCAGCTTCGGCCGCCTGCGCCAATTCTCCGGTGGACGTGGACAGTAACGCTTTGTTCGCCGTGACGACGGACTTGCCGTGCTCGAGCGCGGTCAGGATCGCCTTGCGGGACGGCTCCACCGGTCCCATCACTTCGACGACGATGTCGACATCCTCGCGCGAGACGAGTTCTTCGATGTTGTCCGTGAGGAGGCCGACCGGGACTCCGCGGTCGGCGGCGACACGGCGCACGCCGATGCCTCGCAGCACCAATGGGGCGCCGACGCGCGCGGCTAGGTCCTCGGCGCTGCCCTCGATGATGCGGACAACCTCACTGCCGACGTTGCCCAACCCGAGTACCGCTACGCCGACGGGCTTTTCGTCACCTGGCACGGGTCACCTCACTTCCAGACTCAGCAGATCGTCGACCGTCTCCCTGCGCAGGACCAGGCGGGCGCGCCCAGCGCGCACGGCTACCACGGCGGGGCGGCCGACCATGTTGTATCGACTCGATAGCGAATAGCAGTAGGCGCCGGTAGCGGCAACCCCAAGCAGGTCTCCCGGCTTGACGTCGCCGGGAATCCACGTGTCGCGAACAACGATATCGCCTGTTTCGCAGTGCTTTCCGACGATACGCGCCAGCTCTGCGGGCGCATCACTGATTCGCGAAACCAAGCGGGCGTCATATTGCGCGTCATACAGCGCGGTACGGATGTTGTCGCTCATGCCGCCGTCGACGCTGATGTAACGCCGGTGGGCCGTCGCGCTCACGTCGACGTCCTTAACGGTGCCGATCTCGTAGAGCGTGATGGTCCCCGGCCCGGCGATGGCACGTCCGGGCTCGACCACCAGCCTGGGGGTGGGCAGCCCCAAGGCCGCCGACTCGTCGTTGACGATGGCGGTCAGCTTGGCCGCCAGTTCCGCCACCGGCGGCGGGTCGTCGGGTGGCAGGTACGAGATACCCAGGCCGCCACCGAGATCCACGGTCGATAGCTGCGCAGTCTTTGCGGCGCCGAACTCGCCGACAATCGCGTGCAACAGGCCGATCACACGATGTGCGGCCAGTTCGAAACCCGCGACGTCGAAGATCTGCGAACCGATATGGCTGTGCAGACCGACCAGTCGCAGGTGATCGGTGGCGAACACCCGCCGCACCCCCGCCATCGCCGCGCCGCTGGCCACCGAGAGCCCGAACTTCTGGTCCTCATGCGCGGTAGAGATGAACTCGTGCGTATGCGCCTCGACACCAACGGTAAGACGCACCAACACATCCTGGACGATGCCCGCCTCACCCGCGATCGCGTCGAGGCGCTCGATTTCAGTCATCGAGTCCACCACGATGTGACCCACCCCGGCCTTGACGGCGGCCGTCAATTCCGCGACCGATTTATTGTTGCCGTGCAAAGCGATCCGCTCCGGCGGAAAGTCGGCGTGCAACGCGACGGCCAGTTCCCCGCCGGTGCACACGTCCAGTGAAAGGCCTTCTTCGTTGATCCAGCTGGCTATTTCGCTGCACAGGAACGCCTTGGCGGCATAGTGCACATTCCCTCCGCCGCCGAAGGCCGCAGCCATGTCCCGGCACCGAGAGCGAAAGTCGTCCTCGTCGATGACGAACAACGGAGTCCCATACTCCTGGGCGAGACGGGTCACCGGAACTCCCCCAACAACAGCCGCCCCGGTCTCGTCGCGAGTTGTGTTGCGCGGCCACACGTTCGGCGCCAGACGCAACAGCTCCTCGGGAGATTGCGGCCGTGGCGGGCTTGCCGCGTGACGGGTCTCTTCGGCGTGCCGGGGGCCGGCGGGATGGACGTTCACATTCGCTCCGGCGCAGAGACACCGAGAATGGCCAGCCCGTTGGCGATGACCTGGCGGGTGGCTTGGCACAGCGCAAGGCGGGCGGTATGGAGCTCGTTGGGCTGCTCGTCGCCCTGCGGCAACACTCGGCACGAGTCGTAGAACCGGTGGTAGTCACCGGCAAGGTCTTCCAGGTACCGGCATACCCGATGCGGTTCCCGCAGGGACGCCGCCGTTTTCAGCACTCGTGGGAATTCGCCGATGGTGCGCAGCAGCGCACCCTCTTTGTCGTGGCTCAGCAGTTCGAGGTGCGCGGTGTCGGGGATCAGGCCGAGTTCGGCGGCGTTTCGGGCCAGTGCCGACAGCCGGGCGTGCGCGTATTGCACGTAATAGACCGGGTTTTCATTGGACGCCGACGACCACAACGCCAGGTCGATGTCGATCGAGGTGTCCACCGACGAGCGGATCAGGCTGTATCGGGCAGCGTCGACGCCGATGGCCTCGACCAGGTCGTCGAGCGTGATGACGTTTCCGGCCCGCTTACTCATCCGGACCGGCTGGCCGTCGCGAACCAGATTGACCATCTGCCCGATGAGCACCTCGACGGTGGCCGGGTCGTCCCCGAACGCGGCGGCCACAGCCTTCAGCCGGGCGATGTACCCATGATGGTCGGCACCGAGCATGTAGATGCAGAGGTCGAAGCCGCGCTGCCTCTTGTCCAGGTAGTAGGCGATATCACCGGCGATGTAGGCCGGCTTGCCATCGCTCTTGATCACGACGCGGTCCTTGTCGTCACCAAAAGCGCTGGTGCGCAACCAGGTTGCGCCGTCCTTCTCGTAGATGTTGCCGGTTTCCCGAAGCCTGGCGATGGCCTGGTCGACGCGCCCGCTGGTGTGCATCGAGTCTTCGTGGGTGTAGACGTCGAAGTCGGTACCGAACTCGTGCAACGACTTCTTGATGTGGGTGAACATCAAGTCGACACCGATTTCGCGGAAGGTCTCGCGCATCGCGGGTTCGGGCAGGCTCAGCGCGTCGGGCGCCTTCTGCAAGACCTGCGCGGCGATGTCGTTGATGTAGGTGCCCGCGTAGCCGTCGGGAGGGGTTGGTTCGCCTTTGGCCGCGGCGATCAACGAGCTGGCAAACCGGTCGATCTGAGCGCCGTGGTCGTTGAAATAGTATTCGCGCACCACATCGGCGCCCTGCGTGGACAGCAACCGGCCCAGCGCGTCGCCGACCGCGGCCCAACGGGTACCGCCGATGTGGATCGGCCCGGTCGGGTTGGCCGAGACGAACTCGAGGTTGATCTTGTGTCCGGCCAGCGCGTCGGAGTCACCGAAGCGCTCGCCGGAGTCGATGACGTCGTTGACGATCCTGGCCTGCGCCGACGCCTCCAGTCGCATGTTGATGAAGCCCGGCCCGGCCACCTCCGCTGAGGCGATGCCGTCGGCGTGCGACAGCGCCTCGGCGAGCCATCCGGCCAGCTCACGCGGGTTTACGCCGACCCTTTTGGCCAGCTGCAGCGCCAGGTTGCTGGCGTAATCGCCGTGATCGGGATTGCGCGGGCGCTCAACCGTGACGGTCGGCGGCACTGCGGCAGGATCCAGCCCACGCTCGGCCAGCACCGCGGCAGCGGTGGCTTTGAGCAGCTCAGCGAGGTCGGCGGGGGTCACGAACGTCCATCCTATGGGCTGGGGTGCTCTCGCCCCGAATCCATCGCGGTGGCCGAGCGGTCACCACGATGCGTTACTCTGTCCCTGTTTGCTTTAAGCCCAACGGCGCAACATACAGACCGGTGCGCCCCCGTAGCTCAGGGGATAGAGCGTCTGCCTCCGGAGCAGAAGGCCGCAGGTTCGAATCCTGCCGGGGGCACTGCGGAGGCACAGGCTGTTTAAGCAGGTCAGAAGCCATCTTGAGGGTTGCGCGGCGATGCTGTGCATCTGCCCGAGATAATTTGAGCCTTGTGACGCTCAAAGCAGGCTTCTTTCTGGTCGCCCGGTCGTTTCTGTCAATTTCGGGTCATCAGTGGCCCGACGATCCGGGCACGTCTGCGAGCCACAGCGCGCGCGGCGGACCAGAACGATGAGCACTGCCCTCCGGAACCTTCTTACCCCTCAACGCCTTACGGACGTCGTGGACGTCGGCGCGAATCCGATCGACGGCCAGCCGCCCTACACGTCAATGCTTGCTGCGGGACTGTGTCGCGTAACGGGGTTCGAGCCTCAACATGAGGCGCTGATCCAGCTCCAAAAAAGCCAGGGCCCCGGGGAGTGCTACCTACCCTACGCAGTGGGTGATGGCGACTCACACACACTCAACATTTGTTTCGGATCCGGAATGACCAGCCTGCTGGAACCGGACTCGTCAGCGTTGAGCCTGTTCGAGCTTCTCCAGCCGTTCGGTGAAGTGCTCAGACGCGTTCCGCTGCAAACCCACAGGCTGGATGACATTGCCGAGATTCAACACGTCGACTTCCTGAAAATCGACGTCCAAGGAGCTGAACTCGCGGTGTTCGAAGGCGGGAGAGCGAAGCTAACCGAGGCGGTGGCAATCCAAACCGAAGTCTCGTTCGTGCCGCTATACGAGGGCCAGCCATGCTTCGGAGATATCGACCTAGAGCTGCGCGGCCAGGGATTCCTCCCGCACTGCTTTGTCGACATCAAGCGATGGCCGATCGCCCCTGTGAGGAGCCCTAGCCAGGCCCTGAGCCAAATCCTGGAGGCAGATATCGTCTACGTGCGCGACTTCCGGCGCCCGGACTCGATGAGCGACGAGCAACTCAAGCAGCTGGCGCTCATAGCGCACCACTGCTATCGCTCGGTCGATCTCGCATTACGCTGCGTGATGCTGCTAGAGCAGCGGCAAGCGCTCGAAACCGGAGCCCAGCAACGCTACGTGCAGACCTTGACGACCGAATAGTCCAGTTCGTTGCACGTCACGCGTCAATGCCGGCTGAGGACGAACGCCTCTATGTGGCGTGTACCGGCCCGCACTTCGTAGTTGCGCCAGCCCGGGTAGAGCTCGAGGCCCTGGGCCCAGATCTCGTCGCGCTCGCGGGGGGTGGCGGGTCGGGCGGTGGCACGCCAGGTCTCGCGCCCGATGGATACCGTGGCTTCCGGATTGGCCTTGAGGTTGTAGTACCAGGCCGGGTGCCTTTCCCCGCCAAAGTTGGACGCGATCAGGCCCAAGCCGTCGGGATGCGGGATTCCGTACACCGCGACGGTGCGGGGTTCCCCGGATTTGGCGCCCGTGGTGGTGAGGATGACCGCAGGGAGGCCGGTTGCGATCGCAGCGAAGCTGCTTCTGCCGCCGGTTACCTTGCTGATGAGTTGGTCCAGGTGGTGTGCCGTCGGGCGGAGCAGCGCCCCGCCCACTCTCGTGGCGGCGATGGTGCGCATCAGGCGGTGAAACGTGTTGGCATCGTCAAAGGACCGGCCGGGCATGCCGTCATTGTTTCCCAAACTCAACGTGCATATGCCCGTATTCGGCACCCCGCTGCGCGGGAGGCCGGTTTCAACCGTGCAAGCGCACCCTCCCTACGTTGTGAAGAACGTTGCCAGTCGTTCGATGGCGGCGGCGGCTTCGGGTATGCCCACGGAGATGAAGACTGGCCAGACATGGATGCCATGCCGCCACGACTCGAAGGTCACGTCGACCCCTGCGGCGGTGGCGGCATCTCGCATGCGCGTGGCGTCGTCGTAGTGGATTTCGTTCTCGCCGACCTGGATCAGCATCGGGGGAAATCCGCGCATGTCGGCAAAAATTGCCGAGCACCGGGGGTCGCGAGGGTCACCACCCGCAAGATACTCGGTGATGGTCGATTCAAGCATTTCACGAGTGACTAAGGGGTCCAGGCTTTTTCGTGCGTCGATCGATGAACCGCTAAGGGTCAGGTCAGCCAGCGGCGAGATCACTGCGATTCGGACGGGAAGTGCTAAGCCCTGAGATCGGGCCGCGGCGGTCACGGCGACCGCGAGGTTTCCCCCGGCCGAATCGCCAAGCACCGCCAGCGTTTGCGGTTTCGCACCGCCGCGCGTGACAAGGCACTCATAGGCGCGCAAGCAGTCCTCGAAAGCGCCGGGGAAGCTATCCGGGGCGAGTCGATAGTCCACCACGTGCACTCGGGCGTTCGCGGCCAGAGCCACCGCGGCGGCCAAGGGAAGATAGCGATCGGGCGGGGAGCCACTGACGTACCCGCCGCCGTGGAAGTAAAGGACGGTGCGATCGGGTCGGCGGACCTGTGGCTCGAGCGTGACGACCGGTACATCCCCCAGCTCGCCTTCGCCGCGTGTCACCCCTTCGAGCTCGAACAGGCCGGCGTCGAACCGCGTGCTCTCGGTTTCGACATCGGTCGGCAGCCCGCGAAGGTAGTCGATGAACGCTTGTAGCAACCGTGATGGACGGTCGCTCCCGTAGCTGCCGGAGGGCGACGATGGGGAGAGATCGCCTGGTTGCGAACGGTTTTCCGGATCCGTGACCATCAAATTGGCCGCCCGTCTCCGTCGAATCCGTCCACTCCCGCAGCATACGTGATACATCAAGCAGTTCCCATCAACGGGTTCACCAAACGGCTCCCGACGCCGAGTCGAGCGGGCAGCCGGCCATCGTCGGGATATCCTCGGCGGATAGGCCGACCGAGGAATAGCAGAAGTGTCACGTAGCCCGCGCCGGAAGACGGCTCAAGATCCCTGGCTCTCAGCAACCGAGCTGCGAGCCTTCCGCGCGTTCATGCGCGTGCAGATGCGGATGAACTATGAGATGAACCGACAGCTGCAGAGTGACAACGATCTGTCGCTCGCCGACTATCACGTCCTGAATGCGCTGACCGACGCACCCGGCGGGCGCCTGCAAGTCTCTGACCTGGCGGCGCTGATTGGTTGGGAGCGCAGCCGCGCATCGCATCAGTTGCGCCGGTTATGCGAGCGCGGCCTCGCAGAGCGGGTTCCGTCGGAGGACGACGGCCGAGCCACCGACGCGATTTTGACAGACGCCGGCCGCGAAGCGATCGACGCGGCCGCTCCCGGGCACGTCGCCTTGGTTCGGCGACTGTTCTTCGATCCACTACCCGACGACCTCATCGCGCCCCTCACCGCGGCGCTGGAACACATCCACGTCAACATCAACTTCAACAGCTCCTTGCCACCGGCTCCGTGGTGAACAGCGGCGACCCCTGGAAGACGGCCGCTAGCCATCCCCCATGATGGTCGATTTATCACTCGCCTGTTAGGCGCTTACCCCGGTGCCGACTGAGGCTAAGTCTGCTGATTTTTCTCTGCCGAGCCCGCCGCTCTCCCGAGTCGGCGCTGCGCTCAACCCTTGCGCTAAACATGACAGATCATCTAATCTGAGGCACGGCTGACTCAGAAACCGAGGGAGGAATCCCCATGGGTGCAGCGATCCGTGCGCGCACGCGAAACGTCTTCGCGGTGGTCGACGGGATGGACGTAACGGCTTTAGCCTTACTGTTCGCCGAGGACGCCACGGTCGTCTTCGGTAATAGCCAACCGCTGGTCGGCATCAACGAAATCCGCACGGGCACAATCGCATTCTTTGACACGATCGCGGGCCTCCACCACGAGGTGGTGAACGAGTGGAACGCCGACAACGAGACGATCGTCGAGCTGAAAGTCACCTACGACCGCAAAGACGGCCAACAGGTTACGATCCCCTGCGTCACGATCTTCCATACCGACGCCACGGGCAAGATCGACGCCTACCGCGTCTACTTCGACGTGACGCCCATCTATGCCTGACCGCGCAGAATCGTCTGGGCCGAGTCTCGACGACCGACAATGAGGACTCCGCCCGGGCGATGAACACCTCGATCGCGTCCCGCTATCGCCTTGCCGACAAGGTGGTTTGGCGCGTCGGCTATGGCGCGATGCAGCTGGCCGGCGACGGCGTGTTCGGCCCACCCCGGGACCGTGACGAAGCCATCGCGGTGCTGCGGGCCGCGGTGGACGCCGGGGTGGAGCACATCGACACGGCGCAGTATTACGGGCCCGGGGTGGTAAACGAAATCATCCGGGAGGCGCTTTACCCCTACCCGGACGGTTTGGCCTTGGTGAGCAAAGTGGCGGCCCGCCGCGACGATTTCGGAGCGGTGCTACCGTACGACGACCCCGATCAGCTGCGGTGCGGCATACAGGACAACCTCACGACACTGGGAGTCGAGCAACTTGCCGCCGTCAACTTGCGGGTGATGGACAACGCGGTGCCCGACGCCCGGTTCGTCGATCAGCTCGGTGCGCTCGTCTCAGCGCGCGACGAGGGCCTGGTCGCCGCAATTGGGATCAGCAACGTGAGCCGCGCGCACCTGACGCGGGCGTTAGAGGTGACCGAAATCGCCTGCGTACAGAATTTCTTCAACCTTGCGGCTCGTGACAGCCAGCCTGTCTTGGAGGACTGCCGTGCGCACGAGATCGCATTTGTGCCTTTCTGTCCCTTGGGTTTTCCTCGATCGCAGCGCGAATCGATAGTGACCAACCCGGCCGTGGCCGGCGTTGCCGCTCAGCACGATGCGACGGCCTCGCAGGTGGCCCTCGCGTGGTTACTGGCCGTCGCACCGAACGTCCTGCTGATCCCCGGCACGCGCACGCGCGGCCACCTGGCCGAAAACCTTGCCGCGGGCAATCTGCAGCTGAGCGATCGCGAGATCGCGCTCCTCAACCGGACGTTCAGCTGACATGTGTCCGCGACCGGTTTTGCTGGTGCCGGCTGTCATGGTCGCCTGGGGCCCTTTCGGGCCGCATCCGCATACTTGGTAACGAACTTCGACGATCGAGGCGCTGAAGATGACAATGCCCGCGGTGGTGTTCACCGCTGACGGACGGATCGCACTGCAGGAGCGGCCACGCCCGCCGCTGCGCTCCGACCAAGTCCTGGTCGAAATCGACCTATGCGGCATTTGCGGCAGCGATCTGCACGCATCGCAGCTGCCGCAGGTGTACCTCGGTGACTGCATCCTCGGACACGAATCCACTGGCCGGATCGCGGCAGTCGGCGACGACGTCGCGAACTGGTCGGTCGGCCAGAGGGTCGCGGTCAACCCCAACGGCAACGTGGACGGCACGTGCGTGTACTGCCGGTCGGGACGGCCGAACTTCTGTCGGCAAGCCACTTTGGAGACGGCACTGGGCCTGCAGGCCGATGGGGGGCTGGCCCCGTTGATGAGCGCATTCCCCGGACACCTGCGCCGAATTCCCGACGAGCTGGGGGCGCTCGAAGCCGCCTGGGTAGAGCCCACGGCCACCGCATTGCGAGCGGTGGAACTCGCGGGCGAGCTGGCCGGACGGACGGTATTGGTAACCGGCGGCGGCCCAATCGGGCAGCTCGCCTGCAGGCTCGCACACCTCAGCTCGCCCGCCCAAATCCTTCTCA
>Ga0210389_10000630_pt1 | contig 30751 bp, 27 predicted proteins | sample IncBWH28OmetaG_FD_160127 | JGI IMG/M metagenome (GOLD analysis project Ga0210389, IMG submission 160127) | Forest soil microbial communities from Barre Woods Harvard Forest LTER site, Petersham, Massachusetts, United States - Inc-BW-H-28-O ... | reverse complement strand
ACCCCCACCCCCACCCCTAGCCGGCCCAAATGCGCGTTCGAGCACGCCATAGCGGGCTCTTTTGCGTGGACGAGCACCCTAGACGACGGGCCCGAATGCGCAAATGAGCACGCTGTCAGCCCGCGTACCGCGGGACCGGCGGGCTGGGGACCGGCGCGCCGACCCACTGACGGTAGTCGGCTTGCCACTGACCGCTGGATTCGATCTCCGTCAGGACGGCATTGACGAACCGGACGAAGTCGGGGTGCTGCCGGGAGATACCGAGTCCGTACGGCTCGGCTTCCAGCGAGGGTCCCACGATCTTGGTGTAGGGATCCTGGGCCGCGAGCCCGTGCAGGATCGAGTCATCGGTGACGATCCCGGCGACCTGTCCCTGCTGCAGGTCCACGAGGCAGTCGGTCCAGTACGTCGGCGTGACCGGGGTCGCGTGGTAGCGCTGAATGATGGCGATGTCGTCCGCGCCGGTTACCGCGCAGACCTTCTGCCCGGCGAGGTCCCGCAGGTCCGTCGCCTTCGAGTTCTTCAGCACCAGCAGTTTCGCCTGCGCGTTGTAGTAGACGCTGGAGAAATCGATCTGCTGGAGGCGGGCGCAGTTGATCGTCATCGTGTCCGCCACGATGTCCACCGACCCGTTCTCCAGGTCCTGGATGCGATCGGCGTTGCGGATCGCCTTGAGATAGAGGTGAGACTGGTAGCCGGGGCCGAAGATCGCCTCCGCGACGGCGTCGACCATGTCGATGTCGAAGCCCTCGATCTTGTTGTCGAGGGGATTCAGGAAGCCGAAGTCGTACGTGGTCTGGTCCACGCCCGCGATCAGGTAGCCGCGAGCGCGGATCTTCGCCGCGAACGACCCGGAGGACACCGTCGCGGGGCCGTTCGGCGCGAGGCTACTGGCATACGGGTTACATGAGGCGTCGGTCGCCGCCTGGCTTTTCGCCTTCGCCGCCGTCTTCGCGACGGTCGCCTCGCGGTTGGTCGTCTCGCGGTTGGTCGTCTCGTGCGCCGCCGTGGGGCGCGTGACACCCGACCCGCTCACCCGCGCGGTCCCCGACGCTGCGCAGCCGGCGATGACCGCCACGGTCAGCAGGGTCGCGCCCACTCCGGCTGCCCGGGTCAAACGCGAAATTAGCCGACGCTCGCGGCCCGCCCGGTTCACCGGTACTCCTGCAGGCGGCGGCTCAGGCCCCAGGCGCAACCCGCGGCCATCACCAGGGCGAGGACGATGACCGCGGCCTCAAGTCCGGTGTACATGTTTTCTCCCGCGCGGGCGCTCGTGCCGAACGCCGCCTGATCCGCGGTGATCCCGTTGGTCAGGTCACCGGAAAGTGCCGCGAATTCGCCGCCCGCGTCGCCCGCTTTCGAGCCGAGCGCGGACGCCACCGCCGCCGCGTGGTTCCCGTTGTCGTCGAGGGAGCGGAGCTTGACGTGCGCCGCGTACCAGGCCTGCGCGTGGGTGACCGCCGCGTTCGCCTGTCCCGCGCCCGGGCTCCCCGCCGCCGCGGACGACGCGGCGGTCAGCAGCGTTCCGTTTCCCGGGCCGAGGGATTTCTGGAGGGTCAGGTAGTTCGCCTGGTAGCTGTCGTCGCCCGAATCGTCGATCAGGGTCAAGCTCTCGTCGGCGTGCGCTTGCAACGCCGCGATGTCGGCGCGGGCCATCGCCGTGACCGGCGCCGAACCGCGAGCCTGCGCGTTCAGCAGGTCGCCGCGCGCGCCCGCGTACACGGCGGCGAGCCAGATCAGCGAGGCGAGCGCCGCGATCCCGGCCGCCAGCAGGCCCACATTCAGCAGCCGGTTCGTCCGCCGTGTCAGCCACCGCGATGTCCGGTACAGCAAGGCGATGATGGCCAGCCCGATCACGATCGTCACCGCGGCGAGCGGCAGGCCGGTCGCCTGGGCGCTGGTCGCCGTCAGGCTGCCGTTCTCCGCCGTGTACAGCCGCTCGGCCGCCGGCAAAAGGGTGCCGTTCATGAGCGTGGTCGCCTCACGGAGGTAGGCCGCGCCTAGCGGGTACCCGAGCCGGTTGCCGGCTCGCGCGGTCTCGATCTCTCCCGTGTACACCGGTAGCTCGGTGGACAACGTGACGAGGTCCCTCGAAGTGCCGCCCGCGGACGTCCCGTCCATCGATGTGGCTGCCTCGATCGCCGCGGCGGCCCCGTTGATGTCGGCGAGGTAGGCGTCACGCAGGGAGAACGGCTCGAGCCCGCCGCTCAGGAAGGCGGTCGCCTCGGTGTCGTTCGCGTTCGACAGGTCCTGGTAGATGTGCTGCGCGTCGACGGTGAGCGGCTCGCCCGTAGTGACGACACCGGACGCGGCCGACGAGTACTGGCTCGCGGTGAACGCCGCCAGCGCGCCCCACGCCAGGCACACCGCGACGAGCCCGAACACGAGCAATCGCAGTTTCCCCGGCATGGTGTTCATGCGCAGCCGCGATCGCCAGCGGGACACGACGGGAGCCTGGACCGTCAGTTCCCTCGTACCGGTGACCGTCATACTCAAGTCGCCGCTCCCGTTGCCGCTATAAGCCTGATTTGGCTTCTATTGTGCGGCCGGTCATGGCGAATTCGGCTTCTGGTTACCCAGTCGTTAACCAAATCCTCCGCCGGAGGTGGCAGGTTCCGCGACTCGGACGTGCTCGTATGCGTAAACGAACACGCTACCCAGGGTGCTCGTTTGCGCATCAGAACACGCCAGAGCGTGCTCTTTTGCGCAAACGAGCCGGCTGGGTGGGGCGGCGGGGCCGCGGGCTGCGGCTGGGTGGGGCCGGGGGTGGGGCGAGTGGGTGGAGCCCTACCCTGCGTTACGTCAGGGGGCGGGCGGTTGGGGGGATGGGGGACGGCAGGGACGGGCGCGGGAGGGCCCGCAGGTGCTGGTCGGCGTGGGCGGCCGCGCTGCGGCCTTCCGCGATCGCCCAGACGATGAGCGACTGGCCGCGGCCCATGTCGCCGGCCACGAACACGCCGGGGACCGACGTCTCGAACGACGGCGAGCGAGCCACGTTGCCGCGGGCGTCGAACTCGACGCCCAGGTCCTCCAGCAGGCCCGGCTTCTCCGCGCCGGTGAAGCCCATCGCCAGCAGGACCAGCTGGCACGGGATCTCCCGCGCCGTGCCGGGCACCGGCTCGAACTTCCCGTTGCTGAACGCGACCTCGGTCAGGCGCAGCGCCCGGACCTGGCCGTCGTCATCCGCGAGGAACTCCTCGGTCGAGGCGGCGTAGAGCCGCTCGCCGCCTTCCTCGTGCGCGGAGGACACCCGGTAAATCATCGGGTACGTCGGCCACGGCTGGTGATCCGGCCGTGCCTTCGGCGGCCGCGGCATGATCTCCAGCTGGGTCACCGACGACGCGCCCTGCCGCAGCGCCGTGCCCAGGCAGTCCGCCCCCGTGTCACCGCCCCCGATGATCACGACGTCCTTCTCATGAGCGCTGATCGGCGACGACGCGCCCAGCCGGTTGGCCAGCGGCAAGAACTCCATCGCCTGGTGGATGCCGCCGAGCGACCGTCCCGTCGCGGGCAGGTCGCGGGGCACCCGCGCGCCCCCGGCCAAGACAACGGCCGAGAACCTGTCGAGCTCGGCCGCGGACGTGACCGACACCCCGCACTCAAAGTGCGTGCCCTCCGCCGTCATCTGCTCGATGCGCCGGTTCAGATGCGACTTCTCCATCTTGAACTCGGGGATGCCGAACCGCAGCAGGCCGCCGGGCTCCTCATCCCGCTCGAACACCGTCACTGCGTGCCCGGCGCGGGTCAGCTGCTGCGCGGCCGCGAGCCCGGCCGGGCCGGACCCGACGACCGCGACCGAGTGCCCGGTCTGGACGGCGGGCCGCAACGGCACCACGCCGCCGTCGGCCCACGCCCGGTCGATGATCTCGACCTCGACCTGCTTGATCGTCACCGGCTCGGCGTTGATCCCGAGCACGCACGCCGACTCGCACGGCGCCGGGCACAGCCGCCCGGTGAACTCCGGGAAGTTGTTGGTCGCGTGCAGCCGGTCGGCCGCCGCGCTCCAGTCGCCGCGGTAGACGAGGTCGTTCCACTCGGGGATGAGGTTCCCGAGCGGACAGCCGTTGTGGCAGAAGGGTATGCCGCAGTCCATGCAGCGCGCCGCCTGCCGCTCGGTCCGGTCGGCGGCGAACGGCTCGTACACCTCGCGCCAGTCGGTGAGGCGGACCGACACTGGCCGCCGCCGCGGCGTCTCCCGCGCGGTCTTCAAGAAACCCTTGGGGTCACCCATTTACGCCTCCCTCACCCGTGCGCCGCGGACATGACGGCCTCGTTGACGTCCCGGCCCTCGCGCTCGGCGGCCGACGCCGCCGACAGGACCCGCTTGTAGTCCTTGGGCATGACCTTCGCGAACCTGGCCAGCGATTCCTCCCAGGATTCCAGCAGCGCAGCGGCGACCGCGGAGCCGGTCTCGGCGTGATGCCGGGACACCGCGTCGAACAAGAACTCCGCGTCAGGCTCGTCCATCGGGTCCAAGTCCACCATCTCCCTGTTCAGGCGGATCGGCACCAGGTCGAGCACGTAGGCGATACCGCCGGACATGCCGGCCGCGAAGTTCCGCCCGGTCGGCCCGAGGATGACCGCGCGCCCGCCGGTCATGTACTCACAGGCGTGGTCGCCGACGCCCTCGGCGACGGCCAGCGCGCCGGAGTTCCGGACGCAGAACCGCTCGCCGACCGTGCCCCGCAGGAAGATCTCCCCGGCGGTCGCGCCGTAGGCGATCACGTTGCCCGCGATCACCTGTTCCTCGGCCCGGAAACGGGAGTCCGGCGACGGCGACACGATCAGCCGCCCGCCTGACAGCCCCTTCCCGAGGTAGTCGTTGGCGTCCCCGGTCAGCCGCAGCGTGACGCCGCGGGGCACGAACGCCCCGAACGACTGGCCCGCCGAGCCCGTGAACGACACCGTGATCGTGTCGGCGGGCAGGCCCTCGCCGCCCCACCGCTTGGTGACCTCGTAGCCGAGCATGGTGCCGACGGTCCGGTTGACGTTCCTGATCGGCAGCTCGAGATGAACCGGGCTCGCCTCCGCCAGCGCGCCCTCGGCCAGCTGGATCAGCGTGTTGTCGAGTGCCTTGTCCAGGCCGTGGTCCTGCGGGACGACGTGCCGTCGCGGTTCGTCCGCGCCGACCGCGTCCGGTGAATGCAACACCGGCGCCAGGTCGAGCCCGGCCGCCTTCCAGTGCGAGACGGCGAGCGCGGTGTCGAGCAGGTCGACCCGGCCGATGGCCTCGTCCAGCGACCGGAGGCCGAGCGCCGACAGGTACTCGCGGACCTCCTCGGCGATGAACTCGAAGAAGTTCACCACGAACTCCGGCTTGCCGGTGAACCGCTTGCGCAGCTCCGGGTTCTGCGTGGCGACGCCGACCGGACAGGTGTCCAGATGGCAGACGCGCATCATGATGCAGCCGGAGACGACCAGCGGCGCCGACGCGAAGCCGAATTCCTCGGCACCGAGCAGCGCCGCGACGATCACGTCGCGGCCGGTCTTGAGCTGTCCGTCCACCTGCACGACGATGCGGTCGCGCAGGCGGTTGCGCAGCAGCGTCTGCTGGGTCTCGGCGAGGCCGAGCTCCCACGGCGCGCCCGCGTGCTTGAGCGAGGTCAGCGGCGCGGCGCCGGTGCCGCCGTCGTGCCCGGAGATCAGCACGACGTCCGCGTGTGCCTTCGAGACCCCGGCCGCGACCGTGCCCACGCCCACCTCGGCGACCAGCTTCACGTGCACCCGGGCAGCCGGGTTGGCGTTCTTCAGGTCGTGGATGAGCTGCGCCAGGTCCTCGATCGAGTAGATGTCGTGATGCGGCGGCGGGGAAATGAGGCCGACGCCGGGCGTGGAGAACCGGGTCCTGGCGATCCACGGGTACACCTTGTGCCCGGGCAGCTGGCCGCCCTCTCCCGGCTTGGCGCCCTGCGCCATCTTGATCTGCAGGTCGTCGGCGTTGACCAGGTACTCGCTGGTCACGCCGAACCGCCCGCTCGCGACCTGCTTCACCGCCGAGCGCCGCAGGTCGCCGTTGGCGTCGGGGCTGAACCGGTCCGGGTCCTCGCCGCCCTCGCCGGTGTTGGACCGTCCGCCGAGCCGGTTCATGGCGATGGCCAGCGTCTCGTGGGCCTCGCGGGAGATCGATCCGTACGACATTGCGCCAGTCGCGAACCGCCGCACGATGTCGCTGGCCGGCTCCACCTCAGCAAGCGAAACGGACAGTGGTGACTGCGCACCGTCCCCTTCCAGTCCCTTGATGCGCAGCAGGCCCCGCAGCGTGTGCAGTTTCGCCGACTGATCGTCGACGAGCCGGGTGTACTCCTTGAAGATCTCGTAGCGGCGGCTGCGCGTGGCGTGCTGCAACTTGAACACGGTCTCCGGGTTGAACAGGTGCGGCTCGCCCTCGCGCCGCCACTGGTACTCGCCGCCGATCTCCAGCTGCCGGTGCGCGAGCCCGGCACCGCCCCGGGCGACGTCGGCGCGGCGGATCGTTTCCTCCGCCAGCACGTCGAAGCCGACTCCGCCGAGCCGGGAGGCCGTACCGGTGAAGCAGGTCTCGATGACCTCGGCGCCGAGGCCGATCGCCTCGAAGATCTGTGCTCCGGTGTAGGAGGCGATCGTCGAGACCCCCATCTTCGACATGACCTTCAGGACGCCCTTGCCGAGGGCCTTTACCACGTTCGCCTCGGCCTTCGCGGGCGTCACGTCGCCTAGCTCACCGCGGGCGGCGAGGTCGCGGACGGTCTCGATCGCCAGGTAGGGGCAGATCGCGGCGGCGCCGTAGCCGCACAGCAGCGCGATGTGGTGGCACTCGCGGGCGTCGCCGGTCTCGACGATGAGCCCGACCCGGGTCCGCGTCCGCTCCCTGATGAGGTGGTGGTGCACCGCCCCGGTCAGCAGCAAGGACGGGATCGGGATGAGGTTGCCGCCGGCGCCGCGGTCGGACAGCACGATCAGGCGCGCCCCGTCCTCGATCGCGTTGTGCGCCTCGGTGCAGATCTCCGCGAGCCGTTCCCGCAGGCCAGCGCCGCCGCCGCGCGGGTCGAACAGCCCGTCGATCGTGTGCGCGGCGAATCCGCGCAGGTTCCCGTCCCCGTTGACGTGGACGAGCTTGGCGAGGTCACCTTCGCTGATCACCGGAAAGGGCAGCACGATCTGCCGGGCGGACGCCGGGTGCGGCTCCAGGAGGTTGCCCTCCGGGCCGATCGAGCGCGCCAGGGACGTGACCAGCTCCTCCCGGATGGCGTCCAGCGGCGGGTTCGTCACCTGCGCGAACAGCTGGGTGAAGTAGTCGTAGACGAGTCGCGGACGGTCCGACAGCGCCGCCACCGGCGTGTCGGTGCCCATCGACCCGATCGGCTCGGCGCCGGTGCGGGCCATGGGCGACAAGATGATCCGCAGCTCCTCTTCGGTGTACCCGAAGGTCCGCTGCTGGAAGAGCAGGTCCTCCGCGGTCGGCACGATCCGGGCGCGCTCGGGCAGCTCGTCCAGGTGGATCAGCCCGGCGTCGAGCCACTCCTCGTAGGGGTGTTCCGCGGCGAGGGCGGCCTTGACCTCCTCGTCCTCGATGATCCGGCCGGCGGCCGTGTCGGCGAGAAAGATACGGCCGGGCTGGAGGCGGCCGCGGCGCACCACCCGCTCGGGCTCGATGTCGAGGACGCCGACCTCACTGGCCAGGATCACCAGGCCGTCGCTGGTCACCCAGTACCGGCCGGGCCGCAGGCCGTTGCGGTCGAGCACGGCGCCGATCACGGCGCCGTCGGTGAACGTGATCAGCGCCGGACCGTCCCACGGCTCCATCATCGTGGAGTGGTACTGGTAGAACGCGCGCCGCCGCGAGTCCATCTCCTCGTGGTTCTCCCACGGCTCGGGGATCATCATGAGCAGCGCGTGCGGCAGCGACCGGCCGGCGAGGTGCAGCAGTTCCAGGGCCTCGTCGAAGCTGCCGGAGTCCGACCCCTTCGGGTGGACGATCGGGAACAGCCGCTCGATCCCCCGGCCGCTCTTGGATTCCGGGATCAGCGGGCTGGCCAGCATCGCCTCGCGGGCCCGCATCCAGTTGCGGTTGCCCTGCACCGTGTTGATCTCGCCGTTGTGCGCGACGTACCGGTAAGGGTGCGCGCGCTCCCACGACGGGAACGTGTTCGTCGAGAAGCGGGAGTGGACGAGCGCCAGGCTGGACTCATAGCGCTCGTCGGTCAGGTCGGGGAAGAACGGCTCGACCTGCGGCGCCGACAGCATGCCCTTGTACACGATGGTGCGGGCGGACAGGCTGGCGAAGTACACCCCGGCCTCGTGGTCGGCCCGCTTGCGGAAGCAGAACGCCATCCGCTCCAGGTCCATGCCCGTTTCCGCGTCGGCACCGGCGATGAACAGCTGTGCCATGTACGGGAGCGCCGCGCGGGCGCCCGCCCCGCACGCCGCGAGGTTGACCGGGATCTCGCGCCAGCCCAGGATGACCAAGCCCTCATCGACGGCGAGATCGGCGATGCGGGCGAGCACCTGCGCTCGTTTAGCTTGATCGGCTGGCAGGAAGGCCAGGCCCGCGGCATACCCGCCAGCTTCGGGCAGCTCGATGCCCGTGACCGCCCGGAAGAACTTGTCCGGGATCTGCGTGAGGATGCCCGCACCGTCACCAGTGTCCGGGTCGGCGCCCGCGGCGCCACGGTGCTCGAGATTGCACAGGACGCGCAGGGCGCGGGCCACGACGTCGTGTCCGCCCCGCGCCGCGAGATCCGCCACGAAACCCACACCACAAGCGTCGTGTTCGAATCTGCTGTCGTACAAACCATCAGATGCGGCAGGCACCATCGACTCTCCTGTCGTCATATGTCCGCTGTCATGCCATGCTTGCGGTCGGGACGACGCTGGCCCTGCTGCTACACGTAAGTTACGTTGACATTACATGACTGGTGTATCCCTTTCCATAGCCGACTTATGCGGAATCTGGAGGGAGGAGGTACGCCTGCGCCGGGTGCGCGCGAGGTAGACGACCGCGCCCACGAGCACGACAGCGTCGCCCAGTTCCCCCGCTCGCAGACCCAACACATGCGGCAGGTGACCGATACCCAGCCAAAACACGGCGAAACCACCGGCCGCGTAAGCCGCCGCCTGAATCGCGAATGCGCGGTCGCCCGTCACGGTGAAGCGCCTGGTGAGCCAGATGAGGCCGATACCTGTGGTGACGGCCCATAGCGCCTGGTACAGAAACACCGGTTGAAACGTGGCGAAATTCTCATAGCCCGACAGACGATGCGCAGGTGAGATATTCACCGCCCACCACAGCGACGACGGGCGGCCGTACCCTTCCTGCGCCGCCCAGCTCCCGAGTTCCGCGACCGCGTAGCCGAACGCCATCGCCGGCGCGACCGCCCCCGCGACGTCGGCCAGCCGCACCCGGTCGGCCTTGGCGAACTGCTTCCCCACCCAGGTCGGCCGCGCCGACCTCGCCTGCCGTGCCTGCCGCGCACGTTTCGCCTGCCGCGCGGCGTTCCCCGGCTTGCCCGGGCTTCCTGGCACCGGGCTTCCCGGACGGCTTCGCCGCTGGCCGAACCGCCACCGGCCGCTCATGCGACGGCAGGCCGCCCACGCGGCGAGGGCGCCGAGCGTGGCCGCCCCCGGGTAGCCGAGCGCCTCGTCCCAGGTCCGCACCCCCTGCCAGAAGCCGCCGTGGGCGGGGGCGAGGAACGCGGCGAGCGCGGCCGGGATCAGGCCGGCCAGGATCGCCCACACGGCCACATCCGTGATCACGCCGGGACTGCCGCCCGCGTCGCGGTAACGGCGCTCGGCGAGGACGATCGCGAGGATGATCCCCGCGACGATGAACAGCGCCTGGATGCGTACCGGCAGCAGCCCGACGTGCCACACGGCACGCGCCGGACTGGGAATGTACGCAAGGGGCATAGTCGGACATTACCTGCTCAGGCTGGTAGGGCCCGCTTTGACGGGCCGCAATCCGATGGAACGCCGACCCGACGGCGCTCGGCCCGATGGGGCTGGAGGACACACTACCCGCCAGGGACGGCCCGCGCGGGACCGCCGGCCATGATCATGGGCCAAGAGGGGTGTTCCGACCCCCGTCTTGGCCCATGATCATGAAAGATCGCGCCGACGGTGCACCCGAGCGCGCCGGGATGGCGTGAAAGGCGGCCAAAAGCCTTAGCGGCGGACACCGGAAGCGAGGTCGGCGGCGAGCGCGCGGACAGCCGCGACGGCCGCGGCGTTGTCGGGCGCCGCGCTGATGCCGCGCACGAAGGCGGAGCCGACGATGACGCCGTCGGCGAAGCCGGCGACCTCACGTGCCTGGGCGGCGTTGCTCACGCCGACGCCGACCGCGACCGGCAGCTTCGTGTGCGCGCGGGTCCGCTCCACGACCCCGGCCGCGCTCGCGCTGAGCTGGTCGCGGGCGCCGGTGATGCCCATCAGGCTCACCGCGTAGACGAAGCCCCGGCACAGCGAGGTGATCTCCTCGATCCGCCGCTCGGTGGAGCTCGGCGCGACCAGGAAGACCCGGTCAAGCCCGTACTTGTCGGAGACCTCCAGCCATTCGCCGGCCTCTTCGGGGGTCAGGTCGGGCGTGATCAGGCCAGCTCCGCCGGCGCTGACGAGGTCACGGGCAAACGCCTCGACCCCGTAGGCGTCCACCGGGTTCCAGTACGTCATGACCAGCGCCGCGGTGCCCGCGTCGGTGATGGCGCGCACCAGGTCGAGCACGTCCGCGATCCGGGTGCCGTTCCGCAGCGACTTGTAGACCGCGTCGGCGATCACCGGGCCGTCCATCAGCGGGTCCGAGTACGGCAGCCCCACCTCGATGACGTCCGCCCCGGCCTCCGCCATCGCGAGGGCGGCCTTGATCGCGGTGTCCCGGTCGGGGAAGCCGGCCGGGAGGTAGCCGACCAGCGCGGCGCGGTCCTCCGCCGCGGCCTTGGCGAACGCCGCCGTCACGGCACTGTCGTTGGCCACGCTGTCGTTAGCGATACCGCCGTTAGCCATGCTCACACCCCGAAGTACGCGGAGGCGGTCGCGACGTCCTTGTCGCCGCGGCCGGACAGGTTGACCAGGATCAGGGCGTCCGGGCCGAGCTCGCGGCCCAGTTGCATCGCGCCCGCGATGGCGTGCGAGGACTCCAGCGCCGGGATGATGCCCTCGGTCCTGCACAGCGCGGAGAAGCCCGCCATCGCCTCGGCGTCGGAGACCGACCGGTACTCGGCGCGACCGGTGTCCTTCAGCCAGGAGTGCTCCGGGCCGACGCCGGGGTAGTCAAGCCCCGCCGAGATCGAGTGGGTGTCGAGGGTCTGGCCCTCGTCGTCCTGCAGGACGTACGTGCGCATGCCGTGCAGCACGCCGGGCGAGCCGAGGCTCAGCGTGGCGGCGGTCCGGTCCGCCTGGCCGTCACCGTCGCCGCCGGCCTCGCAGCCGACCAGGCGCACGCCGGCGTCGGGGATGAACGCGTGGAAGACGCCGATCGCGTTCGAGCCGCCGCCGACGCAGGCGACGACCACGTCCGGGAGCTCACCGGTGAGGTCGAGCACCTGCTGGCGCGCCTCCACTCCGATGATCCGCTGGAAGTCGCGGACCATCATCGGGAACGGGTGGGGTCCGCCGACCGAGCCGATGCAGTAGTGCGTGTTGTCGACCGACGCCACCCAGTCACGGAAGGCGTCGTTCATCGCGTCCTTCAGCGTGCGGGTACCGGTCTTGACCGGGATGACCTCGGCGCCGAGCATGCGCATCCGGGAGACGTTCAGCGCCTGGCGCCGGGTGTCCTCCTCGCCCATGTAGACCACGCACTCGAGGCCGAGCAGGGCGCACGCCGTCGCGGTCGCCACGCCGTGCTGGCCGGCGCCGGTCTCGGCGATGACGCGGGTCTTGCCCATCCGCTTGGTCAGCAGCACCTGGCCGAGGACGTTGTTGATCTTGTGGGAGCCGGTGTGGGCGAGGTCCTCGCGCTTCAGCAGCACCCGGGCGCCGCCCGCGAACTCCTGGCCGAATCGCCTGGCCTCGGACACGAGCGTGGGACGTGCCGCGTAGTTCTTCAGCAGATCGGCGAGCTCGGCGGTGAAACCGGGGTCCGTGCGGGCCGACTCATACTCCTTGGTGAGCTGCTCGAGCGCGGCCATGAGCGACTCGGGCGCGAAGCGCCCGCCAAAGATGCCGAAGTGGCCGGATATATCCGGGACTGGGGAAATATCAGGCTCTGCTGGTGCGGTGTCCACCCAAGCAACCCTATCGTGCCGACCGCACAGGCCGCGCGGTGCCTGCCAGCGCTGTGCCTACCCGCGTTCCCCGCGCAGCGCCGGGTGCGACCCGGCGGTGACCAGGTCGGCGACCGCCGCGCGCGGGTCCTTCTCCGTGACGAGGGACTCCCCGACCAGGACCGCGTCGGCGCCGGCGGCCGCGTACGCGAGCAGGTCGTGCGGCCCGCGGACGCCGGACTCGGCGATCTTGACGATGCCCTCGGGAATTTGCGGCGAAAGGCGGGAGAAGATCGCCCGGTCGACCTCGAGCGTGCCGAGGTTCCGCGCGTTCACGCCGATGACCTTCGCGCCCGCGTCGACCGCGCGCTCAAGCTCCTCGTCGGCGTGCACCTCGACCAGCGGCAGCAGCCCGATCGACACGGCCCGCTCCACGAGCGAGACCAGTGCGCTCTGCTCCAGCGCCGCCACGATCAGCAGGACCATGTCCGCGCCGTAGGCCCGCGCCTCCCACAGCTGGTAGGAGCTGACCACGAAGTCCTTGCGCAGGACGGGGATCTGCACGGCCCGCCGCACCGCGGCGAGGTCGTCGAGGGTTCCGCCGAACCGGCGCTGCTCGGTCAGCACGCTGATCACCCGCGCGCCGCCGGCCTCGTAGTCGCCCGCCAGCGCGGCCGGGTCGCCGATCTCGGCCATCGCACCGCGAGACGGGCTGGCCCGTTTCACTTCCGCGATGACGCTGACCCCTTCGGCCTTGAGCGTCGCCTGGGCGTCGAGCGGAGACGGCGCGCGCTTGGCCATGTCCTTCAGCTGGTCAAGTGCGACGTGCCGCTGCCGTTCGGCGAGATCGGCCCGCACGCCATCCAGGATCTCGTCGAGCACACTCACGCGGGTACCGTCGCCTCTCAAATCGGAAATGTTGCGCCACTGATGCTAGACCCAGCCGGGGCCCGGTTTTGGCGGCCCCCCTGGAGTTTGCCTTCCCAATGCATTTGCGTTACCGCCGCATGGCCTCGGTCGGGTCCTCTCCGCCGCTGAGCGATTCCCACATCGACGCCGAGTCCCGGGCACGGCTGGCCGCGGTGTCGTCTTCGGCATGGTCGTCAGCGTCGCCTTCGGCCCCGGCCTCGACGTCTCCGGCACCCTCGCCGGACTCACCGGCCGCGCTCGTCGCGCGGCGCTGCGGCAGTTCGTACCGGGACGACATCACGGGCCAGTCCTGGCCGTGCATCAGCGTCAGCAGGCCCGCCGCGACGATGAGCAGTGCGCCGGCCATCACCGCGAAACGCCATTCGGTCCCGTTCATGACCGCGTGGCCCGCCGAGCCCGCGACCACCATGGGCGTGCCGGACGACGTGCCGCTGGTCGTCGACCCGGCCGTACCGGAGATGGCCGCCGCGCCGGGCGAGCCGACCTGGCTCATCGCGGTGTTCACCACCGACGACGCGGACACCGCCGCGGTGACGGCGGCGCCGGCGCCCGCCCCGAACAGCGCGAGCACCACCCCGACGCCCCTCCGCCATACCCCGCGCGTCGCGATGACCGCGGCGAGGCACGCGAGCGCGGCGATGGCGAGCGCGCCCGCGAGCGGGGACAGGGCCGCGCCGGAGACGCCGACGGTCTCCTGCGGCAGGGGCTTGGGCTGGGTGAAGACGGCCTGCGCCCACTGCTCACGCAGCGCGAGCCAGATCAGCCCCGCGCCGACGGCGCCGACCAGCAGCGCGAGTGAATACTCACGCCGGTTCACGGGCGTTCGCCAACCTTCGCGTCGAGCACGTCCGCGTCAAAGCACGTCCGGTCACCCGTGTGGCAGGCCGCCCCGACCTGGTCGACCTTCACCACGAGCGCATCGCCGTCGCAGTCAAGCGCCACGGCCTTCACCCACTGCTGGTGACCGGAGGTCTCGCCCTTTACCCAGTATTCCTGGCGGCTGCGCGACCAGTACGTGCAGCGCCCGGTGGTGAGCGTCCGGTGCAGCGCCTCGTCGTCCATCCACCCGAGCATCAGTACCTCGCCGCTGTCGTACTGCTGGGCGACCGCGGCGAACAGCCCGTTCGCGTCCCTCTTCAGACGCGCCGCGATCGCCGGATCCAGCTGCGAGGGCCGCACGGCGTCAGTCATGGTTTCCCTCCTCGATAGGGGCCGGGCTGGGGTTTCACGCTGGCCCTAGGATGATTTTTTCAGGGCCAGCGCAGCCGGGGGTTCCAGGGGGTCGTCCCCCTGGGCATATAACAGCCTACGATGCTGTTCGTGAGCTACTCGCGGGAAGAGCGCCTTGCACTGGCCTCGCTGCTGGAAGAGTCCGGTCCGGACAGCCCCACGCTGTGCGCGGGCTGGCGGACCCGGGACCTCGCCGCGCACCTCGTACTGCGCGAGTCGCGCCCCGACGCCGCCGCGGGCGTGCTCGGCGGCCCGCTCGCGGGCTACACCGCGAAGGTGCAGCAGCGGATCGGCGCCCGGCTCGGGTACGCGGGCCTGATCGAGGCTTTCCGGAACGGTCCGCCGCGCCTGTCCCCCTTCGCGCTCCCCGGAGTTGACGAGGCGGCCAACACCGTGGAGTACTTCGTCCATCACGAGGACATCCGGCGCGCGGTGCCGGACTGGACGCCGCGGGAACTGCCCGGCGGGCTGTCGGAATCCCTGTGGCGGCGCCTGAAGAGCACGAAGATGTCCCTGCGCAAGGCTCCGGTCGGCATCGAGCTGGCCCGGGACAACGGCGACGACGGCAACGGGCGCTACCGGGTCACCGTGAAGAACGCGACGCCCGCCGTCACGGTCACCGGCGCCCCGGCCGAGCTGACCCTGTGGGCGCTGGGCCGGGTGAGCGCGGCCAACGTCCGGCTCGATGGTCCCGAGGAAGCCGTGGCGAAGCTTCGGGCCTGGCGGGACTAGCGGGACTAGCGGGACTCGAGCCAGGCAGAACCAGCCCCAGCGGCGCCAGCCCTAGCCGATCGCGCGGCTCAGTGACCCATCTCACGCTTGAGCCGCGCGAGATCGTCCTCCACGTCATGGCGCGGCGTCGAGGTCGGCGCGGGCGCGGGCCGCGGAGTGACAGGCTCGATCGTCGTCGAGCGCGGCGCCCGCTCCTGGCGGACCTGATGGTCCTCGTGGCGTTCGGCCCGCTTGACCTGGCGGCGCTTGCGCGCCCCGTTGATCTTCACCGCGGCGTAGGCACCGCCCGCGACGATCGCCACGAAAACGAGCGCGGTGAGCAAGCCGAGGAAAAGGTGGATCACGGAGTCGACGACGAAAAAGACTATGATTCCGCCGACGACCACGGCGGCGACCTTCAGCCAGTTCATCCGGCGCCTCCCTTCGCGTCTAGTCCGATAATAGTCAGGTTCGCAACAGTCCGCGCCGCCTGGCGGCGGCATCTCACGCACGTCTGGGGAAAACTAAGGTTATGCAGGTACTGGGGATCGACATCGGCGGCACGGGCATCAAGGGAGCGCCGGTAGATACCGCCACCGGCCAGCTGCTCACCGAGCGTAAGAAGATCGCGACACCACGTCCGGCGACACCGGACGCGGTCACGGAAGTAGTGCGGGAACTCGCCGCGCAGTTCGAGTGGACGGGCCCGGTCGGGGCGACGTTCCCCGGCGTGGTCACCAGCGGCACCGTCCGCACCGCCGCCAACGTGGACAAGACCTGGATCGACACCGACGCGGCCGCCGCGTTCGGGAAGGCGATCGGCACCGGGGTCACCGTGCTGAACGACGCGGACGCCGCGGGCATCGCCGAGATGACGTTCGGCGCGGGGAAGGGCGAGCACGGCACGGTGCTGATGCTCACGTTCGGCACCGGCGTCGGCAGCGCCCTGTTCGTCGGCGGCGTGCTGGTGCCGAACACCGAGTTCGGGCACATCGAGATCCGGGGTAAGGACGCCGAGAAGCGGGCCTCCGAGCACGCGAAGGAAGAGCACGGGTGGGGCTGGAAGGACTGGTCCAGCCGCGTCGATGAGTACATGTGCCACATGGAGGCGCTGCTGTCCCCGGACCTGATCGTCGTGGGCGGCGGCATCAGCAAGGAGTCCGAGAAGTGGGTGCCCCTGCTGAAGGACGTCCGCGCCCGCGTCGTCCCCGCCACGCTGCTCAACGACGCGGGCATCGTCGGCGGCGCCATGGCCGCCGCGGGCATCGGGACCGCGAAGTAGCGGGCGCCGGAATCCCCGTCAGGTGCTGGCCGTTAGCGGACCGGGTAGCCGGCGGCGCGGAGCGTGTCCTTGACCTCGCCGATCCGCAGGGCCCCGAAATGGAAGACGCTCGCGGCCAGTACCGCGTCCGCGCCGGCCTCGATCGCGGGCGGGAAGTGCGACAGCTCCCCCGCGCCGCCGCTGGCGATCACCGGCACGGTCACGGCCGCGCGGATCAGGCGGATCAGCTCCGTGTCGAAGCCCTCCTTCGTCCCGTCCGCGTCCATCGAGTTCAGCAGGATCTCGCCCGCGCCGAGGCCGGCCGCCCGCCGGGCCCACGCCACCGCGTCGATGCCGGTGCCCTGGCGCCCGCCGTGGGTGGTGACCTCGAAGCCGCTCTCCGTCGGGGCGGATCCCGCGGGAACCCGCCGGGCGTCGACCGACAGCACGACGCACTGGGACCCGAACCGCCGCGACGCCTCCGCCAGCAGTTCGGGCCGCGCGATCGCCGCCGTGTTGAGCGACACCTTGTCGGCCCCCGCGCGCAGCAGGGCGTCCACGTCGTCGCACGAGCGCACGCCGCCGCCGACGGTCAGCGGGATGAACACCTGCTCGGCCGTCCGGCGGACCACGTCGTACATGGTGGCCCGGCCGCCGCTGGACGCGGTGATGTCCAGGAACGTCAGCTCGTCGGCGCCCTCGGCGTCGTAGCGGGCCGCCAGTTCGACGGGGTCGCCCGCGTCGCGCAGGTTGAGGAAGTTCACGCCCTTGACGACCCGCCCGGCGTCCACGTCCAGGCAGGGGATGACCCGTATCGCGACCGTCATCGTTCCGCGTCCTCCAGGCCTTCCGCGCGGTGTGCGATCGCCTCGATCTCGATGAGCAGCCGCGGGTCGATCAGCTTCGCCACCTCCACCATCGTGGCGGCGGGTCGCAGGTCGCCGAACGCGATCCGGTGCGCCTCCCCCGCTTCCGCCCACCGCGCGATGTCGGTGATGTAGAGGCGGGTCTGCACGACGTCGGCGAGGCTGGCGCCGAACGGCTCGAGGGCTTTGCTGACGTTCAGCAGTGCCTGCTCGGCCTGCCGCGCCATGTCGCCCTCGTACAGGACCTCGCCGTCGGCCATCGATGTGCACCCGCTGACGAAGATCAGGTCTCCCGCCGCGACTGCCCGGCTGTAGCCGACAGCGTCCTCGAACGGGCTCCCGGACCGCGTCCGCTGCCGCGCCGGGCTCATCCCGCCACCGCCGCGAGCGCCTCGCCGAGCGTGAACGCCCCCGCGTACAGGGCCTTCCCGACGATCGCGCCTTCCACGCCGATCGCCGCCAGCGACGCGAGCGCCCGGAGGTCGTCCAGTGACGACACTCCCCCGCTCGCCACCACGGGCGCGGTCGTCCGTGCGCAGACGTCCCGCAGCAGGTCGAGGTTCGGCCCGCGCAATGTCCCGTCCTTCATCACGTCGGTGACGACGTACCGCGCGCACCCCTCGGCGTCGAGGCGCGCGAGAGTCTCATAGAGGTCGCCGCCTTCGGACGTCCAGCCGCGGGCCGCGAGGGTAGTGCCGCGCACGTCGAGCCCCACCGCGATCTGGTCGGCGTGGCGCCCGATGACCGACCGGACCCACTCGGGCTGCTCCAGGGCGGCGGTCCCGATGTTCACCCGCTTGCACCCGGTCGCCAGCGCGCGTGCCAGGGACGCGTCGTCCCGGATGCCGCCGGACATCTCCACGCTGACGTCGAGCTTGCCGACCACCTCGGCCAGCAGGTCCGCGTTGGACCCGCGCCCGAACGCCGCGTCCAGGTCCACGAGGTGGATCCACTCCGCTCCGGCCTCCTGCCACGCCAGCGCGGCGGACACCGGGTCCCCGTAGGATGTCTCGCTGCCGGCCGCCCCCTGCACGAGGCGCACCGCCTGCCCGTCCGCCACGTCGACGGCGGGCAGCAACGTCAGGGTGCGCACGGTATTTTCAGGGCTCACAGTGTCTCCAGGGCTCACAGTGTCTCCAGGACTCACAGTGTCTCCAGCCAGTTGGCGAGCACGATCCGGCCGGCGTCGCCGGACTTCTCGGGGTGGAACTGGGTCGCCGACACGACGCCCTGTTCGACGGCGGCGGCGAACGGCTCGCCGTGTTCGGTGATGCTGACCTTGGCGCCTGCGCTCCACAGCGGCCCGGCCCCGGCCATCCGCAGCGCGTACGAGTGCACGAAGTAGAACCGGGTCTCCTCGTCGAGGCCGGCGAACAGCGCCGAGCCGACCGCGGGCGTCACCGTGTTCCACCCCATGTGCGGCAGCACCGGCGCGTTCAGCCGCTGCACGGACCCGGGCCAGACCGCGCAGCCCGCCGAGGCCACGTCGTGCTCGACCCCGGAGGCGAACAGCACCTGCATGCCGACGCAGATGCCCAGCACCGGCCGGCCGAGTTCGGCCCGCCGCGCGATGATCTTGTCGCCGCCGACCGACCGCAGCCCGGCCATGCAGGCGGCGAACGCGCCGACTCCGGGCACCACGAGGCCGTCGCACTCGACGGACGCATCGGCATCGGACGTGACGGTGACGGAAGCGCCCGCACGGGACAGTGCCCGTTCCGCGGACCGGAGGTTCCCCGACCCGTAGTCGAGCACCACGACCTGCATCAGAGCACGCCCTTGGTCGACGGCACCGCCCCGCCCGCGCGCGGGTCGAGTTCCGCCGCCGCCCGCAGCGCCCGGGCGACCGCCTTGAACTGCGCCTCCACGATGTGGTGCGGATTGCGGCCGTAGAGCACGTGGACGTGCAGGCAGATCCCGGCCGAGAACGCCAGCGACTCCCAGATGTGCCTGGTCAGCGTGGTGTCGTAGGTGCCGATCATGGGCGACATGCCGTCCGGCTCCGCGTGCACCACGTACGGCCGGCCGGACAGGTCGACCACCGCGCGGACAAGGGTCTCGTCCAGCGGCACGAGCGCGTCCCCGAACCGGGTGATGCCCGATTTGTCGCCCAGGGCCTCCCGCAGCGCGGTGCCCAGCGCGATCGACGTGTCCTCCACGGTGTGGTGCGCGTCGATCTCGATGTCGCCCTGCGCCTGGACGGTCAGCCCGAGCATCCCGTGCTTGCCGAGCTGGCCGAGCATGTGGTCGAAGAACGGCACGCCCGTCTCGACCTCGACCGGGCCCGGCCCGTCCAGGTCGATCTCGACGAGCAGCTTCGTCTCCTTGGTCTCCCGCGCTACGCGACCGATCCGGCTCATAGCCCTAGCACCTCCGTCAGTGCGGTGCGGAACGCGGCCATCTCCGACGGCGTCCCTACCGTGACCCGCAGCCAGCCCGCTGGCCCGGTGTTCCTGATCAGCACGCCCTTGTCGAGCAGTGCCTGCCATACGGCGCCCCGGTCGGGAAACACACCGAACAGCACGAAGTTCGCGTCGCTGTCGGCCACCGTCAGCCCCTGTCCGCGCAGCCACGTCACGAGCGCGTCGCGTTCGCGCCGCAGGACCTCGACCGTGGCGAGCGGCTCCGCCCGCAGGGCCAGCGCCGCCCGCGCCACCGCCTGCGTGACGGTGGACAGGTGGTAAGGCAGCCGCACCAGCAGCAGCGCGTCGATCACGTCCGGGTCGGCCGCGAGGTAGCCCAGCCGCGTCCCGGCCGCCGCGAACGCCTTCGACATCGTCCGGGTCACGACCAGGCGCTTGCGCCCCGGGAGCAGGGACAGCGCGCTCGGCGTGCCGTCCCGGCGGAACTCGGCGTACGCCTCGTCCACGACGACCATGCCGGTCGCCGCGTCGCAGATCTCCTCGATGACGTCCAGCGACTCCGAGGTGCCGGTCGGGTTGTTCGGGGACGTCACGAACACGACGTCCGGGCGCAGCGCCCGGACCTGGTCCGCCGCGGTGGACAGCGCGTAGCCGTCGTCCCGCGTGCCCTCGGCCCACTCGGTGCCGGTGACCCGCGCGATCAGCGGGTGCATCGAGTACGACGGCTCGAATCCGAGCGCCGTGCGTCCCGGCCCGCCGAACGCCTGCAGCAGCTGCTGGATGATCTCGTTCGACCCGTTCGCCGCCCAGACCTGCCCGGCCGGGAGGCCGTGCCCGAGGTAGTCGGCCAGGTCCTTGCGCAGGTCGACCGCGTCCCGGTCCGGGTAGCGGTTCAGCGTCCCGGCGACCCCGGCGATGGCCTCGGTGATGGCGTGCCGGAGCCGCTCGCTCGGCGCGTACGGGTTCTCGTTGGTGTTGAGCTTGACGGGCACGTCCAGCTGCGGCGCCCCGTACGGCGACAGGCCGCGCAGGTCGTCCCGGAGGGGCAGTTCGGCCAGCGTCATCCCGCGTCTCCCCGCGGCACCCGGATGCGCACGGCCGCCACGTGGGCCGCCAGGTCCTCGGCGCCGCCGAGGGCGTCCACGCGCGGCGCGACGGCCGCGAGGGAGTCGCAGTCGCACTCGATGACGTTGACGACCTTCAGGTACGGGTGCACCGACAGGCCGCTGGTGTGCCGGGCGGTGCCGCCGGTCGGCAGGACGTGGTTGGACCCGGCGAGGTAGTCGCCGAGCGACACGGGCGTGAACGACCCGACGAAGATCGCCCCGGCGTTGCGCACGCGGCTGGCGACCTTGGCGGCGTCCTCGGTCTGCACCTCGAGGTGTTCGGGGGCCCAGGCGTCGGAGATGGCCAGCGCGGCGCCGATGTCGTCGGCGAGCACGTACCCAGCCTGGTTCGACAGGGCCGTCACGACGCGGTCGCGGTGCTTGGTCAGCGGCAGCTGGCGTTCCAGCTCGGCGTCCACGCGGGCCGGCAGGTCCGGGTCGGTGGTGATGAGCAGGCACGCCGCGAGCTCGTCGTGCTCGGCCTGGCCGATCAGGTCGGCGGCGACGAACTTCGGGTCGGCCGTGTGGTCGGCGATGATCCCGATCTCGGTGGGGCCGTTCTCGCCGTCGATGCCGACGACGCCCTGCAGGATCCGCTTGGCGGCGGCGACGTACACGTTGCCGGGGCCGGTGATCACGTCGGCGGGCGCGCACTCGTCGGTGCCGTAGGCGAACATGGCGAGCGCCTGGGCGCCGCCGACGGCGTGCACCTCGGTGACGCCGAGCAGGGCGCAGGCGGCGAGCACGGCCGGGTGCGGCAGGCCGTCGAACTCCCGCTGCGGCGGGCTCGCGACGGCGATCGACGCCACTCCCGCGGCCTGGGCGGGCACGACGTTCATCACCACGGAGGACGGGTAGGCGACGAGGCCGCCGGGCACGTAGACGCCCGCGCGCTCGGCCGGGACGTACCGGGTGGACACGGCCAGCCCGGCGGCGGGCTCGGTGTCCGCGCGCGGCGGCAGCTGGGCCTCGTGGACGACGCGGGCGCGGCGGATGGCCTCGGCGAGGGCGTCCCGGACCTTCGGGTCGAGGGACTCCAGGGCATGAGCGATGGCCGCTTCGGGCACCAGGGTGTGCGGCAGGTCGACGCCGTCGAAGCGCTCGGTGTACGCGCGCACCGCGGCGCCCCCGCGGACGCGCACGTCCTCGGTGATCGGCCGTACGATCTCGACCGCCCGCTCCACGTCAAGCGCGGCGCGCGGCAGCACGCCATCGAGCGCGGCACGGGTCAGCCCGGCCGCCTCGCGGCCGCGCAGGTCAATGATGGTGGTAACGGGCCTGTTCCCGCTGTCCGAAGTCACTCCCCCAGTCTACGGATCGTCTCACTTCCCTGGCGGCACTGTCCGCATGCCGGACACAGCACACCGCCCCGGCGCGCCCCCAGCCGCCACACCCGGCCCCCAGCCGGCCCCCAGCCGCCCCCCAGCCGGCCCCCAACTGGCCCCCAACCGGCTCCCAGCCGGCTCGAATGCGCATTCGCACACGCTATAGCCGGCCCGAAGGCGCTTTTGAGCTCGCTCGGCTACCTGCTCAAATACGCAATTGAGCACGCCATGGAGCCCGGTACTGCCGCGGCGGACCAGTCGCCAGTCAGCCGATCCGTAGGCTCGGCAGCGTCGCGATCATGCCGCCCCTGCGAGCAACGCTGGCGCCGTTTATCAAGATCATGGGTCACTGACGCCATATCCCGGATTTAGGGCCCCGGATGCGTCCGCCATATCGCCCCATATTGTCACGGATAACGCATTCCGGGATACCCCTATCGGGTATCCATTTCTTGATCACGGGTCAAACATGCCGTTATTTGGCACGAATGACCCATGATCATCATCGAGATGCCCTTCTGGGAACATCTGCGACCATTCAGCGCCGGACATAAGCTGATATATCGGGCGACAGCTCTTAGCATAAGAGCCTCGTCGGGTCCCGTGGCACGAACGACCCACGAAAGCGGCCCAACTACCCGCATTATCGGGAGCGGATCGGACGTCGGCAGGGGTAGGACGGCCGCGCTCAGGGGCGGGCGGCCGTGGCCAGTGGCAGGACAGCCGTCGGCAGGGTAGGGCGGCCGTGGGCAGTGGCAGGACAGCCGTCGGCAGGGTAGGGCGACCGTGGCCAGGGGCGGGACAGCCGTCGGCCGGGGCGGGACGGCCGCGGGCCGGGGTGGCGTTACCTATCCGGACGTAGCGGCGCTGCCCGGCGTCTCCCCGGCGGCCGGGTCCGACGGGGAAACCATCGGCACGGGCGTCGTGGCCGACACGGAGGCCCCGCCGGTTGGCGTGGCATACGCCGCGGACGGCGTGGCCGACGCCGCGACGGCGGCGGCACCCGATGTCGTGGGTGACGGCTCACCCGATTCAGGGGCGGGCGACGCTTTCGGCGTCGCCGTGGGCCGGGAGACGGGGCGGCCGGACTGGCGAGCCGGCGCGATCCGGCCGGGGCCGGCTGGGTAAACGGCGGGCCCGGCCGTGTGACCGATGCCACTCAGCGCGCCGAACGCGGCCGCCGCCACGCAGGCCGCCCCGGCCACCACGGTGAGACGACGGCGGGCGCGCAGCCGGCGGCCGCGCCGGACGATCCCGGCGACGTCGAGGTCGTCGGGGGTGAACGCGTGGGGTTCGGGCGTGGCGCGCAGCGCTTGCCGCAGGGTGTCCAGGTCGGTCATTTCCGGTCACCTCCAACCGGGAGAGCTCTATCGGAAGCGGCGCTATCGGGAGTGGCGCCAGCAGGGCCAGTGCCGTCCGCCGTCAGGCGCATCTTGGCGAGTGCGCGGGAACTGGTGCTCTTCACCGTGCCGACGGAAATGCCGAGATCACGGGCCACGGTCGCTTCCGAAAGGTCGAACAGGTAGCGCATGACGATCACCGCGCGCTCCCGGATGGTGAGCGCGGCCAGCGCCCCGGTGACCCAGTGCCGCAGCGCGACCTCGTCGGCGATGTCGCCGTACGGCGTCGTCTCGGGCAGGGTCTCGGTCGCGTACTCCTTGAGGCGACGGCGCCACTTGTCGGTCAGGTAGTTGACCATGACGCGTCGGCAGTAGGCGAACGCGTCGTCGCTGCGTACCCGGCGCCAGGCCGCGTAGGTCCGCACCAGCGCGGCCTGGACGGCGTCCTCGGCGGCGTCCCGGTCACCGGTCAGCAGGTAGGCCGCGTGCCGCAGTCCCGGCGCGCTCGCCTTCGCGAACTCGGTGAACTCCTCGTCACCTCGTGCCACTCGGGTCCCTTCTCGCTTTGGCTGGCCAGTCCCCCGCATCTGGCCAGTCCCCCCGCGCCCGGCCAGATCCCCACCAGGTGCTTATACGGCCGGACCGCCGGAAAGGTTGTCGCCGGTCCCGGACAACTTTTCGCGCCGCGAGACGTACTTCTCCCCGTCAGCGCAACGACAAGGAGGACTACATGGTTTCCAGCGGGAAATTGCCGCTCAAGGGCACCTGGATGATCGCCGGCCTAGCGTGCGTGGCGGCCGTCGCCGGGTGCAGCGCCGAGGCGGCGACCACGCCTGCTCACCACCAGACCGCACGGCCCGTCGCGGCGCGCGCTACCGCGACGCCGGCGCCGGCGCGCTCGGTCCCGGGAACGCCGGCCGCGACCCCACTCCCCGCGACGCGCACGCCCGCTCCGGCCACGGCCGCGCCGACGGCTGCCGCCAGTGCCCCGGCGCCCGTCGCCTCGCCGGCGCCAGGCCGCGCCTCGGCCACGCCGATGCCGGTCCCGAGTGCGTCCGCGTCCGCGTACCCGGCGGCGGCGCCGCGGGCCGCCCGGTCCACGCCGACGCCGATGGCGAGCCCCGCTAGGTAGGGTCGCCGCCGTAACTGAGCGGGGCCGTGTCGCTGGTGTCACGGCGGGTGCCCCACTCGGCGATGAGGATGATCACCGAGGTGAACAGGGGCCAGAAGGCCAGGGCGCTCTTGGCGCCGAGGGCGAGCGAGGCGTTGAACAGCGTGCCGTTCGCGCTGTAGGCGAGGTCATGGTTGAAGGTGGACAGCCCGATCTGCCCGCCCAGCCATTGCATGACGAAGGCCCCGGCCACCGCGCCGAGGACGAGCCCGAGGGTGGCGGCGGCCCGGTCGCCGTCACCCCGGCGCGCGACGAGGAACCGGTAGCCGAGGATGCCGGTGAGCAGTCCGGCGACCACCGCGATCCCGCAGAACCAGGCGTCCGCGCCGATGAACGCCCGCGTCTCGACGTTGACGTAGTCGGCGACTCCGTTGCCGACCTTCTGCAGCTGTGCCCGCGGCGCGGCCACACCCCAGATAAGACCGGCGAGCAGCCCGATCACGGCGCTGCCGACGAGGCCGATCCCGAACACGATGGCACCTGAGCGCACCCAGTTCTCGCGCGGGGCGTCCGCCGTCTGGAGTTGCGTAGTCATCCGCGCCAACCTACCTCGGTTCCTCGCATGCATGTGATCCTACGCGGGCCGCGTGGCACCGGGCGGTTTCGACGCGGCGGCGCTATTTAGGGCGTTTAGAGCGATATGCCAGGGGCAGACGAACGGCTGCCAGCCCGCAGGAGGTCAATATGTCGATTGCGGCCATCATCGTGATCGTGATCGTCGTCGTGGCGATCGCCGTCGCCGGTTCCGTGGTCCTGCGCCGACGCGCCTTGCAGCGCCGCTTCGGCCCGGAATACGACCGCCTCGCCGAAGAGGTCGGTCCCCGGCACGCACGGGAAGAACTCGCCCGGCGCAGCCGTATCGTCGAGCAACTGGAAATCCGGCCGCTCAGCCAGCGGCAGCGCGAGGAGTACGACGGCCGGTGGGCCGCGGTGCAGGAACAGTTCGTCGACGGTCCGGCGCAAGCCGCGCGGACCGCGCAGACGCTGATCACGACCGTGGCGAGAGAAGTCGGCTACTCCGCTGACGACGAGGAGCGGCTGTTCACCGAGCTGTCGGTGAACCACGCCCGTGCCCTGGACGGCTACCGCCGCGGCAAGGACGCGGCCAGTCAGCCGTCCGGGCAGTCCACCGAAGAACTCAGGCAGGCCCTGCTGGAGTACCGCGTGCTGTTCCGCGAACTGCTCGGCGAGCCTGACGGCCAGGCGGCGGCCGACCCCTCCGCCCCGGCGGAATCCGCCCTGGTCACGGCCGACGTGACCGCGGCCGACGCGACAAAGGAGTAACTGCGATGGACCTGGAACCTGGCGGCCCGGCCGCCCCCGCGGATAGCGACGAGACCGACGCTGAAACGCCCGCCACCGAGATGGCGGCCACCGCGGCGGGCCCCACCAAGGCGGAGCCCGCCGAGACCGTGTCAGACGAGACACCGCCGACCAAGACACCGCCGGCCAAGACACCGCCGGCCGAGACACTGCCGGCCGAGACACCGGTAACGGACGCGCCCGTAGCCGGCCAGCCGGCGGCCGCGCCCCTGGTGCCCGAGGCACGCCCGCCCGTGACGGCCCCCGTTTTCACGCCCCGCTCCGGGGCGGAGGCGCCGCCGCCGGCGGGAACCCTGCCCGGCTCCCTGGACGGCCCCGAGGACGGTCCGCTGCTGCCGGACGCGGACGAATTGCGCGCGAACTGGCAGCGGGTGCAGGCGTCGTTCGTCGACGACCCGCATACCGCGGTGGCGGAGGCAGCCGACCTCGTCGGTCATGTCGTCCAGGCACTCACCGGGGCACTCCGGCAGCGACAGGCTCGGCTGCGGGAACAGTGGGTCACCGACGGCGAGGAGCCCGACACCGAGCGGCTCCGGGTCACGCTCCAGCACTATCGCGCCGTGTTCAGCCAGATCTGCCGCGACTAGGCCGCGGCCGAGCGGTCAGTGCGCGAGCACCATCGACGTGACGGGGAAAGCTAACTGGCGATGCACGTGGGGCCGAGTAGCTGTTTGAGGTCCGCGTGGAGCGCCGGCGAGGCCGTGATCTTCAGCTTGCTGTCCAGGCGGACCACCGTGGTCTTCTGGTTGTTGCGCAGCCGCAGGTGAACCTCGGTCGTGCCCGGGTGGGTGCGCAGGACCTCACGGAGCTGCTCGACCACCGGCGGGACGCACTTCGTCACCGGCAGGGACACCACGAAAGGGGTGCTGCCGTCGGTGAGGGTGAGGTCCGGGATCGTCATGTCCATGGCGATGAGCTTGGGCACGTCGTCACGGCGGTCGACCCGGCCCTTGACGATCACGATCGCGTCCTCGGCGATCGCCGTGGAGTAGAGCTGGTACGTCTGCGGGAAGAACAGGACCTCGATCGCGCCGCCCAGGTCCTCCAGGGTGGCGGCCGCCCACTGATCGCCCTTCTTGGTGACCTTGCGCTGCACGCCGGACAGGATGCCGCCGATCTTGACGATCTGGCCGTCGTTGCGGCCGCCCGTCGGGACCGGCGCGGGACGGTCCTCGTCGGCCGCGGTGGCCATCAGCTCCGCGAGGGCCAGGTCCGTGTCCTTGGCGAGGATGTGCTCGACGCCGAGCAGCGGGTGGTCGGATACGTACAGGCCGAGCATCTCCCGCTCGAAGTTGAGGCGGGTCTTCTTGTCCCATTCCGCGTCCGGGATGGCGATCTCGAACGCCGACTCCGCCTCTTCCATGCCGCCGAACAGTGAATCCTGGCCGATGGCCTCGTTCCGCTTGATGTCGATGACGCTGTCCACGGCCTGCTCGTGGATCAGCGCCAGGCCCTTGCGCGGGTGGCTGAAGGAGTCGAACGCGCCCCCCTTGACCAGGGACTCGATGACGCGCTTGTTGCAGACGACCGCGGGGACCTTGTCGAGGAAGTCAGAGAAGCTGGTGAAATCGCCCTTGGACTTGCGGGCGGCGATGATCGCCTCGACGACGTTCACCCCGACGTTGCGGATCGCGGCGAGGCCGAAGCGGACGTCCTCGCCGACCGCGGTGAACGTCGCGACGCTCGCGTTGACGTCCGGCGGGAGGACCTTGACGCCCATGCGCCGGCACTCACTCAGGTACAGGGCCGACTTGTCCTTGTCGTCGCCGACGGACGTGAGGAGGGCGGCCATGTACTCGGGCGCGTAGTTCGCCTTGAGGTAGGCGGTCCAGTAGGAGACGAGCCCGTACCCGGCGGTGTGCGCCTTGTTGAACGCGTAGCCGGAGAACGGGACCAGCACGTCCCACACCGCCTGGATGGCCTTGTCGGAGTAGCCCCGCTCGCGGCAGCCCTTCTGGAAGGGGACGAACTCCTTCTCCAGGATCTCTTTCTTCTTCTTGCCCATCGCGCGGCGCAGCAGGTCGGCCTGGCCGAGGCTGTAGCCGGCCAGGATCTGCGCGGCCTTCTGCACCTGCTCCTGGTAGACGATCAAACCATAGGTGGGCTCGAGAATCTCCGCCAGGGGCGCTTCGAGCTCGGGGTGGATCGGGGTGATCTCCTGCTGCTTGTTCTTGCGCAGCGCGTAGTTCGTGTGGCTGTTAACGCCCATCGGGCCCGGCCGGTACAGCGCGAGCACGGCGGAGATGTCCTCGAAGTTGTCGGGCTTCATCAGCCGCAGCAGGGACCGCATCGCGCCGCCGTCCAGCTGGAACACGCCGAGCGTGTCGCCGCGGGCGAGCAGTTCGTAGGCCTTCTTGTCGGTCAGCTCAAGGCTGAGGAGGTCGATCTTGGTCTTGCGGTTCTCCTCGATGGCCTTGACGGCGTCGGCCATGATCGTGAGGTTGCGCAGGCCGAGGAAGTCCATCTTCAGCAGGCCGAGGCCCTCGCAGGTCGGGTAGTCGAACTGCGTGATGACCGCGCCGTCCTGGTGCCTGACCCAGACCGGGATGTGGTCGGTCAGCGGCTCGGCGGACATGATCACGCCCGCCGCGTGCACGCCAGGCTGCCTGATCAGGCCCTCGATGCCCTTCGCGGTGTCGATGACCTTCTTGATTTCCGGCTCGGTCTCGTACATCGTGCGGAGCTCGCCGGCCTCGCCGTAGCGGGGGTGCTCCTCGTCGTGGATGGCGGACAGCGGGATGTCCTTGCCCATCACGGCGGGCGGGAACGCCTTGGTGATCCGGTCGCCGAGCGCGTAGGGGAAGCCGAGGACTCGCGAGGAGTCCTTGATCGCGGCCTTCGCCTTAATGGTGCCGTAGGTGATGATCTGCGCGACGCGGTCGGCGCCCCACTTCTGGGTGACGTAGCGGATGACGTCGGAGCGTCCGCGTTCGTCGAAGTCCACGTCGATGTCGGGCATCGAGATTCGCTCGGGGTTGAGGAACCGCTCGAAGATCAGCCCGTGCGGGATCGGGTCGAGGTCGGTGATGCCCATCGCGTAGGCGACGATAGAGCCCGCGGCGGAACCACGGCCGGGGCCCACCGCCACGCCGTTGTCCTTCGCCCAGTTGATGAAGTCGGCGACCACCAGGAAGTAGGCAGGAAAGCCCATCTGGCTGATGATCGAGATCTCGTACTCGGCCTGCTTGCGGTGCTGCTCGTCGTAGCCGTTCGGGAAGCGGCGGTCCATGCCCTTCCAGACCGCGTCGGCGAACAGCTCGTCCTCGCTGCTGAAGCCCTCGGGGATCGGGAACCGCGGCATCAGGTTCACGAACTCGAACATGCCGGCCGTGTCGACGCGGTCCGCGATCAGCAGCTGCGTGTTGCGGCAGCCTTCCTGCCAGAAGTCGCTGTTGTTGATCCCGTACATCTCGCTGGCCGGCTTGATGTAGTAGCCGGAGCCGTCGAACTTGAACCGGTCGGCGTCCGCGAGGGTCTTGCCGGTCTGGATGCAGAGCAGCAGGTCGTGGGAGACGGAGTCCGACTGTTTCGTGTAGTGGGAGTCGTTGGTGACGACCGGCGGGATGTTGAGCTTCTTCGCGATGTCGAGCAGGCCGTCGCGCACCCTGGTCTCGATCTCGATCCCGTGGTCCATCAGCTCAAGGAAGTAGTTCTCCTTGCCGAAGATGTCCTGCCACTGGGCCGCGGCCTCCAGCGCCTCTTTCTCCTGGCCGAGCCGCAGCCGGGTCTGCAGCTCGCCGGACGGGCAGCCGGTGGAGGCCATCAGGCCGCCGACGTGCTCGGCGATGATCTCCTTGTCCATGCGGGCCCACTTGCCGAGCCAGCCCTCGGAGTAGGACCGGCTGGTGAGCTTGAAGAGGTTGTGCAGGCCCTCGTTGTTGCGCGCCCAGATGGTCTTGTGCAGGTAGGCGCCGGAAGCGGAGACGTCGTCACGCTTCTGGTGCGGCTGGCCCCACAGGATGCGGTTCGTGTTGCCGCGGTGCTCGGGGGCGACGTAGGCCTCGATGCCGATGACCGGGGTGATGCCCGCGTCCTTCGCCTGCCGATGGAACTCCGCGGCGCCGTACATGTTGCCGTGGTCGGTCATCGCCACATGCGTCATGCCCTGCGCCTTGACCTCTTTGAAGAGCTCCTTGAGGCGGGCGGCGCCGTCGAGCATCGAGTACTCGGTGTGGACGTGCAGGTGGGCGTACGGGGTGTCGGTCATCTATGCGTCTCCTCCTGCGTCCTGCGTGCCTGCACGGTTTGCCACATGCAACCCGCGTGAGACGCGCACGCTCACGCGCCGCCCACCCGGTCCGGGTCCGCTGACGGGCTCGGGTCGGGCACGGCGGTTGGGGATGGCTCAACCGGTGTCGCCTACCTTATCGGGTTCCGGGGCGGATGTGGCGGACCCACACCGGGGATTGACGGAAGTCTCTCGGCGCCTGCCCGGGCGCGTCCGAGACACCGACGTCGCGGAGGCGATCCATTCATGTGTTCGAGTCTAGGGAGGGGGTCTGACATTTGGGCGCGAGCGCGCCGGCATTCACGGGCTAACCCGTCGGCGGCGCACTCGCGGACTACGGAGAAGGCTGCGCCCGGCAGGGCGCAGCGGCCGATAAAGAGGGCGAGGACCCGGCCGTCCGCGGCGCAGAACCGGCGGGACATCCGCAGCGTTGGCTGGTGCCGGTCCCCCTGGTACAGCAGGCCGGCCGTCCGGGGGCTGGGAACGATCGCCTCCACGCGCACTTCCTCGTGGTCCGGGCCGAGGCCCAGCGACCGCAGCAGCGGCTCCGCCCTGCTCGTGCCGGCGAGCAGGGCGACCCGCGGCTGCGGCCGGACGCCCGCGATGTGCACGTCCCAGTGCCCGACCCGTCGCCCGCCGGCCAGGACCAGCCGCTCCACGTGAACAAGCGGCGCGCCCGGCTCGACGCCGAGGAGCCCGGCGAGCAGCGCCGGCGACCGCA
>Ga0210389_10000629_pt1 | contig 30760 bp, 25 predicted proteins | sample IncBWH28OmetaG_FD_160127 | JGI IMG/M metagenome (GOLD analysis project Ga0210389, IMG submission 160127) | Forest soil microbial communities from Barre Woods Harvard Forest LTER site, Petersham, Massachusetts, United States - Inc-BW-H-28-O ... | reverse complement strand
CTTCGCGGATGCCTATCGCCTTGCTACCATGTTACGAACCATCTACCATTGTCCAAAGCCGGTTATTGCTCGGATTCAAGGTGATGCCTACGGCGGTGGACTTGGTTTGATCGCGGCGGCCGATATCGCGATCGCAAGTAGCACCGCTTGCTTTGCGTTCTCAGAAGTAAAGCTCGGCCTGATGCCGGCCGTGATTAGCCCGTTCATAATCCAAGCGGTGGGCAGCCGCGTTGCCCGCCGCTATTTTCTGACCGGCGAAAGATTCGCAGCGTCAGAAGCGTATCGGATCGGTTTGGTACACGAAGTTGTTACTCCCGATGTGCTGGATGCGAAGCTCAGCTCGATCGTGGGCCAGATTACTCAAAACGGTCCACAAGCCATGATCCAATCGAAGCGATTGATCCAGGATATCGACCTCTTATCGGAAAAGCTTTCGATCGATACCGCCGAGCGAATCGCGCGGCTCCGTGGCTCCGAAGAAGCCCGCGAAGGCGTTCAAGCATTTCTAGAGAAACGTAGGCCCAGTTGGGCTAAGCCTGAGCAGAATGACAAATAGCAAATGGCAGATGACGAATCGCGCCTGCCGTTTGTCCTCTAAGTCCACTGAGTCCACTCGTCGGCCTCGCAAGCGAGGCCGCTCCAGATCGACCCGACAATGTTCCGCAAACTCCTGATCGCCAATCGAGGAGAGATTGCTTGCCGCATTGCAGCGACTGCTGCCAGACTCGGCATTCGGACGGTGGCTGTCTACTCCGACGTCGACAAGAATGCCAAGCATGTCAGCTGCTGCGATGAAGCGTTTGCCATCGGCGGCGCAACGGCCAGCGAAAGTTATCTGGCGATTCCATCTATAATAAGAGCCGCGCGGGAGAGCGGAGCAGAAGCCGTCCATCCCGGCTACGGTTTCCTGGCGGAAAACGCGGAGTTCGCAGAGGCCTGCATCGCTGCGGAGTTAGTCTTTGTCGGACCGCCGGCGGCTGCCATCCGGGCAATGGGCGACAAAGGCACTGCCAAGTCCGTGATGGCTAAGGCCGGTGTTCCTGTTCTTCCCGGCTACCACGGAGAGAGCCAGGAACCGGCGTTTCTGCGGTCTCAAGCCGATGCGATCGGGTATCCGGTTATGTTGAAGCCGCGCGCAGGCGGCGGTGGAAAAGGGATGCGGGTGGTTAACGAGACCGGCCAGTTCGATGATCTGTTAGCTGCGTGCCGGCGCGAGGCTAAGAACAGCTTCGGGGACGATAGTATCCTGATCGAGAAATACCTGAGCCGGCCTCGCCACATCGAGGTACAGGTCTTTGGCGACACGCAAGGCAACTGTGTCTATCTCTTCGAAAGAGACTGTTCTGTCCAACGGCGCCATCAAAAGATCATCGAAGAATCGCCCGCTCCAGGCCTCACGGAATCTCAACGCCGGTCGATCGGTGAAACCGCCGTCGCAGCAGCGCGGGCCGCCAGTTATACCGGCGCAGGAACCATCGAGTTCATCGTCGATCAGGATGTCAGCTTCTATTTCCTGGAGATGAATACCCGGCTACAAGTGGAACATCCGGTAACAGAGATGGTCACCGGGCAAGACTTGGTCGAATGGCAACTATCGGTTGCAGCCGGCGCTCCATTGCCTCTTTCGCAAGGTCAGCTTCATTTTCGCGGTCACGCCATCGAGGCCCGTATTTACGCCGAGAAGCCGAGCTCTGGATTTCTGCCATCGATCGGTACCTTAGAGGTCTTCAAAACGCCCCAAGCCATCCATTTCGCGGTACCGCCGTCTCCGGAGATGGCTGCAATCCGTCTCGACGCCGGGGTACGCGCCGGCGATACCATCACTCCATACTACGATCCGCTTTTGGCTAAACTCGTCGTTTGGGGCAAGGACCGAACCGAGGCGCTCACCCGTTTGCGCGATGCTCTCGATCAGTTCGTCGCGCTGGGATTAGAAACGAACCTTCCATTCTTGCGCCGGCTAAGCGGGCTACCAGATTTTAGAACTGCTAATCTCGACACCGGCTTGATTGCGCGGAACGAAACCTTTTTGCTAGCTTCACAGGGAGTGATCCAGTTTCCGTTCCTTGTCCTGGCGACAGCAGCTCTGCTCAAAGGCGAAGAACAAAACCGTACTGTCGACGACCGTGATCGTTACTCGCCTTGGGCTACGACCTCAGGTTGGCGGCTAAACTCCAGCTATACTCGGCGTTTATCTTGGTCGGAGGGCAATCAAACCGTCGACGTGGCCCTGACCTACCCCGCTACGGTAACGGGGGCGGCCCGATATCGCTTGGAAGCAGGTGGTGAATCCAGCGACTTCGAAATTATAGAACATAACGACGCTAACTTAGTTGTTCTAACCGGTAACCGCCGAATTACCGGGCGCGTCTATCGACAAAACGATATTTACGATCTGTCCGCCGATGGCGAACACGCGACTCTCAGCCTGATCGATCCCCTCGCCTATAGCCTACTGGCAGAGGAAGCTGAGACCCAACTGACTGCTCCGATGCCCGGCCGGATTGTTGCGGTACTAGTTCAGCCCGGACAGACGGTTGCCAAAGGGACTCCTTTGATTGTGATGGAAGCCATGAAGATGGAACACACTATTGTCGCTTTGTCTGAGGGCCGGGTTGATGAAGTATTTGTTAACGTCGCCGACCAGGTCTCCGAGGGCGCCCAACTCCTGCACTTTACCCCGTTATGAGTTTTAGGTTGTAGGTTGTAGGTTTTAAGTTCCAAGACGCCCTCTGGCTCAATACGGCATACCAGGACGCATCGCGCCAACCTAAAACCTAAAACTTACAACCTAAAACCTAAAACTTTTTACCCCGTGATGGTCAAAATCGTCGAAGTTGGTCCCAGGGACGGCCTACAGAATGAAAAATCTGTGGTCTCGACCGAAGTTAAAATCGACTTGATCAACCGTCTAAGCGCGGCGGGTTTTGCTAACATAGAGGCTACCTCGTTTGTCTCTCCGAAGTGGGTCCCTCAAATGGCGGATGCTCCCGAAGTCATGGAGCGGATTACGCGCAGGACTGGCCTTACTTACTCCGTTCTCGCACCAAACCTGCAGGGAGCACAAAAGGCTCTGGCGGCCAAGGCAGATGAAGTCGTCATTTTTACTGCGGCCAGCGAGACCTTTTGTCAGAAGAATATTAATTGCACGATTGATCAGTCGTTTGATCGGTATGCCGTGGTGGCAGACGCAGTCAAAGCAAATGGTGTTCGTCTCCGTGGCAGTATCTCTTGCTGCTTCGGTTGTCCTTATGAAGGGGATGTTTCGATAGGTTCGGTCATCAGAGTAGTGAAGCGATTAAAAGCACTCGGTTGTGACGAGATCGATCTCGCCGACACGATCGGGGTCGGCACGGTTAACCGCGTAAAGGAGCTGATGCCGGCCGCCGGAAGCGAGTTCCCGATCGAAAGACTGGCAGGACACTATCATGACACTTTTGGCCAAGCGTTGGCAAATATCTTAGCTAGCCTGGAAGCGGGTTTAACCGTTTTTCATAGTTCCGTAGCTGGACTCGGCGGGTGTCCCTATGCACCGGGCGCTACCGGTAACGTCGCCACAGAAGATGCGCTGTATTTGCTACAAGGCGCGGGATTCGAAACTGGAATCAGCCTTGATGAAGTCGCTTCGATCGGTGACTTCATCTGTACCGCTATCGGCCGCCCAAACGCGTCAAAGGCGGGCTCAGCTCTTCTGGCCAAGAAAAAAGTGAAACCATAACGAATAAGCGGCTCCCCTCCGTACGCGCTTTGCTGGTAATCCGGGCACCTTCTTAAGCCACTTTGAATCAACGGTGCGCGTACCCGTTATGTTGACGCACATTTGCTGGCTCCAAAAACGCGACGAGTTGCGGCTTGGCAAGTTTGTGCTCTTTTGCGGCTAACCTGCCGGCGGATTTTATGCGCAAGCTCAACCAAAATTCTTGGCTTCTTTTGTGTTTGATAGCGGTCCTCTTTCAAGGCCGCTCCTTCGCCGACGATGGCCTTTGGCTTTTCAACAACCCACCGGCTAAGCAGCTTCAAGACAAGTATCACTTCACCCCGACGACCGCTTGGCTGGAGCATATTCAAAAGAGCAGTGTCCGAGTCGGGCGAGGCGGTAGCGGATCCTTTGTATCGCCGGATGGTCTGGTTCTCACCAATCATCATGTCGGTTCTGACAGTCTGCAGAAACTCAGTGACACGACCCACAACTATCTGGCGGATGGATTCTACGCCCACACGTTGTCCGAAGAGAAACAATGTCCGGACCTGGAGCTCAACGTCTTGCAATCGATTCAGGACGTAACAGAGCGGGTTAACGCTGCCGTGCCCCCGTCTATGAACGCTGGCCAGGCTTTCCTGGCGAGGAACCGGGTTATCGCAGACATTGAACGGGAGTCACAAAATGCCACGGGCCTTCACAGCGAAGTGGTAAAACTTTACGGAGGCGGAAGCTATCAGCTCTATCGATATAAACGGTACACCGATGTTCGCCTCGTGTTTGCTCCCGAGAAACGGATCGCTTTCTTTGGTGGAGATCCTGACAATTTTGAGTATCCCCGATTCGATCTAGATATCTGTCTCTTCCGAGCCTACGAGAACGGCCAACCGGCGCACGTTGAGAATTATTTAAAGGTCAACGCGCCAGGTCCGGCCGAACACGACCTGGTGTTCGTATCCGGTCATCCGGGACGTACGAATCGACAATTGACGGCTTCAGCTCTGACGGATCTGCGGGATCGCGTGCTGCCGTTTCAGCTGCAGACGCTTTATCGCAGGGAGGTTTTGTTGGCCGCTTTCGGCGCACATTCCTTAGAGAATCAACGCCGAATTGATAGTGATCTTTTCGGGATCCGTAACTCGCGTAAACGGAGTAACGGTCAACTGGCCGCCCTACTCTCGCCCGAGTTTTTCGCTGAGCGCGTTGCAGACGAAAAAGCTTTTCGTTCCGAATTAGAGAATCAACCCAGGCTGCGGCCGGTCCTGGAGGCGTACAGTCGCATCGACCAAGCCGAGACCGAAATGATGAAGGTACTGGTTACCGGTTTCTTGCTGGAAGGTGATTGGCGCCGTGGGGCACTAGGGTTTGACAGTCGGCTATTCAGGATTGCTCGTACTTTAGTTCGGGCTGCCGTTGAGCGTCCAAAACCCAATGGAGAACGCTTGGCCGAATTCCGGGATTCAAACCGTGCACCTCTCGAATTGCAGCTTTTTTCGCCAGCTCCGATCTACGATGATGTCGAGGAGTTAGAACTATCCGATTCGTTGACCGATCTGGCGGCGCGCCTTGGTCCGGAAGACTCGCTAGTAAAGCAAATCTTGGCCGGTAAATCCCCGCGTGAACGTGCTCACGAGTTAGTTAGCGGAACCAAACTCAAGGACGTGGCGGTGAGGCACCAACTCTACGAAGGAGGCACTGCAGCTTTAGAGGGTTACTCGGATCCGATGATCGCGCTTGCCACCCTGGTGGACCCAGCCGCGCGGCAGGTTCGTCGCGTTTTTGAAGAGTGCAGTGAGACCGAACAAGAGGCTTATGGCCAGATCGCCATGGCCAGGTTCGCATTGAAAGGAAACGAGATTTATCCTGACGCTACCGGCACGCTTCGGTTGTCGTTCGGCGAAGTCGCCGGTTACCAAGAAGACGGAAAAACCATTCCGGCATTCACCGCCTTTGCGGGTCTTTATCAGCGCGCCAACGATCATCAGAACCGAGAACCGTTCGATCTACCGCCGCGCTGGATCGATCGGCACGATAAACTGAATCTCGAGACCCGGTTGAATTTCATTACCAGTGCCGATGTGGTCGGCGGCAACAGCGGTAGCCCGGTAGTGAACGAGGCTGGAGAGTTAGTTGGTTTAATTTTTGATGGTAACATCCAGTCGTTAGCAGGTGATTTCGCTTACAGTGACGAGCAAAGTCGATCTGTGGCCGTCGACGTAACCGCGATCATCGAAGCGCTGGACAAGATGTACGACGCGAAGCCCCTGGTCGATGAACTGGTCGCGGGGAAACCGGTCAGCCGGTAGGGACGAGCTCCCGCTCGTCGCTCTGTTAGCGAAAACAAACTCAATCGTGCTTTCAGCGCTTGGCGTTGTGTTTGCTTTATTCGTAGGTGTTCGCAGACTCAGTCTGGCAGGCTTTTGAAGACAGCTCCGTAGGAGCGAAATCTTTATAGTTACGGTAATACAAAGAGCGAAGAGCTCCGCTAGGAGCCGTATAGAACGTGGCTCTCGATTAGTTGTCGCTCCTCTGGAGCTTGGCCCGCTTTTGCGCCTCGGGTATGTGTAACGCAAGATGCGCCCTGCAAGTGGCGCCCGAGACGCGTTTTTCGCGGGCGTTGCATTCCCTTTCTTAGCCTTATCGCACCGCAGGCGTCACTGAGGCCGGTAGTACACGTCGACGCCCGTAAAATACGATTCCTAACGCCCCCTGGACAGCTGCGACACCCTGGGCGTCCGAGACTTTCTCGCAGATGTAGCTTGCGATCGTCGGTGAGCGAAATTCTGACTTCCGAATGGCAAATCCTGTTCGCTCAATCATTGCCTCCATGATCCACGAGTAAGTGCTGTATTCATCGCGAACGTGGCCTTCGAAGTCCTTTTCTGAAAAGCTTTCTCCTGATGCGGACGCTTGGTCGATCCATTGCTGGATTGCTGTGCAATAGGATTCCGGTTGAAACGAGAACACAACGTCCTCTAAATAGAACAGCCCTCCCATTTGCAAGAATCGGTTGATTCTGGCCCTCGTCATATAGCCAAGCCGGAAAACCTTGCATCCTGAACCGATTACATCGCAGGGGCAGTCTCGGGAACATCTTTTCTAGGCTGAATGTTTAACCTGCGCCCGCGGCAGCATCTTGGCGGGGCGAGGCTCCCGAAAAGGCCGCACGTTCCACCAAGAAGAACCGGTCGACACAGCTGACTTGATCGGTTGGGTCGATAGACGCGCTTGTCCGACATAGCATTCCTCAGCAAGCAATCTAAAAACCGGTCATCAGCTGGCGAAGTCCGAGCCGTGTCCGAATGCTGGACCTCGGCTCGGCGCGGCTATTGGCCTAACCCGTTCCTTGTTTGATATCTGTCGGTTTCCTTGATGAAACGCGCGGTCTTTCGGGAGCCTCGCCCTACCAATCACTTCTCACTTCTCACTTTTCACCTTTCACCTATCACCTTCTGTGGTTTACTGGAACTGTCTTCGAAAGAAAGCCAATGAAAGGCACGCCGGGGCGAACCAGATCCAGAAACGGAGCAAACCTAGAGCATGCCCACTTACTGAATCAGCGAGTGATTCTTGAGATTGTGAGGCTGCATGGGCCTGTCTCCAGGGTAGATGTTGCTCGTCTGACCGGTCTGACTAACCAGACCGTATTTAACATAGTCGACGGTCTTCACCAAACTGGGCTGATCCGAGATTTCGGCCGGAAAGTTGCGGAGCGGGGTCAGCCGGCAAAGCTATTCGAGATAAATGCCGATGCGGCGTTCTCGGTAGGGCTGCATCTCGAACGCGATCACATCGCCAGCGTACTGGTTGATTTTAAAGGCGTAATTCGATCTCGAACCTATCGCGCCGGACACCTGAACACTCCGGCTGAAGCATTAAAACAAGCGCTCAGTTCGATTCGCGAGCTTCGCCAGAAGAACCATCATAAAAGAATCTTAGGACTCGGGATTGCCCTCCCGGGACCGATGGATTTTCAACACGGCAAAGTCGTTTTCTCACCGAATTTCCCAGGTTGGGAACAGGTTAAGGTACAAGATTACTTCAACCGCAGCACGAAGTTGCCCGTCGTCGTAGATAACGACGCCACCGCCGCTGCTATTGGAGAGAGCTGGTACGGAGCCGGCCGATCGTTGGATAGTTTTGTTTATATCTATGTCGGGGTGGGCGTTGGCGGCGGTATCATCGTTAACGGGCGCCCCTATCGTGGTTTTAGAGGTGGTTCCGGCGAGCTAGGGCATCTCGTGGTCGATAAGAGACGGAACGCGCAGTTGTGCGGCTGCGGTAAACGCGGGTGCCTTGAGGCCTACCTTTCTTTAACGTCGTTAACCCAGCGTCTGCGCGAAGCCGGCCTCGATGGCCGCAGCCTGACCAAAATTGTCGAGCTTTTCGACCAAGGAAACGAGATAGTTTTGGATTGGTTAAAGACCGCGGCCTCGCATCTGACGGAGATCATCGGCGATCTCCTGCTGTTGTTCGATCCGGAGGCCATTGTAGTCGGCGGTCATTTACCCAGTCCACTCTTGTCCTTCTTGGTAGAACGTTGCGCTAGCATTGGTCAAAAGAATGGACGAGTAGACCGGCACGTGCGGATTCTGCAAGGGATGCTCCAGGACGAAGCAGCAGCGCTGGGAGCGGCGGTGTTGCCTATAGACGACCTCATCGCCCCCAATTACGAGCGTATCACCGAGGGCCAACACTCCAGCCTGCTCGAACTCTGGGATTCCGGGAATTAACCCCCGTTCCCTCCCGATAATCTCACGCAAAGACGCAAAGCGGCCAAGATTAAGACGAAGGCAGGAATAGCCGCAAAAGGTCGCAAAGAAGGCAAAACGGTCGGATCAGAAATCTTTTGCTGCTGACTTCCGGTACCTCTTTAATATTCCGTTTCTCTTTCTTTGCGTTCCTTGCGTTCTCTCGCGGCTATCTTGTCTTCTCTGTCTTCTCCATGCCTTTTGCGTGAGATTTTTCTTCGGTCTCGGGTTGGCGTGATCGGTCCAACCAAAATACTTCAATTTGAAAGAATTATTCTTGCCAAACCCAATGTCTTCTGAGAAAAGATCTGGTCTCCCCCGATCTTGGTGCGTCGTCGGTCGCCAGACTGGTTGATCGACGACTCACCGGATCACAACCCAAAATTATTCTTATGGAACACCCGGAAACGGATTTTTCGTGGGTTTCACACCACTCCGGCCCCTCCTCATCGCGGGCCGTATCAGTAATCGGTGCATCGGCAGCATTAGACTTGGATCAGGATCTCGGTTTCAGCCTGCCCTAACAGCAGTTCTCACATAAGGACAGCGCGGTCTGTTCCCGATCTACGAAGTACCCTCCTATGAAGACGTCTCTTCTGTCTCGTCTCACCATCAGTGGACTGTTTTTATGTCTGCTGAGTGCTCATGCTCAACAGAGCCAAGGCACAGCCGGCTCAAAACTGAAGCCAGCAACAGTCAGTTCAAGAGTAAATAAGATCTTGCAAGAGTTCACCGTTGACGATGCGATCAGTTACATCGGCGGTACGGGCTTTTTCGACTTCAAACCCATCCCGGTCAATGACTTTTCTCCCCTCAATCCGCAGCTGTATCAAACGGACGGACCATTGGGCGTTCGCCGCAACGAACCCAGTATCCGCTTCCCTTCTGGGTTAACACTAGCCGCTACCTGGAATCCGGACCGCGCTCACGATCAAGGCGTTTCCATGGGACGTAACGCTCGGGCCCGTGGATACTTCAGTATTCTTGGCCCGGGAATGGATTTCTATCGGGTACCAATGGGCGGTAGAAATTTCGAATACATGACGGGTGAAGACCCGTTCCTGGGAGGCCAACTGAATCCATCGGAGATTCAAGGTATCCAGGCTCAAGGAGTCTGGGCTTGCGCCAAACACTACGTTTGCAACGACGAAGAAGAGAACCGGACCAACGTGCATATAATCGTAGACGAACGCACGCTCCGAGAGATCTATCTGCCGCCGTTCGAAGCCGCGGTTAAAGTGGGTCACGTAGCAACGGTCATGGGATCGTATAACGCTGTCGATAGTGCCGGGACCGACGCTTTTGCGTGCGAAAACCCCCTCCTGTTGACCACGATTCTCAGGACCGAATGGGGTTTTAAGGGAATCCTGATGTCTGATTACGATGCCATCCACGACGGGCTGTCCGCCGCGTTGGCTGGATGCGACATCGATCTACCTAACGGCGCCTTCATGAATCAGCAGAATCTTTCCCGCTGGATTCCGAGCCCGCTAACGGTGGCAGATCTCGATCTAAAGGTGAAACACATCTTGAGGAGTGCGATCTCGTACGGGTTTCTTGACCGGCAACAGTTGGATACCTCTATCCCGTTGGATGATCCTTTTAGTGAACAGGCAACATTGGATGTTGCGCGGGAAGGGTTAATTCTACTGCAGAACAAAGGGAATCTGCTTCCGCTTAACAAAAACACGGTCACCAAGATAGCGGTCATCGGAAACCTAGCTGAGTACGCCCCTCCGACCGGATTTGGCAGTTCCTATGTTACTCCGATCGAGTATGTCAGCGAACTAGCTGGGATCAAATCGGAGGTAGGCGCAAACACAGAGATCGATTTCATATCGGTCTGCTCGCTTGATCCAGCTAATACGTCCTGGCAATACAGCAACAACGGTGAGATTACCCAAGGTCTCCAAGCCTCTTATTACACGAGCAACGATCTTTCCGGTACACCGGCCGTTACTCGGGTAGATAACCAAGTCAATTTTAACTGGGACATCGATGCAATTCCGGTGTCGAGCAACCAAGGTGGCTTCTCGGCCAAATGGGTCGGTCAAATTGTCGTCCCGACGTCGGGTGATTATGTGTTCAAGGTCCGCGGAGATGGCGGGCTGCGGTTTATTATCAATGGGACCGCAATCTTTGATAACTTTAACAGTCCTACGACCCCGCCAGTCGGCTACGGTCCAACCCCGGCCTACTCCGCTAAGGCGACCTTAACCGCTGGTAAGACCTACAATATTGAAATCGATTACCGCCGAGTTGGCGGGTTTTTTGATGCCTTCGAAGAAGGCGGCCTAACCGGTATACAGGCCAGCTACGCGGCACTAAATCCACCCTCGACCATCGCTGGCTATAACGCCGTCATTATCGCTGCCGGCATCAGCGATGAATATGAAGGCGAAGGTGAGGATCGATCGTTTACGCTCCCGGAATTCCAGGATGAACTCATCACGAACGTTTCTGCTGCCAACCCACAAACTGTGGTCGTGTTTCACGGCGGCGGTAACTTCGATTCCGAGCAGTGGATTAATCAGGTTGCAGGCTTGGTAGAAGCATTCTATCCGGGCCAACTTGGCGGCCAGGCATTGGCTGAAATCTTGTTCGGGGACGTGAACCCTTCCGGCAAACTGCCGATTACGATGGAGAAACGAGCCCAGGATAATCCAGCCTATGCCACCTTCCCTAACCCGGTTAATCAGCATCCCGACTCGCTTAACTATAGTGAAGGCGTTTTTATCGGCTATCGCGGATATGACCATAGTGGAATTCAGCCGCTCTTCCCATTTGGGTTCGGCTTGTCCTATACGACGTTCTCGTTTTCGAACCTAAGCATCTCGCCCGCAAGTTACGACGGAACGCAACCGGTTACTGTAACGTTTACCGTTACAAACACTGGTAATGTGGCTGGAGCCGAAGTGGCCCAATTATATGTTGGTGAGAAAAAACCTCCGCTTCCGCGTCCGGTTAGAGAACTAAAAGGCTTTCAAAAAGTCTTGTTGCAGCCGGGACAATCACAACAGGTAACGTTACAACTTGATCAACGTTCTTTCGCCTATTGGAACATCAACAAGGAGAAATGGGATGCTCCCAAAGACACCTATAACGTCTGGGTGGGATCCTCGTCTCAGCTCAGTGATCTGACCTTACAAGGGCAGGTCAGCTTAGTGAAAGATATCACTTCTAATCCTTAGTGGCGGTGGGTGAAAATGCAGCCGGGCGCAAGCGCAAGCTTGCGCCCGGCATTGCTTTTACACGATTTTGTCCCAAAGGGACTTGAGGACTCAGCCGTGTAACCAGCTCCATAGGAGCGAAATATTTATAGCTCGCGACGCAAAAAAAGCGCCAGCTCCGTAGGAGCGACATCTAAAATTCAATGCGTTGGTTGTCGCGCCTAACGGAGCTGATCGCGGGTATGTTACTAGAGCTATAATGATTCGCTCCTACAGAGCTGGCTGCCGCGCTGAGTCTTTAAGTCCCTTCGGCACAAAATCCCGGAAAATCCCGCCAATCCTGGAAGTCCTTTCTTTGCGATCTTTGCGCTCTTTTGCGGCTATTCCAAATTCTTCATCCTCGATTTGTCATCGGGCATGATCACGATACCGTGACACCCCATGGCAACCATTCCCATTACTCCCTACTCCCTCGGAGTCTGTTACTATCCGGAACAATGGGATCGCTCAAAGTGGCCGGATGATCTCAGAGCCATGCGGGAGCTCGGTCTGCGTTACGTCCGGATCGGAGAATTTGCTTGGAGCCGGCTAGAACCCTCGCCGGGGAAATACCAATTTGGCTGGCTGCAGGAGGTGCTTGATCTGGCATCTGATCGCGGTCTGTCCATTGTGCTTGGCACTCCTACCGCGACACCTCCGAAATGGTTGGTCGACTGGATGCCGGACATGCTGGCCATCGATCAAGATGGAAGACCGAAAATATTCGGCTCCCGTCGCCACTATTGTTTCTCACATCCCGGTTATCGAGGTGTAGCAGCCAGGATCGTGGAAAAACTCGCCGAGAACTTTGGCCAGCATCCGGCCATTGTCGCCTGGCAAACGGACAATGAGTACGGTTGCCATGGCACCATCCTCAGCTATTCCGACGCGGCGCGGATCAGCTTCAGAAAATGGTTACAGGACAAATATCAAACCGTCGAAAACCTGAATCAGGCCTGGGGCAATGTGTTCTGGAGCATGGAATATCAGAGTTTCGACGAGATTGAGCTACCGAATCTGACCGTAACCGAACCCAATCCAGCTCATAGTTTGGATTTTCGGCGGTTCAGTTCGGACCAGGTTAAAAGTTTTAACCGGGAACAAGTCGAGATCATCCGAGGGTTATCTCCGGGGCGGACGATTCTTCACAATTTCATGGGTCAATTTCTGGCGTTCGATCATTTCGATATTGCAGGTGATTTGGACGCGGCCAGTTGGGATTCTTATCCGCTCGGCGCCCTTAGCCTATTGGATCTGCCGGAGAGCCATAAACGTAAATTCCTGCGATCGGGAGACCCAGATTTTCCAGCTTTCCATCACGATCTTTATCGGACCTGCGGCCGAGGACGTTGGTGGGTCATGGAACAACAGCCGGGTCCCGTTAACTGGGCGCCTTACAATCCATCTCCCCATCCTGGGATGGTACGGCTTTGGACGCATGAGGCCTTTGCCCACGGAGCGGAAGTCGTCAGCTACTTCCGCTGGCGCCAAGCCCCATTTGCTCAGGAACAGATGCATCACGGAATTAATCGGCCGGACGGCAGTCCTGATGTCGCTACCGATGAAATCCGCGCGACGGTTAAGGAAATACGGACCGTCTGTGCGAGAGACAATGCCAAAAACGGCATCACCCCTGTCGCAGCAGCGGGAAGCGCCCCCGGAAGCAAGGCCGCTCCGGTCGGGTTGATCTTTGATTATGAAGCGGCTTGGACGCTCACTATTCAACCGAATCGCGAAAGCTTCGATTATTTTACTCTCGCCCTATCGTTCTACCGATCCGCCCGGCGGCTTGGTCTTGATATCGATATTCTCCCCCAAACGGCCAATCTCGATGCGTACAAGGTACTCCTGGTGCCAAGCTTACCTATTCTGCGTGCTGAGTTGGTCGCATCTCTTAAGACATTTCGGGGCTCAGTTGTGATTGGTCCCAGAACTGGCTCGAAAACTCCAGACTTCCAAATCCCTTCCCAGCTTCCTCCGGGCCCGTTCCAAGAGCTTTTTCCCATCCGCGTGGTACGTGCAGAATCGCTGCCCGATTTCGAACCAATTCCCGTATCCTGGAGAGGAGTAAATTATCAATGCCGACATTGGATGGAACAGATCGAGACCTCGGCAGCACCTTGGATTAGGTCGGCTAACGGAGATGCGATCGCATTCACTCATGAAGCGTTTACCTATTTGGCAACCGTTCCCGAACAATCGCTCCTGGATGCAATGGTGGAAGATATTGTCTCCAGGGCAGACGTACCCACCATGTTATTGCCCGATGGGCTCCGCACGCGAGTACACGGAGACCTGCGTTACTTTTTTAATTACGGCCCGACCAAGGTTTCACTGCCGGTACCCAAAGAAACCGAGTTCATTGTCGGCGGTCCGGAACTGCCCGTCGCCGGAGTCGCAATCGTTCAGTTATAGGTTTTAGGTTTTAAGTTTTAAGTTTTGAGCCGCGTCGCGGACCTCGGCCCGGCTGCTTATCGAGCGGCCGTTCTTGAACTTCGAACCTAAAACCTACAACTTATAACTTACAACCTTCAACCTACAACCCTTCAGACCGAGAACCACTCGATCACTTCTTGAGCGACGAGTTTCGCTCTGGCCCATTCGCTCTTGTCCTGATAAAGACCGATATTCGGCGGAATCTCGTCCTCCTTGAACTTTCTCAATAATCGGAGTGCCCCGAGCTGTTTTAAATGAGTTTCGAAGCGGTTCGTTACAGATGGATTTTCGGTTAAAGCGCTGGACTCAATAGGCCGATATTTGTCGAGCCAGGATTGGAACATGTCCACAAGCTGGGCGTCGGAAAACGCCTTCCAGTCAATCCGAAACACCGTCTCCCACATCGAGGGGTTGATCTGATGGACGGGCCACCCCAGCTTGCCCTGAGAACGCGCCAGTGCTTCCGACCAGCTTCCTCCGGACGGCGCCGTAGCTCCCGCCGGACTTACCGGACGCAGACCTTCCGGGCTAAGCTGTTTCATCGCGAAGAACGAGAGCTTTTTCAAGTGAGCGATCTTGGGGTCGTCTTTTGCTGACCATCGTAACCGTCTGCGTCGTTCTTCTGCGGAAATCTGGAGATATGGTTTATCCGGCCATTCCGGCCAAAGCATGAATGTTCTGGCAGGGTCAATCATCAAATCTTCTTGAGCGGTTGACCAGGGACTCGACAGATAAAAGTCGAATCCGTTGGTAACGCCCGCAGGAATGACGGGACGGCTATTAGCGCAGGCCTCGCGCAAGCTTTTGTTTTCGCGCGAGTATTCGTAGAAATAGCAAGGCGCCAGTTCGTCTGCTGGACAATCCACAAACATGGCCCAAAGCTCTCTGGGAAACGCTGTCATAGATAGTGATTAAGTGAGTTCGTTCTCCAGTTGCTTGCCGGACTCAAATACCGGGCCATTTCCAGGATTTTCAAGTTTTTTCCGTACCCACAGCGAGGCCCCGTAGAACTGAATTGAACCGGAAGGGCACAGAAGAACAGAAAATTGGCACAGCAAGGCCACAAAGGCCGCGAAGATTTTTTACGGAAGATAGCGAAGGAAAGGTCTAAGAGCGCAGGGCTTTGGGCGTCGCTTCGCGGAGTATTTCCCTCTTTGCCTTGCGCGATACTCTTTCCTCACGGATAGCACCCGTGACGGAGTTTCCCCCATCAACCCGGTTACTTTACCTAAACCGCCTGTGCCTTCGCGGCCTTTGTGGCCTTGCTGTGTCAATTTCCTGTTTCTTTGTGTCTACGTGTGAGATTTTCTTGTGCTTTTCGCGGCTATCCGTTCACCAATCACTTTCCACATGAGTGTCTTAACTCCTCACGCACTGTGCTGGCGGCGCATCCTGGATAACCAGAGCCTCGAGTATGCTGTCGCCAAGCCGTTGGCGACAGGATTAGAGTTAGCTGGCACTATCGTTGCCATACACGACGAGGCTCCGCTGGAGGTCCATTACCGGATCCAATGCGACGCCGATTGGCGGACTCGGACGGTCTCGATCGAACAACGCCTCGGGCTGCAGCAATCGTCTCTCTCCCTGGCAGTGGATACAGGTGGCACGTGGAGTGATCAGCTCGGTAACCTCATCGACACCTTAGCCGGGTGCCTTGACGTCGATCTCGAGCTGACGCCGATCACGAACTCCTTGCCCGTCAACCGATTAAATCTCGCCATCGGCCAAGTGGAAGAAATCGCCGTTGCCTGGATCCGCTTCCCATCGCTGGAAATCGTCCGCGCGAGCCAGTCGTACGAAAGACTCGCCGACCGCAAATATCGTTACCGAAGCCTCGGCAGCGGCTTTACGGCCGAGATCGATGTCGACGAGATCGGGTTAACGGTTCGATACGAAGGGATTTGGGAGCGAGTCGCGTGAAGCGGTAGATAACAGCCTCTACCGTAAGCCCTAAGACAAGAGGATTAGTCGCAAAACAAGGAACGCAAAAAGAATTCGAAGAGAGCCTCACCACGTGGCGGTCCCCAGCGAAGCCCCTTTTTGCGATCTTTGCGTTCTTTTGCGGCTATTCTTTTTCCCCTTTGACTCAAAGGACGCGCCACCCTAATTCGTTTATTACCCCCAACCTCACCTCGAACCACGCTATGAATTCTAATCTCTCGCGAAGACGCGCCATCGGTTTGCTCGGGCTCGGCGCGGCCGCTATTGGCCTGGAGCCTCCGGCAGATGCAGCACCAATTCAGGACCGATCCAACCCGGGCTACTACCGATTCAGCGTTGGCGATTTCCAAATCAACGTCTTCAACGACGGCTACAAGATCTTTCAACCAGTCCAGCCTTTCTGGGCGTCCGAGGCGAGTCCAGATGAGCTAAACTCCGCCCTGGAAGCTGCTTTTCTGCCGACCGACCATGTTATGGGCTACTATAATGTGGTCCTAATCGATACCGGAAAAGATCGACTGCTGTGCGACACCGGGTTTGGGAGATTGCTGCCCACCACCGCCGGCCACCTGGTATCGCAACTCGAGGTTGCCGGTTATCGTCCAAATCAAATCACGGGGGTTTTTCTATCCCACGCTCATCCCGATCACATGGGCGGATTGATCGGCACAGACAACAAACCAGTTTTTCCCTCCGCCCAGCATTTTATTAACGAAATTGAATGGAACTTCTGGACGCAGAAAGATCCCGATCTCTCCAAGACTTTACTGAACGATCAAGACAAAAAGATCTACGCGGAGCGAGCCCGAGATACCTTGCTAACGCTTGAGTCCCGCTTTCACAAATTTCAGGCGGGAAACCAACTGATAGAAGGCGTAACCACAGAACTTGCGCCTGGCCATACGGCGGGCCATACCATTCTCCATATCCAATCCGGTCATGATGAGCTCGTTCACATCGTCGACCTCGCGCACAACTACGTCATTATGTTCCATAACCCGGACTGGACGATCGGTGTTGATTCCGACCCCGACCAAGCAGCATCAGCCCGCAAAAGCGTTTTCGAAAAGCTTGCCGCAGCCCGCACAAAAGTAATCGGCTTTCATCTCCCTTTTCCCGCCGTCGGTCACATTCGCAAGAAAGATCAAGGCTTTGAATGGGTGCCAGAGCCATGGCGGCAGGTGTAGTAGCAGCGAAGCTGCGTCTCAAAATAGCCTAGGGCGTAGCCCTAGGAAGGTGAATCAATAAGCGATTTAGCGCTGAAAAGCGCGTGGCAATAACGTATATGTATGTTGCTATGTCTTTGTGCCGCAATCTCTAGCTAGCCTTCTTACACATCTAATCTTCTCGACGAAAAATCGAGAACCGCTGTTGGTCGGAAAAGATCTACAGTGCAGCGCGCATGCCTATCTAGCGAGTGTATTGAATGACCGAAAGTGTCCGGCCCTCGTCGTTGGTGGTATTGCAAACCACGTTCATATCCTGTGTCGCATGGCAAAGACAGAATCGGTCTCGAACCTCATGGAGCATTTGAAGGCGTCGTCCTCGAAATGGTTGAAAACGCAGGGAAGCCCCATATTCAGTTGGCAGCGCGGGTACGGAGCTTTCTCTGTAAGCCAATCCCAGGCGGATTCGGTCGTGGCTTACATTCAGAACCAAGAAGAGCACCATCGTACGGTCTCTCTTGAAGAGGAGTATCGATCATTTCTCCAGCGGTATAGGGTGACTTTTGATGAACGCTATGTGTGGGATTAGATGGACGACTGTCGCGCGCTTTCAGCGCTTTCCGCTTATTTATGCCGGTTCCTAGGGCTTCGCCCTAGGCTGTAATAAAACGCGGCTTCGCCGCTATTGTCGCTCTGGCAGAAAGGCCCAGCTTTTCGTAACGACTTGCACCAATAAAACGTCGTACAACCTATCTACCGTAACAGCCTCTCCATAAAAACCAGATCCAGCCAGCGTTCGAATTTCCAACCGACTTCGCGAAAATGCGCAACCGGTTCGAAGCCAGCTTTTCGGTGGAGAGCCAGGCTAGCCTCATTAGTAGCATCGATTCCAGCCACCATCGTGTGATATCCGGCGGTGTGAGCGGCGGTTACTAAGGAAGCCAACAAAGCCGTTCCTGCGCCTTTTCTCCGGAACGCAGAATCAACATAGAGTGAGTTTTCTACGGTAAACTGGTAAGCCGGCCAGGGACGAAACGGACCAAAGGAACCGAACCCGATTATGGTAGCATTATCAACAGCTACCAACACAGGTAAACGCTGAGCTTGTTTAGTCTCAAACCACTGCCGCTGCGCATCGGACGTTCGCGGTTGATAATCATAGACCGCAGTCGTGTTGATAATCGCATGGTTGTAAATGGCCAGCATCGCCTGCAAATCATCAGTTCCCGCAGGCCGGATTTCTATATTCATTGAGTTTTCCTCACAATGACCAGGTAGCGGCAGCTGACCTGCCCTTTATTATGAAACCGCAGGGGTAAGTTCGTCGGCATTAGCAGACAGTCCCATGGCTCTATCTGATATTCTTTGTCGCCGACGGTAAGATGCAGGCGGCCTTTGAGCGCCACGACCTGTTGCTCATAACGGAGATAGCGTTGGGGGTCATAACTCACACTCGCGTCCGGGGGCAGATCGATGCGGACGATCTCAACGGCCGAGTCCGCCAAATCGGGCGAGATCATGGTTCTCGTCAAGCCGGTGACCGGGTCTTGCCAGGTGGTTTGATCCTTCGCTCTAACCAAGGGAGAGGGCGTTTGTTCAGCGTTCGCGATCAGCGAAGAAAGTGTTACGCCAAGCCCGTTGCAAAGGCGCCCGAGCAAAGCGGCCGTAGGACTAGCAGCGGAACGTTCCACCTTCGAGATCATGGCCCGGCTGACCCCGGATCGTTCCGCTAAATCAGCCAGAGAGAGACCGTTCGCGAGACGGCGCTCCTTTAAATGAGCCGCTATCCGTTGCTCGATGCCGGATTGGTCGGAGTTCATCTGCTTCTAGTTTCCGATATGCGACATATTTCTACTATAGTAGACGCGCTTCGTCAAGAAATGCAGCTGCTGGCGTGTGGACGCGCGATCACCCGGAGCAGGGGCGTTGCATTCCGCGTATTAGCTCCGACGCCTGTAATCGTTTTACGTGTGATGCATGGAAAGACGCGACGCCCCGAACCCTGGGAGCCGCGGCCGCACACGGCTCTTCAGCGGCACGCGACACAGGTCGCTTCCAATCTCAAGGCCAGACACCTCTAATGCACCTCCCCTCCGATTTGGATTGTGCGATGCGCCGTGGTTGCAACAAGTCCAACCGATCAGCCTTGGAACAGCTTATCAACTGCGCGGGCAAATGCGTTTTCCGGTGGACCCGGTGGACTCACTCGTTTCGCGACTTTAATTGCGGCCGCATTCCCGTGGGCCATCGCCACCCCCACTCCTGCCCAAGTTAACATCGCCACGTCGTTCTCTCCGTCACCAAACGCTAAGACTTCTTCTTGGCGCACTCCGTACTCGCCCGCTACTTTTGCCAGCGCGGTTGCTTTGCTGATTCCGCGAGGCATAAACTCCAGGTTCTCGTGCTCGGTGGAAAGGACATCGGCTTTATCAGCATAGTGAGCGGACATTTCCGGCCTCACCTTCGCCACGACCTTTGGATCGCCATAGCACACAAGCTTCAGGGCCCTACGGCCGTCTAGTTGCTCCAAGTCTGGCAGCACTTCCGCTCGCTCGCCCACACGGGACTCGTAGAGATCGATCCATTGGTTGTGGCGTTCTGCGACATACAAGTGATCGAGGTGATAATAGATTGGGTGCATGTCGTTCTTCTCAGCATCGCTGATGATTTGACGGGTCACGCTCTGTGGCAGGAAATGGGCTTCAATTACGTTCCCGCTCTCGCCATCCCGAATTAGGCCGCCTTGACAGGCGATAATGGGGCCAGTCAACCCCAATTCCCGTTGAAATCGAACACTGTTCTGATGGCGGCGGCCAGACGCGATGATCACGGTGACCCCATTCTCCCGCAGCCGTTGAACGGCTGCCGCGTTCTCCGGACCGATCTGCTTGTCCGGTCCAAGCAAAGTTCCATCTAAGTCGACCGCCGCCAAGCGAAACGAGAATCCATTCACTGCATTCTGATCTGATGTTTGGTCCATGGCGATTTCCTAGCCTATTCTAGATCGTCCGATTATCATCTACTCGATAGTGTCAGTTTACGATAATCCTACCGGCTTTTGTCTTTGCGGTGATGCCAAAAGATCCTCTTGATCTCTATCGATCCGAAAGATGACCATACCTGTGTGAACGCGAGCCTGCGACTTATGCTGATTTTTAATGCGGTCTTTATTCCGATCTTGGCTCTCGCCCTTGGGGTCACCGCTTATTTTGTTCAGCTAGAGTTTCGTCAACTTGCCGAACAACAAGTCCTTGAGCATGCACACTTGATGATGGAAACGGCGAAGGCTTCGCGCGTTTATACCACTGAACAAATCGAGCCCTTACTAACCCGCGAAGAAGCCAGAGTCGCTCAGGGAGTAAAAGATTTGAACGACGTGCTCAACACGCAACTCCCCCAGGCATTACAACAGGCGGTTTCCGGGCTTCCAAACCCCAAAGAGCGACAAACCCTCCAGGTCCTTTCCGAACAAATCGTTCAGAATGTCAAGCAACAGCCTCGCACCGTCCCGGAACCGCAATTTGCCGCTCAATCGATTCCGTTTTACGCCGCTACGGAGGCCTTCAACTATTTCCGAAAACGGTACCCCGACTATTCCTATAAAGAGGCAGCGCTCAATCCAACCAACCCTCGTGACAGGACCGTGGAATGGGAAGCCGACGTCGTAAATATCTTTAACCGGACACCGTCTAAAACGGATCTCGTTGGTTATCGAGAGACACCGGAAGGTCCTTCACTTTATTATAGCGCGCCGATCCGGGTTGATAGTCAGAGTTGCCTCTCTTGCCACGCCAGTGCCGAAGATGCGCCCCGGGAAATGACCAAGATGTATGGGAAAAACAATGGGTTCGGCTGGAAGCTTAACGATCTTATCGGCGCCCAAATCGTCAGTGTTCCGGCCAGACTAGTTAATGAGTCTGCTGACGCTGCCGTGACAAGAGTCCTTTGCTGGCTGGCCGCCGGGTACGCGCTGGTCTTCGTTGTCGTGAATCTCGGCGTGTATTTCTTGGCTAGGCGGTAGGGAATTAGGAAATGATTGGTGATTGCTGACAGATTGGTGGGGCGAGGCTCCCGGAAGACCTCAAAGCTTCAGCAGGGAGGTCGGAATATACCAATTGATGTCGCGGGTCAGCCGGATAAACGCGTCGAGCTGTGGCGTTGCGTTGGTCCACGGCTCGGCGCACCTTAGGTTCTAGTGATAAGCTTCGTCAGGCGAATACCGAACGCTTCGTTAATATTTTCAGGTCTTTCGGGAGCCTCGCCCCACCAATCACGAATCACCAATCACCTATCACTTTTCACCAATCACGGGCTTCACTCCCGCCCTCACACCGTGCTCGCCCCTGCGCCGTGATGATTAGCCGTCGCCTGAGCTACCTCAAACAATCGTGCCCGGAACGCATCCGGTTCGATGATCGTAACGCGAGATCCAAACGAAAGAAACCAACCCATATACCAATCCCAGTTACCGGCTTCGATCGTGAAGCTGACATCGTTCTCCGTCCGCTCTTCTTTCACGATCTTGAACGGAGCCTCTTTCCGAACCCGTTCCGCCGTGACTGGATCTACCCGAATCACCGCTGTCACCGTTGTCCGCGGCTGGTCCGTCCGCTGCAGGAATTCATCGAGCGAAAAATTGGAACGAGGCTCGAAGCGTTGGGACAAGACTCCAAGCTCCTGAATCCGATCCGTCCGAAAATCCCGATAATCCTGGCGTACTCGACACCAAGCGATCAGGTGCCAGCGATCTCCGTAGTAGGTCAGCCCCATCGGTTCGATCTCGCGCGGCATCGAATCAGCCTTGCCGGCGCCACGGTAAGAAATTCGCAATATGGTGCGTTCCGCCAAAGCCTTTTGGATCGCGAATAGACTAGCTGATTTGGTAGGCCGCGGGCTAGTCGGGAGCGACATCCGGCCCTCTAGCCGGGTGATATGATCCTGATGGTCGGGAGGCAGAACGGCACGAATCTTCGCCAACGCGGACCCCATCGGCGACATCAACGATTTGTCGGCGAAGCGATCCATCAGCAGATTGGCGGTGATCAGCGCGGTCGCTTCTTCAGTAGTAAAATGCACAGGTGGAAGATGATACCCTCTTACAATGCTGTATCCGACGCCGGCCTCGCCGACGATCGGGACACCGGCTTCGGCCAAAGCTGCGATGTCCCGATATACTGTTCGGATACTGGTGGCAAACTCATCGGCGATATCCTCTGCCCGGGTCACCCTGCGCCCTTGGAGATAAATCAGGATAGCGACAAGTCTGTCGATGCGATTCACTCGTCATAACTTAACTTCTTTTTCAGTTTGGACGAGTCTGGTCTGCATCAGATTGCCCACCAAAATTCTGGTCATCCGCGTGGCTGAATGCATTTCTGACTTGGCCGGGACCTTCTAAGCCTGTTTGCTTGGGTTCTCCCAGACTCAGAATGCCCATTAGCACAACGGTTAGCGCTGCCGCCGAAATGAGCGAATAGACAAATCGCTCAATGGGACCGAGCACCTCTGCCTGATGCCTCCGCGCAGCGGCGGCTCTCCGGACTTCGAACTCGATGTCGAGCTGGTGAAGATTGTCGGCGGGTTCGCCAGCCCGGCGACCGCGCCTTGTTAGGAAATCGGTGACGCATAGCGACGAACCCGCTCGCGGCTCTTTCCAATGCGCCTTCCGGCTCACTAATACTCCTGATCTGGATACACTAGTCATGTTAGCTCCTGTTGGTTCAGCTTTTTAATTGAGCTGATCGGCACGACTGGCCCAATCAACAACAGAAGCAGGTTAAGGCATGGGCATGACAACCCTATGTCAGCAGGTTTCGAGGCCCGTAAAAAGCCGAAAATCGTACTCGTCCTCGTCGTCGTCCTCGTGCTCGAAAACGGCCGTTCCACCGCGATATGCAGATAGGTCGAGGCACTGGATTGATTTGGACAATTGGCGCGCTCACCGACCCTGTTCCCTCTTCGAGAACGAGGACGACGACGATTACGAGCACGATTACAAAGCACCCGCTACTAACCCCAAACCCGCTCCCCACCGACCCAGACCCGATGCACGTTGAACTCGTCATCGAACAGGACCAAGTCAGCGTTTTTCGTGGTAGTAATCGACCCCATAATCTTTTCCTGGCCCAGGACTCGCGCCGGAGTGAGACTCGCCATTCGGACCGCTTCAACCAAAGGCACACCGATCGTTCCTGCCATAAACCGGACCAGATCGATAGTCCGGGCCAGACTTCCGGCCAACGCCGAACCGTCGGCAAGCATTCCGAAGCCTTCGCCAACTTTACAATCCAACCGGCCTAGGCTGAATCGATAATCGGGCGGCATTCCGGCTCCTGCCAGTGCATCGGTAATCAGCATTATCCGATTAGGGCCTTTTGCGTTGTAAGCCATCCGGGTCAGCGTGGGGACAACGTGGAATCCGTCGGATACCAATTCACAGAAAAGGCTATCCTCCGCCAGAGCGTATTCCAAAACACCGGGCTGCCGAAACATCCCCTTTTTCGTGGCGGAGGACATCGCATTGAAGAGATGGGTCACCTTGGTGAGACCAGCATCAACCGCTTTGCGCATGTCCTCGCCGCCAGCCTCCGTGTGGCCTGCGCTCAAGCGAATTCCGGCAGCAGCGGCCGCTGAAATAAACTCTAGGGCGCCTGGCAACTCCGGGGCGATGGTGATCTGCGAAATCGCGGAAGACCGGGCAAGCACCCACTGTATATCGGCCTTCGTGGGTGGCCTCATCAAACTGGGATCTTGCGCGCCGGCTTTCCCGGGAGCTAAGTGCGGTCCCTCCAGATGAACCGGCATTAGCCGGGAACGAGTCAACGGCTGGGCCTGTTGCCACTGCAAGATCACGCTCTCAAACCTTTCGTAGGTAGCGGTTGCAGCAGTCGGACAGAGTGAGGTGGTGCCGCCGGTCAGATGAAACGTCGCCGCGGCAGCGAATCCCTCCGCCGTGGCGTCAAGAAAATCAAATCCGTGGCCACCATGAATGTGGAGATCGATAAACCCAGGAGCCAGATAAAGATTCTGGGCATCAAGATTCTCGTCCGTGGAAATTGGGTTACCCTGTCCAATTCCGATGATGGTACCAGACTCAAAGCTCACCCATCCTTCCCCGAGCACCTGATCCTCTAAAATTACGCGGGCATTGCTAATTGAGGGCACGATGTTCCACTAGTGTGGAGCGAGGATCCTTGCAAGTGTCAGGGATCGACTCTCTTTGTCGCGCATCCGCCGGATCGGAGCAGGCACAGATCTAAGCTCCCTGGGAACGCAATCTTTATAGAATGCCAGTGCTATAAAGATATGACTCCTACGGAGCCAGTTGCGCAATGGACAGACCCAATCACCTAGCATCAGGTACTCGCCAAAGATCGCTTTCCTTCACGGACGCGTCTCTCCAGCCGCCTCCGTCCCTCAGCAGCCTCGCCACTCGTCGCCAAATCAAGAGCTCTGGCGAGTTCAATACGCCCGCTCGGGCCCACTACCGATGACGGGTCACCAGTTGCGATCGGTAGCTCCACACGCAAATTGGCATTGTCTTGGGCTATGTCATCGTCAGGTCCAGCCGATAGATCGAGAGGCGCTGATGGCGCTCGACGCCCGAGCACCAGGACCCCGTCCCGTTTGTGAAACCCCTCACGAATAAACCTGGCGGTGGTAAAAATCAGAATCAGCGGCGTCGGCCAGGCCAACATCCAGATAACCGGTGCCTTGCTGCTTGCCGCTACAATGACGCCTAACAACGCCAGTAATAATATCGATAACCAGAACAGTGAGAGGCCGTTCGAAAGATCACGCTCTCCTGGCCGGCTTGCTCGTATCGCTGTGACTTCTTTTATCATGTCTCTCCTGATTCCTATCAAGGTGTTATACGGACGATTGGGTCCGTTTATTCCCTTCCAATCGCTCAGTTCAGCAGGATACAGGGTGAGGATGACAGCCCTATGTCAGCAGGTTTTTGGACGAGCGCCTGCTCGTCACACAGTCCGCTCCAAAAAGTGTTCGAGCACTTCGGTTGGACTCAGCTTAGTGAAATCGCACGGCACCGTTTTTTGGATCCGTTCTCGGGTGGCGGGCGGTAATTCGTTTAATATTTGTAAATTGATTTCTTTGGGCGCGGCCAACCAGCATCCGTTCCGCGCGTTCTGCTGGATAATATCCGTGATCCGGCTCGCAATCTGGCGAATCAGGCGGCGCTTTGATTCAAGTCTGAGGTTGTGGTCATCCGCCTTTGGCGCACTGCTACTATTCCGTGTTCGCGACCCCTGGCGGCCTGCCAGATCCGAGACCCGATCTTTCAGCCGGCTGTGCGCTTCATCTAGGACCACCTGTTCGAGCTGTTGAAGACGCGGGGTTCGTTGCTCAGTAAGGTCAACTCGATATGCCCTAACTAGACCAAGATCGACGACGATGATGAGTTTGCCTTTCATGGTTGCCTGCGCAATGCGCATCAATGTCGCGCAGTTCTCGCGGATTTCCCAAGATAATTCTCTTTCCGGAACTCTGTTTGAGAACCGAACACCCCGTGTTGCAATCGAGCCACAGACCGCTTGCAACCAATTCGCTCCTAGGGAGAATTAGGTATGGCTTCTTCCTCTGATTCCGCCCTAACCTCGGGGCAAACCAGTCTCGCACTGTTACTTATCCGGATCGCTGCCGGACTCGTTTTCCTTTACCACGGAAGTGCAATTTTATTTGGCGCATTTGGCGGGCCAGGCCCTCAAGGCTTTGCCGCTTTCATGCATGCGCCAGCTATTGTGGGTTATCTGGTTGGACTCGCCCAGTTCGCGGGCGGAATAGCGATTCTCACTGGTCTTTTTATTCGGGTCGGAGCCATCTGCATCATCATTGTAATGCTAGGCGCCATCTTCCTGGTGCACCTGCCCCATGGATTTGACGTAAGCAAAGGCGGAATTGAATACGCTTTGACCCAGCTCCTCATTACGTTCGCTTTGCTGATTGCGGGAGCAGGTGCGTACTCACTTGGCTCCGGTCTTCCGGAGGGATTGCGGAAGCTGTGAAAAGCAGGAGCCGGGAGCCAGAATCCGGGAGCTAGGAGGGGCGTGTTAGCTCCGCGATCGTCCTCGTACTCGTCGTCGTCCTCGATCGGGAAGTCTGTTTTTAAGCCCCATGCGGTTTTTCCACGGTTCGCCATCGGGCAGATCCGAGACCAAAACATCCCGAAGACAATTTCGAGGACGAGGACGACGACGAGTACGAGGACGATCGTGGAGCCATCCTAGCTCTTAGGGGTTGGCCGCAAAAAGGGATTCTCGGTCCTCTGCTGCTCTTCCGGAGTCAGGCACTGGCGCAATTCTCCCTCAATCTCCTGTATCGTGTTCGTCGAGGTATGAATATGATGTTCGCGGTCGTATTCGGACAGCAGGCGCTGATAGGCGTGACAGAGAATCGCGAGACGGGCTAGAAGATAGACTGAGATAATCGCTTGCCCTTCCGGCAGCGGACACATCTGTTTCGCTAGTGTCCGAAGGCTCTCCTCATTTAAGATGAAAATTTCGCGCTTGGTGTAGCTTAGCGCCGGGCTATTGATGTGGGCCGTTATCTCGTGGGCCACAAAATCGATCCTGACGCCGAAACGCAGCTGATCCTTTCCTTCGAAAGAAAAATATAACGATTCATCCGCCTGATTCTCGGCGTAAAGCTCGGCACCGCGCCGCCGGACATCGGTTAACCAGTTGTCAACGAGCGTTTTGAGTGATGCGGTAGTACTCATGCTATGCCTACTACAATATGAGACGAACCGTTCCGCTCAACTAGGCAGAACCCCCTGCCTCGCTAAAAATCATATCGCCGTCGGAAGGTTAAGTGCAAAGATCTCAAGAATTTAGAAAGTATTCTCGCCACATCATCGAAATTTCCAATCCACTGAAATTCTGAATTTGATTACTGATCACCAACCCCACCAACCACTTCTTCCACTATGGGACGATTCATCATCCTCTCCGGTCCGTCCTGTGTCGGTAAGGGACCGTTGCACAGCGCGTTCTCGAAGTTCTATCCCGAACAGGCAGCCCGCCTGCACAAACTCGTACTTTACAACTGTCGCTCCCCGCGACCCGGTGAAATTGATGGTAAGGACTATTGGTTCCGATCGCGTGAAGAGATCGAATCCTTTCGTCAGAAAGAGAATTTTATCGTTCTCGACGTTCGAGGAGACCTGCAAGCCGTCGATCTGAACGATGTCGACCGAAGCCTGGCTGCTGGAGACCTATTCTTCGAGGGGAACCCGTTCGTGGGGCGAAAACTTCAGGAAACGCTTAGAGAAAGCGTCAATTTGTTTAGCGTTTTTCTTTCGCCTTTGGCCCGCGAGGAGATCTTATTCTTGAAATCTCGGGACGTCTCCTTGTCGGATTTTTTGACCGACGTGATGCGGCGCAAGCTCTTGCGGCGGACCCAGCGACAAAAAGGTATTCTATCGCTCAAAGATCTCGAAAACATCGAGCGCCGGGCTGGCAGCGCATACACCGAATTGAAAGATGCCTTTCGCTTCGATTACGTCATTCCGAACCATGACGGCGAAGACAGCGAGAATTGGGATGCATTCTACTACCCGGTTAGCGACGCGCGTAAGGCATTGCTGGCATTCGCGGACTTGGTCGCTGGAAAAGCGCCGGTGATAGCCGAAAAGTGGGAAGAAGATCTCTTGGCGTAGTGCCGCAGTCGGATTTTACCCGCCGTGGCGGGTTAAAGACCACAGCCCAGGGCTTTAGCCCTGGGTACGGGCGTCGTAATAACCGGCCTGAAAGCACCTCCAGCCCCGCGGAGGCGGGGCGCAATTCCGACAAAACCCAATACTCCATCAGTCCTCGTCCTCGAGAGGATTTGTTGGTGGGTATCTGGAGCTGGAATTTATCTCTGTGCTCTGTCCGAATTGCACCCGCGTAGCGGGTTGGCCGCCCACTTTCAGGGCGTGTGCTGTTATGCGATCCACCCAGGGCTTCAGCCCTGGGCTATGATGTATAGCCGCTTCCCGGCAAAATCCGACAGATACCCTGACCCAAATCTCTCAGCCGCGAAGCGCCCAAAGGCTAACACTCCCCGCCGCCACCTCTCACCAATCACCTCTCACGTGCGAGGCTAAGCCGAGCACAACTACACCGTCACCGGTCTGTGGAAACTGTTCACCCGATGGATATACTCCAACGCGTCGATCACCTCCTGCTTCGAAAGCAGAACATCCTCTACGAGTACGGGCGGTGCACTATTCGCAACACCGCGCGGGTTTAGGCTTTGAGCTCGCAGCTCCAATTCTTGTTTCCGCCGGCGCCAAGCTCCTTGGCTGCCCATGCCAACGATGATCGGGTCCAGCGATTCTTTATCACGCATCATTGAGGCCAACTCTCCCGGCTCAAACACAGGGTTCGACATCAGTTGGTTGAACACCTGCGTAAAACGCTCCTGTTGCCCGTTGTCAGCCACGAAACAACCAAAGACATAATTTCGAATAGCAAACAACGCATCCGGTACCAGACAGGCACTTCCGGAAATAATCAGAGTCAGGGAGCAATTCTCGGAAGCACCTAAGATGAGCGCATAACGTTTGATCGTCGCATTCGGGAAAAGCGATTCTATATTTTCATGCACCTTACGAAGGTTGTATTGCTCAAATAGTTCCGAGCGTGGAGCAGATACAATTGCGACTACCGATAAAGCTTTTCCAAACAAGGCAAAATCTCGCAATTGTTCGATCGAATTATTCTTGCGGCAGGCCTCGATTGTAGCCTGGTACTCCTCAAATTTGTCGGGAAGCAGGCTAATCCCTTCAAAAACTTCATTGTCCGAATTATAGGAAGCAGGAGAAACCGATCGCAGAAAAAGCTGTCCGAAATCTTCACTTCCGAATTGCTCGGCGTACCCAATTACGGCAGTGCCGCTTAACGAATTCTCCAAGTCATTAATATCAAGCTTCGTCGTGTCGTCCAGACTGATGCCCGCCGCATTCATCGCGGGAATTACCTTTGGATCGGTAATCCGATAGTCTTCAACCAACGCTTGTGCGGTCAGCAGGTTGAACAGTTGCCGAGCCACATATTTGTTCGCGAGCTGTTCTGCCTTGACCGCGTAGATTTCGGAAGAAAACCGTTCACCGAGCGCGTGATGAACGACCGTGTTGGACACCAGCAACAAGCAACTGAATGTCGGTAGCGGCATGCCCGTGGCGGGATCGAAACTTTGTTCGAACCGATTCAGCGAAGCCAAGTACTCGCACAAAAGGCGGCCGGCATTGTAATGCTGGGAATGCGCCGTCCTCAAAATATCCGGAAGGATGGCTACGCCGACGCTGCAGAGCGCTTCTGTATATTCGCGCGTTGACTGCCCGGTTGGCCGTTGCCGCTTGACGTTGACCATTCGGGCTTGTTGTTGAGCCCGGCCAAACAGCGGCGCCATCCCAGATCCGGATCCCCCGCCCGCGCTAAATAGATAGAAAAAAAGCCGGGAGGCATTGGCCGCCAACCCGGAAGAATCGACAAGGTAGCTCCGGTGACGCGCCCAAGGTGATTCGGGTTTTGCTTCGGCTAAGAGCGCCAAAGTCGCCAGGTACTGTCCTACGACGGGAATATTGCCGGCGCCGCCTCGGTTAAGCCAATCCAGCTCCGTGATCCCGAACCTAAGCGCGCCTTGCGTAAGCATCGGATTCGCCACCTTGATTCTTTGGGTGGTATCTCCGTCGAGATCTGCTGTGAGAATGACCGGGTCGACCAGAAATACCTGATCACGATCAGATTTTTCTCCAAAGAGTCGTTGCCAGAATGAAGGCCCACTCGTCTTTCCGTTCGCAGATCCACTTTGGCCGGATTCCGAAGTTTTCTCTGTGGGCGACGGGCGCTTCGTCATGTTGCGCGCCCGGCGTGATAATTCTTTTATTCCAATCTTCCGTTGTTCGTAGACCAGATTGGCTAAGTCGATGGCGATATTGGTTCCGCATCGGCCCATCCCAATTATTCCCACGGTCGGCAGGGCTGCATTAGCGGTCTGGTCACCTGACGATCGGGTTGGCTGCTTCAGACTTAGGGCAAAGGCTCTCAGCCGTTGCAGAATGTCTTCCACAGTGAACTGCGTTACGGTATTTGTGATTTCTGCAAGAATTAGTCCCTCAGGCGTGCGGCTTGTCGTTTCTACAGCTCCTGAGTCGGACTCGTTCGCGTTCAATTCGGTAGCATTCATGTACAAATATGGGGAACTGGCCTCAGTCTAGGTGAGCCCGCTCGCCGAGCAAGGGACTAACGCGAGAATTTTCATTCGTCGAACAAAAGCAAGCCCGCGAAACGCATGATTCGCCATTGCTGATAACACTCCTATATGATGTTGTTGCGTCTGCTTGAGCCAACCTCGTACACGTCTTGTCGTTCACGCCATCGTTTCGGCCAGAGATCGTCGGCTCTTCGCGCAGTCCGAGGAGATTCGCGACGCTCTTCGGTCCCGGAGGGATAGATGATCGTAGCCTGGTCCGGGCAACTGCCCATACGCGTCAACCTAAGGGCTCGGGGTTTTCGTCCCGTAGGGACTTGTCGGACTTTAAAGTGGGGAACTGAT
>Ga0210389_10000628_pt1 | contig 30794 bp, 32 predicted proteins | sample IncBWH28OmetaG_FD_160127 | JGI IMG/M metagenome (GOLD analysis project Ga0210389, IMG submission 160127) | Forest soil microbial communities from Barre Woods Harvard Forest LTER site, Petersham, Massachusetts, United States - Inc-BW-H-28-O ... | reverse complement strand
GGCGCGTTTACCGGCGCAGTCAGCCAGAAGATCGGGCGTCTCGAATTGGCCGATAAAGGAACCCTCTTTCTGGATGAGGTCGGAGAGATCCCACTGGAAATGCAGCCGAAATTATTGCGAGTGCTGCAAGACCACGAGTTCGAGCGCCTGGGTGGCACCCGTACCATCCGCGTCAACATACGGCTAGTCGCGGCCACGAACCGGGATCTGGCGCAGAGTATAGCCAGCCGGCAATTCCGCAGTGATCTGTACTATCGCCTAAGTGTGTTTCCCATCCGAATGCCGGATCTGCAGGAGCGAAAACAAGACATTCCTCTGCTGGTGCGCCATTTCGTACAGAACTTCGCTCGCCGAATGAAGAAGCAGATCGAAACCATCCCAGCGGAAACCATGAATGCATTGGTGAACTGGACGTGGCCGGGGAATGTGAGGGAACTGGAGAACATCATCGAGCGCTCGGTCATCCTCTCACAGGGCCCAATTCTGACGGTTCCACTGGGCGAATTGAGTCTATCCCCGCAAGACTCTCTCAACGATGGCACGCTGGAAAGCCTGCACCGCGAGACCATTGTTCGCGTGCTGCGTGAAACCGGCGGAGTGCTGAGCGGACCACGCGGAGCGGCGGCTCGACTAGGTCTGAAAAGGACAACGTTGCAGTCCAAAATGCAGAAGCTGGGAATTTCCCGCGAAGAGTATGAGAACCAACAACGAAGTAAAGAGGATGAAAATTAAACGTCCCTTCGGGAGGAAGCTGTAAATGCAAGGTGAAACTCATTCTGAACCTGACTTTGATGGAATCATCGGCCAGAGTCCAATGTTGAAGGCGGTGCTGACGCTAGCGAGAGAAGTAGCGGCAGGCAACGCCCCAGTATTGATTCTCGGTGAAGCCGGCTCCGGGAAGGAGTCTATCGCACGCGCGATTCACCGCATCAGCGGAAGAAGGAACCATAGCTTCGTGAAGGTCAATTGTGCGACGACTGCGGACGGGCAACTGGAAAGAGAGCTATTCGGACATCAGAAAGAAAGTTCAAACGACGGCATCAGGCAGACAACCGGTCGGCTCGAATTGGCAAATAAGGGCACTCTCTTCTTGCAAGAGATCGCACGGGTACCGCTGGACCTTCAGCCTAAGCTGCTTCGCGTGCTGAATAGCGGGGAATTTGAACCACTGGGCAGCGCGCGTATCATCCTGGTAGATGTGCGCTGGATCGCGGCCAGTCGTCACGATCTGGCAAAACCTGGGCCACATCGACTTCGCAAAGATCTCTACAACCAGCTAAACGCAACTACTCTCCGAGTTCCGTCTCTGCGCGAACGCCGCGAAGATATTCCCTTGCTGGTGCGCTATTTCGTGCAAACATTTGCTCGCCGGATGAACAAGCGCATCGCAACCGTGCCGACCGAAACCATGAATGTTCTGATGAAATCGGACTGGCCAGGTAACGTCACGGAACTGGAAGGTTTTATCGAGCGGGCGGTCATCTTGACAGAGGGCTCTACGCTGCATGCTCCACTCACGGAGCTGTGACTGAGAACCACCTCCTTCAATTCCAGCCGCGCGCGGGTTCAATCTGTCAACATGTGTTTGCTCTGACACTTACGATCAAAGCGCCATTCTCATCCTCTGAACCCAGAATCACCATTGGTAGAGTTCCAGTTCATCGGATGGCGGAAGTAGTGTCCGCATCCGATTCGCTGCCCGATTGCCGGGCTTCGCAATTCTGACTCGTCTAGGTCGGAAATCAGGCTGGGTCTAACCGCACGCCCGTGAATGTCTTCGGGTGCCGTAGGGATTCCTCATTTCGCTCACCTACGGACGGGAAAGCGGGTGGGTTAAGAATGTGTTGGCGGCTGCCGGATGCGCGCTTGAGAGTCACGGCGACCTTGCCCACCCCCGAATCGTTCCACGCGGCGACTATCAAGTTTCTCGACTCAACGGAGACTGAATACCGAGTCTCATGGCTTATCTTCGAGGGGCGGTCTTTGGGAATATGGCGCTGCCAGTCTGCCCGATGTGCCATGCCAAGCCCCACCGCGCCTAACAGCGGCACTATTAGGACACTAACTGCCCCATCGGCTTCGATGCATTTTACGAATTACGAACAGTCCGCATTCAATTATGCCGAGGAGTAGTGTTCGGGTGTAGGGTGACCAATACTCTCGGATCTCCGGCTCTGCGAGTACTCGCCTTCCCCCATTTATTCCGACTGGCGGGTGCGTTGAATATCTTGAGGGGCAAGAGCGTGCGGCGAGCGCGCAACCTTTATCTCGGGAGGGCTATCGTGTAACATTTTCAACACCCATGCCATCTTTAGCAAACGGTTCATACCAATAAGATATGATCCCGTCATTCCCACAAGGCGGTTTCTATGAATTGTCCATTATGCGCGTCGAGCCATGAGGCGGAGTTTTCTACTGAGATAGCCATCCACTTTGACGGACTAAAGAATCTGGACACGCCTCACGTTTTTATATCTCGGAAAGGCTTTAGTGTGCTTGGATTGCGGTTTCTCACGGTTTGCGGTGCCAGAAATCGAGTTGCGGGAATTAAGGGACGGGCAGACATCATCTAAGGCTGCTTGATTCCTACCGGCTGTCGGAGGTTTGCGTCAGTGGTGGCCGAGTAATCCCCCGCTGACGAATAGCTTGCCCTCATACACGGCTTGAACCGCAGCTAACAGATCACTGCTGCCCTCGTTTTCACAACGTAGCACCCGTGCACCTGAGCCAATCGCTTCTCGCACGACATCGGCAGAGCATTCCTGACTCACGAAAATTATTTTGGATTCGGGAGAGAGTGTGCGGCTTCATCGAGCCGCTTCGATTCCAGACAGGGTTGGCAATCCGACATCCAACAAAATCAAGTTCGGTTGCAAGTCTTCTGCTTTGCGAACCGCTTCCAAGGCCGTCTGACACTTCACCGACGACCTGCAAATCGGGATTCCTACCCAGCTTCGAACAGATGAATCGCCGATAGGGTTCGAAGTCTTCTACCACGAGAACCCGGACTCCTGAAACGCTTTCGTTGTCATCAATACAAGGGATGTTGGCCATCTTAGGGCCTCCGCACGGAAGAACATTTTTGGCTGCCGCTTCTATGGCAACTGTAGCGCAGACGCTTCCAGGTTCCCAATCGCGATGAGAGTAGCCTCGCCCGAAGCGTAAGATTCAGGTACGTCTGGATGGCAAGGAGACACTATGGCCACGCCTTCTCCGATTCCCGCTGCCCAATATTTACGGATGTCTACGGAGGATCAACAGTATTCGATCACCAATCAAAGAATCAGGATTCAAGAATACGCACAAAACAATAGCTTCAATGTCATCAAGACATATGAAGACCCCGGTAAGAGCGGCTTAATCCTTAAACACCGCAAAGGCCTCAGCGCGCTGCTGAAAGACGTTGTTAGCGGTGAGGCAAAGTTTAGCGCCATCCTTGTTTACGACGTGAGTCGGTGGGGCAGGTTCCAAAATCCAGACGAGGCCGCACACTACGAGTTCCTTTGCGTGAGCTCCGGCATTCCTCTTCATTACTGCGCCGAGCAGTTTACAAATGATTGCACAGCATCCAGCTCGATCATCAAGGCCCTAAAGCGGAGCATGGCGGCTGAGTTCAGCAGAGAATTAGGTGAAAAGGTATTTCAGGGTAAAACTCGCTTAGCCGAGATGGGATTCTGGATGGGCGGGCCTCCCGGTTATGGCTACCGAAGACGAATGCTTTCGGGAAACGGGAAGCTGAAACAGATATTGAAAGATGGACAGCAGAAGAGTCTAAAGACTGATCGAATCACCTTGGTCTTGGGTCCCTGCAAGGAGGTAGAGACTATACGACTGATATTTTCCTTGGCTGCCGAAGGAAAGAACTGCACAGACATAATTCGTGAACTTGATCGAAGACACATATTGTTCCATGGCAAGCAGTGGAACGATGTGACCGTTCTGAACCTTCTCACGAATCCAAAGTACACGGGAACAAACATCTGGCACCGGCACACGCAGCGTTTGCACACTGCCCTAAGGCTGCTAGATTGTCAGTTTTGGATCGGAAAACAACGTGCGTTTCCGCCGATAGTAGACCAACAGACATTTGACCTTGCTCAGGCGACGATTCAACAAATGCGAGACGCTCGCTGGTCTGCTGAAAAGATTCTGAACAAAATGCGCCGATTGCTGAAAGCAAAGGGGCAACTTAGCGAGGGGGTTATTCTGAATGCCCAAGGTGCTCCATCCCTAGGGACTATCCGCAATTATTTCGGGACACAAAAGCACTTGTACGAAGTGCTCAATTACAAACCTGAATCCTCCCACGTATACAGAGCGGATCAGGGACGGCGATCAACGCGCCTTCGGCGAGTGCTCTGCGACCAACTCACCGCAATATTTCCTGAGAACGTAGAGACTTTCGTGAGTAGGAGAGGCGCGCGTTCTCTGTTGCGGATAGACGATACGTTCATGGTGTCGATTCTATTTTGTCGATATGAAAGACCACACCGACAGAATCGAAAGCGTCGGGCATGGAACTTAGTCGGTCGCCCGCTTGTTGTAGGGCCGTGCTGGGGAGCCACACCTATACCATCCGAGAGTGGGCACATAACGTTGATGTGCCTCTTGAGCAAAAGATTCGACTGTGTTCTCGACTACTACGTTGTGGATAAAATGGGTGACAGAGCTTACATTCGGCTACGAAGAAACGGCGAATTCTTGCAGTGCGCCACAAAATTAGGGAACATCCGAGAATTCTACAAAATGGTCACGAAGCTCTGGCAGCATCGAAAAACACGCTCCGAAATCGCGCCGTGACGTGCGAAAATGCAGCCCGAGATCGCATCGTCGCGATAGTTCAGAAAGTCGCGGAGTTCACTCTTCCAGCATTCGACGTAATTCTTAGAGAAGCTCTACTAGGGACCGGGTCGGGGATTGAGATAACTCTTGAGGAGGTATGCGGACAAGGGGCGCCGGGCCGACCGATCATAGGCACAATTTCGTTCCAGTAGGTCTCGCCTCGCTGTGCGAACAGATCCTTCCATGAAAACTTTTGGACCGGTCACTTATCGGTGGTCTCGAACTTCTGATCACCCGGCGCCTTTGAGGGAGGCCCGACCATCGCTGGCAGTGGTGGTTCTGTGTTCGTCTTTGCATCATGGCGAATCACATTGAAACCGGGGCAGTTCACAATCTTGCTCTCGACGTGCCAATGGAGATAGACCATGTCGTTGTTTGAGATCGCGACGGCGTTCATAGCGAACGTTCTCCTTGATCAGCAACACTAAGCCCTTCGAAATACCTGCCTAGGGGTTGCGTCACTTCTTCCATTCTTCTATGGGCACCCATCCGCTCCCCGAACCGCAATCTCCGCTCGTGCAGACCTCGAATTTATAAATGGGGTGAACCTCCCAAAGAGACGCTCGCAATGGATCGCCTGACACAGGTTTTCCCGCCACACAGGGACTATGACTGGAATCAAACATCAGTTGACCAGTAACGCGGACAGGTAGCTTTGCGGTCTTGACCGCATTGACGAGGTCGGCCGTCCAGGAATTCGGTCGATGGTGTGGGATCATCTCAACCACAACACCTGTACATTCGCTAGCCGCAGGCTTTGCCACGATGGAAATGTGAATGTCATGGTAAGCGTCTTCCTTGGGAACGTGGCTGCCGCAGTTGACGCTCTCGGCTCCTTCTTGTCGGGAGATCTTAACGAACCCGGTCAATACGACCTCACTACCCTCACCCAACGCTTGCAGCGGTTTGCGGTTCTCAGCCGGCCCCGCTGAGTTCGTCAACGGGTGTTGGTCCGGATTCCCGAAGGGAATGCTCTTGTCGTCCTGGACTTGCTTTTGCAGGCTTACCATCTCCAGAATTGTTATGGGCTTAGGGCCAGCGGCGCAGAAGTTATTCTTTGCTTCATTCTGTGCAGTCTCGGCACCTCCGTTGCCTTCCACACTGCAGCTAGTCGAGTCAATTGGGGCCGCAGTGGCGGTCGGATAGCTCGGGTTCGGACACGACTGACCGAATGCACGTCGGTTGACGGCGACGAGAACGACTAAGAGTACGACGCTGAGACCAATGCGGCGATACCACCTTCGGTAGGTGCAACTTATAGTTTTGGACATTGTGAGGCTCCTTTAGGACGAGAAGTCGGAACGTTACGGGGCCGGAAAGCGATGGGGAAATTGATGTATTGCGAGAAGAACGCACAAACAATACCACGAACCTAACGTGTCGGCAAGACTGAAAGCAGCCAGTTTAGTCTGCAAGTATCGAGAGAACCTATCGTCATTAATGGGTTCGATGGACGCACAAACTTAGCTCAGCGAGAAGCACAGAGACTCAAACGCCGTCCCTTGCCCCTCGCGCTCCCCCATCCCGGCTCAAACCAGATAGGGAGCAGCAGAAAGTTGTCGTATTCTCAGGTGAACGGAAATTGGGGGCAGGTCTGATCCCAGGAGAGTCATTGACAGCCCCAACTGCTAAACTGTACATTTCGATTAATCGAAATGGAGAGTTCATGGCCACCGTTACCACCGACAAAAACGGCACAATAGTCGTCTCCGCTCTGCGTGCGCGCGCCAACTTTGGCAAGCTCCTGCGACGGGTCGAGGACGAGCGCCGGTCGCTCGTTATCGAAAAGCGCGGGACGCCAAAGGCCGTGCTACTCAGCATCCGAGACTACGTGAAGCTTGCCGCACCGGAGCCTGAAGTCTTAAGAGTCATCGGTGAGGAATCCGAACGCAAGGGGACCAGTGCCCTAACCGCGCGTCAGATCGAGCAGGTTATCAAGGCATCCCGTACTGAGAGATCGAAGCGTTAATGCTTCCGCTGCGGCTCGTAATTGACACGAATGTGTTAATTTCCGCTGCCATCAAGCCAGCCGGGCTGCAGCGCACCGTTCTGCTGCTTGCCATTACCAAACCGGCCCGCTTGTATATTTCCCGCCCTATTCTGGACGAATACAGCGAAGTGCTTGCTCGCCCTGAACTGAAAATTCGAAGGGGCCTCCGGCAGCAGCTTCTACAACTCATCAAGAACAACTGTTACACTGTGGCGCCGACGCGCCGACTGGAAGTCACGAGTGATCCGGATGACAACGTATTTCTCGAATGCGCCGATGAGGCGCGTGCCGACTACTTGGTGACCGGCAATTTGAAGCACTTTCCCAGATTCCGGAAGAAAACCAAAGTAATAACACCGCGAGAATTCATTAGCCTTGTTGCGCCCCATTTAATCAAGTGACGATGTTCCCGGGATAGCTCGCGCATGGATGAGGAGATGAGGGGTAAGAACGGCAAAGCCGTCATTTGCGTTTCGACGCGTGTAGCCTCGCTCAAGAAGCGTCTTCGGCGTCATCTAAAATCGCTGGGCTTTCACAAGACTGACGATGGCACTTTTGCTCCCCCCGGCGCCGGCAAAGACGTTATTCGGACCATTCACAGCGCTCAGAGAGACGATAGGCTGGCATTGAACCGCAGATTCATCTCTGAGAATTTCTCCGGCTTCATTAAATACTTCGCCTCGGGCAAGGAGGTGGATGCTGCCCGGATCTCGCCGGTACTTCAGCGAATATCCGGTGGCACATGGGAAAGCGACCTGTTTCGCCTCACAGCTTTGACGTGGTCCGTGCCGGTCTCCAACGGCTTTGGCAGGCGACTTAGATATCTGGTCTGGGTTAACAGAGGGAGAGGCTTATCGGCCGGAGCCCCTAGTCACATAGCAGGTATTCATGGCGCGCCCTGGCCAAGACAAGCTGACTTTTCGCACGTCTAGATTCTCTAGACCGTCAGGCTATTTCCGCAGGAAAGCAATAACCTCAATCATGGCACACCTTCCGGCACACATATTCTTCCCTGCTCAGAGCGAACAGAATAGATATCAAGGTGACGCAAGAACTCCTTCGTCACGCCTCCAGCCGGGTCACGCTGGATACCTATAGCGGAACTCCCTTTGCCGAGTTATCGCGTGCCTCTGCGATACGCATCGCGACTGCTGTGACTCGTCCGACGATGGTGGCGTCGTCCGGATAGCGGATGTGCCGAGCCTGTGCTCGCGACTGTGGGGTCGGAACCAGAATCAATTGACTGCCGTGCAATTCGCACCAACTACAAACATAGCGGTCGCGGAGTTCGAAGAAAAAGACCGGACGGTCATGCTCGTCATGCCAGTGGACTGGCGGAACTGTTCTCTGCCGGGAATCGATTTGCACAAAAGATCCAGGACGGATAATCGGGTCCAGCGTGTGATCTTGCATCCCGATATACCCGTAAAGGGAATCGCGCCAGTCCATCTGCTGCAACAGAGCGGGGGGGACATCCTTCCAATGTTCGACCATCTTCGACACAAGGTTGGTTCGCTCGGTCCGCAACCTCTCCCTGAGTTCGAGAGTCGATAAGATCGATGAATCGCCGTGTTCCGAGGCCGCTCCTACCAAATACGTCTGCGGAAAAACCAAGGCCTTGTGGTCTTTTTCGGCCTCACCTACGGGCACATCGAAGAAGGTGGCGAGTTTCTCATATTGGCGTCCGTAGATGACGCTAAGGCTGTAGAGCTTGTAAATGTTAGTTGCTAGCTTGCCGCTCTCGATGTCAGCTAGGGAGGAATGGGCGATATAGTATTCGTGATTCTTCCGCTGCTCAGCTATGCCGCGGCTCAGCTCTTGCACTTGTCGGAGGGACAAGCGCAAATGCTCCCGTTCAGCTCTCAGCCGCTTGCCGAACTCCAGGCTGGATAACGAGGCCGACATCGCACTGCCAATCCTTACTGAATTCGGCTATGTTACCGCAAATGGTGCCGTTATCCACAGAGTAAATGATCTTTTACGGAAAACCGAACAGCCGGAGATAGTTGCGATTCGGCCCTGTCCGGGTTTGCGACCACCGCCCTGCCACCGTTCTTCAACTAAAGAAGGTCGTCTCCATCGATTGATGTTAGCGAATTGCCTCCGCCTGGTCGCAGTTCCGGACAAGCGACAAAAAGTTGTGGCAATTGCGTTTCATCGTGCCTATAGAGATTGAATCTCTGCGAGCAGATGTGCCAGAAGGCGCCTCGGGGACAAGTCCAGCACCAGGCGCCTACTTTTCTGGCCTTGCACGGTCGTCCAAGGATCGACGCAAACCGGAACTTCTCGCAGGAAGGGGCAGCCAGAGAACGTGCCAGCACGCCGCAGGGAGAAGTCGCAACCCACTACAGACCTTGCAGAGAGGATCCATTCCATCCTCGGACTCAAGGACCTCACACTCTACCAGGCATCGCAGCAGTCGGAGAGACTGTACGGCCGTTCGTCCCCGTATTTTCTTCCGCACAATCTCTACTTCGACCTCCGGGGTGGAACGTTCAGTCCGAGCATTTATCAGTTCCTTGCCCTCAGTCGCATCACCGGCTATCGACTGCCGGACTGGATGCGCCTATTCGGGGCTGATCTTGAGAACATTGCACGGTTGCAGACTTCGCTACCATCACGCAGAACGATTCTTCTGGATTCGTCGCTGGCCGACCCCTACGCCTGGGTTCCATGGTTCCGAAACAGAATTGGGGACAGTCCTGCGCCTCCCATCGCGCCGCTCGGTCTGTTGCTGGAGCGATCTGGCCCCAAACGACTCAGTTCCCTGTCCGAAAGTAACGGTCGGGGTTTTCTATATGCAAAGATCGGATACCAAGACGCACTAGCTTTTCCAGATCTGTTCCCAGGAAGCATCGTGCGCGTGAACCCGGAGATTCCCGACAAACTTGCCTTTCTGGCGAATGGTACATCCAGCCGAATATTCCTCATTGAGCACAGTAAGGGTCTCTTTTGCTGCCGCTTGCGTGCCATAGGAGACAGTGTGATCGTGCCCGCCAGTACGAGGGTCTCCTACGCGGAGGTCGAGCTGCGCCGTCCTCAGGATGTACGCCTTCTGGGTGTCGTGGATCTCGAACTCCGGCCTCTGCTCATGACCAAAGAGCCTGAAGTTCCGAAGGACATGGGAAAACAGTGGAAGCCGCGGCCATTGTCCCGGGAAGGCAAGATTGGCCCGCTGCTGCGCAGTGCACGAGTCAAAATGCACTTATCGCTGCGCGAAGCTTCGGGAAGAAGTGGCAAGATCGCTGATCTTCTCGGCGATGACACGTACTTCATCTCTCCCAGTTCCCTCTGTGACTACGAGCTTCTCAACACGGCGCCGCGTCACTTTCAAAAGGCCATTACTCTTTGCTCGCTCTACGGCCTACGATTCCAAACATTTCTGAAGACAATCGGGATTGTCCCCGAAGAAGCTGGCAGTCAGCCGATGCCCGATCATTTCGTTTCCAGAGTCCTGCGGGTGGAAACTGCCGATCCGGGCAGCATGTTGGCTGGTGAGCGATTCCTTGAGCAGATTCTTGAACGATGCGAGGAGGTACCGTTTTTCCTGCGGGAATCGATCGGGGCACTCTCCGGCCTGGAAGACCTCTCTCTAAGCGACTTTTTCTGGGTCGGAGGCAAATATGATGTTCTCCATCCTTACCTGACAAACGGTCTAGTGGCGCTCGTGAACCGCCGCAGGAAGAGGCCCTTTTACTTCACGTCAAAACCGTTGTGGCAACAGCCACTATATGTCCTGCTCAGGCGTGACGGCACATATCTGTGCGCTTGCTGCGGCCTGGAGAACGGCACCCTAGTTGTCCATCCCTACTCCCAGCAGTTCCATCGTCCAGAACAGCTCCGTTACCACCACGATGTCGAAGTCGTCGGACAAGTCATCCTGGTCGCCAGAAAAGTCGGGTGAGTTGCCGAGTTTTCGGACAAATCGAGCAATGGCTCTGCTCGAAGATCCCGCGAATTGTTGGCTGATTTGCAGAATTGATCGAACAGCGAACACTTGACTCATTTACTGGACAAGGCGGCCTCGCCTGCATACTCTCGCCTTCAAGGTGGAGTTGTTTGTCTGTCCTCTCGCATAAGCGAAGCCGCTGGTTGTCTTCGCTTCCCAGCGAACTCCGCTGGCTCTCAAAACAGATCCGCCCACTCCTGCACTGGCACGTGGCGAGTTTCCTGTGCATCACAGCCGGGAGTCTTCTGGCCCTTCTCACACCGTTGGTGCTCAAGTGGCTGATCGATCAGATCATTCCACAGGAAAAAATAGGCTTGCTTCTCCTGGCAGTTGGGCTGATCTTCCTGGGCTATCAGGGCAGGATGGCACTCACCAGCGTGGGCAACTTCTTGATGTTGACCGCGTCCCAAAAAATGGGCCTCGCCTTACGAATGAGCCTGCTGCGGCATCTCGACACGCTCTCAGCCGATTATTACGAGAACACGCCGGTGGGCGCAACTCGACCGGCTGGTTTCGGACCAGCCGCGCATGGTTCGGCGGCATCACTCCACCGCTGCCCGCCCGAATCGTCTTCGTCGCTGCCGCCACATGGCCAATCGGCCCCGGCGTGGCCGAGCAAGCGAGGCCAGAAATGAAGTGAGGTTCTGCAAGCCAGTAGCGCTTGTATCCCAACTGCTCTACGTGCTGCGCCAGGTCCACCGATCGCGCAATTGCGCTGCTCGCGGGCTCCCTGCTCGCATGTCCACAAGATCCAGTCCGAAACTGCTAACTCATTACCCATGCTCGATGAGATGACCCAGTCGCTCAGGCGATACGAATCAAGCCGACTCGTGCTTTAGAGCTTCTGGAAATATGTCGTGAAGCCCCACCAACGGCAGCGATTAGGACCCAAGGGCGGACACATTGACTGCTCCGACGCGAGAAATTGAACAGGCATGTTGTTGACTCATCGCAAGATGCACCCAACTAGGTTGCTTTACCGAAAGTTCCTACCTTTTACTCGCTTTCAACAGAGCAAGAGTGGCAGAGTGCACTCAGACATCCCAATCGCCAACCCAAGTAAGCGGGGCTTCCGATGTACAGGCTTTCCAAGACAGTGCGCAGCACGCACAACCAGGACGGCGCCATCGTTCTGGATGTCCGGCAAGGTCAGATGTTCAACCTTAACTTCGTTGGGTCACGAATCCTCGAACTTCTCAAAAGTGGGTCCACTGAATCAGCGATCGTCGATCAGATTAGCCGCGAGTTCGGCGTCAGCCGGGACGTTGCGGAGAACGACGTGCGGGAATTTCTTCAGTCCTTGAAGAAGTGTGACGTGGTCGAAGAGCACGAATCGGGTGCGCCGGTCTGAGCTGTAGCCAAGTGTTTCTGCGCCAGCTGCGGCTGACGGTGTGAATGAGGCATCTACCATGTCGTTTCTTGTATTGAGGGCGTACTTGAAGCTCATTTACTTCGATCTCTACTTGGCGCGAGGGGATTTCGCGGCCCTGTACGACAAGGTTCGCAATTATCCGAGGGGAGAGACAACGCCTGCTCCTGACGCGGTGGAACGTATTTGTTCGGCGGTCGACATGGCTTGTATCTGGTATTGGAAACAGGCCCTCTGTCTGCAGCGATCCACCGTCACAGCGTGTCTCCTGAAACGATACGGCGTACCAGCTCAGATGGTTATCGGTGCGCAGCAAATGCCTTTCAGGGCCCACGCCTGGGTCGAAGTCCTTGGCCGCGTGGTGAATGACAAGTCGTACACGCCGGACATCTACGCAGTGCTCGACAGGTGCTAAGCGCTCATCGAGAAGGACAAGGGAGGAAGCAAATCATGAGCGTTCAGTTTGGAAAATGGAATTTCGAAGGCCAACCGCCCGACCCGGACTACGTTGAAAAAGTCAGCGCGTTTCTCGCACCCTACGGGCCCGATAGCAATGAGGTGTATTCCAAGAGTGGCGTAAGTATCCTCTATCGCGCCTTCCACACGACGAAGGAATCGCGCCGCGAAACCCAGCCACACATTTCCCAGTCCGGCGCGGTGATCATCTGGGATGGCCGCCTAGACAATGGCGCCGAGCTCACTAGCGAGTTGCGCGATGCTGCGGCCACTCACTCCACCGACGTTGCTATCGTCTCTGCGGCATACGAACAGTGGAGTACCAATTGTTTCGCCAAGCTCATTGGAGATTGGGCGCTCTCCATCTGGAACCCAAATAACCGCTCACTGATCCTCGCCAAAGACCCCATTGGTGCGCGCCACCTCTACTATTCAATCGACAAAGACCACGTCACCTGGAGTACTGTTCTTGATCCGCTCGTTTTGTTCGCTGGAAAGACCTTCGCCCTCGAGGAAGAGTACATCGCCGGTTGGTTCTCCAGGTTTCCTGCAGCGTATCTAACGCCCTGCGTCGGAGTTCATTCTGTTCCACCGTCGTCTTCCGTATTGCTCCGACCCGGAAAACACATCGTTAGCAAATATTGGGATTTCGATCCGGGCAAGAAAATTCGGTACCGCACCGACGGTGAGTACGAAGAGCACTTCCGCTCTGTCTTCGCCGAATCCGTCCAGCGCAGCCTCCGCTCCGACACACCTGTCCTCGCCGAGCTCAGCGGCGGCAGGGACTCCTCCTCCATCGTCTGCATGGCGGATACCATCATCGCCCGCGGCGCTGCCGAAGCCCCGCGCCTCGATACGATCTCAATGTACGACGACTCCGAACCCAACTGGAATGAACGCCCCTATTTCGCCAAAGTCGAAGAGAAGCGTGGCCGCGCTGGTTGGCACATCGATCTCGGGGCGCAAGATCCGCAAGAAAAGTCCATGCTGCAGCTAGACTCGGCAGCGCCCAACAACCGCTCTTTGGCCACTCCCGGAACCGACGGTCGAACTTCCCAGCCGTTCGGAGCATGTTTAACCTCACAAGGGAATCGCGTCGTGCTCTCCGGCATTGGTGGCGACGAGGTTATGGGCGGCGTCCCGACGCCCACGCCCGAACTCCAGGATCTTCTTGCAAGAGCAAAAGTCGGGATGCTCGCTCATCAGCTCAAAGCGTGGGCACTGCATATGAGAAGACCCTGGTTCCATCTGTTCTTTGAAGCCGCCAGGGACTTTTTTCCCCCCGAACTAGTGGGCGTCCCGGAATTTATGCGCCCGGCTCCATGGTTACGGTCCAACTTTGTCAAGCGTCATTGGTTGGAGCTGACCGGCTATCCCTCCAGGACGAAGGTGCTGGGGCCTCTGCCGACCTTCCAAAGTAATGTCGCCACATTCGAAGAGTTGCAGAGACAACTGACCTGCAAAGCGATGTCCTTGGAGCCGCACTACGAGAAGCGTTACCCCTACCTTGACCGCGGCCTGCTGGAATTCATGTTCTCCATCCCGCGGGAGCAGCTGGTCCGCCCGACGCAGCGCCGTTCTCTGATGCGCCGCGCACTCGTCGGCGTCGTCCCAGACGAAATCCTGAACAGAAAGTCGAAAGCATTTGTCGCTCGGTCACCGAGAGTGGAAATCTCGACGGACTGGGCCCGGTTTGTGAAGATAACCCAGAACATGCTGAGCAGTTCGCTCGGAATTGTGGACTCAGAACTTCTTTATGCCGCCTTGCAGAAAGCTCGGCATGGGGAAGCAGTCCCCATGGTCACACTAATACGTACGGTCTACGTCGAAGGCTGGCTCAGGAACCTTCACGCCCTAGGAATTGTAAACAGGGCGCCAATTGGAAAGCGTGAGTTGACCCTCCAAGCTTCCATACAAAGTTAGCGGCCGCGGTTTCGTGCAGTGGCTTCTGGTTGCTCGGCATTAGCCGTGCCACCAGGGCAGCAAGAGGAGCAAATGATGAGCGTCCAATTTGGAAGATGGAATTTCGACGGCCAACCGCCCGCCCCGGACTACATCGAAAGAGTCAGCGCAATACTTGCTCCCTATGGACCCGACAGCAACGAGTCATATACCAAGGATGGCGTAAGGATCCTTTACCGCGCCTTTCGCACCACTAGGGAATCGCACCACGAAAAGCAGCCCCATATCTCAGTATCCGGCGCGGTGATTACCTGGGATGGTCGCCTGGACAATCGCGCCGACCTTATCAGCGACCTGCGGGCTGGCCTGACCACGAACTCCACGGACGTTGATATCGTCGCAGCGGCGTACGAAGAGTGTGGTGTCGACTGCTTCGCCAAGCTCATCGGCGATTGGGCGCTCTCCATCTGGAACCCGGTCAACGGCTCCCTGACTCTTGCCAAAGATCCGATCGGATCCCACCATCTCTACTACTCGATCGACAAAGACCACGTCACCTGGAGCACAACCCTCGATCCCCTGGTCTTATTTCGCGGCAAGAGCGTCGCCATCTGCGAGGAGTACGTAGCTGGCTGTCTCTCGAGTTTCGCCGCCCCGCATCTGACGCCCTATGTTGGGATCCACGGCGTTCCCCCGTCGTCATCTGTGGTCCTCAGACCCACAAAGCACACGGCCAGGAAGTATTGGGACTTCGATCGAGGCAAGGAAATTCGTTACCGCAACAATGCCGAATACGAGGAACACTTCCGGACCGCCTTCGCCAAAGCCGTCGAGCGCAGACTGCGCTCTGATCATCCTGTCCTAGCCGAGCTCAGCGGCGGAATGGACTCCTCTTCAATCGTCAGCATGGCGGACCTCGTCATCGCTCGCGGCCACGCTGAATGCCCCCGACTCGACACCATCTCGTGGTACGACGACTCCGACCCGAACGATGGCGAGCGCGCGTATTTCACCGTAGTCGAACAAAAAAGGGGACGCGCTGGTTGCCATATCGATCTAAGCGGACAAAAACAAGAAAAGGACTCCGACCTACAAAGATCCTTTACGGTGGATTTTTCTGGCGATCGCTTTGCGGCCACTCCGGTTCCCGACGGACATCAGTCTGAATTCGTAAAGCAATATGCCGTATACATGAAATCACAGGGCCATCGCGTTTCGCTTTCCGGAATGGCCGGAGACGAGGTCACTGGCAACGGCGTACCAACACCAACGCCCGAGTTGCAAGATCTCATTGCAAGATGGCGTTTCTTCAGACTGGCTCGACAACTTAATGCCTGGGCCGTGAAAATGAAGAAGCCTGGACTTCCGTTGCTCTGGCAAGCGATTAAAGGGTTCATCCCACTTGCTTTCATGGGTGTACCTCACAGCATGTGTCCTAATCCGTGGCTAGACCGAGGCTTTGTCCGGCGGAATCGCGCTGCTCTATGCCGATACTCTTTCAGGGTGAAATTATTCGGTTCATTGCCAAGTTTTCAAGATCATATTGGTAAGTTGGATGGAAATAGAAGATTCCAGGCGCATTTGCTCGACCCGCAGGAACTGCTCCGGGAGCAGCGCTGCCCTTACCTCGACCGGGATTTCTTGGAATTCATGTTCGCGATCCCTCGGGAACAGGTTGTTGGAATAGGTCGGCGCCGTTCCTTAATGAAGCGAGCTCTAGCGGGTATTGTCCCCGACGAACTCCTGAACAGAAAGCGGAAGCTTATTCCGCAGGAACTCCCGAGAGACAATCCTGCCGGCCGGACAATACTCGTAGCTATGTGTCAGCAGATGTTCAGCAGTGCACTTGGATTTATTGACCCCAATCTATTCGTAGAGGCCCTACACAACTCGCAACACAATTTAAGTTTGTTTACTTGTAACCTTGTACATACGCTAAGGCTCGAGTTCTGGCTACGTCAGCTCGTTGCTGGAGGTGTTGTTATTAGCGGGATTCCGTCAAACTTACTAGACGGCTATTTGCCCAATAAGACTAAACAACCAACCGTCCCCTGACACTAGAAAGTTCAGCTAGCTAGCAGCTGGAAAACGAAGTCCACAAGAGAAAGGAGGTGAGACACCATGAGATATGAAGCTCCAGAAGTGACGTCATGGCCCGCGATCACTGCTATTCAGAGCGATGGCGCCCCTAAGACCGATCCCTTCAAGCCCGACAGTGGAGGCATTAAGGAGGTGCAATCCGCCTATGAAGACTGGGAGGACTAAGTAAACCGCGCCGGGGCGCCGGCGACAGCGGTCGCCCCGGCGATTAATTACTCAACGCCACACAATACCCTTCCACACTGTTTATTTGCATCAGCAACTATTTGTTCTTGTTGCAGTGTTCATGCAGGCTCCTTAGTTCATGCCAGCGCTTATATTGTTCTAGCTTGTCGGGGTCGGGATCCTCATAGTTCTGCAGCCAAAAGCGAAACCAGTCCACGGATCCGCCCTGCGACGCGATCCGTACGGCGGGATTCGTCAGAATGTGTTCGTTGGTGTTCAACTCAATCAGGTCAACCGGCCTATGCAGATGGCGAAGCCCGGCATAAGGCTCCCACATATATAGAACGCCATAGGGGCCAGCCCCATTGATTACCAAAGGAGTAAGTATCTTATCGAGGTTGAATCCCGGTGACCGCCTCAGCCATTGCTGCAAACCAGCGCCGAAAGGGGAGGCGCCGATGAGCGAATCGGGTTCGGGCGCCGACTCGTCCCTGGTGCCTACCTCATCTAGCATATACTGAAGATACGTCACCATGTATCCGTCGGTAAGCGAGGCTGCTTTAAGCTGTAAGGGACTACTTGCAAGCATCTCCATGACGTGGAAACAAGTGCGACTGAACCCAATGATCCCGATGTTTTCTGGATCTGCTATCCCATCCGCCACGAGTTGGGTAGCAACCGTTTCGAATCCCTCAGCCTTACAAGGCCCCTCATCAAGTGTTCCTAAGCCGCAATCTCCTGTTACTCCCACTTGCAGCACGAGGATCCCGGACGCAGCCATCGCCCTCGCCGCGAAGGCCGTAGGATACAAGCCTGAGGGCTCGAATTGTGTGGCTAAGAACCCATGCGTTTGAATCACCAATGGATACGGTCGTCCGGATTCATAGTTGGCGGGCTTATAGAGTCCGCCGATCCTGTCCTGACCTCCTTTGTCCTTCCATCTGTAAAGGGTTGCCTGGCCCAGTTCTATGTGTCTTAGCTGCGGATTGGGGTTCCAAATGATTCGCGATTTCTGTTTGATCGTAGCCATCAAGAGGGGTGGCTCGTTTAATCCTTGCTTCACCTCGATGTGCAGGCCGTTACGCTCAATTTCCCCTCCCCATTTCTTGCTGCGTCGCACCACTTGCCAAGTGCCGTCGGGCGAGCGTTCATACTCAGTCGTCCCCATCGATAACCAATCCTCTCCATAGTTGTGGAAACTGACGACGAGGCGCTTCTTATCGCCGTCCTTAAACTGGACGCCATCAATAAGGTAATAACCTTGCTCAACACCCGTCTCGGTGTGACCTTTCAGCTTCTCTACGCACGTGCACTTTCTAGATGGCAGATCAACAACTGCAACGCATGGTCGAGAAGGACTATCGTCTGCGGACTTTAGGAATGTTCCCGCTAACACAATCGCTTGACCATCGCTTGACCAACTCGCTCCACGCTCTACCCACCAGCCCGCGACGTCGCCAATGGGGGTTTCCGTCAGCGCTTGTACGGCACCCGTCTGCAGATTGATTCGGACGTATTGGTCTAAGTGACTTTGTGGTTTCCCGGCGCGGATCCGGTAATGCGAGGATGCGAAGGGAGGGGGGTATAACATTTCCCAAGAAGGCGGTACCTCAGTAATCGGCACCGTCGTCACTAAAGAGCGACTATCAGGTGACAAGCTCAAGTCTCCCTCGGTAACAATTGGTGTTCCAGCATTCAGAATCTCGAATCGCTTCCCACCAAGCACCGCCCACAAATTCCGGTTTCGGTAACTCGATGAGACGCTGAGAAGGCCGGCCATGGGGTTGTCCGGGAAAAGTAATTCGACTAGGGAACGGCCGGCGCCAACCGTCGTGGGCCGCCGGCGTTCGGCTTTCCATCTCTCGATGGCGACCCTATCAGAAACTGTATAGACGAAGTGTTGACGGTCACGGATATCAAAACTGCTAACGTCCTCTTCTGCCGTGGTCAATGTTTCGACTCTTTTCTTCCTAAGGTCTGCCAGGACGAGTCGGCGACTTCCCTTCTCGGTACGCTCCAAGAAAGCCACACCACTGGAGTCTGCAAGCCAGCGCCATTGGCTGATGATCGGTCCTTCTTTACATGTAGAACGGGTGACCACCCAGATTGGAGATGGGGTCTGCGAGTAATTGGCACGAATTATGAACTTCTCGACGTCCCGACTACGATAAAACCGCAATGAGTCTTCGGGCCGATTCAGGTCCAACCGACCTCGCTCAGTATCGGCGGCGAAGTAGGCCCCGTCAGGTGAAAAGTGGATGGCGGCCGCCGTTGCCATATATGGATCGCCAAAGTGCCTCAATTCGATTTCTGCTGCGACAGAGAAAGGTTGCTTGGTGTTCTGACCTAAAGCCATCGACGAATAAGTACTGCTGACTACAGATGCGTAAAGAACCACAAGAAACCAGCTGACATAGGTCGTTTGCATATATTATGAAGTTCCTTGTGAGTTGCTACGTTCACACAACCATCACGTCGCCAAGGAAGAGACATCCGGACATACTGAAGATCCCGCTCCGCCGCGAGCGGTCTTCAGTTGTAAAGGGTAAACCGTTGAGCTACTAAAAACTTAACCTGAGTGCAAATTGCATGGAGCGGTGTCCACCCGTTTGGTACAGCGGACTTAGAGTGCCTAATGAGTTTGCTAGTGTGGCAGTTACCTGCCCAAAGGAACTAGTACCGAATTGTGGGTTGATCGTTCCAAAGCTTGGATGATTAAGAAGGTTAAAGGCTTCCGCTCGGAATTGCAGCTTGAGATGGTCGTTCACGGAAAAGTCGCGACGGGTGGCAATGTCGATTTGATATGCCCCAAACCCTCGTACAAAGTTGCGCGGGGCGTCGCCCAATCCGGAACTCACCGCTGCGAACGCATTTGGGTTGATTGCCCGGCCTCCGGGGCAGTCTTGTCCTACCTGAAGGTCCTGCAAACCCTGAAGTACGGCAGTACAGTTCGCACCGAACAGATAGACCGGGATTCCAGGAACAATGTTTAATCCCGTGTGGTATTCCTGGCCTGTTACTGGGTCAAAAACGAAATTTCCGCTCAAAGCCACCGGAAATGCCGTTCGTGCCGTAAAGCGGTTATCAACTCCCCAATGGCCGAAGATTGCTCCTAGGAATGTATTTTGCCGAGCATTGGGCAGGTCGTACGACAATGCAGTGGAGAGGCTTTGCCGAACATCAAAGTCGCAATCCCCACGCAGGTAGGCTAATTGATAGTTTTGCGATCCGTAGTCCATACAATGCGACCACGTGTAAGAGGCCAAGACCGTTAACCCCTGGGCCATCCTGCGGCGGAATTGGAGCTGCAATGCGTCGTAGTCCGACGTAAGTCCATTCTGAACTAGTAAAGCGCCAAATATGGTCGGGTTGTTAGGCAGCAGAATCTCATTCTCTTTTAACAATCTCCCAGCATGCGAGCCGACATAGGAAACGGTGAAAGCCTGCGACTTACCGAGTGCCTGCTGGATGCTGGCGTTCCACTGTATCGTATATGGAAGTTGCAGATGAGGACTGAACGCGACTACGTCATACGGAGGGATTGGAGGGTTCGCGATAGGAGGAGGTACTATAGGCTCTGGAAACGACCCCGCCGGAAACGCATTTAGACTAAATCCCAGGCCGCTATTGATGCCAAGCGAGCCCAATTGTTGGCCGGTATCATAGAAAAGCCCTCCACCTCCCCGAACGACCGTTTCCCGGCTCGGTGTACTGCGGAGCAGGTAGGCGACACCTAGCCGAGGCGCAAAGTTGTAGCATGTAGTGTGCCACAGCGGCGATCCCTCGGGCGCTAGTGTCCACGTATTGGGGTTGGAGCCTTGGAGCGTGTAAGGCTTTGTTCCTTGTGTTACCCCCGGCGCAGGATTTACTTCCCAACGCACCCCGAGGGAAAGGCTCAATCGTGATAACACCTTCCATTCATCTTGAGCAAAAACGGAAAGGTTCATGTAAAGCGGATGTGCGGGGGCATTTGACTGCACAAGTATAAACGGGGTGTTTGCCTCAACCGACGTTTCGTCCTCGTAGTAGTACGCCACGAGCGGATTTGGCAGGATTGCAAACGGCGCCAAACGGCGATAATCTGTCCCAAGCTTGACTTGATGTCGTCCCAGAGAGAGATTCACCGTGTCCACAAAGTTCCACTGTTTTTGGGCGCCAGACCCTTGCCGCTGGGACACCAGGAGACTGAAGTATCCATCGTAATCAAGTGCAAATTGCCCTGCGGATCCAGAGCTGAGTCCAGAAAGCAAAGCAATGTTCACGGGTATGCCGCCGCCGAACGTGTCGAGGGAAGTGTGCCTGTCCGCATCATTCGAACTAAAATTGAGGCGCAACTCGTTACTTAGACGACTTGTCAATACACTCGTGACTCCCGCCGTGTATGTTCGCATCGTATTCGCTAAAGTATCTCTCGCCGTTGGAGTGCCTGAGGTGACCGAATAAACCTGTCTCGCAGTCGTAGAAGAGCCGGTGTCACTAAACCGGAAAAACAGTTTCAACTTTTCGTTCACGAGATGATCGAATCGGACGCTGGTGGAATCAACCAAAGCCGGGTTGGACCAGCTTGCAATAAACTGCGCGATACCGTCCTGCGTCTGGCCTGAGGGAGGACAAGCACGATCAGTTGCAGGATCACATGCCACGGAAACCTCAGGCCCGTTGGCGACAGGATAGGCATTTAGCGCCTTCTGGACGGATGTCGGTGCAGCTGCGCGCAGCCTGGCATCTGGAACGTAGTTGACGTTTGCTGCCTGTGGCGCAGCCAGGCGTAAGCCTTCATAAGAGACAAAGAAAAATGTTTTGTCTTTTCCGTTATATACGCGTGGAATTCTGATGGGGCCGCCAAAGATGCCGCCGAAATCATTCTGCCGAAGGACCGGTGCGGGGGTGCCAAAGTAATCGTTGAACCAGTCTTGGGCGTCAAAGAAACCGTTCCGCAGGTAGTCGAAAACCGTGACGTGCCATTGATTGGTACCTGATTTCGTCTGAAACGCGAACTGGCCACCAGGGTTGCGTCCATATTCTGCCGAGTAGGTCGAACTTTGAACACGAAACTCCTGAAGGTCATCCACGGAAACCAGAGCCTGCGTAGTTCCTAGTATGGTCGCAGCAGGGATGGAACCACTAAAACCCGCTCCCATGGTCATGGATATATCAGCAGCGGCTCCCATATTGCCACTTACACCATCTACCGTGAAGTAGTTCGATTCCGGGCGTTGCCCGTTCACACTGAATTCGCCCGTTTGGCCCAGTCCCGTCGCGCTGTTCTGAGGAGTCTGCGTTACCACGCCAGGCGTGAGCAGGATCAAATCCTGGAAGCTGCGGCCATTCAGCGGCATGTTCTTTACGTACGTTTGATCTACCACCGTGCTGACCGACGCATCCGTTGTATTGATGATGGAAGCGCCGGCTTCCACTGTCACGGTTTCGTAGGATGCGCCGACCGGCAACGTAAAATTGATGGAGAGAGCATCCTGGAGATTGAGGACGATATCAGGTTTGATGGTCGTCTTGAATCCGATCTTGGCAACCTGAAGCCGGTAAGGACCGGGAGGCAGATTTGGTAGCACGTAAATGCCTTCATCATTGGTTTTGGTCGTGTACTTCAGACCAGTCACATCGTTCACAACCACCACATCGGCGCCAACGATCACCTTGTTCGATGGATCGACAACTAGGCCATTGATAACCCCGTTGGGTGACTGCGCAAGAAGTGTTGCGGTCCACATCAAAGCGCAAGCGGAAAGCAGGACGACATCGGGGAAACGCATTTAGGCTCTCCAGCGAACAAATGGGGTTCCAAACCCCTTCCCTTATTGTTCGCAGGACAATCGGCGCGGGTACCACGTTCGCTTTATTGTAAGGCGAATCAGTAACCAGAAAGTGGCAGAGCGACCATGTCAGGGATGGTTCGGGTCAATTCTCAGGTAGGCAAAAAGGAGAGACTTGCCACTGGGCTTGTGGCTGCCGCCGTTTGGCTCCACAGTGACGAATACACCGTCAATCTGTGCCAATGTTTTGGGGTCGTCGCACTTCAAAATCCACCGTTTTCTGGCCGCATTGTCTTCGTAGAAAATGCCGAGGTTGAGAGCCTGTTGGCGGTCCGGTCCTCGCCGGCCCCAGGCCTGAAATGTATTCACCTTCTTCGCTTCCGACTGCTGATCCAGATCGTAAGCGTAGAAGATGAGCGACTTTCCTCGCGTGTAGAAGACCCGTCCGTAGGGTTTCTTGGTTTCGCCGGTGCCGGCAACGTCATAGACTTCCGCAATATAGAGATCACGGGCGCCCATCAACTCCCGGATATCCCGGTCGTGAGAAAGAAGTTGGTCTTGCTGCTCAAGCACCGTCTCGCGATCTTGCAGCAGTCGGGTAAGATCGTTGGACTTGGCTTCTGATGCTTTGGCTCGAGCTGCGTCTTGGGCAGACTGTTGCGCCAAGGAATTCAACTTCTCCTGGAGCGTATGGGAATCGTCTTGGGCGGCGTCCAACTTCCGAGCCAGATCCGTTCGCTGCTGGATGAGGTCCTGTCGGCTTGCGTCGCTCGCTCGCACATCACTGTCCAATCGCTCTTGTGCCGCTTTCACCTGATTGATTTCGGCCGATTGCTCGGCCAATTGGTGACGGAGGTCGGCGATCGTTTTGTCGCGTTGCTTGATCTGTGCACTCGCGATTTCGCGCTCATGGCCCGCATCGCTCAGTTGTTCTTCAAGAGAGACTTGGGTTTGTGCAAGCGGCTGGGGGGCGGGCTGCCGGGAAACCTCGGTTGGGTGGTGGACACTAACCCGATAAGCGTAGAAGCCGACGGTGAGGAAAAGAAGAACCCCGGCGGCATAGAGGATCCACACCTGAGGCCACGCTATGCTATTGGAGAACGCGGGAAGGCGATGGGCATGAGACGGAAAATCGCTTGCGCTGCGGAAATTCTTGGGCTCAAGTTTTTCCTCGTGAGCCAGGCGTTTGAAGAAAGTCTTCTCAGCTTCTTGCTGCGACCAAGCCGGGCCAGGTTCTGCACTCTCAGGCTCTTCGCTGGCTGCAATCGCGGGAATCGCTTGGCCGACCGCCGCTTCGTATTGCCGAAGGGCTTCCGTGCAGGACTGGCAAACGGCAAGATGCTCCTGTAGCCTCTTCTGTTCTTCCTCGGTCAGCTGGCCAGAGGTCGAAACGGCACAGAGCTCTAGGAACTCGTCATGGGGTTCGGTTCGCGACAACGCCCCCGCTCCTAGGTTGGACAAGACCTTGTATCATACTGATCGCTCACCCGGCAATTTACCACCAAAAAGCTGTTTTCGCAGTCGGTCCAGTCCGCGGAAGTAGTGGTGTTTGACATTCCCTCGGGATTGACCGAGTTTGGCGGCAATCTCATCAAACGTACAGCCCTCTATAAAGAAGAGGCGTAGCGTCTGCCGCTGATTCTCCGAGAGCGCCTCAAATACCCCTTGGAGACCGCCATTCCCGAGCCTTGCGTCGATTGAATCCTCAAGCTGACCAGCACTCGCCTGTGGGTCTGCGAGTTCGCTCGCCGTGCCGTCGAGATCGAGTCGTGTGTAGAAGTGACGAGTGGTCAAATAACGGCGCCGCGAGATGGCGCGGCGATAGGCCATTTGCAGAATCCAAAACTTTGCCGGGCTCCTGGAGCCGTCAAAAGTCTTGCAGAGGCGATGAACCAAAATGAATACATCCTGGAGCAAATCGTCGGCTTCGGAAGCGTCTCGTAGAACCCGGTATGCCACCCCCCGTACGAGACCTGCATAACGGCGAAAGAGAATAGCCAGCGCCTCCCTGCCCCCTTCGCAGATCTGAGCCATCAAGGCTTCGTCGCAGACCTCAGTGTCTGGAGCCAGGGCTGCGGCTTTTGCTTCCGAGGTGGTATTGTCATTGACAGCGAACCCGGAGAGGCGGATTGTGGCGGAGGAATTCATGAGCCGCGAGTCCAGAATTCTTCGTCGAGAAGGCCTTTTCCAGGCATGGCACTACCTTGTTGGCGTACTCGGTTACGGGCTCGGGGCCCTGATTTTGGCAACACTTCACCGGCCCACGATTTCGCACGCATCGCAGCACACATAAACAATTTAGTTTCACCAGCTTACAAAAACCGCCTTCGATACGGACTCAGTCTTACCTTGCGCCTGCTTGTTCTTAATTCGCCGCTTCGCCGCCGTTGTCGTTCCTTTTCGAGCTGTTTCGTGGTCCGCGAGTCACCGGAACACGCATTGTCTATTCCGTCTTGGAATAATCCATTTTGGAGTAATTGTCAAATGATTCCTATGCTCCGTGCATGGAGCGGATCGGAGGACTTTCTGCTGAGCGGCAGCGTGATCGAAAGGTATTCCTCCGCTTGCTTCGTCGCGTTCGGATAGAGGCAAAATTGACCCAGACACAACTAGCGAAGATCCTTGGAGTGACTCAAGCACGTGTCAGCAAGTTTGAACAGGGCGAAAGACGAATCGACATGCTCGAACTCAAGGCAGTCTGCGATGCCATCAAGTTGCCACTCGCGGAATTTGCAAGACGCTTTGATGAAGCCTGCAGATGATAACAATCAATGATGACGACGCGTAATCCATTTTGGAGTATTCCATGTTGGGTACCTATGCTGGCGCTCAATGTCGGGATCGGCGCAGCGCGCAAGCAGAAAACAACGCGAGCGTAAGATTCTGCTTGAAGTCCTACGCGAACTGAGAAAACAACGGAATCTGACACAAGATCAGCTGGCAAAATCGATGGGAGTCACACAAGCATTTGTCAGCAAATATGAAACTGGCGAGCGACGCCTCGACTTCATAGATCTGATTGGCATTTGTGACGTTCTGGGCATGTCTATCGTAAAGTTCGCTGAGAGATTCGAGGCCTCGCGTAAAGCGTTCAAGTAAAACTTCCTACAACTTCCCACTCTTACGGGCCAAGCAGTGCAGCTTCCACTTTCGCAGCAGCGTCATCCTGCATGTGCGGCAGGACATGCGAATACACATCCAATGTGAATGCAGCACTAGCGTGCCCGAGCTGCTCTGACACGACCTTTGGAGAGACGCCCACCGTTAGCGCCAAGGTCGCAGCAGTATGCCGCAGATCATAGAGTCGTATATTCGGCAGCCCGGCCCGCTTCAAGATTGGCTTGAAGTGCTTATAAACGAGGCTGTTCACATTCACCGGCCTTCCAAACTCCGTGATGAAAATGAGATCTACCGCTTCCGGCCACTCCTCTGGATCGACGACGGGGTTCTCTGCCTGGCATCGTTTCAACTCCCTCAACCTCGCAAGAATCCAATTTTGCAGCCGGATAATTCGCCGACTCCCTGCGCGCTTTGTCTCGCCGTATTCCCACTGTCCCGTGGGCCCTTTTCGCAACGTTCTTTTCACACTGACCGTTCCACGTTCCCACTCAATGTCGTGCCACTTCAGCCCGATGTATTCGCTGGGGCGCATCCCAGTGGTTATGGCAACTGAAAACAGGGTGCCGTACATGGTTGGCAAAGCGAACTTTAGAAATATCTTCGCCTGCTCCACGCTGTAGACCTGCATCTCGCGCCTTCGAATCCGTGGCAGCTTCACGCCTTTGGTCGGCACCTCCAGAATCATTTCCCACTGCAGTGCCTGCCTGAACGCCGCATTGAGGACCCAATGAGGCCCCTTGGACCGTTCTTGGCGAAAGCCCGCGATCTGACATGTGCTGGTAGACCGCCTGAACCTCTAAAGGCCTTATTGCGACCAGGGGCTTTTTCCCCAGTGATGGGCGGATGTACTTTGCGAGAAGACTCTCGTAGCTTTCATACGTCTTGCTGCGGATCCGCGACTTGACTGTTTTGAGCCACTGATCGAGGTATTGGTCCAAACGAATTTTCGCACCATCTCTCTCGATACTGGCTCCCAGCTCATTGATCTTCTTTCCGAGGAACTTTCTGTGCTTGGCGGAGAGAGCCATGGACGGTACGATTGTAGTAATTTCGCTGATTGGTTTCGGGGTCGCAGCCTAATGGAATGCGAATCATCCATGTGTTCTCTCGCACTGCGATGATCTGACCTAATTTGCGCGACATGGCCATACCTCCTTTCTCTGCTCGTAGAACGGAGCAGCCAGGGCTGTTGATGATTGATGTTTTGGTTTTGGCGGGGAAATCGGTTAGAACGGCAGGCCGTTGAGCAGGGCTGCTTCCATCTTGGAAGCAGCCTCGTCCTGCATATGCGGAAGCACATGAGAGTAGGTGTCCAGGGTGAACGCGGCACTCGCATGTCCAAGTTGCTCGGACACTACTTTCGGCGCGACTCCAACCGTTAGGGCAAGAGTGGCAAATGTGTGGCGGAGGTCGTAGAGCCGGATGTTCGGCAAACCAGCTTCTCGCAGGCTTGGTTTGAAATGCTTTTTGACCAAGTACTCCTCGTTGATCGGTTCGCCACGCGCTGTGGTAAAGATCAGATCGGCGAATTTTGAGGCGCAGGTCGGCCCAACCTCATCTGCCCGGCGGTTCAGCTTTCGGAGCAGGTCGAGCACCCACATTTGCAGTTTAACGACTCGACGACTGCGGACCCTCTTCGTGTCCGCAAAGGCCCATTGACCTTCATTCTTGTGAAGAGTTCGAACGACGCTGACGGTTCCACGATCCCAGTCGATGTCCCGCCAGCAGAGGGCCAGATATTCACTCGGGCGCATTCCAGTGGTCAGGGCTACAGCAAAAAGGCACCCTTGTGGGGAATGCGATGCAGTCCGGAGAAACGATCGAGCCTGCTCTGTCGTCAGCACAGACATTTCTCTGCACTGCTCACGAGGAAGTTCAACTCCCTGCGTTGGATCGTTGAGGAGCAACTGCCAACGGATAGCCTGCCTAGTTGCAGCCCGCAAAACAGCATGCGCGTATCGAACTGTTCGTGCCGAGAGTTTCCGGTCGATCATGACTTGATATGCGGCCTGGATTTCAAGAGGCGAGAGCGAGGCCAAGATTCTCGCACCGATTGCTGGACGGATGTATCTACGCAGAATGGCTGCGTAGTCGCTGTGCGTTTTCTGGCGGACCTTGGGTTTGACAGCTGTTTTAAGCCAGTGATCTAAGAATTCGTCTACTGTGACCTGAAGCCCTTCGACACCACGAGACAGGTCCCGTTCATGCAAACGTCTTGTGAGGTACGCCTGTGCGTGCCGTAGCGAGCCGTAGATTGTTCGATTGTGGTAGGTGCGTGTGCGCGTTTCGCGATCGCGCCCGAGATAAACGCGGACGAGCCAACGGCGCTCGCCTCGCGCGATGATCTGACCAACCTTGCGGGACATAAATGTTCCTCCTTTCTCAGGAAGCCGACATGCGTCCGGGCGATTTGCAAGATCAAGCTCCGTGGACAAATGCGTTTTGGTTTGCTGAAAGGGAGGCAAGACTGCGTCTGACTAAGGGATTTCTGGCGAACAAGGGCCGTTTCGTACTGCGACTCCGGCGCACTGATCGCACGCGGATTATTGCGGAATCACAAGGAAACGCAAGTTTCCCACTGGCCGACAGTCAGCCGCTGGTTCTGTCCCAGTCGCCCTTGATTGCGGGATGAATTCTGCACACGATTGGCACACCGTGCTTGTTCGTGAACATGTTTCGCGGTCGAACGGAATGCGATGTTTTACTTCCTGGAAGCGCGTTTATGGGGACTAATCCAGACTCGATACGGTTCGCTTTGCACCGGCGCTCAACGCATACGTCGGACCATCATCTTCATGATTGCGCTCCATCCGCGCGCACCTACAAGGTTGCGTATGGTGAGAAAGGGAAATGCAAGCGCGGGATAGCGAAGACGCGCTGATCCGTCGGTGGCGGCGCGATAGATCGCCTGCACCACTTGTTCTGGGCCAGGTAATTTGGCCGCTTGCTCAGCCCACATTTTGTCGAAACCGTCGATCAGAGCTTGATAGGCAGGATGTGGTGTTCGCACCATACTGGTGCTGCTATCAAAGTTAGTCTTTGACCCGCCCGGTTCTACCAACTTTACGCGTATTCCATATCCCTCCAGCTCATACTGCAGGGACTCGGTCAGACCCTCCACCGCGTATTTCGTCGCGTGATACGCCGAGAAAAGCGGAAGAGTCATTCGTCCGCCGAGCGAAGACACGTTGACGATGACGCCGCTCCTGGCCTTGCGCATCAAGGGCAGGACGAGTTGAATCATTCCAATGACGCCCATGAGGTTCGTGTCCACCTCACGCCGTAAATCCTCAGGAGATGCGCCTTCGAGGGGCCCTAACAGGCCGAAGCCCGCGTTGTTGATCAGAACGTCGATGCCGCCAAACTTGGCGACGGTTTCATCAATGCCGGCTTGCATGGATGCACGATCCGTCACGTCCAGTCGCGGTGTGAACAGGCTGGCCGGGCCGGTCCACGATTTGGCTTTTTCAGGGGAACGCATGGTCGCCGCGACGTTCCAACCCTTCTTCTTGAACAACAACGCGGTATCCCTGCCGAAGCCGCTTGACGCGCCGGTGATCAGTACGGTTTTAGCCATGGTCATTTTCTCCTTAAGTGTGACTAGTCAGTCATAGAAACTGGTTAAAAAAAATTAGGCGATCATTCGCCAAAAGCCATCGAAGGCAGCCGTACAATGCCTGTCTGCATTTGCAGGGTTCCGGATCATGTCGTCGATCGTCGCGTCCGCCAGCGCAGTCATCAGGGCTGCGACGAAATCCAGCGGGAGATCGCGCATCGGTCCATTCTGGCGGGCCCGTTCCACAAGCTCGGCGACTCCCGCGATCTCGTCAAGCGCCTTCTCACGGCTCTCCGGGGTCACATCGTCCGATACAGAAAGATGTGCGAGCGCCCGGCGCTTCTCCGGGCAGTCGGTCGCCCAGCGAAGCACATTGGACCACATATGAAACATTTGTGTCCGGATGTCACTCTCAGTTGGGATCCCGTCAAGAGCACCCGCAGCCATCTCCGCCTTGAGGTCCACATAGAGCCGGTTCAAGAGGTCAGCCTTCGTCTCGAAGTAGGAGAAGAGTGACCCATTGGAGACGCCGGCCTCTTTCGCGATCATCGCCGTCGGCGCGCTCAGCCCATGAGTACCGATCACGCGGGTGGCCGCCTCCATAATTGCGTTCTGCTTATCCTCGCTTCTGGGTCTGGCCATGCTCGTTGCCTCTACTCCATGACCAACATATCATAGAGCGACTAGTCGGTCAATGGCTGACTAACCGTTGGCGCTTCTCATGTTGCGGCGGGTGTTCGGAACCTATTGCGGCAGAATAGTTTCTGGTTGCAGAGGCTTGATTTGAACCGACGAACTTCTCTGCCAGTTCGTGTTGTCCCATTGCTTCAGAGTCCAGACGAAGTCCGGGTCGGCTATCAAGGTAGGTAGCGAGAAGTCGGCATGGCGGCAGGAATCCGGAAGCCGATGCTGGATAAAGATCTCCCGATGCTAGCGCGATTACCGGGACTGATCGTGGTCTGCTCCGGTCGGATTTGGGTCCTTCAAACCACGTCTGAGGTATTCACCAGGATTAGCCCTGACAACTCGCTTGAAGGCCTTACTGAATGAGGCGTCGGACTCGTAACCGACCAATCGAGCGACTTCCGGGAGCTTTTTGTCACGCCGTTCAAGTAGCTGTATCGCCTTCTGCATCCGCCACTCCGTTACGTATTCCAGCGGCGTTTGTCCGAGTAGCTCCTTGAAACGTGCTGCGAAAGCGGAGCGAGACATGCCCGCCGCTTCGGCCAGGGATTCGACCGTCCAGGGTGTATTCACCCTGTCGTGAATGGCACTCAGAGCAGCGCCTATTTGAGGATCGAAAATTGCACGAAGCCATCCTTTGTTGCGTTCCGGTCCCGACGCGATATGCGCCCGGAGTACCTGGATAAACAGAACCTCGGCGAGCCGACTCGCCACGACTTCAGATCCCGGCGCCTGTTCTTCCATCTCTGACGCGAGCGCCTGCACTGTCGTGTGAAGAGCAAGCGTGCGTGCATGATCGGCCTTCATCAAAATGAAGTTCGGCAATAACTGAGTGATCGGCCTCAGGCTGGCACGATCGAAACTCAAGGATCCACAGACGATTGTCGTCG
>Ga0210389_10000627_pt1 | contig 30801 bp, 23 predicted proteins | sample IncBWH28OmetaG_FD_160127 | JGI IMG/M metagenome (GOLD analysis project Ga0210389, IMG submission 160127) | Forest soil microbial communities from Barre Woods Harvard Forest LTER site, Petersham, Massachusetts, United States - Inc-BW-H-28-O ... | reverse complement strand
ATTGCCGCAGCCGCCGGTCGCATTGTTGGTCATTTTAACAACTATTGCCTGGGTAGAATTTGCAGGTGTGATAAAAAATGTATGGTATTGGATCCATTTTACACCATCGGCAATCGGTATATCGCCGGTATTATAGGGTGGTGATAATAAAGTCCCATCGGTTGTCTCGATGGTAAAAGTGATATTGGGCAGAATCGGTGTTCCGCCGCATCCCGAACTCACGTCAAGATTTAATATCCAGGCAGCAAATTCATAGGTTGTATTGGGGCATAACTGGCCGGCAAGCGTCTGCTGTGTAAAAAAGATGCTTGGCTGATAGGATGCATTTACGATCATCATGTAGCCATTTGGATTGCCGGTATGGTCCTGCGTTAAAAAATGCCAGGTATTGTTGAAGCAGCCGCCTGAGCTGTTGGCGATGGTGTACTGGCCATCGTTAGGGCAGCCTGCGTTCAGGAACTCCATGTTGGTTACGGAGCCAGGTAATGGTGGACCGGGATTAGCTCCTGAACCAAAATCCTCATCAATTACGGGGTCGCCCAGGCTGCCATTGCATGTTTGTGCATAAAGCCCGGAACCCAGCGAAATGCAAAAAACTATAAGTAAGAATAGCTTAAAACTAATTGGTCGCATCAACAGGTTAGCAGAAAATACATCAAGGTACCAAAAATAGCCTTTTTTAGGCTATGATATATGTAAATTTTTTATGGGAAAGCATCCATTAGCTTATCATTAAAATGTTCTCTCCCAATGGTTTTATCAATCCAAAAAAACTACTTTTGTTATCCTGGTTAATGCCTATGATAAAAATTTACGCAAGCTTGTTTCTTCTTTTTGCGGTTATTGCAGGCGTTAACGCGCAAAGTCAGCCCGCTGCCCCAAAGGATACGATAAAGATACAGCCGGTAACGGTAAAAGCCTACTTGTCGGAGCAGCCGGTATTGAATGTGCCCGCATCCATCAATGTTATCAACCAGCAGCAGCTGGATGTACAGCCTCAAAATTCATTTGTGCCGGTTTTGAACAGCCAGCCTGGCGTGCGGGCCGAGGAACGTTCGCCCGGGAGCTACCGTTTATCCATACGCGGCAGCCTGCTGCGGTCGCCCTTTGGCGTAAGGGATGTTAAAATTTATTTTGACGAAATCCCACTAACCGACGCCGGCGGAAATACTTACCTCAACGCAATCGATTTTAACAGCATCCATAATATGGAGGTGCTGAAAGGCCCCGACGGGAGTTTATTCGGCGCCAACACCGGCGGCGTGGTTTTAATGACCCCCGTAAATCACCATGCCGACAGCAGTTTTCTTACAGCGGGCCTCAATGGCGGGTCTTATGGCTTTGTTCATGAAAATACCGCTTTACAGCAACGGGCAGGTAATTACCAGCTGAACCTGGACCAGGCTTATGAAAATTATAGCGGCTACAGGCAGCACAGCACCATGCACCGCAACTATTTGCAAATGGTAAACAGTTGGAACTATAACAAAAACGACCAGTTTCGCTTGCTGGGTTTCTACTCCAATCTCGACTATCAAACCCCCGGCGGACTAACACTGGCGCAGTATGAGGCCGACCCTTCCTTAGCCAGGCCGGCAACCAAAACTATTCCCGGTTCGGTTGAGCAAAACGCCGGCATTTACCAAAAAATGCTGTTTGGCGGTGCGGTTAATGAATATCATTTTGATGATCACTGGCGAAATGTACTATCAGTTTTTGGCACTTATGTCGATTTTGCCAACCCCTTTATCACCGATTATGAGCAGCGGTACGAAAGCACCTATGGCTTCCGCACCTATTTTGAATACACCAGTAACGACCGGGTAATTTATAAATGGAAAGCCGATTTCGGCATAGAATGGCAGCAAACCAATGCGGATATTAATAATTATGGGAATGATCTTGGCGTGAGGGACACGGCCCAAACTTTGGATAAGATCAACACCAACCAGCATTTTCTATTTGCGCGTTACGTTGCAGATTTTGCAAAACGCCTGCATGTTGAAGGAGCGCTTAGTCTAAATTATTACGACTACGAATTCAAAAACCTTTTCCCGAATGATGAAGCGGCCTTTACCGACCGCAGTTTTACGCCCCAACTGATGCCAAGGATCGCGCTGGCCTACCAACTGAGCAGCCAGTTTGTATGGCGGGCCTCCATAAGCCGGGGATATTCAACGCCCACCACGTCGGAGATCAGGCCGACCGATCACCAAATCAACCCCAACCTGCAGGCCCAGGACGGCTGGAACTACGAAACCGGCTTGCGCTTTTTTAATAAGGATGAAAGCCTGTACCTGGATGCCTCGGTGTTTTATTACCATATCAACAATGCCATCGTACCGCGCTTTAATGCCGACGAAACCGAATACTATATTAACGCCGGCGGCCTTAACCAACCCGGTTTAGAAATTTATTTTAGCGACTGGCTCATCAAACAACGAAATACCGGCTTTATCAGGGGGATACAGTTTAATGAATCATTAACGCTCGATCATTTTACCTTCAGCAACGATTATCACGATGCTTCGGGCAACTACGCAGGCAACCAGCTTACCGGCGTGCCCGACCAGGTGATCGTCACCAGCCTGCAGTTTAAACTGCCGCAATACTTTTATATTTATATCGAATACAACTACACCTCGCGCATCCCGCTTACCGATGGCAGTACGGCTTTTGCGCCATCCTACAATTTATTACAAGCAAAGGCGGGCTGGCAACATCGGCTGGGTGGAAAAACGCTGTTCCAGGTCTATGCCGGGGCGGATAACCTGCTGAATGAAAAATACAGCCTGGGTGATGATTTTAACGCGGTGGGCAACCGGTTTTATAATGCAGCTGAGCCGAGGAATTATTATGTGGGGATGAGCGTGGTTTATTAGTTTGGGGGTTACACCGATTTTATTTGGGGGCCCCGATAGGGTATGTGTCAGCGACTGAAAAAATGTGAAATGGGTTACCGAAAGCGGCGGGCTGTGCGATTATGAATGTTATAATTTGTTTTTTAATGGCATTCATGAGCTCCTTGCGTCGGTTCCCCTCTTGAGAGTAATGGCACTAACTTAAAATAAAAAGTGTATATTTGATTTAAAACAGAGATCAAATGACACCAAATCAATCTTTAAACTTGAGTATGCAATTGCAAAACTTGATTCACACAGATCTTTTACAAGAAATCAGTAATGAATTTCCATTTGAATTAATTGAAGGTAGGCGCAATAAAGCTGGAACTAAAAAGCGGGACCGGATTTTTAATGACGGAAACACCTTGCTTACCATGTTGGTGACAGCTGTTAATGAAGACAAATCGCTAAAGAAATCAGTGAGCACATTTAAACAGATATTTGAGAGTCGTGGTGAGCATATATTGAAAAAGGAAATGGAGGAATTAGAAAAGGAACGACTTACAGATGTTGCTATTGATAAAAAGATGGGGCGTCCGAAGCTTTACCAGTCGCAATTGCCCAAGAGTAAAACACAGCCGATATCAGATAATACGGCAGCATATACAAAAGCCCGCCAACGCCTTGAATATACTTCAGTACAAAAGGTCTTTGACTATTCAAAAGAATTTACAGGCATCGGGCCGTCCCTTTGGCATGGAATGGAAGCATATAATTCGGATGGCACCTACTGTCAAATGCAGGACAGTGAGGAACTTAGAAAAAAATATTATGTTAAAAAGGGTGACAACTCCTATCCGCAGCTTTTATTACAAGGTATAGTTAAGCAAGGCACGGGTCAAATAGTATGCTTTGAAGTGGGTACCCGCCACCAGTCAGAACTGGAACTGATTGCCAAACAAATCGGTCAGTTGCCGAAAAACAGCCTGCTGCTGGCAGATGATCTGTATAACAGCTATGCCATATTCGCTATAATACAGCGCCAGGGATGTCATTTAATAGTTCCGGGAAAAAGAGAAAGGGCATACAAGGTAATAGAAAAAATTGCTGACGGAGATGAAATAGTAGAGTTAAGCCGTGGAAATATACCTAAGTGGTGGAACCAGGATTGGGAATTGCCGCCCAAGCTGCTGATGCGCAGGATCACTTTCCTGTCACCTGCAGATGGAAAAACTGAGTGGGTACACTATACTACCCTTTTAGATAAACAGATTACAAAGGCGGACATCATTGCAAAATATGTAACCAGGTGGGATATTGAAATAACCATCAGGGAAGTTAAAACTTTGATGGATATAAATATCGTTAGGAGTAAGAGCGAGAATATGGTATTCAAGGAAATCACAATAGCGCTGACCGCATACAATATGGTGCGGAAAATAATAGCAAAGTCAGTTGAACAAACTGACCTTTCCCCCCAAGAGGATCTCATTCAAGAATTCTTTGAGGCTAATAAGACAATACTTATCGATAAAAAGGGAAGAGTATACAACAGATGGTCTCCAGGAAGATATGGACAAGTTGCTCAATCAAATTAAAAAACAAATCATACCCATGCGACCAAACAGACAATATGCAAGGAAAACCAAAATCGGGAAGTATAGGAAATACAAATAAAATACTTAAGTTAGTGCCATTACTCTTGAGAGGGGGCAGGGGTGTGTCAGGCCAATTATGAAGCAAAAGAAACAGCTACAACAACTTGAAAAACAACAATATAACAAAAAAACTTTACAACATTCCAACTTTACAACATTCCAACATTATGAAACCGACAATATTTCATCAACTATGCAGGGGCGGCAAAATAGCTCTGGCCTGCTTTGTGCTGGCCGCGCCTGTGGCCAGCGCCCAGGTAGTGGTTACACCCACACCGGTTGTAACACCCGTTGTAACATCAACGGTAACGCCCATAGTAACATCAATCGTAACTCCGGTTATAACATCAACATTAACACCTGTAATAACAACAGCCGTTAATGCAAATGTAAACGCCGTAGTTACCCCGGTTGTCACCAGCACTATAAATGCAAACGTTCATCCATTTGTTAACCCGGTTATAAATGTAAACCCGATGGTTAACCCGGTTATTGTTCCTCCGGTTGTTATTCCGGATGTGGATGTAAACCCGGATGTAAATATTGATGTCGACGTAAATATTACCGACGTGGACATGATGGAAGGCAAATGGTTTGCTACCATTAAAGGCGACAAGCTGGAGATCGAATTCAGGGGTAAAACAAATGACACGGACGACTACCACCAATGGTCGAACACGGAAACCTTCAGCCTGAGTGATTTTCCTAATCTGCCCCGAACTGAAAAAGGCGAGTTTAGCCTGAAAAGGGAAGCGGGCACGCTGGTGTTCACCGGTAAATTTGAAGATGATATGGGCTTCGGCACCTATAAGCTCACCCCAAATAAAGAGCTCGGCGATTATATCAAAAATTCGGGCGTAACCGACATACACGAGAACGACCCTTTCCGCTGGTTTAGCGTTAATTTAACAAAAAGCTATGTAGAAATGCTGGCGCAAAACGGCTATAAGGATATTGCCTCGCATAACCTGATCTCGATGTGCGCCATGAAAGTAGATGCCGCCTACATCCAGTCGTTCAAAGCTATTGGCTACAACGATGTGGCCCCGCATGACCTGGTTGCGATGAAGTCGATGAAGATCACTGCCGACTATGTAAAAAACTTCGGCCAGTTTGGTTATAAAGATGTAGCGCTGCATGACGTTGTGGCTTTTAAATCGATGGATATTTCAGCAGATTATGTAAAAGGATTCGCTGAGGTCGGTTACAACAATATCCCTATTCATAACATCATTGCCTTTAAATCGGAAAAGATTACGCCCGAATATGTTAAAGGGCTGATGGCTGCCGGGTTCAAGGATATTGCGCCGCATGACGTTATCGCTTTTAAATCGATGGACATTACTGCCGAATATGTTAAAGGTTTTAAAGACATTGGGTATACCGATATAGCGGCCCATGATATTATAGCATTCAAATCGGAAAAAATCACGCCTGAATACGTTAAAGGCTTTACTTCCATTGGCATGAAAGACGTTGCTGCGCACGACCTCATTGCTTTCAAATCACTGGAAATTACGCCGGATTACATTAAAGGCTTTATCGACCTGGGCTACAACGATATCCAGGCCCACGCCATCATCCCCCTCAAATCCATGAACATTACGCCCGATTATATCAACGGCTTTAAAAAGCTGGGCTTTAAGGATATTCCCCTGCACGATCTTCCGGCCCTCAAATCAACCGGTGTTACGCCTGAGTACGTTGCCGAAATGCAGCAAAAAGGCTTTAAATCGGATAATTTGAGGAAGTATATGGAGTTGAAGAATTCGTTTAATTGAGGTTAGAGATTAGCCTAAAATAAAGGCTTAGGTTTCGGTCAAAATAACTGGTAAAAAAATTTATCCGCCAAATTGGCGGACGCTGAGACCAGCCTGCCGGCAGGCAGGAGGCACAGAGAACCACAGAGAAAAAATTACAAACTATTAAGGCGCTGTGGCCTCTGTGTCTTCCCCTTTGTGTTCTTTGTGGTAAAATTCTACACTGTTTAATTATATCTACACAACAAATCATGAAAAAAATAGTATTAACAACCCTGTCGGCAGTGTTTATGCTGACGCTTTTCTGCGGCAAAGCGGCGGCACAGCAGAAGGTTAAGGTGGCAGATAAGGATAAAGCGGTAGAAAAGGATGATGACGACAACCGCCCGGGTTGGAACAACAATGCACCCGCCACCTGGGATGCGGTTATAAAGGACGATGAGGTCAATATCCAGTTTTATGGCAAACACTGGACCGATGGCCGCAATTTTAATGTTTCTGACTTCGGTACGCTGCCGATAGATAAAATCGGGGAGTTTAGTTTGACCCGGGAAGCAGGGAAAATTAGTTTTAAAGGCGTTTTTCAAAATCACTGGGGGCACGGCACTTTCCAGTTTGATGAAAATACCGGGTTCAAAACCTACCTGGCTCAAAAAGGTTATACCGATTTGGATTATGAACTGATGTTCAGCGTATTCACAACTGACATTAACAAAGCATACTTTGACTTTATGAAGGAGAATGGCTATGCCCCGATCAGCAACAGCCAGTTTAAAGACCTGGCCGAGCAGGACATGAACCGTAAAGTAATGGAGGATTATTTTAATCTTTTTAAAACGGAAAGTTACGGTCATCAAAGTTTGGATAAGATTGTGGAGTTGAGAGAGCATGGTGTGGGCGCTAAATACATATCCAGCCTGCACCAGGCAGGCTATAAAGGCTTTTCGCTTGACAGGGCGCTGGAGCTGCGCGATCATGGCGTAACCGCCGAATACATTACCGAGGTAAAAAAACTGGGCTACCCCAATTTAACACTTGAAAAGGCTGAAGAGCTGCGCGACCACGGCGTAAGCGCAAACTATATCGAAAGCCTGCACAAAATGGGCTATACTGATGTTACCGTTGATCGTGCCGAGGGTCTTCGCGACCATGGCGTAAGCGCCGATTTTATCAGCAGCATGCAAAAGATGGGTTACAAAGACATTACGCTCGACAGAGCCGAAAATCTTCGTGATCACGGCGTAAGTGCGGAATTTATACGAGAGATAAGTGATTTGGGCTTTAAAGACCTTAGCCTGGAGAAAGCCGAAGAATTGCGCGATCACGGCGTAAGCGCCGCCTTTATCAAAAAAATGCGCGATAAAGGGGTTAAAGTAACTACGCTGGATGATTTTATTAAGATCAGGGATACTGGGTTTAGCCAATAGTATCACAGATTTTTGAGTGATTTTTATGATTGCACTGATTTTAAAAACGTAGAGACGCGATACTTCGCGTCTCCCACTGACAGGTAGCCGATTGCTGATTTTAAAAACGTAGAGACGCGATACTTCGCGTCTCCCGCTGACAGGGAGCCGATTACCGGGTTTAACAATTAGTATCACAGATTTTGAGTGATTTTTATGATTTCACTGATTTTAAAAACCCATGTAGAAACGCAATGCATCGCGTCCGGATTAATTTAAAATAATACCGTTATGACAAGAAGAATATTATCAAGAACCCTCGCTCCAGTTTTTATACTGGCACTTTTCTTCAGCAACACGTTTTCGCAGCAAAAAACAAAGATCGCTGTGAAGGTAAGGGATAGGGATTTAAGCGGAAACACGCATTCCGGCTGGGGCAATAGCCAGCCCGGCACCTGGGATGCCGTGATAAAGGATGGCGAAATCAACATTCAGTTCTACGGGAATGACTGGACTGATGGCAGAAACTTCAATGTTGCGGATTTCGGCACGCTGCCAATGGAAAAAGTCGGCGAATTTAGCCTGACCCGCGATGCCGGCAAGATGACTTTAAAAGGCGTTTTCCAGGACCATTGGGGACACGGCACTTATCATTTCGACGAGAATACGGCCTATAAAAGCTGGCTGGAGCAAAAAGGCTATACCGGGTTAGACCAAGAATTGATGTTTAGCGTATTCACCACCGATATCAGCAAAGCTTATTTTGATTTTATGAAAGCCAACGCTTATGCCACCATAAACAACGAACAGTTTAAGGACCTGGCCGAACAGGACATGAACCGGAAGGCGATGGAAGATTATTTTAACCTGTTTAAAGCGGAAGGTTACGGCCATCAAAGCTTAAGTAAAATTGTTGAGCTGAGCGAGCACGGTGTAAGCGCGAGGTACATTGCTGAACTGCACCAGGCCGGTTACAAAGGTTCTTCGCTGGACAGGGCATTGGAGCTATGCGACCACGGGGTGAGCGCACGTTACATTGCTGAGATCAAAAAGATAGGGTACCCAAACCTAACGCTCGAAAAAGCGGAAGAGTTGGTTGACCATGGCGTAAGCGCGAATTATATTGAAGAGTTGCATAAAATGGGCTATACCAACGTGACAGTAGACAGGGCTGAAGAGTTAATAGACCATGGCGTAAGCGGAAATTTTATCAGCAGCCTGCAAAGCATGGGATACAAAAACATCACGCTTGAGCGCGCCGAAAACCTGGTTGACCATGGCGTAAGCGCGGACTTTATCCGCGAGATCCAGGCCCTTGGTTTTAAGGATTTAAGCCTCGACAAAGCCGAGCAACTTGCTGATCATGGTGTAAGCGCTGCCTTTATCAAAAAAGCGCGCAACAAGGGTATGGAGCTGCACACGCTGGATGACTATATCAAGCTGAGCGATACCGGGTTTAACGATTAGTATCACAGATTTTTGAGTGATTTTTATGATTTCACTGATCATAACGTAGAGACGCGATACTTCGCGTCTCCCACTGACAGGGAGCCGATTACCGGGTTTAACATTTAGTATCACAGATTTTGGGTGATTTTTATGATTGCACTGATTTTAAAAACGTAGAGACGCGATACTTCGCGTCTCCCACTGACAGGTAGCCGATTGCTGACAGGTAGCCGATTACCGGCTGATTGTTAGGCGTTTGCACGAGGATAACCCGCATCCCTGCCATTCGGTCATTATAGCAAACCAATATATACAATCAAAGGCGCCCTGGTTTTCCCGGGCGTTTTTATTTAACGCCCGTCCGGTTGTATTTCATGGCATAAACAGCTAATTTTATATCAAAAAGCCGCATGCAATACACTGAATTTGCCCCCCACCCTGCCCTCGCGCCTTATATCGACGCTTACTGGACGGCTGCCGGCGACAGTGGAGGCATGCAAACTGAGAAAATATTACCGGACGGCTGTATCGACATTATCTTCAATATCGGTCCGGATTGTCTTTCTGAAAACAACACTTTCCTGTTAAATAGCGGGCAGGCGTACCTCATTGGTACCATGACAAAGTTTAAGGAAACGCTGATGACGCCGGAAACCCGCCTGCTGGGTATTCGCTTTAAACCGGCCGCCTTTACCGTATTTTATGACTACCCTTCGCTGGAAAGACTGACGGACACAACTGTTGCATTGGATAAAAAATTCGCACCGGATATCAATAGCGCTGCAAATTATGCTGTTGAATACCTTGATCATTTCTTTCTAAAAAAATTGTCAAAACCCAAACGATCTATTCTGCCCATCATTTCAGGCATACAGGAAGCAAGGGGGCAGCTCAGCGTTAAAGCGCTGGCCGAAAAGTATTTTACCACCACACGGCAATTGGAGCGTGCGTTTAACCGGCAGATGGGCATCAGCCCCAAGGAGTTTATCAACCTGGTACGTTACCAAACCACCTTCCGCGAAATACGCAACAATACCGGCCAAAAAAGCCTGCTGCAGATCGCCTTCGAATGTGGCTATTACGATCATTCTCACCTCAGCAATGACATAAGACGCTACACTGGCAGCGCCCCGGCACAATTGTAATTTTGTCGCATTTTTCCAAAGTGCAGACTACTGAAACAGGGTAAGTTTGTCTTGTTAAATCAAAAATCATGTCAACAAATAACAAATTCAAAGTCTTCTGCCTCTATTTTCTGGCTTTGAGTTTCACAACTGCGAGGGCACTGAGCCAGTCAACCCAAAAATCAACTCAAACTATGGAACAGCGATTAACTTTTATCACGCTTGGCGCAAAGGATACAAGCGCCCTAAAACAGTTTTACATCGAAAAATTCGGGTGGACCCCCATCAAAACTGACGGCATCATATTTTTTAAGCTGAATGGTTTTATCCTGGCGCTGTACCCGGCTGATGAACTGGCGAAAGATGCCGGTGTCGCACCGGATGGATCCGACTTCAAAAAATTTACACTCGCGATTAATTACCGCACTGAAAACGAAGTTAATGAGGCTTTCAAAATGTTAAAAAGCAAGGGCGTTCACATCGTGAAGGCGCCACAAAAGGCATCATGGGGTGGCTATAGCGGCTATGTTGCCGACCCGGAAGGCAATCTTTGGGAAATTGCCTATAATCCATTCCTTAAAATGGATGATGACGGCAACGTTGCAGATCACCAGTAAAGCAATGCCCCGCGTAGTGTTATTCTTAAATTGACGTTTAGTCAAAAGTCCTGAGTTCAAAGCCAAAAATGAACACAATTTAACTTTAGCCTTACGACTAAAGACTTGTGACTTACCACTAAGCGCTCTGCTCGAGTTCGTAACGCTCTGCTGTCTCTTCTATCTTTTTCACCGGGCCTAAAACGTCCCGGCATATTGCGGCAATTTTTATAGCGGAAGTTCCGCCGTTTTGAACCGGGGCCAGCCGCTTTAACTCTTCCAGGTCAAAGTAAGAATGGACTTTTTTGCCAAGCGCCAGGCCAACGTACACCACCGTTGAGTATTGGGTAATCAGTTCGCAGCAATTGGCAATCATATGGTTGGTATTGCCTTTTTGGTAAATCATTGTTCCTGCGGGCGCGTGCTTCTTTATCTCGCGCTCGGCACGCTTAAATTTTTCATTTGGATGCAATTTAAAAAGCAGCTGCCGTCCGTTTGCTATTTTAACCGCATGCCTGATAAATGCCGGCCTGTTCTCGGCCCGGAATGTTTCGCGCATATCCGTTGTCGCCACCATTACATAGTCTTTGTACGGAAAATCATTTTCCAGGTACTGCTCGATATCGTCATAGTTGGGTATGCCGGTAACCACTATCTTCTCCCGGTCTGTTCCAAGCCGCACAAACTGCTCTTTATATCCTTCAGAACCGGCGCAATAAATATCACAAATATTTGACGACCCGTTTAATGACGTATTACCGCTAAGCCCGCCGGATACGCCAAGGGCCTTTATTACTTTGCTCCACAGCGTTAGCTTATCGGTCATACCTTCCTGCACCCAAATCATTTTAATTTGCTGCATTCGCTTAGGAACATGGAGGTCCGAGCAATAAACGATCAGATCGTATTTGTTTTTTTGAGCCCGGTAGTCTATTTGCAACCCATTTGCCCGTAAATATTTTTCGGAATTCGCTTTAAACTGCCCCGAAAATATCGTGCCTTTAAATATCGGTGTGTATTTCATGAGCGCATTGGCCCATTTCTGGTCGGTAAAAAACTGGCTGAACCAGCAATCATACTCCGGCAAATTCTTTGATATTGCATGCATCTGCCATGTTTGATTCATCGAACCAACTATAAAAAGTACCTTTTTTGCCATGCGGTATGGGTTAATTAGGGATTTACCTTTCGATGCAATTTTTTTGTTACACGAAATTATGATTATTTCCATAATTCCAAAACCATGCGATTGTAAAATTTACCAATTGACTTAAATAGTAATTAGGTCAGCAAAAGGCGCAGCCAACATGGGGTATAATATAAACTAAGCAGGCTCTCCACTATGGAAAGCCTGCTTATTATGAATACGCTTTAGTTTACAGGGATTTCCTGTGAAGGCTTTTGAGCCTCCGCATTTTTCGGCAGCGTTATAACCAAAACACCATCTTCCTGTTTTGCAGTTATCGCCGCAACATCCACCTGGCCGTTTAGGTTGAGCATCCTTTCAAATGACTTGATCGGATATTCCTGTTTGCTGAAGTTAGGCAGGTTTGCCTCGTCCGCCTCGCGGGTACCACTGATATACAAGGTATCATCCTGGACTGAAATCTTGATGTTTTCCTTTGCATAGCCCAGCGCATAAACGTAAACCTCAAAACTTGTTTCGTTATCTGCTATGTTGATAGGCAGGTTGTATTTTGGCCGGCGAAAGTGTTCGCCCCTGTGGTGGCCGTGTTTTCCGTATGCATGGCCGCATCCTTGTGCGCCTCTTGCTGAATCGTAATTTCTAAACATTTTTTGTCTTTTTTAAGCGGGCTGTAATGCCCTGTCATTTATTAAGACGGCTGACTTAGAAAATTACTCTAATAAAATTTAAATTATCCGGCGATTATTATTCCTTATTGCTTTCGTATCGCTTTTTCCACTCTTCTTTAAACGAGGCGCGGTCCTGCTCGTTCATATTCATCAGTTTATCTTTGATAAGAGGCCGCTGATCATCGCCGCCCCATATGCTGGTCGGCAGCGGAAAATGGAACCCGCCGAACAATATCCGGGCCAACACCAATAAACCCAGCGCCTGCCAATAGTTTATTTTGGAAAGATTTGTGCGCTGCGGCAAAATGGCGTTCCATAAAAACAGCACTGCGCCGCTCAAAAGGAACAGGATAATGATGTAAAAAAGCACATAAAGCGGTTTCCGTTTCATCCGGGGCAATTTTTCTTTGCGCTAATATCCCAAAAATTCATCATACAAAGTTTGCAACCGGCAGCGCAGGTGTTTAACCGCGTAACCTTTGCGGGAGATAATCGTTTTCAGCTTTTCGCCGGTTTCATCGGCAATTTGCCGCAGCGTTTTATCTTCCAGCTCATTCCAGATAAAAACCTGCTTTTGTTTCTCCGGAAGTTCTTCCAAAGCCAAAAATAATTCCTCCCAAAAAAGTTCTTTTAAATAAACAGATTCCGGGTCATCGTCATCCGGTATTAAAATATCTGCAAAATTAACATCTTCTTCTTCCGCCTCATTGCGGTAAACCAGGTCTTCAATAAATTGCTCGGTCTTCTTCCTGCTTTTATCAATTATTTTGTTTTTCGCTACTTTAAATAGCCAGCTCCGTGGCTGCTCAATTTCTTCCGCGTCGTCAATATTGGTAAACTGGCACCAAACATCCTGTAAAATATCTTCGGCATCGGCATCGCTGGCAACTTTTCTTCTTATAAAATTAAAAAGTCCTTTGCCATTGCCGGTAATTGCTTTTACAATATTTTTGGATTTTTCCGCCATTCGTTATTCGTCGTATTTATAAACGAAGACGAACAAGCGGGCTATTTACTTTAAATATTATCTTCGCGGGCAAATACGATCCATTCAAGGCTGACGAAACGGCCTATAGCTCAAAGGCGACTCATGCCCTGCCGACAGGTAATCAACTGTCCTGTAATTGTATCACTGGGTAATAGCTTAAATGTACATCTACTAAACCGTATAAAGCAAAACGTTTAAGCATGTTGGCTACTTTTCAGCGGTAAAATAAATCCAACCGCAAACGTAAAACTGCAAACTGAATAATTTGGGCATTCCCGCCGCTGGTAGTCCCGATAGCTATCGGGACGGCGGTCGGGTGCTTTGCTTATACTGCACAGGCCTTAGGCGCTTATTCTTCTCCGTTCATTTTCCTAACTGCCACTACTACCGCCACTGCTTACTAAAAAAGGCCGGTATCCCTGTCTGTCGGCAGGCAGGCGCGACGCCCCCTAATGCGATGCGCCGTGATATACTCAACATTTGCCTTTAAACAACAATGCCTGGCCGCCATCAGGCGGCCAGGCATTGTCGTTTTTCTTACATTTCGTTACTGTAGTCATAGACTACAGGCATAGCCGTCCGAAGTTACACCTTCGAACAGCGTTCCGCACAAACTACGGACAGCTGGCATACTATTTCTTCAACAACGCGCCAACGACCAAAGGAACTCCAATAACTCCTATCAAGGAAGCCACATAAATCAAGAAGCATATTGTCGCACCTAAATTGACACTTAAATTAAAAGGTTTGTACTGGTCGGAGGTAATATACTTATAGCGATTTTTTTTTACGTAGATATAATCGAATAGGACGGAATTCAATATACCTCCAGTTGCAAGGACAAGCCCCCAATAATTTGCATCGAAAATGTTTAGCCGGAAAATGAGAAAACAAATGATTTCGACCAAAATAAATATGTTCAAACTTATATTCAAACTTGCCAGAAAGACAGATGTACCAAGTTGTCTTCTCCACATTGTGGCATCCAAGTTTTTTCTTTTGAAATTCGCCATAGGATAGAAAACCATAAAATCTATATACCTCATGTTGCTATTATTATTTTTATCACAAATTTTTATTTTCCCCGGGCGTCGTCTATAAGTAGACTTCCTAAATTCCACAATAATTTCGCGCCCTGATACTCTGCTCCGCCAAAGTACATGAAAGCGCCCGTTCCAACGGCCTTTAGCCCCTGCCACGTACCTTCCTGCCAGTTACCTGATCTAAAAGCATTATAACTTTTCATCACATCATCGGTTATCACAACGACGCCGACTGCATTTGTAACGAATTTTAATGCATTTTCTCCGGCAAATTCTACTAAACCTGATTTGCTTCCTGCAAATCCGAGAGCTTCAGTATAAGTTCCGGCCCTGTCCAAAATTCCCAATCCATTTTGGGCAACAAATTGTACCACGCCGTCGAACCAATTTTTATCATCCCCTTTGTCGTTTATATTAACCTGTTGAAGTGTAGTTCCCGTCATAAGTCCTGCGTCATCTGGCGAGTCATCAGGAATATATAAAAGTTTTCCATTCAACGTAAAACCAGGGCCTTTCCTATTAGGACTACGATCATACGTAAGTACCGCACTAGTTAAATCAGCCGCGACGCCATATGATCCCCACATATCAAATTGATTCGCATAAGCGATACCTAATGAAAAGGCTGATTGATCTGTTGTTTGGTGAAGCATACCACCTTTAAAAGTATAATTCTTCGTTATTGGTCCATATTTAACGATGAACTTGAGAAAATCCCATGTTGCCTTATCGACACCGTCATCGCTACCACTGTCTCCCCCGCCGTCATCGTCATTCCCAAATAATCCGGTAGTGCCCTCGGGGCCGGTTCTGCCCCACCTGATCCTCCGTCTGTTACACCGGCAACATCTCCATAAAATGCCGCCAAATCTGTTTCTCCCCCCTGATTAAACTCATTCTGTCCCGGTATTCTATGCACTGGCGTTCCAAAGTGCCCCCCATCTGGGCAGTTGTCAGAGCAAACTACGGGCATCTGGATTGGGGCACTCTTTCCCTTACTTGTTAATGTAGATTGTATCCACAGGCTCCTTAACTTTATTAAGTTGAATTATCACCTTTTTCAACAAAGACTTTTTTGAAATTCCTCTTGAATCAGCTTTCGATTGGTATTTTCGTAACGAGTCTATATCGAAAATGAACAAATAAATTTTCGACGAATCAGGCCGTTTTTTTAATGTAACATTAAGTAATGAAATAGGCCGGAGCGAGTGGGGCTCAATAGTAATTTGGGTCAAATACTTAGATCTGTTATAAACAATACTATCCGTGAGATACTTCCCCAAGTTAAAAGATGCGTATAAACTATCACTAGTATTATTTTGAATGACGGTAACTTCAACCAGGTGGTCACACGCGGTCAACAAACACAATATTGTTAATGTCAATCCGTAAATTTTAATGTTTCGATAGCTTTTCATATAGCTTTTATTGAGTCGGGTAAGTGGACGGGTCGTTAGCAATATCAGAATTTGGACCAAAAAACCAAACAGCAAACTGGTTAGCCTCAATCTCAGTCCAGTAGTTATCGTGAGTGTCTGTAAATCCGCTTATAAAACTCAAAGGCATTATCAGCATAATATAGCGAAAGTCTCAATTCACGCGCGAGTATGCAGCGCTAAGGCCAAAAGCGCGGCGTACTCGTGCGCCGCTGACAGGTAGTAAACTATGCGGTTGCCCGTGGTCTAAAAATACGTGCTTAATTACATCTTTCAAACAACGTCCAAATAGTTACGGCGGATTACCTGTCAGCGGCGCACGAGTACGCCGCCGCACAGCCCCACGCTGCATACTCGCGCGAGGTTTGGGATCAGCACGGGGCGGTTCAGCGGGGCAGTTGGTGAACACTATGGCTTGTATCCACCAATATAATTTCCGGAATCGTCATAAACATGGCTCGTCCTCAGATAATACAGTTCGTCAATCAACTTTTTATTTTCTTTTTGTTGTCTCAAATAAGCACTCGTTTTGAGAAATAATGAAGTCGAATTTTTTCGGGTAATAAAGTAGTAGATGTCGGCATCATTTTCATGAATGGTGATTTTGAAGCCATTATGATCTTTTTCTTCAAATAATTGATGCGTAGTTGAGTCTATAGTTTTTTTTATAAAAAGGAATTCATCGTTACGCACAACACAGTTGTATCCATGGTCATCGGCTTCAACGGTAACAATCTGCTCTGAGTGAGGCAAAGGGTTTTTACTTATCCAAAGAACTCGCATCGGCTTATCAGAATTACCTATATATTCAATCCGTATATAATCATTTGTTACTCCGTCTGTCATAAAAAACATGGATATTATTGACAGTACTACGAAATTTTTCATGTTAAATTTAAAAATCAAGTAAATATCGGTATTTATGGCATCTTATAACCTGTTAGCGGAGCGGCTACCACGTTGCCATCATTTGTAAGCGTGTATCCAAAAGAGTTACTGTAGTCATATACTACAGGCATAGTCGTCCGAAGTTGCAAACGAACAGCGTACCGCGCAAACGCACCGCTGGCACACCTCGCGCCTGAATAGGGGGTCACTACACTTCGCAACACTATTGCTCGTATCCACCAATAAAATTCCCGGAGTCGTCATAGACATGGCTCTTCCTTTGAACATCTAGTTCGTAAATCAACTTTTTATTTTCTTCCCTGGGTTCCAAATATGCACTCATTTTAAGAAATAATGAAGTCGAATTTTTTCGGGTAATAAAATAGTAGATGTCGGCATCATTTTCATGAATGGTGATTTTGAAGCCATTATGATCTTTTTCTTCAAATAATTTATGCGTAGTTGAGTCTATAGCTTTTTCGATAAAAAGGAATTCATCCTCATTCACAACACAGTCGTATCCCGGACTATCAGTATCAACCGTAACAATCTGTTCAGAGCGGAGCAAAGGCTTTTTGCTTATCCAAAGAATCCGCATTGGCTTAAAGGAATTACCTTCATATTCAATCCTTATGAAGTCATTTGTTACTCCGCCTGTCATTAAAAACATAAATATTGTTGATAGTATTACTAAACTTTTCATATCGAATTTTTAAGTGTAATGAATATGTTTGTTTATGGCATCTTATAACCTGTTAGCGGAATAGGATCCACGTGGCCATCGCTTGAAAGCGTATAACCATAGTGAGCTATAAAAACAACGCTATTCACTTCATCCATCGTGAATTGTTGTGCTTCATCCCGGAAGCCTGCATCAAAACCACTTCCAGCAAACCACTCCATTCGTGAATGAAAAGTATCATTTCGCTGTATCTACTTTAAACCGACTGTTGTCATTACCAAGTGGGACATCGTCGAGCCAAAGGTTATATTTTCTTGAAAACATAGCCATCCCCTTACTTAATTTCGCATCCAATTCTTTGGCGGCAAGCTTGTAATACATAACTAAAAATACCGTGTAGTACATTTTATAAAAATCATTTTTAATGGGCAATGATCCCCCTATGGTATTATAAACTCTTATCATATCAATATAATCTTCGGTTTTAAACCGGGTCCAGTCACTCATTAATTTGATATAATTTGATACCTTTTCGTCAAACTCCGTCTTTGTTATAGGAATGCCGATGTCTGTTTGATTAAACTTGGTTACATGTGTCGAATCTTGTGCTTTAGCAACCGTGCTTAGCAACAATACTGCACTGAGGAGTAAAAAATATTTATATGCTTTCATAGCCATAATTTATTGGCCGGTATCCCTGTCTACCGGCAGGCAGGCGCGACGCCCCCTAATGCGATACGCCGTAATATACTCAACATTTGCCTTTAAATAACAATGCCCGCCCGCCATCTGGCGGGCAGGCATTGTCTTTTTTCTTACATTTCGTTACTGTAGTCATAGACTACAGGCATAGTCGTCCGAAGTTGCAAACTCGAACAGCGTTGCGCGCAAACTACAAACATCTGGGTCAAAGACTACCAGCATAGTCGTCCGAAGTTAAAAACCTTCGAACAGCGTTCCGCGCAAACTACGGACAGCTGGAGTCGCTCCGGCTACATCGCCATAAAAGGATGCAAAATTGGAGCCACCGCCCCCTTGATTAAACTCATTCTGTCCCGGAATTGTCTGCACTGGTGTGCCAAAGTGTCCCCCATCCGGGTCATTATTAACAATCGGGTTACACCCTCCATACTCATAGCTCGTCAAACTCTCGGCGCTTTCCGCCATCGGGTTGACAACTACCGGCGCTTACAATAATAGTCAAAAGATACAGGCAAAGTTTTTTCATAATTAAACTGTTTACGTTTTAAGGCCGATATGACGGAATAGGTCATTCGCCGATGGGGATTGGGATTTAGTTTATATCCCTCTTTATTTAAAATCTATTACCCAATGTTTTCGGACTAATTCTCGTTCGGAATATTGTAACAACTTCACATACTTACCAGCCTCAACCAATTCATTCATCGAATATACTTTTTCATATTTTTTTAATGTATCTATCTTAAAAACAAAAATAAATAGCTTTTTATTGCCGCCGCCTTTTATGTAATCGTGCCACGCGTTGTTGTTTCCAAGCAAAGAAATCAAAGAAGTGTCGCGCGGCCCGATTAGGTTATAGTCATCAAGAAAAAATGCAACATGGTTAGGGGTCAAATCGCCACTTCTTATATTTGAATATAAAACAGATACGGTATCATTCGATAAATTTACCAATCTTAATTTGTCATTAATCTCAACGTCATAGCAGCTAGCACATAATAAGCTTAATATAGCTAAAACAATTGACATAGAGATTTTCGAAACTGTTAAATAAGAATTCATTTAATTTAGATTTAATTATTTTCTAACCACACTAAAAACACAATGTCCTTTTAATGAAAACCAGTTTGCATATTAAGTTCTATATTGTCGTACCCTGGTGGGTTTTCGGATGGTGGGGCCTCAGGCTGAAGTATCGGATAGTTTTTAAAATCCCATGTATCAGGCTGACCAAAGTAATAGTAACTAAGTGTATTTGCTTCTATCTCAGTCCAATATTGCATGTGTTCTGAATTGTTGTGTATCCAAGCGCTCCACAAACTGGCCGGTATAATAGTCTGATAAAAAAAAGCGTACCCAGAAACCCTAGCTTCCAATATATGGCCAAATTCATGCCTTAAGAGCATCAGATCAGTAGCGTGGGTTTTACTAATTGTTATTCCATACCCGGGCAGCGTATAGCCCCCTCCGCCTCGAAGTGTGCTCGTCTCTGAATAATGAACCTGCACTCCATAGAAAAGAGTATGGGTATCATTATATGCATAAGCTTCAGTTTGAACCTTTGATAGTAGTTGAGACCAATCCGTGATATATACTTCTGGTAAATTAACAATATTATCGCCAACCCCCGCTATTGCCAAACCAGCGCTTATGGCATCATCAATGGCGTTACGTATTCTATTTCCGCTCACACTGTTGCTTTTGGTCACACCGTTGTTGCCGCCGCCGGGCCCACCTATGTCCCCGCCGTTACTGGTGCCTCCGCCAGCATTGTTTGGGTCGGCAGACCCGGTATTATTTCCTTCATTGTCAGTTGTATAAACATTGTCAGTTCCATCGGACGAAGCACCGAAATTACCGTTTATACCATTCTTGTATTGATTAACGAAAAAAGCCCATTGGGCCTGAGAAAGATCGCCCATTGGATCATTATTCACAATCGGGTTACATGCGCCGTATTGGTAGCTGGTCATACTCTCCGCACTTTCCGCCATCGGGTCAACGCCGATAAACCTCCCTATAGTTGCATCGTAATTGCGATTAAACGTTTCATAATAATCCGGTAGGTTATAAGGATTGGTACTGCCCACCGGGCTATCGTTCTGCCACTCGCTGCCGCCGTTATATAGTTTTTTATTGGCCACGGTTGGTGTTGAAACAGGAGAATTTGGCAAAATTAACCCGGTACCATAATAACTATTTTCCTGGAATACTTTGGCCACGGCGCCCGGGCCCGTCCCCGAACTCCTAAACGCCACTCGCGCGTTGCCCTGTTGGTCAGTTAGGATAAATTCCTGGGTAAAGGTATTGGGACTGGTGTAAAGCACCCGCCCTTCGGGCATCGGGAAGTAGCTTAAGGCCGGCGTGCCTGTACCCGCTGTGAGGTAAGCAAACCCATCGATATAGTCCGTAGTGGTTTGCAAGGTGCCGCCGCTGAATGTGCGTTTGCGCAATAAATTGCCGTCGGCATCGTAGGTATAATCGATAGACTGGCCACCGGCAGCAGTCATCGTTATTTTATCGGTACGGTTCAATACATCGTAGCGAAGTTCCATTCCTTTAAAATGGTCGTTGTACAAATTACCGTTGCCGTCATATTGATAGTTGGCGGTACTGTCGATACTGCGGAAACCGTGATTTGTATGCACACTGTCCGTCCCATCGGTCACTTTCAGCAGTTGGTTGCCGTTGGTGGTGCTGTAGGTATATTTCAGCGTATCTATCTGGTAAATGCCGCCGGCAGGGTTGGTACTGTAACGCGATAGCTGGGTGATGTTGCCGTTGACATCGTAACCGATATACTTTTCGTTAAATGCACCCAGGTTAATGGTATAAGGGGATGTACCCGTGCTGGTGCTGTCCCGCTCGGCATAGTTTTCGCCGGTATAGCGGTTAAAGCCATTATAGTTAAACAAGTAGCTGCGCTCGTTGGTGCGGGTATTGCGGTAATTCCGCGTCATCCATTTTACACCGGATGGCTTGCCGTTAAAATGTTTGGTATTTACCAACGCACTGTCGGCTTTATCATACATCAACTGCATGCCAAATACGTCGTTGCTGTCGTTATTGGTTTTACCCCCATCGGGCGTCAGCTTGCTGTTATTGATGCTTAGCAGCCAGCCGTTTATGTTATAACGAAAATCTTCGTTTTGCAGCCAGGAGCCGCTGCTTACATAACCCAGATTTTTCAGGATCAGTTGCCCCAACTCGTTATAGCTATAAGCAGCTACTGGATTGTTGGGGCCGGTATTATATTTCTGAGTTACTTTGGTAACCCGGTACACCTGGTCGTAAGTAATGCTGGTGTAAACGCTTACGGTATCACTGCTGGTTCTTTTCCTGGTTACCTTGCTGTTCAGCGGCATTCCTGTAAAATCGTTTACCACCGTTTTAAAGTCGGTTACAGTAGTGGCATTAGTATAATTGAGCTGGTTGTTGCTTTGTTGTTGAATGACGTGCAGGTTGCGGTCGTAAAATACTGCCGATGTGAGCCACATGCTGCTGCTTAAACCGCTCCCTACAATGGTTTTAGTTACCGCCGTCGGCATCCCTTTTACCATTGCACCGGTGGGGCTTTCCTCGCCCGGCAGCGATACATCGTTTTGCGGGACATAAGCGAAAGTAGCGGAGCCGGTCATATTGTAATCATCGAAATAGGCGTAGGCCAGCGCGGTAGCGTTAGTCGTAGGAAAAACATTGTTGGTATAGTACATATAAGTGGCCGACGAGTTACGCGTTTCGTACCAGTAAGTGCCATAGTTTAAACTATCCACATGCGCCTGCATGGCAGCGAGGGTAGTGCGGGAAGCATCCGTATAAATCCCCTGGCTGATTACCCTGGCCTTCGCATCGTATTTAATGTAATTCCACGTGTGGTTTACGCGCATATTGCTGTCCTGCATCAGCACGGGGCGGTTCAGCGGGTCGTAAACAATATACATCACCCCCTTGCCGGGTATGGTGCGCTGGGTAAGCTGTCCGTGGCTGTTATACTGGTATTTAAAGATGAGCGAGGCAATCGCGGCCGCGGTAAGGCTGTTGCCGTTCGCCGCCAGCTTACTAACGGCCAAAGGCGGTATAACATAGCTGATCATCCCCGCATTATTGTAAATATAATAGGTATCGTAATTGGTGCTGCCGCTTTTTTGCCGTTTGAGTATCACATGCCCCATCTTATCGGTAAAGGTAAGAAATTCGATGCCATCTTCATCTGTCGCGTCAGTAACCTGCAGGGTTTTGGATGCATAGGAACTGCCGGAGTACGTGCCGTTGGTATACCACAACATTATGCTGCCATCGGTGGTGCTGTCGGGCCGGTAATTCACTTTTTTATAATGGCCGCCGGTGGGCTGAAAGCCCGCGCCAAACATACCGGCATCCATCAGCCTTTGCAGGGGGCTGTTTTCAAATATCCGCTTGCTGTAGGGGTTGATGTCCACCGGGATAAGGTATTGGCTGGTTTGGTTGTAAAAGGCCGCCTGCGCGGTAAGTGCGTTGGCGCGGTAGCTGCCGGATACATCGCCAATGGCGCCGCCATAGGGCAGGTAGCCGGTTACCTGCCGGCCAAGCGTATCATATACGATGGGCTGTATGATGTCCTTTTCGGTGGGGCTGGCTTGCTCCGCAATGGTTTGCAGTTGGCGGCCCAAACCGTCAACATATACTTTAGTAGTTTGCCGCTGGGTTGGGCCAAGGTTGTAAAGCGAGGTATCGGTGGTAATGCCGGATACTTTTATTATATCCTGCTGCACAAAGCCGGGCGTTTGAGCCATGGCCTGCCTGTTGCAAAACCCGGCTATTAATACGATAGCGCCTATTATATATTTTTTTGAGTTCATGACGTTTCGGGTTTAGCGGGTTAGCGGGGACACTGGTCGAGCGTTGACACACTGATATTAAGGTTATTGCAACTGCTGATGTCGATAGCAAAGCTGTACGTATTTGTTGCGGAATACTCCTGGCAACTGCCGGTCGTATTGTCGCCGCTTTCCAGTATGCTGGTATAGCCTTGGCCGGTTCCGCCGTCGGGGTATTGGTCGGAACCTGCCACCATGGTGATCTTCATCGTATAACTGCCTTTTAGCACCTGCGCCGTGCCTGCCAGCAACTGCGCTTCGGTAAAACTGGCTACCAACGTGAGTCCGTTATAAAACGCTGCCGTTGCTATACGCCCTTTACCGGTTGTATGGGTTGCATAGGTAAGGTTGGTTTTGGGACCGGCAGTAATGGTGATGGTATCGTTTACCTTTAACGGCCCGTAAATTGCCGAATTGATGGTTAAGTTTGCAATGTAGGTGCCCGGCATGGTATACAAGTGCGCGGGGGCCATCGCCATTCTGGTTTGCACGGATGGTGAGCCATCGCCAAACGTCCAGGTATAAGTAATGGCGTTCAAACCGGTACAGCCGCCGGGGTAAACGGATGTAAAGGTAACCGGCGTGTTGGTATTTAAAAGGGTGCCGCCATAAATGCTTATTATCAGGGGGCCAAAAGCTGCGGCATCTTGTGCGGTAACGTAAACATTCTTTTTAAGGATATTATGATCCTGGTCGTATGCGTACAGGAGCCTTCCCCAGGCGTCGTATTTATAATAGGCCGAAACACCATTGGTATTGGTTTCGCATATTTTTAAAAACTGAACATTGTCAAAGGCATAAGTAGTTGCTTCGGTATTTTCGGGGTAACATAAAATATCGTCGATGCTGATCGTAGCGCTTGTGGTAACTTTCACAGTGATGTTGCCGCTCATGCCGCTTACATTCACTTTGGCAGTTTCGAAATACTGCCAGCCAGAGGTCGGCGCCGTGATATGTATCGTAGTCGTTTGCACAGAACCGGTTGTTGGCGTAAAGGTTATGGTAACCGTACCTGTGGCGGAAGCATTTAGCCATGCCGAAAAGATATAATTGGTGGCCAGGGTATTTTTTGTAAGTATGTAGCTGATATATTGTGCTGAGGTAAGCGAACGGGCGCTTTTGCCGTTACGGTCGGTAACGGTGCCCAGGCCGCCCGAATCGGTATAGTGGTTTAATAATTGGGTAACATCGCTGTCAAAATCCGAAAACCAAACCTCTCCCGCACGCGCGTTGGTAAAAACGGCTACCGGTTTATTGGTAACATGGTCATAAAAGCGGCTGCCTTCATGTTTGTTGCCGTCATCGCTGCTCTGCAAAACCCCGGTCCAGTCATAATCCATAAAATTAGCTGCCGTGAAATAATTGCTGTCATAACTTATGGCTTGCGCGTCACCCGTTATATTTACCGCGAACTTGGAAAAGCTAGTCAACCCGGACGGCTGTATCCAATTGAGTTGCCGGAAAGGGCGGTAAAAGGTCGCAACGCCGGGAATATAAGGCCTGAACAAGGTGAGGGTGGCCTGTGTATAATACGTTCCTGAATGATTTTGCAGGGTCGTATAGGTTTCGACCGGCCAATTTACATTGAGTTGCTGTAACTGGTACAGTGCTGTGATATAACCGTTGGTATCTGACGCGGCCGCGTAATCCTTTATGTAGCTGTAATTTTGCGTAACGATGTTCCCATCGCTGTTTTTTGCCTGCTGACTTAACAGCTTATAGTAAGTAGTTCCATACGTATAGGTAACCGTATCCAGGTTAGCCTGGGCGTGCGCGGTTGACGAATCAAATACCTTGCTGGTTTGCTGACTTACCAGCTCGGCGGTATTATAGTTAACGTTATATTTATTATAGCCCATTACCGTTGTAAAATTGTTGGTTTCGTATTTAAATGCGGGGATATGGCTGGGGTTGGCGGTGCGCTGATAGGTGTAGCTGGTTTCACTGGTTTCCACATTGCTATCATTGTACGTGGTTACTTTTTTGGGCAGCCCGCGTTCAAAATCATAATTCGGATTTGGTACAAAGGGGTACGATGCCGTGGCGCTGGTTAAAGGTGTATAAGCGCTGCATGGATTCCGGGAAACCAGGTCTACAGTGGGCGCCCAATCGGCCGCACAGCCGCTGCAATCGGGCGTTGCGCTGGTGTCCCAATTGGTTGCGGGCACATAAAACTGTGTTAAAGTGTTGCCTGCACCCGTCATGGTTTGGCGTTCATACTCGTACACAATAGTATGGTCTTCGGAGGAAAGGTCGTAAGCCGATAGCACTGTCGAGTTCACCCAAAGCGTCAACCCTGTATCTGGTCCAAGATAAGGTGAAGTGAACGCGAACTGAGGCAGGGTGATTGGCTTACCGCTGGAGTAACCGGTTGCGGGATTGGTATAGCTGTAATTGCTGACGATATTATGGGCAGTGCTGATCGCATCATAATACGTGATTGATTTCACCCGCACCCCACCGCCTAAAACCGTAGTATTGGCCGAAGGGTCGTAATAATCGTTCGACTGCCAGGCTATATTAGTGGTGCCATTATTTACATTGGTAATTTGTGTTAGCGCGCCGTAATAAACCACGCTGGTATCAACGGCCCGGTTATCGCCGGTAAGTGTGTATTTATAGCTTGAATTGGGGGAAGACGCTTTGATGAGGTATTTCGGATAACCCGATGTAGGTGTACTGGCGTAAACCGCCGGCAGCAAGGTGCCCGATGTTGGGAAAGTAGTATAGTAGCCCCAGTAATCGTTTTTTGTGGAAAGGGAGTCAGGCATTTGGGTTGCATAGGTACCTGCGCTTAGCGTTTCGCCGGCATAGGCAAAGGAATAATTGAGCGGCGAACCGCAGCCTGAATCGTAAATGGTCCGTAAAAAAGCCCGGTAATAAAGCCCGCCGGTATGTTCCGTGTATTTTACGGGGCTATAACCGAAATTAATGCTTCTGCCCCGCCCGGTGATGGTAGAAATGCAGGTTTTGCCGCTTCCATCCAGCAGCGGGTCCGCCCAGGTAAAGGTGAGCGTTTGGTTCGCTATATTTTCATCCTCGTCAGCCGCCAGTACCACTGTTGAAAGTTGCTGGGGGGTGACACTCTGCCCGATGATATACAACGTAATGATACTTGTATTCCCAGGCTCCGTTATCTTTATACTGTCCTTGCTTCCCCTTGGCGGCCCTGCGGTATAGCTAAGGCTAATGCTATTGCCGTTAATATCCGTAATCGTAGACAAATACCACTTATCATAAAACGTTATGCCGTTTATGTACTGGTGATAAGTGTTGGCAAAATAACCAGGGGTGCCTGTACCGATGATATATTGGTATGCTTGCTCGGGCACATTAAAAACATACTTGGTGCCCGCATCATTGATAATGGTGAATGAACTGATCTCGTGGTCAGTAGCCGTGGTGTAAGAGATCACCAGGTCCCGGTATCCCACGGAATGAAACTTTCCACTGGTTTGGTCATATACCAGCTGACAGCTTAAACCAGGGGCATTAACGTAAAAAACATCTGGCTCAGTATCCGATGTACTGGAAAAGTGGCTATTGACGAAGGAAAAGTCGTTGGCTTCGTAGGTGCAGTTTGGGGTGCCGGTGTTGGCAGGTGTAAAGCCGCTGATGATGGATTGATTGGTATTATACATCCAGCCGGTACGGGTTGAATCTAAGATATCCTGTTGGCAGTCATCGGGCAGCCCCCGTAGCTGGCGAACAACTGCGCCACCAACCTGCAATTCGGCGGACATGCCCGCCGTGCCTTCTACATCGGTCGGTTTTACACCCGATCCAGAATAAACCAGGTTAATCGGAAAATTAATGGAGCCGCGCTGGTAATTGCCAATGGGGATAACCACATTTGCAGCGCCTGTAAGCGGGTTTACGCCTGCTATGTTTTGAGCAAATAAACCGACGGAAGAAAATAAAATGTGTATTAAAAACAGCAGAATGAATTTCTTATTCATAAAAAAGGTTTAGTATGTTACAGGATGGAAAATAACGGAATGAACGGTCAGCTTTGCCGAACGGTTAATTTATTACCGGGCTGCACTTATGGGTAATTGATATTTTGGATAGCGGCCATGATTATCGTGTTTAAGATAAAGGGTTAAAAGTTTAAGCGTCGATTGCTTAAAGCGATACAACTGTAAGGAATTATTTTTAATATTTTATCAAAACCGGCGTATTTAGTTATTGACATTTATTATTGACGAATGTGCGTTTTGGAGTACGCAGGCGGCGTTCAGCTTTGAAACTGCGATAGTTGGCTGATTCCGGCTAAAATAAGGCCTGGATTTGGCCCGGCGCGATGCGTTAGCGGGCGGCGCGGATACCGGCCAAGTGGCTAAGGCTTGTGCAGTATGAGCATAGCACGCGACCGCGCTTCTACCAGCGCGGGAACGCCCATATTTTAGTTGGCAGTTTGCAGTAAGCAGTTTGTAATGACCAAATTCTGCAAACTGCCAACTGCAAACTGAATCAATCAGATAGTGGCGTGGTACAGTGGTCCAATTGTGTAAACTACTTACTGCCAACTGCTTACAGCCAACGGAAACCGGTTTCAAGCGGGCAATGTCCAATCACAAATTCCGCAAACTGCTTACTGTCAGCTGCTTACTGAAAAAGCGTTCACGAAAAACCTCAAAAATGGTACAAATTTGAGAATTGTAATTTTTAACATGCTAAAAATCAGCGTTTTCCGTTGCAATTTATAGGGTGTGTGTGTACAAAACGTGAACACTTTGACCCCGTACGTACGGGGTTTGAAGACCATCGGTTATAGGAAAAGACACAATTAAGAAAGCCGCTCGCTCGTCTTATAAAATCAATTTTATTTATAAACGAAGACGAACAAGCGGGCTATTTACTTTAAATATTATCTTCGCAGGCAAATGCGATTTAATTAAATAAGACGATAACATGTTTTTTTACTTTTCGAAGATCTTAGAGTTTTTTATTTACCCTTTTTCATGGATATTAATCCTCGTGGTCGCCGCCCTGGTTGTTAAAAAGGCCAGCCTTAAAAAAAAGCTTTTTATTGCGGCGGCGGTGGTTTTCTTTTTATTTTCAGACTCATTCCTGCTGAACCAATTTACCAAACGATGGGATATTAAACCGGTTACGCTTGCGGGAGCGAACACTTACAGCTGTGCAATAGTTTTAGGTGGTTTTTCCTCCGAATTAGCAAATGGCGCCGATTATTTTAACGCCTCAGCCGACCGGTTTATACAAGCGCTTAAATTATTTCAAAACGGAAAAGTAAAACGCATCCTGGTATCGGGCGGTAACGGAAGCCTTTTTCCGGATAGCTTTAGGGAAGGCGACTGGGTTAAAACACAACTGCTTGAGTTTAAGGTGCCGGACAGCTGTATCATCATTGAAGACAAAAGCCGCAACACTATCGAGAACGCTGCATTTTCAAAACAGAAACTCGATAGTGCACATCTAACAGGGCCCTATGTGCTGATCACATCTGCTTATCACATGCGCCGTTCGCTGCAAATCTTTAGAAAAACCAAAATTGATGTTACTCCGTTTCCGTGTAATTATCTGGCCGCTGACGGTTACACGGGCGCTGGTGATTTTATACCGGACCCGGGTGTTTTGGCCAGTTGGAATATCTACATCAAAGAAGTGATCGGCTACCTGGTAAACGATTTACGATAACCCGTTTAATATAAAAAAATGACTTATTGCTTAGGTATAAAAGTTAAAGAAGGACTACTCGCTATTGCCGATACACGCATTACCTCCGGCACCGATACTACTGTTAAAAAAAAGATCACTATCCAGCAAAAAGATGGTTTTTCGCTGTTTATCATGACGAGCGGCTTGCGTTCGGTACGCGACAAGGCCCTGGTTTATTTTACCGAATTGCTTGAAACCAAAGAGTACAATAAACTCTACAAAGCTGTTAACTCCTTTGGCGAGCAGGTGAAACGTGTGGCCAAGGAAGACAGGGAATCATTGGAAAAGGCCGGCTTTAAGTTTGACCTGAATACGATTATCGGCGGCCAATTGAAGGACGACGACGAACATAAATTATTTCTCTTATATCCTGAAGGCAACTGGGTTGAGCTGGGCCAGGGAGCGCCCTACGTAATTATCGGCAACTCCGGCTATGGCAAACCCATCCTGAACCGTACGCTGGACGAAAATTCGAGTCTGAGGCTATCGCTTAAAACCGGGTTTTTATCATTCGATTCAACGCGGGTGAGCTCAAACAACGTTGATTTTCCGATAGATGTTGCCTTATACCGCCGCGACACCTTTCACATGATAGAAAAGCGCTACGAGGCCAAGGACCTGCAATACATATCCACGCAATGGGCCGAGGAATTGAAGGCCGCGCTGGAACATATTTCGGAAGACTGGATGGATTCCGCTTTTGAAGATTTGGATAAAGGTTAAAATTAGTTGTAAGGGTTGTAGAAGTTGTAAGGGTTATATTGGTTTGACCTTCGGTTCGCAGCGTTCAGGATTTCTTTTCAACTTTTCAAAACATTTACAACTTTTATAACATCTACAACCATAACAACATTTACAACTTCTACAACCCTTACAACTAAATATGAAATTCAACGTTTTCGCTGAAATGAAATACACGGCCCGCGCACCGGGAACGATCCTATTAGATATCCATGCTTTGCGAACACCGCATCAAACAGTTATCAGCGAAACGTTTACGACAGATCCTTATATTAAAGTTGAAGAACTGATTAATGCCTCGGGGACAAACAGGCTAATAAGGTTTGAAATTGCTGAAGCGAGCGCTCTAAAGGTTACTTATAAAGCCGCTATCGATAATTTTTGCGAGATAAAGGATTTCAGCAGGATCGACGAAATCCCAGTGGCGCAGATGGACCTGGGTGTGTTGCCCTATCTGTACCCAAGTCGTTACTGCCAGTCGGACAAGCTTTACCGCCTGGCCTGGAACCTATTTGGCCACATTATCAATCCTTTTGAAAAAGTCGCTACGCTAACCAACTGGATACACAAAAACGTACAATATTTAAGCGGTTCAACCAATTCGCAAACCTCGGCGTTTGACACAGTCACCGAGCAGGCTGGCGTGTGCCGCGATTTTGCCCATTTAGGCATCGCGCTCTGCCGGGCTTTAACTATCCCGGCCCGCTATATTACGGGATATGCGTACCAGTTAAAGCCAGCCGATTTTCACGCCTGCTTCGAAGCCTATATCGGCACTGATTGGGTTTTATTTGACGCTACCCGCCTTGTGCCGCTAAATGGTTTGGTAAAAATCGCTTCCGGACGTGACGCCGCTGATACGGCCATCGCCAATATATTTGGTAATGTTGAATTTACTTCAATGCTGGTGAGCTGCGATTTGGCTGATGAAGGCTTCAAGCCTTTTTATTATGGTGACGGTCAACTCACCGGGCTTTCGTACCCTTGAGGCCATCGTCTGCCCCGGTGCAACCGAAACCACCCGGCACCCACGACCATCTGGCCGACGGCCATTTTTGACGTCGCTGGTAGATTCGAACTACCGTAAGAAGTTTTGCAGACTTCCACCTCTCCACTCGGTCAAGCGACTTTG
>Ga0210389_10000626_pt1 | contig 30878 bp, 28 predicted proteins | sample IncBWH28OmetaG_FD_160127 | JGI IMG/M metagenome (GOLD analysis project Ga0210389, IMG submission 160127) | Forest soil microbial communities from Barre Woods Harvard Forest LTER site, Petersham, Massachusetts, United States - Inc-BW-H-28-O ... | reverse complement strand
GGCATCAGCCACCGCCGCTCGCGGACGATGGGGTGCGCGACCGCAGCGACGGCCAACAGTAGCGCCATCGATGCCTTGAACGGCGGCTGCAGAATCCAGTGCCCGGTCAGCTCCGTGCCCGGCGGGGAGCGCAATGCGATTACGGTCAGGTACACGCCGTAGGCCAGACCCGCCCAGCCGGCGATCACCCAGCTGCCGGTAACCAAACGGGGTGGGTACGGTACCTCCATGCCCAGCTTGGACAAAACAGCCGATGAAAGACCAACTATCGACCCCATCCTGCTGAAGGTACTGGATGCGGTTCCGTTCCGGCTATCCACCGAAGACGGAATCGACGCAGTTAGACAGCGGTTACGCGATCTGCCGCGCCGGCCGGTGCACCCCGAGCTACGGGTCGAGGACCGCGACATTGACGGTCCAGCGGGCTCCATCGGCGTCCGAATCTATTGGCCGCCAAATGATTCCGATAGCCGCACGAGAAGCTCCCGACCACCAGTGGTGATGTATTTCCATGGCGGCGGCTTCGTGATGGGCGACCTCGACACCCACGACGGCTCCTGCCGCCAGCATGCCGTCGGCGCCGACGCGGTCGTGGTGTCCGTCGACTACCGGTTGGCGCCGGAGCACCCCTACCCCGCCGCCATCGAAGACGCTTGGGCCGCAACGCTATGGGTCGCCGAACACGGCCACGAGATCGGTGCGGATGCCACTCGGATGGCCGTCGCCGGGGATTCGGCGGGCGGAACCATCGCCGCGGTGATCGCGCAACGTGCCCGCGACCAGGTCGGCCCGCCGATCACGTTCCAGCTACTGTGGTATCCCTCCACACTGTGGGACCAATCGCTGCCGTCGTTCACCGAAAATGCCGACGCGCTGATCCTTGACACCAAGGCCGTTGCCGCGTTCTCCCGTTGGTACGCAGGCGAAGTCGACTTGTCCGACCCGCCACCGGGGATGGCGCCCGGGCGCGCGAAGAACCTGGCCGACCTGCCGCCCGCCTACATCGCCGTCGCAGGTCACGACCCGCTGCGCGACGACGGCATCCGGTACGGCGAGCTGCTGGCCACCGCCGGTGTCCCCGTAGAGGTGCACAACGCCGAGACATTGGTGCACGGCTACGTCGGCTACGCCGGCGTGGTGCCCGCCGCCACCGCAGCGCTGGATCGCGGGCTGGCGGCACTGCGGGCCGCGCTGCACGGGTAGTTCCGGTGGTGCGTACTGTATGCCCATGACGGAGCCCACTGTTACCCGCCCAGACATCGATCCGACGTTCAAGGCGCTGCTCGATACCTTTCCCCTGACCTTCACCGCGGCCGACGGCGTCGACGTGGCACGCGAGAAGCTCCGGCTGCTGAAGGTACCCCCGGAAATGCTGCCGAACCTGCGGATCGAGGAACGGACCGTGGGATATGGCGAACTCACCGACATTCCGGTCCGGATCTACTGGCCGCCCATCGCGGCCCACGACAACCTGCCGGTGGTGGTCTTCTATCACGGCGGCGGCTGGTGCCTCGGTGACTTGGAGACCCACGACCCGGTCGCCCGCGCGCACGCCATCGGCGCGGAGGCGATCGTGGTGTCGGTCGACTATCGGCTTGCCCCGGAGCATCCGTTCCCGGCCGGGATCGACGACAGCTGGGCGGCATTGCGCTGGGTCGGCGAGCACGCCGCCGAGCTGGGCGGTGACCCGAATCGGATCGCCGTCGCCGGTGACTCCGCGGGCGGCAACATCTCGGCGGTCATGGCACAGCTGGCCCGCGACAATGCCGGACCGCCGTTGGTGTTCCAGCTGCTGTGGTATCCGTCGCTCACGGCCGACCTGTCACTGCCGTCCTACACCGAGAATGCCGACGCACCCATCCTGGACCCCGACGTCGTCGCCGCGTTCGTGAGCTGGTACTTGCCGGGCACGGACATCAGCGACCCTACGACGCTGCCCACCACCCTGGCCCCGGCGAATGCCGTTGATCTGTCCGGTTTGCCGCCCGCCTTCATCGGCACCGCCGACCATGACCCGGTGCGCGACGACGGAGCGCGCTACGCCGAGCTGCTGTGCGCCGCCGGCGTGCCCGTGGAGTTGTCCAACGAACCGACCATGGCTCACGGCTACATCAGTTTCGCGTTGGTGGTGCCCGCCGCCGCCGAGGCCACCAACCGCGGGTTGGCGGCGCTGAAGAAAGCACTGCACCCCTAGGTTTCAGGACCGGCGGGAATACGCGCTGGGCGCCGCGCCATACCAGCGTTTGAACGCGTGCGAGAACGTCGAGACTTCGGTGTAGCCCAGTCGAGTGGAGGCCTCCTCCACGGTCAGTCCGACGTTGTGCAACAGGTCGACGGCCACGGTGGAGCGCGCTTCGTTCAGCAGGGCCCGAAAAGACGTACCCTCCTCGGCAAGCCGCCGCCGCAGCGTTCGCGGATGGACGTCGAGCTCGGCAGCGACGTCGGGAAGGGTGGGGAAACGCCCGGAATCGCGGAACAGCTTGGTACGTACTAGCGCGGTGATGCCACGGCGCCGCTCGTTGCGTTGCATCAGCACGTCGCACTGCGCCATGCACGTCTGTAACGTGTGCCGATCGGCCTGTGGCAGCGGCTCGTCGAACATGGCGCGCGGGAAGTGTAACCTGTTGTGCGCGCGGCCGAATGCGACGTCGTGGACCGGCACGAGTTCGAGCAGCGGGCGCAGCAGTTTCTCATCTACCGCCAGTTCCGCCGATACCTGGTCGGCATACTTCTCCGCCAAGGGTAGCGTGAAAGTCATTGTTGTCGTGAGGATTCCGGCGATGTCGCGTTCGAGGAAAAACCTCTGCACATCGGCCGGCAAATGCCCTGCGTCCAGTTCGAGCAGGCAGTCGTCGACGGTTTCGAACAAGGTGATGTCGATGTGTAGCATGGTCAACGCGAAATAGCGCATCGCGATGGTGAATAGTTCGCGAAGGTTGGCACACGACATCACCGCAAACCCGAACAAGCCGAAATGGGTGAGCGTGTACCGGCTGCCGACGTCGACGCCGATGCCGACCCCTTGATCCGGCGCGTCCGGCAGCCGGGCCAGCAGGTTGCGCACCGCGACGATCTCGTCGAGCGCGGTGATGACGGCGCCCGGATCGTCGAGATCCGCGGGCTCGATCGCTGTGCCGGTGAGCACATCGCGGGTCGACACCCCGCGCTCGTTGGCCACGTCGCAGAGCACCCGGGTGGCATACACGGAATGGCTCACCTCGGCCGGCGGCGGCACGTGTCCCATCAGCTGTCCTAAACTCCCAACTCTGTGTCCCATAGTCTCATTACGGGCGGCTCGGGTCATCCATAAAGTGGAGTCATGACCCTCACCGCTGAGCGCGTCGCTGCTGAGCGCCCCCGGACAGCACCGGCCAAACGCCTGAACACCTGGACGATGACGCGCGAGGCCATCACCATCGGATTCGACGCGGGCGACGGTTTCCTGGGCCGGTTGCGCGGCAGCGATATCACCCGATTTCGTTGTGCCGGAAGGCGTTTTGTATCCATCAGCCATCCTGACTATGTAGATCACGTGCTGCACGCGGCCCGGCTGCGCTACGTCAAGTCAAACGAATATGAGCCCATCCGGGCCAGCGCGGGCATTAATTTGCTGACCGACGAGGGCGATTCCTGGGCCACCCACCGCGGGGTGCTGAACCCGACCTTCGCCCGGCGCCACCTCAACGGCCTCGTCGACCTGATGATCGACCCGATCACGGACGTCGCAGACGCGCTGAGAACCGGTGCGCGAATCGACATACACCACACGATGGTCGAGGCAACCCTGCGGGTGGTCGCCAATTCCCTGTTCAGCCAGGACTTCGGGCCGTTGGTGCAGAGCATGAACGACCTGGCGACCCGCGGACTGCGGCATGCCGAGCGGCTACAGCGACTCGGGCTGTGGGGCCTCATGCCGCGTCCGGTCTACGACGCGCTGCACCGGTTGGCTTTCTCTGGCGTCCGCCTGCCGCCACCGTTGCGCGGCATGCAGGACATCACGCTGACGCTGGACCGCGCAGTCAACTCGGTGATCGATGAGCGACTGGTGCACCCCACCGACTCGGCCGACCTGCTCAACGTGTTGCTGCGCGCCGACGGCGGAACATGGCCACGCCGGCGGATCCGCGACGAGGCCCTGACGTTCATGCTGGCCGGTCATGAAACCACCGCGAATGCGATGTCCTGGTTCTGGTATCTGATGGCGCTGCACACCGAGGCGCGCGACCGGATGCTCGCGGAGGTGGACGACGTGCTGGGCGCGCGCCGCGCCGGTGCCGACGACCTGGGCAGGCTGCCGTGGACCACCGCCTGCCTGCAGGAATCGCAGCGCTACTTCTCCGCGGTGTGGATCATCGCGCGGCGCGCCATCGAGGACGACGTCATCGGCGGGCATCACGTTCGCCGCGGTTCCACGGTCGTCATCCCGATCCACCACATTCACCACGACCCGCGGTGGTGGCCCGACCCGGAAGCATTCGATCCCGGCAGGTTCTTGCAGGGCGCCATGCAACGCCCCCGCTCGGCATATCTGCCGTTCGGCGGCGGTCGGCGCATCTGTATCGGGCAGAGCTTCGCGTTGATGGAGATGGTTCTGATTGCGGCAATCATGAGTCAGCGCTTCACCTTTGACCTACGGTGTGATCTAGCGCCCGATCAGCGCGTCGAACTCGAAGCGACGCTGACGTTGCGGCCCAAGAACGGAGTGCACCTGATCGTGAGGAACCGCGCATGAACCCGCAAATGAAAAATACCCCCGATTACCACGTGCTGATCGTCGGCGCCGGATTCTCCGGGATCGGCGCGGCCATCAAGCTCGACAACGCGGGACTCTCCGATTACCTGTTGATCGAGGCCGGTGACGGAGTGGGCGGTACCTGGCACTGGAACACCTATCCCGGTATCGCCGTGGACATTCCGTCGTTTTCCTATCAGTTCTCTTTCGAGCAGAGCCGCCACTGGTCGCGAACCTACGCACCTGGCCGTGAGCTGAAGGCGTACGCCCAACACTGCGTCGACAAATACGGCATCCGATCGCGTATCCGGTTCAACACCAAAGTCATTTCCGCCGAATTCGACGACGAGCACGCGCTATGGCGAGTGCAGACGGACCCGGGCGGCGTGGTCACCGCCAGGTTCATCATCGGCGCCAGCGGCGTGCTGACGGTGCCGAACCTACCCGACATCGACGGGGTGGACTCCTTCGCCGGCATCACCATGCACACCGCGCGGTGGGATCACGGCCGGGACCTGACCGGCAAGCGCGTCGCCATCATCGGCACCGGCGCCTCGGCCGTGCAAGTCATCCCCGAGATCGCGCCAATTGTGGAGCACCTGACGGTATTTCAGCGCACCCCGATCTGGTGCTTCCCCAAGTTCGACGTCCCGCTGCCAGCCGGGGTCCGCTGGGCGATGCGGATTCCGGGCGGCAAAGTCCTCCAGCGGCTGCTCAGCCAGGCGTTCGTCGAGGTGACCTTCCCCATCTCGGCGCAGTACTTCACGGTGTTTCCGCTGGCGAAACGGATGGCGTCGGCGGGTCGCAGGTATCTGCGGCAACAGGTCAACGATCCCGTGGTGCGTGAGCAACTCACCCCGCAGTACGCCGTGGGCTGTAAACGGCCCGGCTTCCACAACGGCTACCTGGCCACGTTCAACCGCGACAACGTGCGGCTGGTCACCGAGCCCATCGGCAAGATCACGCCGTCGGCGGTGGCTACCACAGACGGCGAGAACCACGAGATCGACGTGCTGATACTGGCGACCGGCTTCAAAGTGATGGACACCGACAACGTCCCCACTTACGCCGTCTCCGGAAGCGGCGGCCGGTCCTTGAGCCGCTTCTGGGATGACCATCGGCTGCAGGCCTACGAGGGTGTCAGCGTTCCGGGTTTCCCGAACATGTTCTCCGTGTTCGGCCCGTACGGCTACGTCGGATCATCGTATTTCGCGCTCATCGAGACGCAGACCCACCACATCGTGCGCTGCCTGAAACGGGCCCGGCGAAACGGCGCGACCCGAATCGAGGTGACGGAGGAGGCCAACTCCCGGTACTTCGCCGAGATGATGCGCAAACGCCACCGGCAGATCTTCTGGCAGGACAGTTGCCGGCTGGCCAACAGCTACTATTTCGACAAGAACGGTGACGTGCCGCTGCGGCCCACCACCACGGTGGAGGCCTACTGGCGCAGTCGGCGTTTTGATCTGGACGACTACCGATTCACCGGGTAGGGAGGGCCTCGATGGCGAAAGAGTTTTCGCGTATCGACGAGGCGCTCCGAGAGTTCATCGGCGAACAGGCCATGTTCTTTGTTGCCACCGCCCCGTCGGAAGGCGGCCGAATTAACCTCTCGCCCAAGGGGTACCGTGACACGTTCGCGGTGCTGGACGACCACACGGTCGCCTACCTCGACCTGTTCGGTAGCGGTGTCGAGACCATCGCGCACCTGCGTGACAATGGCCGGATCACCCTCATGTTCTGTTCGTTCACCCGCAATTCGCGGATCTTGCGACTGTTCGGCACCGGCCGGGTCGTTCGCCCTGACGATGCCGAATTCGACTGGGTCAGAACACATTTTGTGGAACTGCATCCAGGCATCCGGGCCGCCATCATCGTTGATGTGGATCGGATCGCCGACGCCTGCGGATACGCGGTGCCTTACTACCAGCTGGTCGACGAGCGGCCTGTGCTGGACGCGTATCACAGCAAGCAGCCCGACGAGAAATACGCTCGGCAGATCGCCGCCCGCAACCGGCACAGCATCGACGGCCTGCCCGCACTGGACCCAGACCATCCGTTGCCGTCCAGCATCGACAGCTGAGCGGCGCCCGTTGGCGGCTAGATGGCGCGCTGGAGGTCGTCGACCTTGTTGAGCTGCTCCCACGGCAGTTCGATGTCGGTGCGGCCGAAGTGCCCGTACGCGGCCGTCTGCGCGTAGATCGGGCGCAGCAGGTCCAGGTCGCGGATGATCGCGCCGGGCCGCAGATCGAACACCTCGGGCACGATCTTCTCGATCTTGACCGGGTCGACCGTCGCGGTGCCGAAGGTCTCGATGAACAGGCCGACCGGGGCGGCCTTGCCGATCGCGTAGGCCACCTGCACCTCGACCCGCTCGGCCAGCCCGGCGGCGACGATGTTCTTGGCCACCCAGCGCATCGCGTACGCCGCCGACCGGTCCACCTTGGACGGATCCTTGCCGGAGAAGGCGCCGCCGCCGTGGCGGGCCCAGCCGCCGTAGGTGTCGACGATGATCTTGCGGCCGGTGAGCCCCGCGTCGCCCATCGGCCCGCCGAGGACGAACTTGCCGGTCGGGTTCACCAGCACCCGGGTAGACGACGAGTCCAGGGTGTCGTGGGCCAGGTCCGCGAGCACGGTCTCGAGCACGTGTTCCCGGATGTCGGGATCCAGCGTCTTGTCCAGATCGATGTCTGCGGCGTGCTGGGTGGAAACGACGACGGTGTCCAGCCGGACCGGGACGTCGTCCTCGTAGGCGATGGTGACCTGTGTCTTGCCGTCGGGACGCAGGTAGGGCAGCGTCCCGTTCTTGCGGACCTCGGTCAGCCGCCGCGACAGTCGGTGCGCCAGCGCGATGGGCAGCGGCATCAGCTCCGGGGTGTCGTTGATCGCGTAGCCGAACATCAGGCCCTGATCCCCCGCGCCCTGCGCGTCCAGCGGGTCGGCTGCGCCCTCGACGCGCGCCTCGTGCGCGCTGTCAACACCTTGGGCGATGTCGGGCGACTGCGCACCGATGCCGATGTTCACCCCGCACGACGCCCCGTCGAAGCCCTTGTCCGACGAGTCGTAGCCGATTTGCAGGATGCGGTCGCGGACGGTGTTGGCGATGTCGGCGAACGCCTCTTTCGCGGTCGTCGTCACCTCGCCCACCACGTGCACCTGCCCGGTGGTCACCAGTGTCTCGACCGCGACACGTGAGCGGGGGTCCTGCGCCAGAAGCGCGTCTAGGACCGAGTCGCTGATCGCGTCACAGATCTTGTCGGGATGTCCCTCGGTCACCGACTCACTGGTAAACAGCCGACCCTTCTCACTCACTCTGTCATCCCTCCGGTCACTAACTAAATGTTAGTTAGGCAAATTATTTTATAACGACTTTAGCTCAACCGGCTAAGCCGGGCCTGCACAAGTCTTCCGGACGCCGTTATCCGCTGTCACTGTGCAGAAACGCGACGATCGCATCAACGATACGACTGGCCATCAGCGTCTTTGAGCCGTGCTGCAGCGCCGATTCGGTGCCGTCCGAGGCCAGCAGCCAGCCGTCGTTGTCCTCCACCTCGAAGGCCCGGCCGTCGCCCACCGCGTTGACGACCAACAGGTCACAGCCCTTGCTCCGCAGCTTCGCCCGTGCGTGAAACAACACGTCACCGTTGGCGTCGCCGGTCTCGGCGGCGAACCCCACAATGGCCCGCATGTTGGGCAGCTCCCCGTGGGCGCGCGCCCGCACCGCGCCGGCCAGCACGTCGTCGTTGCGCACGAGCTCGATGGTCGGTTCTGCTGAGTCTTCTGAGCCCTTCTTGATCTTGGCGACGGCGACCTGCGCAGGCCGGAAATCGGCGACGGCCGCGGCCATCACCAGCACGTCCGACTCGGGCGCGTGCTTGGACACCGCGTCCTGCAGCTGCTGCGCCGAGCTGATGTGCACCACGTCGACTCCGGCCGGGTCGATGAGCCCCGCGGTGTGCCCGGCGATCAGCGTGACCTGAGCGCCGCGCTGGGCGGCGACCCGTGCGACCGCATAGCCCTGCTTGCCGGAGCTGCGGTTGCCGATGAAACGCACCGGATCGATGGGCTCGCGGGTGCCACCCGCGGTGACCAGCAGCTTGCGGCCCGCGAGGTCATAGGGCAGCGCGTCATGCCGTTCCAGCAGCAGGTGGGCAAGCGTGGTGATCTCCTCGGCCTCGGGCAGTCGGCCCGCCCCGCTGTCGGCGCCGGTGAGCCGCCCGCTTGCCGGTTCCAGCACCACAGCGCCGCGGTGGCGCAAAGTGGCCACATTCTCGACGGTGGCCGGGTGCAACCACATCTCGGTGTGCATCGCCGGCGCGAACAGCACCGGACATCGCGCGGTGAGCAGGGTCGCGGTCAGCAGATCGTCGGCACGGCCATGTACCGCCCGCGCCAGCAGGTCGGCGGTGGCCGGCGCCACCACGACCAGGTCGGCCCGCTTGCCGAGCTGAACATGCGGTACGTCGGGAACGTCTTCAAACACGCCGGTGTGCACCGGCTGACCGGTGAGTGCCTCGAACGTTGCGGCACCGACGAAGCGCAGCGCGGATTCGGTGGGGACGACCCGGACCTGATGACCGGCCTCGGCGAGCTGACGAACGACGGTGCACGCTTTGTAGGCGGCGATACCCCCCGAGACGCCGACGACGATCCGCTTGCGGTCCATCTACCCGGGCCTGGCCTGTTACTCGCCCTCGGTGTGCTCGAGCAGATCGGCGTGGATCTCGCGCATCGCGATGGACAGCGGCTTTTCCTGCAGCCCAGGCTCGACCAGCGGCCCAACGTACTCGAGGATGCCCTCGCCGAGCTGGTTGTAGTAGTCGTTGATCTGCCGGGCCCGCTTGGCCGCGTAGATCACCAGCGCGTACTTGCTCGACACGCGGTCCAGCAACTCGTCGATGGGCGGGTTGGTGATGCCCAGCGGGGTGTCGTAGGCGCCTTGTCCACCCGCCGACGGATCGAATTGATCCACGGCAGGCACGGCGGCCAGTGACGCGTCGGACTGAGGAATGCTCACGTAGAAAATCTCCTGGCGGCTCGGTCGGTTGATGAGGGCGCGAAACGGGTTAAGAACTCGATGCCTCCGGACTCACTGCGCTGGCTTGGGAGGTCCGGCGCAGTTTCCCACCAGCAAGGATACCAATTCCGCACACGCAGTCTCCAATCGACTGTTCACCACCACCTCGTCGAAGTCATCTTGGGCTGCCAGTTCGATGCGCGCGGTGTCCAGGCGGCGCCGGACTACCTCCGGTGTCTCGGTACCGCGGCCGACCAGCCTGGCTTCCAGGTCCTCCCAGCTCGGGGGCGCCAAAAACACGGCGATCGCTTCGGGCATCGCTTTCTTGACGGCCCTGGCCCCGGCCAGGTCGACCTCGATCAGCACCGGCAGACCGGCGGCCATAGCCGCCCGCACGGGCTCGGCCAGGGTGCCCGATCGGTGCAGGCCGCCGTGGATCTCGGCCCACTCCAGCAGGGCGCCCTCGTCGATCAGTCGCTGGAAGTGGGCGGGGCTAACGAAGTGGTAGTCGACGCCGTCGACCTCGCCAGGCCGCGGCGCCCGGGTGGTGGCCGAGACGCTGAAGTGCAGGTTCGCGATGCGCTCCCGCAGGCACCGGACCACGGTCGACTTGCCGACGGCGGAGGGACCGGACAGCACAACGACACGTCCCTTGTCCGGTCCCCCGCCGGCGCTCATTGGCGCTCCTGGGTCGGCTCTCCCACAGGCCGTTCGGCCTGCATCGTCGGCGAGCGGGTTAGGCGGAGCCGAACTTTTCCAGCAGTGCCTTGCGCTGACGATCGCCGAGGCCACGCAGACGCCGGGTCGGCGCGATCTCGAGCTCGGTCATGATTTCCTGCGCCTTGACCTTGCCCACCTTCGGCAAGGCCTCAAGCAGGGCAGACACCTTCATCTTGCCCAGGACTTCGTCCTTCTCGGCATCCTTGAGCACCTGGGTGAGGTTGGTGCCGCCGCGCTTGAGCCGATCCTTGAGCTCTGCTCTCGCTCGACGTGCGGCAGCAGCCTTCTCCAACGCGGCCGCGCGCTGCTCGTCGGTCAACTGGGGAAGGGCCACGATTCCTCCGTCTCTCATCGATAACAATCGATCTTTGTTTTTCTCGGCCGGGTACTCCAGCCAGCGGGAACGACCGTACTCAGGCTTCCTGACGAAATCTAACCCGCCCCCCTGGTTTCGAGGATATTTGTCCAGGTTGGGGCCAGCGTGCGCCGCCGGTCAGCGGTCCACCGGCCCTCGCTGACGGCGGTTGCATCCGGCGAAGTGCCCGCCGCACCGTGTCCGCTTTCTGGACCCGGATAGCGCCCCCTACCAGCGGTTTTCTGACGTCGGGTGGGCTTGCGCCAGGGGCCGGCGGGCCGCCGCGAACGCGCTGTCGGCGTCACCGGCGGGCGCCGGTGCTGCGGATCACGGATTTTCCTCGCGTGTCGCGCGTGTCGCGCTAGACCGAGGTGAGATACGCCACAGCGTCGCGCATCCGTTCGCCGGCCGCCCGCAGTTCCGCCACGCCGGGGCCGGCCCGCAGCACCTCGCGTGACACCGCGGGCAGTAGCTGGCCGGGCGCCGCACCGCCCAGACCGTCGAGCGCCTCCACACGGCCGCCCTGGGCCCCGATACCGGGCACCAGCACCGGCCCACCGAGGGCGCTGAGATCGGGCGGCTGAAAGACCGTCGCCCCGACGACCACGCCGACATATCCGGGCTCACCCGGATTTGCCGTCTGGGCGGCGGTCCGGTTGATCACGGCGGCCTGGTCGACGATTTGCTGGGCCACGGTGCGACCGTCGAATTCAGCATGCTGCACGGTCGCGCCCTCCGGGTTGGAGGATGCGGCCACCACGAACACGCCTCGGTCGTGTGCCGCAGCGGCCTCCAGCAGCGGCCGTAGCGAGCCGAATCCCAGATACGGCGAGGCCGTCACCGCGTCGGCGGCCAGCGGGGAGTCGCCGGCCCAGGCGGTGGCGTACGCCGCCATGGTCGACCCGATGTCGCCCCGCTTGGCATCGGCAAGCACCAGCACCCCGGCGGCGCGCAGCGCGACGATGGTGCGTTCCAGCACCGCGTATCCGGCGGCGCCGTAGGCCTCGAAGAACGCCACCTGGGGTTTGACGACCGCGAAACCGGCGAACGCCTCGACGCAGGTGTCGCAGAACGCGGCCAGCCCGTCCGCCGTGGTCGGCAGGTCCCATGCCTGCAGCAGCGCCGGGTGCGGGTCGATGCCCAAGCAGAGCGGCCCGCGGCGTGCCCTCGCGTCGGCCAGCCGGCCGCCGAACCCGGTCACCGGGCGCCCTCTCCGAGCGCACTGTGCAGCTCCTGCAGGGACCGCACGCCGATGTCGCCGCGGATCCCCGCTTCGATGCCCTGGACGGCGGCGGATGCGCCCTGCACGGTGGTGACACAGGGGATGTTGGCGGCCACCGCGGCCGACCGGATTTCGTAGCCGTCGATGCGCGGACCGGAGTTGCCGTAGGGCGTGTTGATCACCATGTTCACCTCACCGGCCTTTATCGCGTCGACGGCGGACTGCTTCGGGCGGCCCGGCTGCGGCTCCTCGAAATGCTTGCGAACTTCATCGCAAGGAATCCCGTTGCGGCGCAACATTTCTGCGGTGCCCTCGGTCGCAAGGACGCGGAAACCCAGGTCGGCCAGCCGCTTAACGGGAAACACCAGTGACCGCTTGTCGCGGTTGGCGACCGACACGAACACGGTGCCTTCGGCCGGCAACGATCCGTAGGCGGCGGTCTGGCTCTTGGCGAAGGCGCTGCCGAAGTCGCGGTCGATGCCCATCACCTCGCCGGTCGATTTCATCTCCGGGCCCAGCAAGGAATCGATAGCGGCCCCGTCGGCACGCCGGAACCGGTGAAACGGCAATACGGCTTCCTTGACCGCGATCGGGGCGTCCGGCGCCGCGTGGGCGCCGTCCCCGGAAGCCGCCAGCATTCCTTCTTCGCGGAGCTGGGAAATGGTGGCGCCCAACATGATCCGGGCGCACGCCTTGGCAAGCGGGATCGCGGTCGCCTTCGAGACGAACGGTACCGTGCGGCTGGCGCGCGGGTTGGCCTCCAACACGTAGAGCACGTCGTCTTTGAGGGCATACTGCACATTGAGCAGGCCCACGACTCCGATGCCGTGCGCGATGGCCTCGGTCGCACGGCGTGCCTTCTCGATGTCGCTGCGGCCCAGCGTCACCGGCGGCAGCGCGCAGGCCGAATCGCCGGAGTGGATACCGGCTTCCTCGATGTGCTCCATGATTCCGCCTATATAGACCTCGGCGCCGTCGCACAGCGCGTCGACGTCGATCTCGACCGCATCCTCGAGGAAGCGGTCGACGAGCACCGGGTGCTCGGGCGACAGCTCGGTGGCCCGGGTGATGTAGCCCTTCAGCGTCTCTTCGTCGTAGACGATCTCCATGCCGCGACCGCCCAACACGTACGACGGGCGCACCAGCACCGGATAGCCGATCTCGTCGGCGATCCGGCGGGCCTGCGCGAACGTCGTCGCGGTGCCATACTTCGGAGCGGGCAATCCCGCGGCACCCAGCAGGTCGCCGAACGCGCCGCGGTCCTCGGCCAGGTCGATGGCCTCCGGCGGGGTGCCGACGATCGGAACCCCCGCGTCGGCGAGCCGTTGCGCCAACCCGAGCGGGGTTTGCCCGCCGAGTTGCACGATCACGCCGACAACTCCGGGTCCACCGCTGGCCGACTGCGCTTCGGCGTGGAACACCTCGAGCACATCCTCGAACGTCAGCGGCTCGAAGTACAGCCGGTCGGCGGTGTCGTAATCGGTGGACACCGTCTCCGGGTTGCAGTTGATCATCACGGTCTCAAAACCGGCCTGCGACAACGTCGTTGCCGCATGCACACAGCTGTAGTCGAATTCGATGCCCTGGCCGATCCGGTTCGGCCCGGACCCCAGGATCAGCACCTTGGGCTTCTCGGTCTGCGGGGCCACCTCGGTCTCGGCGGCGGGGTCCAGCTCGTAGCTGCTGTAGTGGTAGGGCGTCTTGGCCTCGAACTCCGCGGCGCAAGTGTCCACCGTCTTGTACACCGGGTGGATGCCGAGGCGCTCCCGCAGCGAGCGCACACCGTCCTCCCCGGCCAATTCCGGTCGCAGCGCCGCGATCTGGCGGTCGGACAGCCCGCTGTGCTTGGCCTGCCTGAGCAGGTCGGCGTCCAGCACCGGCGCGTCGACCAGCTCTTCGCGCAGTGCCTCCAGCTCAGCGATCTGCGCGACGAACCACGGGTCCACGCCGGTGGCCTGTGCCACCTCTTCAATCGAAGCGCCCAGCCGCAGCGCCAGCTCGATGTCATAGAGCCGGCCTTCGGTGGGAGTCTGCAGCCGGGTCAGGACCTCCTCGACATCACCGTCGGCGTCCGGCGTTGTCCAGAAGCCGGCGCGGCTGGTCTCCAGCGATCGCATCACCTTGCCTAGGGCCTCGATGAAGTTGCGGCCCAACGACATTGCCTCGCCGACGGATTTCATGGTGGTGGTCAGGGTGGGATCAGCACCGGGGAACTTCTCGAACGCGAAGCGCGGCGCCTTGACCACGACGTAGTCCAGGGTGGGTTCAAAGCAGGCCGGCGTTTCCTTGGTGATGTCGTTGAGGATCTCGTCGAGGGTGTAGCCGATGGCGAGCTTGGCGGCGATCTTGGCGATCGGGAAGCCGGTGGCCTTGGACGCCAGCGCGCTGGACCGGGATACCCGCGGATTCATCTCGACGACGATCAGCCGCCCGTCGCTCGGGTTGACCGCGAACTGGATGTTGCAGCCGCCGGTGTCCACGCCGACCTCGCGCAGGATCGCGATTCCCAGATCGCGCATCCGCTGGTATTCCCGGTCGGTCAGCGTCATGGCCGGCGCGACCGTGACCGAGTCGCCGGTGTGCACGCCCATCGGGTCGACATTCTCGATCGAGCACACCACCACCACGTTGTCGTGGCCGTCGCGCATCAGCTCGAGCTCGAATTCCTTCCAGCCGAAGATCGATTCCTCGATCAGCACGTTGGCGCTGGGCGAGGCCGCCAGCCCGGCGCCGGCCATCCGGTCGACCTCGTCGGCGGAATGCGCCATCCCCGAGCCCAGCCCGCCCATGGTGAAGCTCGGCCGCACGACCACCGGCAGCCCGAGTTCTTCGACCGTCTCGCGCACCTCATCCATGGTGAAACAGACGCGGCTGCGCGCGGATTCGCCGCCGACCTTGGCGACGATGTCCTTGAAACGCTGCCGGTCCTCGCCGCGCTGGATGGCGTCGAAATCGGCGCCGATGAGCTCGACGCCGTAACGCTCCAGCACCCCGTTCTCGTACAGCGCGACCGCGGTGTTGAGCGCCGTCTGCCCGCCCAGAGTGGCCAGCAGCGCGTCGATCTTGTTGCCGCGCTCGGCCTGCTGGGCGATCACCCGCTCGACGAACGCCGGGGTGATGGGTTCGACGTAGGTGTGGTCGGCGTACTCCGGGTCGGTCATGATGGTGGCCGGGTTGGAGTTGACCAGGCTGACCTGCAGTCCTTCGGCGCGCAGCACCCGGCAGGCCTGGGTGCCGGAGTAGTCGAACTCGCAGGCCTGCCCGATGACGATCGGCCCCGAGCCGATCACCAGGACGTGGTTGAGATCAGTCCGCCGCGGCACTAGCGTCCCCTCGCATGCTGGGGGCCCACCCCCGCCATCAGGTCGACAAAACTGTCGAACAGGTACTCTGCATCGTGCGGACCGGCGGCGGCCTCCGGGTGGTACTGCACCGAAAATGCGTGCCCATCAACAAGTTTAACGCCTTCCACCACCCCGTCGTTGGCGCAGGTGTGGCTGACCACCGCGTGCCCGAACGGCGTGTCGAAGGACTGCCCTGCCTCCCCTTCCAGCGCGAAACCATGGTTCTGCGCGGTCACCGCAACCCGCCCGGTGGCGTGGTCGATGACCGGGATGTTGATGCCACGATGTCCGAACACCATCTTGTAGGTCGACAGGCCTAGCGCCCGGCCCAGGATCTGGTTGCCGAAACAGATGCCGAACAACGGGATTCCGGCACCCAGCACCTCCCGGGTGAGCGCGACGACATGGTCGGCGGTGGCCGGGTCGCCCGGGCCATTGGACAGGAACACGCCGTCGGGTTTGATCTCGACGATCTGTTCGAAAGTGGCCGACGCCGGTAGCACATGGCTGCGGATCCCGCGCCGGGCGAAGTTGCGCGGCGTGTTGGTCTTGATACCCAGGTCCAGTGCTGCCACCGTAAACCGTTGTGGTCCTCTGGGTTCGACGACGTAGGTGCCTTCAGTGCTGACCTCGCCGGCGAGGTCAGCACCCAGCATCGACTGCTGGGCCCGCACCCGCTCCACCAGCGCACCTATGTTTAGCGGGTCGGCGAGCGCTGGGCCGGAGAACACGCCAGCCTTCATCGAGCCGCGGCTGCGCAGATGGCGTACCACGGCCCGGGTGTCGATGCCGGCGATCCCAACGATGTTTTGACGGATCAGCTCGTCTTCCAGCGTGCCGGTGGCACGCCAGTTCGAGGCGCGCGGCGACGGGTCGCGCACGGCGTAACCGGCCACCCAGATCTTGTCGCCGCGGCTCTCGGCGTCCTCACCGTTCCAGCCGGTGTTGCCGATCTGCGGCGCGGTGGCGACCACGATCTGACGGTGATAACTGGGGTCGGTCAGCGTCTCCTGGTAGCCGGACATGCCGGTGCTGAATACGGCTTCGCCGAGCGTTTGGCCGATCGCGCCGAACGGCGTCCCGGTGAAGACGCGGCCATCTTCGAGTACCAGCAGGGCCTTACTCACGTGGCCTCCTGAGGGGACTCCAGCCAGCCGGCGTACTCGCCGCGGTGGCTTGCCCGAAACCCGGTGTCGATCTCGACACCCGAGGGCAGCCGCCACCGGATCGCCAGGATCCCGATGCGGGCCACGACCTTACCGGCGATGCCGCGCTCCATGCGGATAGCCGTGATCGATTCCTGCGGAATCCAGATCGGGTTGGCCCGAATGCGTTCCAGCAGGATTCCCTCCGGATAGCGGGTCAGCACCGCCTTGCTGCGGTAGCCGAGGTCACCGGCGGTGATTCGCTCGTTCCACTCCGGGGCCATCGTGCAGCCGCAATAGAGTCCGCGGGTGGTGGTGGTCGCCGCGCCCACCTCGTCGGGCATATCGGGCAGGTCGCCGATCAGCTCCTGCTGGCGCCCCGCGCGACGCCGCCAGCCACGCATCATCAGCTGGATTATCACCGCGATCACCACCACCAGCACCGCGGCGAAGATCAGCGACGCGACCAGCGTGCCGGAATTCATGCCGGGCTCTTTCCGTCTCGAGCCGTCACTCTTCCGCGCAGCAGGGTTGCGGTCACGGTCGCGGGCAAGGTCATCGACGCGTATGGCGTGTTGGCCGAGCGGCTGGCCAGGTCGGACCCGGTGACCGTCCACGTGGCATCGGGGTCCACCACGGTCAGGTTGGCCGGCTCCCCCACCTCCAGCGGCCGGCCATGATCGGGCAAGCGTGCGATGCGCGCCGGATTCTCACTCATCACCCTGGCCACATCGCGCCAGCTCATCAGGCCTGGCACCACCATGGTCTGCGCCACCACCGACAGCGCCGTCTGCAAACCAAGCATGCCGGGGCGCGCGGCGGCGAACTCGACGCATTTCTCGTGCTCGGCATGCGGGGCGTGATCGGTGGCCACACAGTCGATGGTCCCGTCGGCCAGCGCCTGGCGAAGCGCGACCGCATCGGCAGCTTCGCGCAGCGGCGGGTTGACCCGATTCACGCCGTCGTAGCTGACCAGCCTGCCGTCGTCGAGCATCAGGTGATGCGGGGTGACTTCGGCGGTGATCGAAATGCCTTGCCCCTTAGCCCATTTCAGAATCTCGACGGTGCCCGCGGTGGAGGCGTGGCAGATGTGCACCCGGGCCCCGGCGTCGCGGGCCAGCAGCGCGTCGCGAGCGACGATCGATTCCTCTGCGGCCCGAGGCCATCCGGCCAATCCCAGCCTGGCGGCTATCGGCCCCTCGTGCGCGACGGCGCCGGCGGTCAGCCTCGGCTCCTCGGCGTGCTGGGCGATCAGCACCCCAAGCCCGGTGGCGTACTCAAGGGCGCGGCGCATCACCAGCGGGTCATGCACACAGATCCCGTCGTCGGAGAACATCCGCACCTGCGCGGCACCGGCGGCCATCATGCCCATCTCGGTGAGCTCGGCTCCGGCCAGCCCGACGGTGACCGCACCGACGGGGTGCACGTCGACCAGGCCGACCTGCTGGCCCCGGTGCCAGACATGGTCGGTGACCACGGGGCTGTCGGCCACGGGGTTGGTGTTGGCCATCGCGAACACTGCGGTGTACCCGCCCAGAGCCGCTGCCGCTGAACCGGTTTCGATATCCTCGGCATATTCGCGGCCCGGCTCGCGCAGGTGGGTGTGCAGGTCGACGAATCCGGGCAGCAGCACCTGATCCGTGGCGTCAATAACATCTAGATCTTTTTGGAGGGCTCCGGGCTGCTCAAGCCCGGCGCCGATTTCGGCGATCTGGCCGTCGTCGACCAGTACGTCGACCCGCTCGCCCTCACCATAAAGCCGGACGCCCCGAAGCAGCACACTCATGCCGCACCCTCTTTTCCGGCCAGCTCGGTACCCACTAGCACATGGAACAGCACAGCCATCCGGACATGCACGCCGTTGGAGACCTGTTGCAACACAGCCGATTGCGACGAGTCCGCCACCGAAGACGCGATCTCCATGCCACGCACCATCGGTCCCGGGTGCAGCACCACGGCATGGCCGGGCAGCATCGCCTGGCGCCGGTCGGAAAGCCCGTAACGAACCGAATACTCGCGCACCGACGGGAAGAAGCCGCCGTTCATCCGCTCGGCCTGTACCCGCAGCATCAACACCGCGTCGGCGGCGGGCAACTCCGCATCGAAGTCATAAGAGACGGTGACCGGCCAGCCGTCGACCCCGACCGGCAACAACGTCGGCGGCGCCACCAGCACCACCTCGGCGCCGAGGGTATGTAAGAGCATGACGTTCGAGCGGGCGACCCGGCTGTGCAGGATGTCGCCGACGATCACGATGCGACGGCCTTCGACGCCGCCGAGCCGCTGACGGATGGTCAATGCGTCCAGCAGCGCCTGCGTCGGGTGCTCATGAGTGCCGTCCCCGGCATTGATCACCGACGGGCCCCCGTCGGCACTCCCGGCAGTCCAGTCGACAAGCAGGTGCGCGGCACCGGATGCCGGGTGCCGGATGATCAGTGCGTCAGCGCCGGCCGCGCGTAGCGTCAGCGCGGTGTCGCGCAGCGACTCCCCCTTGCCCACCGACGATCCGGCCGCGCTGACGTTGATCACGTCGGCGCTCATCCACTTGCCGGCCACCTCGAACGACACTCGGGTGCGGGTCGAGTTCTCGTAGAACATGGTGATGACGGTGCGGCCGCGCAGCGTCGGCAGCTTCTTGATTTCGCGACCCACCAGGGCCTGCGCGAACCGGTCGGCGTCGTCGAGGATGGCGGTGGCATCGTCGCGGCTCAAGTCACCGGCGGCCAGCAGATGCCTCGGGGTCATCGGTAAATCACCACCCCGTCAAGTCCGTCGTGCTCACTGAGCTGAACCCGCACGCTCTCGCCGCGTGAGGTCGGCACGTTCTTGCCCACATAGTCGGCGCGTATCGGCAGTTCGCGGTGGCCACGGTCGACCAGCACGGCCAGTTGCACGGCCCGCGGCCGGCCCACGTCGCGCAGCGCGTCCAGCGCGGAGCGCACCGAACGCCCGGAGTACAGCACGTCGTCGACCAGGATCACCAGCGCGTCGTCGATGCCGCCGGCCGGGATCGACGTGGCCTCCAGCGGCCGGGGCGGCTTTTGCATCAGGTCGTCGCGGTACAGGGTGATGTCGAGTGCACCGTGGCCGACCTCGACACCGCTGTATTCGCCGATGTTGGTGGTCAGCCGCTTGGCCAGGATGACGCCGCGGGTCGGGATGCCCAGCAGCACCACCCGTGGCACGTGGGGACTGTCCAGCGCGGTTTTTTCGATGATCTGGTGTGCGATGCGGGAGATGGTGCGGCCGACGTCGGCCGCGGACATCAATTCTCGGGATTCCCGGCCAAAAGCGGCATCCCCCGCGGCACCCATACGAGACCCTGACCTCCTTCTCCGCCTCTCCGGACGGATCGTTAAAGGATGTCGACTGCCGGGCAGCGTAACACTTCTGCCCTCTCGGCTCGCACTGCGGTCAACGTGTCGGTGGCATGACATAGCATCGCAAGTATGTTCGATCGGAGCGCGCTTGCACGGGTAGATCCGCGTGCCGACGACGCCGCGTTGATAGCGCGGATCGCCGAGTTCGAGCGTATGAAGTCGGCGGCCGCCGCAGGTCAGGCGCGAGCGGCTGCGGCGCTGGATGCGTTGCGTCGCTCCACCGAAGCCGATGCCGGATTACCGGCAGCCCAGCGCGGCCGCGGAGTGGCCAGTGAGATCGCGTTGGCGCGACGGGATTCTCCGGCTCGGGGTGGGAGGCACCTCGGATTCGCGAAGGCGTTGGTGTACGAGATGCCGCACACGCTCGCTGCGCTGGAGGCGGGACGGTTGTCCGAGTGGCGGGCCACGCTGATCGTGCGGGAATCGGCTTGCCTGGATGTTGACGATCGCCGCGCGCTGGACGCGGAGCTCTGCGCCGACGGGTCGAAGTTGGACGGGATGGGTGATGCGCGGATCGCCGCGGCCGCCCGGGCAATCGCCTACCGTCTCAATGCGCAGGCGGTCGTGGATCGTGCCGCCAAGGCAGAATCCGAGCGCACAGTGTCCATTCGGCCGGCCCCCGACACCATGAGCTGGGTGACGGCGCTCCTCCCGGTGGCCCAAGGTGTGTCGGTATATGCGGCGCTCAAGCGGGCCGCAGACACCACATTCGATGACCGCACACGCGGCCAGGTAATGGCCGACACGTTGGTCGAGCGCGTCACCGGAAGGCCCGCCGACGTAGCCCAACCGGTCGCGGTCAACCTGCTCATCTCCGACGAGACGCTGCTGGCTGACGACGACACTGCGGCAGTGGTCGACGGGTATGGCCCAATCCCGGGCGCTGTGGCCCGGAACCTGGTGAACGACGCGGCCACCGATATCCGGTCGCGGGCCACGCTGCGCCGGCTCTATCGTCATCCACGCTCCGGGGCGTTGGTGGCCATGGAGTCGCGGACGCGGCGCTTCCCGGCCGGGCTGGCAACCTTCATCGGCTTTCGCGATCAGCGCTGTCGCACCCCCTACTGTGATGCCCCAATCCGTCACCGCGACCACGCCCGGCCGCACCATCGCGGCGGAGCGAGCACAGCGGCAAACGGGCTCGGGCTGTGTGAGCGCTGTAACTATGTCAAGGAAGCGAAGGGCTGGCGCGTCAGCGCCACGATGGACGAAACTGGCCTACACAGGGCCGAATTCACCACGCCTACTGGGGCGCATTACCGGTCCGGCGCACCACCCATGCCCGGGCCGCTCGAGATATTCGTCAGTGAGGTAGAGACCCGGATTGGTGTCGCACTCGCCAAACTTCACGCCGCCTAGCTGCGCCGCGCTGAGGCGTGGCGCGGCAGTCAGGCTAAGCTGGCGAAAATGACAGGCTCGAGTTCCTCCCCCGAATCCTCCGGCTTTCCCTCCGGGTTGCAGCGCTTCGATTTTGACGCCCTCTACCGCGGCGAGAGCCCGGGCGAGGGCATCCCGCCGATGACCACACCGCCATGGGATCTCAAGGCGCCCAAGGAGAATGTCATCGGGTGGCAGGCCGGCGGTTGGGTGCACGGCGATGTCCTCGACATCGGCTGCGGGCTTGGCGACAACGCCATCTACCTGGCCAAAAACGGATACAAGGTGACTGGCCTGGACATCTCGCCGACCGCGCTGATCACCGCCGAGCGGCGGGCCAGGGACGCCGGAGTCGACGTGAAGTTCGCGGTGGCCGACTCCACCAAGCTGGACGGCTATACCGACACATTCGACACCGTCGTCGACAGCGGTATGTTCCACTGCCTCGACGACGACGGCAAGCGCAGTTACGCCGCGGCCGTACACCGGGCTAGCAGGCCGGGCGCGACCCTGTTGCTCAGCTGCTTCTCCGATGCCAACCCGCCCAACGAAGAGTTTCCGCGGCCGGCGGTGTCCGAGCAGACGCTGCGCGACGTCTTCGGCGGCGCGGGCTGGGACATCGACTCGGTGGAGCCAACCACGGTGCGCCGCGAACAGGACGGCACCGAAATCGAAATGGCGTTCTGGTACGTCCGCGCGCAACGGCGCGACGCCAACTAACGGGACCTGAACCTCGCGGGGTCATGTGAATCTCAACAGCAATCAGGCGTCCATCCGCGAGGTATGCGATGCCGGCATGCTCGCCGGCGCGGTGACGGTGGTCTGGCAGCGCGGAGAAGTGTTGCAGGTCAACGAGATCGGATATCGGGACGTCGACGCGGGTATGCCGATGCAAAGAGACACGCTGTTCCGCATCGCGTCGATGACCAAGCCGGTCACGGTGGCGACGGCGATGAGCCTGGTCGACGAGGGCAAGCTGGCCCTGCGTGACCCGATCGCGCGCTGGGCGCCGGAGATGGCCGACGTGCGGGTGCTGGACGACCCGCGCGGTCCATTGGACCGGACGCATCCGGCGCGGCGAGCCATCTTGATCGAGGATCTGCTTACCCATACCAGCGGGTTGGCCTACGGCTTCTCGGTATCCGGGCCGATCTCGCACGCATATGTGCGACTGCCGTTCAATCGGGGTCCGGACGCCTGGCTGACTGAGCTGGCCGCGCTGCCCCTGGTGCATCAACCCGGCGACAAAGTCACCTACAGCCACGCGACAGACCTGCTGGGCGTCATCGTTTCCCGCGTCGAGGACAAACCGTTTTACCAGGTTCTCGACGAACGAATCCTGGGTCCGACGGGCATGCCCGACACCGGTTTCTTCGTCTCCGCCGAAGCGCGGCGACGCGCCGCGACGATGTACCGGATTGACGACGAGGGCCGGCTGCGGCACGACGTCATGGGCCCGCCGCACATCAAGCCGCCCGCTTTTCCCAACGCCGGTGGCGGGTTGTTATCGACCGCCGACGACTACCTGCGCTTCGTGCGGATGGTGCTCGGCGACGGGATTATCGACGGCGTACGGGTGCTGTCCCCGGAGTCGGCGCGCCTCATGCGCACCGACCGGCTCACCGACGAACAGAAGCGGCATAAATTCCTGGGTGCGCCGTACTGGGTTGGCCGCGGATTCGGGTTGAACCTGTCGGTGGTCACCGATCCGGCGAAGTCCGCCCCGCTGTTCGGGCCGGGCGGGCTGGGAACGTTCAGCTGGCCCGGCGCCTACGGGACCTGGTGGCAGGCTGACCCGTCCGCGGACCTGATCCTGCTGTACATGATTCAGAATTGTCCCGATCTGACCGTGGACGCGGCTACGGCCGTCGCGGGTAACACCTCGCTTGCGACACTGCGGACGGCGCAACCGAAATTCGTCCGCCGTACCTATCGCGCGCTCGGCTTATAACCCTCGGATCCAACTCATGGTCGACTACCCACCTGACCGCATCGCCGGACCACGGCTGACGCTGCGCCCGCCCGTACTCGAGGACGCCGGCGCGCTCTTCCAAAGGGTGGCCCGCGATCCCGAGGTCACCAAGTATCTGCTGTGGACACCGCACCCCGACGTCGCCGCAACGCGGCGAGTGATCACCGAAAAGCTCAACGCCGGCGGCGAAGAGCGGACCTGGGCCATCGCGCTGCGGCACAGCGACGACGTCATCGGACTGACCAGCTGCCGGCGCCGCATGCGGCACTCCGTCGAAATCGGGTACTGCCTCGGACGGCGATGGTGGGGCAAGGGGTTGATGTCCGAGGCGCTCACCATGCTGATGACCGCACTGGAAGCCGACCGCGACGTGTACCGCGTCTGGGCTACCTGCAATGTCGACAACGGGCGGTCCACGCGGCTCCTCGAGCGGGCCGGGTTCGTGTTGGAGGGCCGGCTGGTGCGCCACGCCGTCTACCCGACTCTTGGGCCCGAACCGTGCGACAGCCTGCTCTACGCCAAGGCCGTGCGGTGATTTGCGTAGTCTGAGCCCGAACGGAAGTGGTTCACCACCGCCGACCCCATCGAGTTGCCCGACTACCTGTCTCCCCGCTCCAGCGCCCGACGGGCGTAGGCCCGCACGTCGGCGTCGCTGTCCTTGAGCGCGATTCCGAGTGCGTCACGGGCGGCGGGTTCGCCGGCCCACCGGGTCAGGCTGAGCACCGCCGCCTTGCGCACGTCGAGGTGCGCGTCGGCCAGCGCCCCGGCCAGCTGCGGGACCGCAAGTTCGGCCTCGGCACCCGACAGCGCGCGCGCCGCGCCCTCCCGCACCTGCCAGGCCGGTGCCCGCAACGCCTTTTCGACAGCAACAAAATCTTCTGGACTGCAACCTAATTCGCCTAACGCGGCGAGCGCGGCGGCGCGTACCAGCGGATCGGGGTCGGCGACCAGCGCGCTGACTGCCCGGTTACCTTGGAGGCCGCCACGCAGGGTGGCCAGACCGGCGACCGCCGCGATGCGAACCTCCCGGTTCTCGTCATCGGTGGCGGCCACGACCCCGGCCGCGTCGTCGACCGACACCAGCGCCCGCACCGCCTCGATGCGCACCCGGTGGTCGGGATCGGTCAGCGCGCCGCGGTATTGGCCGGCGTCACCGGCCCGCCGCGCGGAGAGCAGATAGACGGCGGCCGCGCGCACCACCGTGTCGCGCGAGTCCAGATATGCCCGGGCGGCGGACGGGTCTGGCAGCACTTCGACCAACTCGCGGATCCCGTCGGCGCTGGTGTGGCGCACCGCGGCGTCGGCATCGTCCAACGCGGCGAACAAGGCGGTCGCATATCCGTCGGGAGTGTGCTCGGTGAGCGTTGCCACCGCGGTTCGCCGCACCCCGGCATCGGGGTCGGACAGATACGGCTCGAGGGCGGCAATCGTCGGCTCCTCAAGTGCGAGGACCTCGGCGATGCGCGGTGACGGCGGATCGAACGACGTTGCAGCCGGAGCAATTCGGGATCCCGCGGTGGCCGGGGCTTTACCGCCGACCAGCGCCGGCTGCTGAACCTCCTGCACCGTCTGGTCCACCGGCGGTAGGCCGTCCAGCTCCGGGACCGGCACGAAATACGGGGCTACGGGTCGCTTCAGGAAGACCATCTGACCCTCGGGTCCCTTGCGCAGGTTGAGGTGATAGCCCCACTGGCTGTCGTCCCGGCCGGGCAAGTCGGCGCGGTCGTGGTAAAGGCCCCAGCGCGATTCGGTTCGGGTGAGCGAGGACCGGGCGGCCATCTCGGCGCAGTCCCGGATGAACGACACCTCCACGGTACGCATCAGCTCGTGCGGGGTGCGTGCCCCCATGTCGGCGATCTCGCCGCGCATCCGGTCGAAGGTGCGCACCGCGATCGACAGTTTGGCCGCCGTCTTCGGCGGCGCCACATAGTCATTGACGAACCGCCGCAGCTTGTATTCGACCTGCGGCTGCGGCGGCCCGTCCGGGTGCAGCAGCGGTCGATAGATCAGCTCATGTGCCGCGCGCAGCTGATCTTCCGGAAGTTGTTTTGGCGCTGGAACTTCTACCAGGGTAGAGGCGGCGTGCGTGCCGGCAAGGTCACCGAAGACAAAGGCCCCGATCATGTAATTGTGCGGGACACAGGCCAGATCCCCGGCAGCATAGAGTCCGGGCACCGTGGTGCGGGCATGCTCGTCGACCCATACTCCTGAAGCGGAATGGCCACTGCACAAACCGATTTCGGAGATATGCATCTCCACGTCATGCGTGCGGTAGTCGTGACCTCGGTTGGCGTGGAATGTGCTCCGGGTGGGCCTTTCGGTGGTGTGCAGGATGTTCTCCAGCGCGGTCAGCGTCTCGTCGGACAGGTGAGACACCTTGAGATAAATCGGTCCGCGGGCGGAGTCGATCTCACTTTTGACCTCGGCCATCATCTGCCCCGACCAGTAATCGGAGTCGACGAACCGCTCGCCGTGCGAGTTCACCTGGTAGCCACCGAACGGGTTGGCCACATAGGCACACGCCGGGCCGTTGTAGTCCTTGATCAGCGGATTGACCTGGAAACACTCGATGCCGGACAACTCCGCGCCCGCGTGGTAGGCCATCGCGTACCCGTCGCCGGCGTTGGTCGGGTTCTCGTAGGTGCCGTACAAATAGCCCGACGCGGGCAGGCCAAGTCGCCCGCAGGCCCCGGTCGCCAGGACGACCGCCTTGGCGCCGACGGCGACGAATTCGCCGGTGCGGGTGTGCAACGCCGCGGCACCGACGGCGTGGCCCCCGTCGGTGAGCACTCGCACCGGCATCAGCCGGTTTTCGATGCGGATCTTTTCCCGCATCGAGCGTTGCCGCAGCACCCGGTACAGCGCCTTTTTGACGTCCTTGCCTTCCGGCATGGGCAGCACGTAGGAGCCCGACCGGTGCACCCGGCGTACCGCGTACTCGCCGTGCTCGTCCTTCTCGAATTTCACGCCGTAGCGCTCCAGCCGCTGCACCATCGCGAACCCACGGGTGGCGGTCTGATACACCGTGCGCTGGTTGACGATTCCGTCGTTGGCGCGGGTGATCTCGGCGACGTAGTCCTCCGGTTCGGCCTTGCCCGGGATGACGGCGTTGTTCACCCCGTCCATGCCCATCGCCAGCGCGCCGGAGTGGCGCACGTGAGCCTTCTCCAGCAGCAGCACCTGGGCGCCGTGCTCGGCGGCGGACAGTGCCGCCATGGTGCCCGCGGTGCCACCGCCGATGACCAGCACGTCGCAGTCCAGGCGCGCCGGCGCCTTCGGATCGGGAAGCTGCATCATGCCGCCACCGAATGATCCAGTGCGGCAATGATTTCAGCCCGCAAACCGGCACGCGGGAGGTCGGCGCGCGGCTCCGGCACGTCAAGCACCGCGCGCAGCGGCCGGCCGGCCTGGCCCAGCACCGCGATCCGGTCACCGAGCAGCAGGCCCTCGTCCACGTCGTGCGTGACGAAGACGATCGTGGTCGGATGGGCACGCCAGGTGTCGATGAGCAGCCGTTGCATGGCGGCGCGGGTTTGGGTGTCCAGCGCGCCGAAGGGCTCGTCCATCAGCACCGCGCGCGGCGCTCCGGCCAGACCGCGGGCCAGCTGGACCCGTTGGCGCATCCCGCCGGACAGGCTCTTGGGCAGGTACTGGCCGAAACCGGTGAGCCCCAGCTCCTCGATCCAGCGCTCGGCCCGCGCGCGCCGGGTGGCGCGCGGCTCGCCGCGCAGCCGTAGCGCCAGATCGATGTTGGATCGCACCGTGCGCCACGGCAGCAGCGCGTTGTCCTGGAACACCATGCCGCGGTCGCCCGAGGTCGTGGTGACTTCGGCGCCGTCGGCCAGCACTCGGCCCTCGTCGGGCGGCAGCAGCCCCGCCAGGGCACGCAGCACCGTCGACTTGCCGCAACCCGAGGGCCCGGTGAGCACCAGGATCTCCCCCGGGCGCACCGTCAGGCTCAAGCCGTCGATGACCGGAACACCGGTGTAGGACAATCGAGCCCGATCCAGTTCGAGGCTCATCGCGTTCATCGCAGGTTCTCCTGGGCTCGGGGCAGCCACCGGGTTGCCCGGCGGCCCACCAGTTCGACCGCGGCGGACGTGGCGAATCCCAGCACGCCGATGGTGATGATGCCGACGAACACCTGCGGATAGGCCAGCACGGTGTAGTCCTGCCAGGTGCGGTACCCGATCCCGAGTCGGCCGGAGATCATCTCGGCCGAGATGACGCAGATCCACGCCACCCCCATGCCAACCGACAGACCGCCGAACACTCCCGGCAGGATGCCCGGCAGCACCACCTGGGTGAGCACTTCCCACCGACCGCCGCCCAGTGTGCGCACCGAGTCCTCCCACAGGGTGGGCAGCGCGCGCACCGCGTGCCGGGTGCTGACCATGATCGGGAAGTAGGCCGCCAGGAAGGTGATGAACACGATGCCGGCCTCGTCGGTCGGAAACAGCAGGATCGCCACCGGCACCATCGCGATGGCGGGGATGGGCCTGGCCAGCTCCGTCAGCGGACCGAATATGTTGGCGAACAATCGGGAACGGCCCAGCAGCACACCCGTCGCGATGCCGACCGCCGCGGCCAGCCCGAAGCCCGTCAGAATTCGTAGCAATGACTGCGCCAGGTCAAGCCAGTACTGGTAGGTGCCGAGCCGGCGAGTCAGCGCGGTGGCGATCTCGGTGACGGTCGGCAATGTGTCGAATCGCAGCCACAGCCGCACCTTGTCGGCGGTGAGCAACTGCCACAGCCCGATCGCGGCGGCCAGCGACGCCAGCCGCAGCAGCCGCCACCGCCAGGGCGACGCACCTCGTCGCGGCGTGCCGAGGGCGGGCGCCGATATGGTTTGGTCGATCACTTGGGCAGTCATGCCGAACCTCCCAGTGCCTGTTGGTAATTCACGGCGACGCTGCCCGGGTGCGCAGCGAGGTAGCGATGTGCCCCGGCCGAAGTTCCGAACGGGCGGTAGTACTGGCCGTCTTGCACCCAGAACGCCTTGTCGGCGAACCATCGGGTGCCCAGCTCCGCATCGGGAACATAAGCCGCACGGACTTTGGCACCGTGGGCGGTCGCATCCCTGACGGCTTGCAGCAGGCTGGTCGGGCTCGCAAGCGTTTGAGTCGTATCGGATCCGTCCAGCCACAGCTCACTCGCCAGGGCGGGGTCGCCGCCGAGCAGAGACGGGTTGGCGGTGGCGGCCCGGGCCGCGTCGTAGTTCAACCCGCGGCCACCGAACACCGCGCGCAGCGGCTCGTCCTGCACGAACCCGCCGACGTCGAGGTCGGCGAAGTCACCGATCGACTTCAGGTACGGCACATCGTTTTTCAGCGCGTCCACCAGTGACGGCTTGAGCGTCGGGTCGAACGACGTACCACCGGGACCGTTGTAGAGGTAAACGACCTCCTGCGGCAGCCCGCTTGCCTGGGCGACGATACGGGCCGCCTCCAGCGGCTTTGCGTTGAGGAAATCCGTCGCGTCCAGTTGCGCCTGCAGGAACGCCGGGAGCACCTCCGGGTGCGCGGCCACGTACGAACGCCGTACCACCACACCGTGCAGGGTGGGCACGTTCAGCTCGGCGCCGTCGTATAGCAGTTTGGCGTTGCCTTGATAGACCAACAGCCCGGGCCAGGCAACAAACTGCGAAAGAGCTTGCACCTGACCGGATTCCAGAGCAGACGCCCCGACCTGGGGCTGCTGATTGAGGACCTCGACACCGGTGCGGGGATTGATCCCGGCCCTGTCCAGGGCGCGCACCAGCGTGCCGTGGCCGGCCGAGCCCACGCTGGCCGAGACTTTCGTTCCGGCCAGGTCGGTGAGCGCGGTCGCGGGCGAATCCGGCGACACCACCACCATGTTCAACGCGCCCTTGGGGTTGTAGCCGGTGACCGATACCATCTCGGTGCGGGCCAGCGGGTTGGCCTGCGTCTTAGAGCCGTTGATCAGCATCGGGTAGTCGCCCATCGAGCCGATGTCGATCTTCTCGGCAAGCATCTGCGCGGTGATCGGGGCACCGGTGTCGTAGTCCTGCCACCGGACCGCGTACTTGGTCCCGGTGCGGGTGGTGATGTCGGCGAGCCGGTGCTCGAGGTAACCCTGAGCGCGCAGCAACGTGCCCGCGGTCACCGTGTTGATGGTCTTGGACTGGTAGCCGATGACGACGTTGACGACACCGGAAGATTCCGATAACGATTCCAGCGAGCACCCGGATAGCGACGCGGCGACCTCAATGGTCGCTGCCGCGACCGAGATCAGCCGCGCGACGTGTCGTTTCATGTCAGCGTATGAGGTAGGGCATGTTGACGGTGACGGCGCCCGTTGGGCAGCGGGCCGCGCAGGGGCCGCAATACCAGCACTCGTCGACATGCATGAAGGCTTTCCCGGTATCGGGGTTGATGGCCAGCGCGTCCAGCGGACAAATCTCAACGCACAGGGTGCAACCCTCGATACACAGGGACTCGTCGATGGTCACCGGTACATCGGCGCGGTGGTTGACCAGCGTCATGGCTTGCTCCTTATCAGGTTGCCGCGCATGGTGATTCGATCGCCCCGCATCCGGATATATTCCAGGTCAACGGGTCTGCCGTCGTCGAGGCTGGTGAGCCGCTCCAACATGAGCAATGACGCCCCGTCGGGCACCTGCAGTGTGGCCGCCGAGTGCGCGTCGGCGGGGATGGCTTCCAGCGCCAGCGACGCCGAGCCCAGCCGGTGTCCGCTCACCTGCTCGATGAGCGCGAAGAGATCGTTGGTTTCCAGCGGGTGGTCCAGGATCCGGGTTCCGATGTCCGGGGACAGGTAGGTCAGGTCAAGGCTGAGCGGCAGGTCGCCGAGGTAACGCAGCCTTTCGATGAACACCACCTGCTCACCGGGTTCCAGCTGCAATCGGCGAGCCACCGCCGGCGGGGCGGCCACCGGCATGGCTGCCCGCACCTCGTTGCGGACTTCTCCGAGGTCTTTGAAGGTTTCCTTCAGCCCGAGCAGCGCATTGAGCCCGTGCTCGTATTTGCGTTGTGCGATGTGGGTGCCGACTTTGGGTCCGCGGTCGATGAGCCCTTCGTTTTTCAGAACGGTGAGCGCCTCGCGAATGGCGTTGCGTGACACGAAGAATTCGGCCGCCAACTCGTTTTCTGGCGGCAGCCCGTCGGGGTAGGCGCCGGCGTGGATCTGTTGCCGCAAAACGTCGGCGGCCCGGCGCGCACGGTCGGCGCGGGGTTCCGGGAGCGGTACGGCTACAGCCACGCCGTCACGTTAGTGCGGCTCAGCGGCATGTTCAGGCCGGGCGACGCGGGACTACAACGGCAGCTGAGAGTATTGCGCCAGCTGGGATTTGGCTTCGACCAGCTAAAACCGGGGTTCGGTCGGCTATTGCGCCACCCCTGCTGCCACGCCGCCTTTCCGATCCCGGTGAGCAGAACCTAGATCGGGTAGCACACGACTTGCGTAGGCCGCCAGCGCGGCTGGTTGCGGGGTGACAGCGCCGATATAGCCGTCGGGCCGGATGAGGACGGCCCCGTCGTCGTTGACGTCATAGGCCTGGCGGATGAGCCGACGAGCGTCGAGGATGTCTGTGCCGATCCGGAGCGAGCGGACCCATTCGTGGTCCAGACGCGGTGC
>Ga0210389_10000625_pt1 | contig 30890 bp, 33 predicted proteins | sample IncBWH28OmetaG_FD_160127 | JGI IMG/M metagenome (GOLD analysis project Ga0210389, IMG submission 160127) | Forest soil microbial communities from Barre Woods Harvard Forest LTER site, Petersham, Massachusetts, United States - Inc-BW-H-28-O ... | reverse complement strand
AAAAAAGCTGGAAAAGCAGCCAAAGCTAAAACCGCTGCAGGATAAAAAGTATGGAAAGTCAAGTTTTAAAAAGGATTTCTAAGAGGATCAAAAGGTCATTGCGGGTGCGCAAGCACATCCGAGGCTCTGCTGCAAAGCCACGTCTCAGTGTGATGAAAACGAACCAACACATCGGCGCTCAGCTCATCAACGATGAAGAGGGCGTAACGCTCGCTGCTGCAAGCACGGTGATGAAAGAGTTTAGAACACAAAAACTCGGAAAAACGAAAAAAGGTGCTCAAGCCGTCGGCCAAAAGATTGCCGCAATGGCCAAAGAGAAGCAAATTGCAGAGATTGTGTTCGACCGAGGATCGCATAAATTCCATGGGGTGATTGCAGAGCTGGCAAATGCCGCCCGAGAAGCAGGATTAAAATTTTAGAGGAATGAAGAGATGAAGAGACAGAATCGTCAACGCCAAGAAGATTTCGGGACGGAGTTCGAAGAGAAAGTGCTTTATATCAATCGGTGCTCCAAAGTCGTCAAAGGGGGCCGCAAGTTTAGCTTTTCCGCCCTGGTTATCGTCGGCGATGGACAAGGACACATCGGCTTTGGCTTCGGCAAAGCGAACGAAGTCTCCGATGCCATTCGGAAAGGGGGCGAAGCTGCCCGCAAAAATATCATGACTTTTGAAATGGAAGGGGAGAGCATTCCTCACGAAATCACCGTCAACTGGGATGGATCGACGATCTTCTTGAAGCCAGCTCCAGAGGGGACAGGAGTCATCGCCGGCTCTAAAGTCCGTGCCGTTTTAGAACTCGGTGGTGTGAAAGATGTCGTGGCAAAAATTTTAGGGTCGAACAACCCGCTCAATCAAGTGCGTGCCACACTCAAAGCGCTCTCTCTTCTTAAAAATCGTCAAAAAACATTATTAGCGCGAGGAGCGTCCGTATGATTACCCTCTCTTCTCTTGCAAACACTCACCGCCCCAAGAAAAAAATTCAGCGGGTCGGCCGAGGCGTCGGTTCCAAACGGGGAAAGACGTGCTGCCGTGGCGTTAAAGGTGATGGAGCGCGTCGAGGATATAAACGCCGCTTCGGGTACGAAGGTGGTCAGCTGCCCCTCTTCCGTAAACTCCCTGTGAAAGGGTTTACGAACGGTCGGTTTAAAAGCGAAGTTCACACGATCAACCTTTCCCTCATTAACATGCTTTACAAAGATGGCGAAACCGTCAGTTTAGAGACGTTGCGCCAAAAAGGTTATGGGCCACGCGAGGCCGGCGGTGGTCTCAAGATCCTCTCGGATGGGGATCTCGATAAAAAGGTGATCATCGAAGCTAGAGCCTTTTCTAAAGGTGCTATTGAGAAACTCGAAAAAGGCAAGATCTCCTATAAAGTTGTTCCATGATTGAAGGAATCAAGCGCATCTTATCGGTACCCGAGCTAAAGGCAAAGATTGTCTTTACGTTCATGATGCTGATGGTATGTCGTATTGGAGCCCACATCCCCGTTCCTGGAATTAATGGAGATATGGCCGTTCAACTCTTTCGATATGCAACAGGAGGAAGCCAAAACCTGTTCCAGCTCATGGACGTCTTCTCTGGAGGAGCGTTTGCCCACATGACGGTCATTGCTCTCGGAGTCATGCCCTACATCTCGGCTTCGATTATCATGCAGCTCCTCATGGCTCTTGTTCCCTCCCTTCAGCGTGAAGTGCGCGAAAGCCCCGATGTCGGCCGTCGTAAGATGGGCAAATGGATCCGCATTCTCACTACTGGCCTAGCTTTTTTCCAAGCAGGCTTGTATGCCAAGTACGCCGTTCAGCTCAATGCCGGGACCCCTGGTATCATTGTGCCTGAGCTGATCGATTTCCAACTATTTGGTATTCCGTGCCTTTTTTATTTGCTTGTCATGGCAACCATGACCGCAGGGACGATGTTTCTCATGTGGATAGGAGAGCAGATTTCAGAGAAAGGGATCGGCAACGGCATCAGCCTGATTATCACCGTCGGAATTTTATCGTCGCTGCCAACAACACTGGGATCGATCATGCGCCAGCTCAATCTCGACTCTCAAGAGCCAGGCCAGCTCTCATTTTCATCTTTAGTTGTGCTTGCTGCCGTTTTTGTCTTGATCATCGTAGGAACGATCTTGATCATTCAAGGACAGAGAAGAATTCCCCTCCAATATGCGAGAAGGGTGGTCGGACAGCACGAGACGCAGGGCACAGGAAGTGCCTATATTCCCCTCAAAATTAACTATGCCGGTGTTATCCCAGTTATCTTTGCCTCTTCTCTTCTCATGTTTCCTGCCACTTTGGCACAATTTGTCGGAAGGGGGAATTGGATGGGACAGTTTGCCGCCATGCTCTCTCCGGGCAGCTGGGTTTATAGTTTTCTTTATGTTCTTCTTATTATATTTTTTACTTACTTTTGGACCGCTACCCAGTTCCATCCCGAACAGATCGCCTCTGACATGAAGAAAAATGGTGCCTTTATCCCAGGGATTCGCCAGGGAAAGCCGACGCAAGATTATTTGGAAGCAACGATGAACCGCATCACCTTTGCCGGAGCCCTCTTTTTAGCCCTGATTGCAATTTTGCCGACCGTTGTCAGCCGTGTATTGGAAGTCGACACCTCCATCAGCTATTTTTTTGGAGGCACCTCGCTTTTGATCATGGTCGGTGTGGCCCTCGATACAACGAAGCAGATAGAGTCTCACCTTCTGATGAAGAGATACGACGGTTTTATGACACGAGGAAGAGTGCGTGGACGCTAAAGTCTTGCAACTAAACCGACTTTTTGTTAAACTTTTACGATATTAAAAAAGGAATTTACACATGCCGCGAGTGATTGGGATTGACATCCCCGACAATAAACGTTTGGAAATCTCCTTAACTTACATCTATGGCATCGGCCGAACGCTCTCGAACCGGATCATTGTCAAGCTGGGGCTCGACCCGAACATGCGCGCCCACCGGCTTACAGAAGAAGATATTGCCCGCCTCAACGCCCTTCTCCAATCAGAGTTCGCCGTTGAAGGAGACTTAAGAAGGCAAGTCCAAAACAACATCAAGCGACTGATTAGTATCCACTCGTATCGAGGCATGCGCCACCGATTGGGACTTCCCGTTCGCGGACAACGTACCCGTACTAATTCCAGAACACGTAAAGGAAAACGAAAAACTGTTGCAGGTAAGAAGAAATAACATATGAAAGAAACGCCAAAAACCACTGAAAATAAAAAACCTACCCCTAAAGCGCGCAAAAAGACAGCGCGTAATGTTCCCGTCGGTATTGTCCATGTCAAAGCGACATTCAACAATACGATTGTCGCTATCACAGACCTAGCAGGCAATGTCGTCTCTTGGGCCTCTGCTGGAAAAGTCGGATATATCGGGTCACGCAAATCGTCGGCCTTTGCCGCCACGGTTGCAGCTCAAGATGCTGCAAAGCATGCGATGACTTTGGGAATGAAAGAAGTCGAAGTGAATTTAAAAGGTCCTGGAGCTGGCCGAGAATCGGCTGTCCGCGGATTGCAGAGTGCAGGCCTCAATATCACGATCATCCGCGATGAGACTCCTGTTCCTCATAACGGTTGCCGTCCCCGTAAACGACGTCGCGTATAATTTATTAAGGAGAAAGTCATGACAGTTAAGTACGGCAAATTCGAGTTGCCCAGCAAAATTAAAGTCGATGAATCGAGCCGCAAACCTCACTTCTGTCGTTTTATTGCCGAGCCATTTGAGCGCGGTTTTGGTTACACTGTAGGGAATGCTCTGAGACGTATCCTTCTGACTGCGATGGAGTCTCCGGCGATCATGTCGGTCCGTATCGAAGGCGTCTCTCACGAGTATATGGCGATGGATGGTATCGTAGAAGATATGACCCACATCGTCTTAAACCTTAAGACAGCCCTTTTGCGCAAACTCCCTCTGGAAGAAGAGAACATCTCAAGAGAGCCCAGAGTTGTGACAAAGATGCTCGATATTACAGGAGACATGCTCGATAAGCATGGTGGCCAGTATGTAGTAACTTTGAAAGATTTAATGGGAAGCTCCGATTTCGACATTGTGAACCCCACCCTTCCGATCTTCACCGTAACGAAGCCGATGGTCAAAAGAGTCGACCTCAAAATCGCTTTTGGTCGTGGCTACGTCCCTTCCGAGAGGCACGCAATTAAAGAGAAAGTCGTCGATGAGATTTTGATCGACTCAGCCTTTTCGCCAGTGCGTCTTGTCAACTACTATGTCGAAAACACTAGAGTAGGGCAAGACACCGACTTCGACCGTCTGATTTTGGAAGTGACGACCGATGGAAGAGTGACGCCCGAAGAGGCCCTTGGATTTGCGATCCAGATCGGCATTATCCATTTACAAGTTTTCGAACAGCTCAAGCTTCTCCCTATCACCTTTGATCAGGGACAGAATGAGACCAGCACCGATAAAGATGCCCTCATGCAGAAGCTGGTGCTTAAGATCAACGAAATCGAGCTCTCCGTACGCTCGACCAACTGTTTATCTGGAGCCAGTATCGAAACGATTGCCGAACTCGTCATCATGCCAGAGTCTGATATGTTGAAATTCCGCAATTTCGGTAAAAAATCTCTCTCTGAAATCAAACAAAAACTCGAAGAAATGGGACTCTCTCTGGGAATGGATCTTTCCCGTTTTGGAATTACTCGAGACAACGTGAAACAAGTGGTTACCGACTACCTTGCACAAAGAGTAGGAACTCAAATATGAGACATGCAAAACACACCTTTAAAATTGGCCGGACAGCCGGACACCGCCGTTGCCTGATTGCCAATATGCTAAAATCGTTGATTGCGCATGGGCGCATTGAAACGACCGTGACGAAAGCAAAAGAGCTTCGCCGTCATGCAGACCGTATGGTGACACTGGCAAAGAAGAACACTCTTGCCAGCCGTAGGCAGGCCGTGGCTAATCTGATGATTGGCGCTGAGCGCACCCTCATCGACAAGCTATTTGGTGACCTCTCGCAGCGATTTGCTACACGCAATGGGGGCTACACGCGGATCACGCGGTTGTCGCAACGTGTGGGAGATAATGCACCCACATGCTTCATCGAATTTTTGCCCAAGTAGTACTTTACTTTGGACAAGGTCTGATTTATCATGCAGACCGAGGAGCCCAACATGCCGGTTAAGGTAGCAATCAACGGATTCGGGCGCATTGGAAGGCTTGTTTTTCGTATCCTTGCGCTGGAAAACTCCAAGAATATCGAGATTGTTGCCATTAACGACTTGGTTCCTGCGGACAACCTCGCCTATTTGCTAACTTACGACTCGATTCACAGAAAAGCTCCCTTTGAAGTCAAGGCTGAAGGGGAAGCCGTCGTTGTGAAAGGGAAGAAGGTGGCAGTCTATGCCGAAAAAGATCCGACTCAGCTCCCTTGGAAGCAGCTCGGCGTCGATTACGTCGTCGAATCGACGGGCCACTTCACCGATCCCGCCCTAGCAAAAAAGCATATTCAGGCGGGAGCCAAAAGAGTAGTTCTAACGGCCCCTGCGAAAGGGGATGTTCCCACTTTTGTGCTTGGTGTCAATGAAGAGACGTATAATCCCAAAACGGATACCGTCGTCTCTAACGCCTCATGCACGACCAACTGTTTAGCTCCGCTTGTTAAGATCCTTCTCGACAATTTTGGTATCGAAGAAGGACTCATGACCACCATCCACTCGCTAACGGCTTCGCAGCCTTCTGTCGATGGCCCTTCCAAAAAAGATTGGCGTGGGGGGCGCGCCGCAAGTGTCAACATTATCCCCTCTTCGACGGGAGCGGCCAAAGCTGTCGGTCTTTGTCTTCCCGAAGTCCGAGGTAAACTTACAGGAATGGCTTTCCGCATTCCAACAACGGATGTCTCCGTTGTCGATCTCACTGTCCGTCTCCAGAAGGACACCACTTATGAAGAGATCTGTGCAGCTGTTAAAGAGGCAGCAGCAGGTCGTATGAAAGGTCTCGTTGCTTATTGCGAAGATGAAGTTGTCTCTTCCGATTTTATCGGGACCCCTTTTTCTTGCATCTTTGACAAAGGTGCAGGGATTGCATTAAACCGTCGCTTTTACAAACTTATCGCCTGGTATGACAACGAATGGGGCTATGCGCACCGTGTCGTTGATCTCTTAAACTATATGGCGTCAAAAGAAGGATAGATTCGTGAATTTCACAAGAGAACCCATTATTGAAACAATTATTACTCCGAAAGAAGGCTGCAAACTTGTTGTACGCAGCACAAAGACCGAAGGTCAAGAAGAATACATGGTTGATGCCGTCGAAGTCATTTCGTTTGGCCAAGCCCTTTTTTTCCGCAACCTAGAAAAACCCAAGTCGTTTCTCGTTCCTGTCGGCGACTACGAAGTCGTTGAAGTGAAAGAGACGCGGGCCGTTCTCAAAAATGCCCAATTTGAGCGCAGCATCAAGATCGGTGGAGGGCGTGACGCTTCGATCCGACGCGAGCCTGTTGAAGAGGTTGAAGAAGAGGCCTCTTCTCCTGCGTCTCTCGAAGAAGAATCAGGAGATCCTGCGACTCAAGAAGCCCAATTTGAGCGCCGTCGCGATCGTCGTCGCCATCGCCGCCGTCGCCCTTCTGAAGAGCGCGCAGAGACTCCACGCTCCTCCGAGCCATCGGAAGCAAAAAGCGAAGCTCCCTCTGAGTCCGTGCAACATTTTACCTCACTCATTCCGCCGCCAACCACGCTCATTTCCGAGACCATTGGAAAGTATAAAGAGCAGCAACAGGCCCATCAGGCCGCTTCTCCTGAGGAGCCCAAGCGTGACGAGCCCGACGCAGGTCCTTCTGCGCTCCACCGTGTTGCTAGCGAGGGGCATGCGTTTCAGACCACGCAGACCAACTTTTCCAGCGACTGGACTAACTTTTTGAGCTAGCCCAGAATCTTATCCCCAGGGTAAACTTTCTTCTCACTGCTTGGATGGTGGAATGGTAGACACTGGGGACTTAAAATCCCCTGGCTGAATAAGCCGTGTGGGTTCGACTCCCACTCCGAGCATTTTGGCGGGGAATTACTGCGTTGCCTTCGCTTGCCAGTACGTTGTACAGGCGTCGCTCGGCGCCTTGTACTTCCCACCCCAAAATGCCCGTAGCAAGCTCCGAGCAATTTTTGTAAAAAATTGCGCTGGAAACAGGCCAATAGTTTGGCCTGCGTGTGGGAATCGAAGTGAGCACCGTTGTTTGCTCTAGCAAACCGGGCGCAACCGGCCCGGAAGGACAGGGCGACATAGTCGCCTGCTCTGGAGGGGACTCCCACTCCGAGCATTTTGGCGGGGAATTACTGCGTTACCTTCGCTCGCCAGTACGTTGTACAGGCGTCGCTTGGCCATCAGTTAATGAGATGAATTCCAATATGCATGGCTTTGGTTGACAAAATTTAACATGTGCTGCGCCCTGTTGACATAGGTATGATACTTTTTGACAAACTCCATCAGTTCATACTGCTCTTGCAGATTCCCCTCTTTTAATTTTGCTTCTCCATCCAAAAATAATTGGTAAGTATCTGGGTTGTAAACAATTTTTCTTCCAAAGAGCTCATAGACAACTCTCGAGTTTGTCAATCCGATATGGCCATAGCTGATGTTTTTGAATATTCTGCAGGGGATATAGTCTTTTTCTAGCTGAAGCTTGCCGCAAATGGCTGGGGCAAGATGGGAATTTTGAATCAAACGGACATTTTCGGAAGGCTCAAGAGGCGAGCCCCAGGGATCAGAATGGATGAAATGGACCCCATTTTGTTGACAGGCCAGCTTAAAAGGTCTGATCTCAGACTCATTTCCATCAATCCCGCTCCCAATCGTTCCTATCCAGTAAGTCGTGTGCTTTTTGAGATATGCCTCTAACGATGAAGGTTTATATGAGTCGATTTCATCCGGGAGCAAATCTGTAGCCCAAGGGATCAAGAAGTACATCTTCTCGAAATCATAAAAAATAAAGGGCTCTATCTGTTGCAGAGTTGAAGAGCGTTGATGAGAATTTTTATACACATCGAGATCGATAAAATGTTTGATCTCTTTGAGATGATCGTACTTTTGACTCGATGAACAATGGACAAAATAGTAACAGTCATCTCGTAGCGGTATTTTTTCATCTACCTGATGCTCTGTGATGAACAAAGTGGCGCCAAAGTTTATCTTCGAAATATCGTCGCTGTTATCAAGCCAAAGTGTCTTATACCCTAGATGTTGGAACGCTTTAAAAAAACCATAATGGATATAAGAATGCGTATGGGTGTGTAATTTGTGGCCCCAGATAACGACCTGATCAATCTGCGCAGCATGGACTAGGTTAAATACTAGACAGATCCAGAGATAATACGTTCTTAAAAACATGCGGCCATGGTTCTCATGGAGTTTTCCCAAATCTACAAGGCCAAGTTTTAGATGATTTGGGTAAATATATAGACTGAATATAGGGGTTGTAGAAACTCACAAAAGAGGCAATGTTGCTCGACGAATGGACAAGTATATCGCAATGCCCTAATAATAAAGCATCTAGTAGCACCCCTTCCCCACCTGAATAGCCAGGTTTTTTCCTATGAAACTCTTCTTTGTGTGCGAGCCAGTAATCCCCATTGCCGTAGATGAGATGAGGCACATCGCGATATTCAGTCCGATAGGCATCAATGGATAAGAGCATTTCTTGGGGAAAAAGCCTCTGAAATTTTTTGATGACATAGTGGCTGTCAGTGGCTAAATAAATGCGAACCCTCTTTCCATGATGTGCGGCGACGACTCTGCTGACTTCTTCGATATAATCCTCGAGAGTCGGAACCCCAGCCGGAGCCTCAGCTCCATGATCAGATCCGTAACGGATATGGACGCCAATACAGTAATGCCCAGACATTTTTTCTGATACAAATTGATTGGCTTTAGTTGTGATCGGCTCTTTAATTTTAATGTATTTGTTTAAGATTGCATTCACGGCCAGGCGATAGGGTAGATAGCGGTCGTAATTTTTCCATTGATCGATGCACGGAAAGTCGTGAATTTCATGATAATAGAGGCCTCCCACTAAGACAAAATCTTCTTCAGGAATAGGATATGCAGACGGAATCTGGATCGGCTCGAAATATAGATCCCACCCATTTGCATGCGGATCTTCTTTGTAAGGAAAAAACTCATCTGTCCAATCGACATGAACAGCTCTAAGATTTTCTTGGGAGTAATGAAGGAGGCTATCGAGAACTTTTTGCATTTCAGCAAAAAAACCGGCTCCATATGTTGTCCGTTCAACGAGTTTTTGTGGTGGAATGTCGCTTGACTGCCCGCAGATTGGCCCCATCACACAGAAAATCAACGCAATCTGAACGATCCAAGATATTCTAAGATCCATTACTGTTTTCTGTTGCTGAGTTAATGGCAAAATCGATCAATTTATGGAGAGCTGCTGTCTTGTGTCGGTGATAGGCATCAGATTGATAGTCCCAGTTCCCTCCTCCTCGGTAATGAAATAGCTTATAATCTAAAAAGAATTCGCTATTTGGAACGCCTTCTTCAATCATCATCCGCAAATAGGGGTGATGCTTTGTTGTATCTTCATTCACATGGGCTTGTACAAAAATCTGATTTACGAACTTTTTTCTCACCTGAGGGTGTTTTTGAAAGTAGTAGTAAGTATGTCCACCCACATCGCAGGGTTGTCCCGCCACATCCCCGCAATTAAAAGAGAGCTCTCTTTTTGCTGGGAGAGTATTCATGTTAAAAAAAACAATCCCATTCCAAAGATAAGTTATAAAGCTGCGGCTTTGAGCATGGCCAGCAATCTCGCAATCTTTCATGTATTCAGAGACATTCAAATCTCCCACTAAAAACATATCCGAATCGATGATCATGACAAGGTCATTATGGTCAAATCCCAGCGTGTCTAATGAGTACTGAACAACATTTGCGCAAGTAACGCAGGGGTGGTCGTAAAGTTCCCCAGGCATTCTCGGGAGATAGGGTCTTTGATGAATCTCTTGAGGGATTGGAATGCAACGGATGTTTAGCTGCTTACAAGTTTGATCGATTGCACTGTAAATCTTGGGCTCACGAGCATCATTGAAGACGACAAATTCATAGTCGTCCTTTAGAAATTTGCGAAAAGTTTTTTCTTGCAGAGGAATAAAGTCAGGTCTCTTATAGGCGTGAGTGATGACAAGCAGCTTAGCTTCAGACGTGCTGACGATGACAAGGAAGAAGGCAAGAAAGATTTTTATCATGGTTTTTTCTTTTGTAGGAGGACTTGGTACTCATCCATGATAAGTTCGAACCCGTTTGCGAGTAAAAAAGGGAGAGAGTATTTAGATTTGCCCAAATTTGAGGTTTCCCCAAATTGTTTAGGAGTTTGATTTTGTACATCGTCGATCAGGATATAGCCGCCATCTGCAATCAGATTTCGTGAAACGATGATCTTTGCTTCTCGTAACTGCAACTGGGCAGTAGGCTCAATAGGGGTCATATCGCCCGTATCGAGATAAAGCAGATGAATTTTTCGGGGAAATTTGCATTTTTTTAGAAAGGCGATAGAATCTGAAACATGGTACTGGATGTTGGAGAAGTCGGATGTCATCACTTTACAACGGGCGATATGGGCGGAGCAGATATCGACAGTATGGATATCTACCATTTTGTGACTCATTGCAGTAGCTGCCATACGTGTGAAAAAGCCTGCACCCCAGTCCCATGTTGAAGGATTTTCCGGCATCCAATACCGAGTATCGTCTGAGTTGCAGCCAACAAGCCCGCCATGATTAAAACTGCGAGTAGTTCCCAACTCTACGATGATGGGATGGTCGATCGGTTCAATCAGTTCAAAAGCGGCTTTAAATGTGGCGTACCTGGATTCAGGTTTAGGCTGAGTCGCGTCAAATCCTTCATAAGTTCCCCATTCTAGGAAATCTTTATAAGGGGCTAAATGGAGCTCAACACTGGTTTCCGCGTAAACTATTAACCCAACAGGCAAGTATGAGATAAAGATGGCCAACAAGATCAATTTAATTCGCATATGTTTCTCTGGATTGGGTTGTTAATAAATTGTTAAAAATCGTGCGCCATAATGAAAATGTCTTTTCATCGTGTTGCTTCGCTAAATCGAGTATTTTTTGTCTGTTTCCTAGATAGTCATAGGTTCTCAGTTTTACTACGAGATCATCCCACGATTCAAAGTAGACAATGAAAGGAGTATATTTCCCCGAATACCATTCACAAGCATTTAAATGTTTTTTGGCCAAATGCGCATCTTGGAAGTGGGCTCCCTTAGATATAAGGCGCGCCATAAAGATGGGACTCGGCACAAAATAAGGAATTCCTAAATGCATGTTTTCAAAAAGAGCAAAATTGGACCAGGCGTAAGGGACATGAATCATCCCTTTGAAATCTTGGAGATCATTAGGTCCGTTATAATGGCCGCAATAGCTTTTAATCCCTAGCTTTGTGCAGTACTCAGATAAATTCATAAAGATTGTTTCGTTATGGTAGGGAGGGAGGAAAAAAGTCTCCTCTTTTACAATATTTTCAGGAACCGATGATTGAACTTGTTGTGAAACGAAAGCACCACTTGGCTGAATGGTGATATTTCCCGAATGAACGCCCTTTGACCGGGCATAGATATGTTCAAATTCGGTATAGGCAACTATGGCTACATTCTTTTGTTCTGCAGCTTGAGAAAAGAGGTGGTAATACTCGTCATCAGGAAAAACACAATCGAGAGAGGCTCTGTCGCAATAATCGAAGCGATTACAAACCCAGATGATCAAAGGCTTTTCCCACTTATTTTGGAGAAAAATGCGGCTTAAGGGCGCTATATCGGAAGTGATGATGACATCGAATGACTCAAAATAGTGTTGATGTTTACTCCATATTCTTTCGGCCCGATCATGTCCAATATTATAGAGAACATTTCCCTTGGATAGTTCATCAAAAAAATAGGGAGGCAAATCTTGGATGCACCATGTTGTCAAATCCAAGGAGAGCTTTTGAGAAACCATTTCGATCTCGGTTGCGCACCCGCGATGAAAAGTAAGGTGAAGCACTTTTAATGGACTACAGAAAAGAAAAAGGGGAGTGAGCAAGAAGAGAGCCAGCAACGAAAATTGCATAAACACCTAAAATATAGGAAAAATTATGCATAGATTTTTTTTTCGTTCAATTAGATTGTTTTGCTATCTTTTGTCAATGAACTAGGTTGAATGCGAGCGCAAAATTGCTCCGATGCGTGGGTTGAGGTTGGGCGATAATTCTACATAAGAAACAAGCGCCCTCCAAACTCCGCCTTCAGTGGCATGTCTGCTTAAAAGGCGCACTGCCTTTAGCTGATTGGCTTTGGTTGCTGCGAGCAAAGCTAGATCGATAGTTCCTAAGTCAGTTCTTTTATCTTTCAATAATTTATGGATGACTACCGTATGGCTTTTTTTAGCTGCATTTACCAAAGCTGTGCTCATGGAAGCCTGGTGTCGCTGATTGATATGACGCGCCTCATCATCAAGCTCAGGACGCTGCAAAAGCTTGCTTACAATATCATAATGGCCCTGGCTGGAAGCGATATCGAGAGACTCTTTGAAGGGTTGTGGGATCTGGATGTCTGGGTGAAACCGTATATGCCGATATTCTCTGCAAGGTTGCAGTTTAGGCTCACGCAGCAGAAAGTCCATGATTTGACTATTTCCGGTCGAAGCAGCCATATACATCGCTTGATGCCAATTCACATAGCTTTGTGCCTCATCACAGGAGTCTGCTAAAAGGAGTCTTTTCATTCTGAGAAAATCTCCACTAGCAACGGCGTTTTGGAGGGCTATTTGACCTAAGTCTGCGCAAGGGGGTAATGGGCTAAAATTTGGGTGTAGGTCTGACAGGGAAGAGGGACGGGAAAAAGAACATGTGGGCTGGACAGTGAGAGTTCTGTTGGATACTGAAAGGGAGGAATAAAGGTAAGTCGATGCCACTTAAGGCAAGAGCGGCGACAGCAACGGTTCTCGTTTTTTTCAAAACTTCCAGGCAACGCGAAACACACGATTGATCCTGTCTTAGAGGTGAAGCCAATATGCGATTAGAAGGCATCATAGCTAATAATCCAAAATTAAATAATTTCTAATTAGTTTGCGATTTAGTATGCCTTGCTTTTTGGTTAAAATAAAAGATAAAACTCTAAGAGACTGTCATTCAAAAAAAATATATCAAATCTGATGCAGGAGTTTAAGGTATTATATTCTTCGACTTTAATTTGATTAGCCGTAAAATGTTGGTTCTTTAAATTGTGAGGGTTTATGGGTGTGTTGCATAACTTTTTCCATTTAGACAGCCTTAGAATCAACGACCAGGCTTTGAAATTTGTGAATTGGAGTGGCTTTATGAAGGGAAATGCCGCTAGCGCTTATGACGCTCTCTACAAATTTTTTAAGAATCTGGCTCAGAAGCTTCCTAATCCAGAGAAATGGGTCGAAGGCTTAGATCAAATTTTTAATCTTCGAGAGCTAGCAGCGCATTGTAGAAAAGTAGGAGATTGGGGAACTGCGGGAAAAACCTTCAATAGCGAACTTTTAAAAACCACATTGAATCGTGTTAAAGAGCTTTTTTCTACCTGATGTATAAGTTTTTTGTTCTGTCGATACCCCTACTTGCATATGGCTGGATGACCGATCCGATGCTGCAGGCTCCAACTCCATCTTCGGTCAATGTCGTTTGGTTTACGGATGGTGTAGGAGAGGCCAACTTTGTTGAATATGGTGAAGGCCTTTCTAAGACAGCGGTGTGTAAAACAATCGAGCTATCACGCATCCGAGAAGAGTCTACAGATGGCCGCGCTTGGGTATTTCAGCCCGTCTATCGACATGAAGCTACATTACAGAGAATTGGTGAAAAGACGCCGTATCAAGTCGTAAGCGTAGATAGCTCTGGAAAAAGGATGAAAAGTGAAGTGTTTCTCTGCAACCCATCGCCCCAAAAGGGAAAGTCTCTGAAAATCTTACTCACATCAGACCACCAAGGAAAACCGATGGTTGCTGCGAATCTACAAAAGGTGAGAAAAGTTGTCCCTGAAATCGATGCCATCTTTTTCGCAGGAGATTGTGTCGACCATCCAGATAAGGCGTCAGAGTGGTTTGGAGAAAACGGTTTCTTTGCCTGCTTACAGGGGCGGGCAAAAAAAGAGCTTCATGCCTCAGTTTATCAAGGAGGAGCGCTTCTCCAATACGCTCCAATGTTTTGTGCGATCGGTAACCACGAAGTTATGGGGAGGTGGAGTACAAAGACGACACTGGATGCACAATTTAATGATCCTTATCCGAGATTGCAACAAGAGTACGACCTTGAAAGTGTCAAAGATCGGAGTTTCAACACCGATACATATGAAGAGATCTTCCACCTGCCAAAATATTATGCTGCCAGTTTTGGAGATGTTCGGCTTGTTGTGCTCTATGCGACGCGGATCTGGAGAAGTCCCCAGCTTGGCGTGAAGGGGAAATATACCGAAAATCCGGCCAGTTACACGCGTCCCGAAGAGTGGGGTTATGGAGATTTTATCTTTGAGCCCATTCAGAAGGGGAGTGCTCAGTATGCGTGGTTGGAAAAAGAGTTGCAAAGCTCAGAGTTTCAGCAGGCCAAATACAAGATCGTCATGCTGCATAACCCGCTACACTCTTTGGGAGAAAACAGCATTCCTCCCTATACAGACCCTGTTCAAAAAGTAGCCAAAAACTCTAGTGGCGAGGTGACAGCAATTTGTTACCACTATCCCAAAGATCAAGATGTCTTAATCCGGGATATAGAACCGCTCTTTGCCCAGTACGGAGTCGATTTAGTCCTCTGTGGCCATACCCATATTTGGAACCGTTTCCAATCTCCGACGGGCGTTCACCACTTAGAAACTTCGAATGTATGAAACTCTTATGGTGGTTATGTAACAGTGCCGCGCCATTTAGTACCCGGGAAGGGAGATGATAACTACGTTGCCTCGGGAGATCCCAATGGGCTGGAGCCTATCATTCCTACACTTGCTCCATTGCAAGACTCGGAAGGGAAGCCGCTCCCTTTTATTGCGAGCAATACCGTGACGGTTTTTTCGATTTTAAGTACGGATACAGGATCCATCGATAGCTACTATTTTGACACAACGCAGCCAGATAGTCGCGTCGTTCATTTTGACCGTTTTACGCTTAAAAGTCGAAACGGCCACCTGCAGTAAGTCCTTGGAAGCCGAGATCAGTTTTAAGCATAGAAGTTCCTGTTGGGAATAAAACAGATTGGTTACCTTGGTTGGGGAGGAAGGTAAACTCGTAGGCAAGGTTGAAAGAGAGGCGTTTGGTATGAGAAAAGACTTTTGTCCAGCTGATTCCAGCAGTGGCATCAAAAATGTTTCTAGTCGCGTGGAAGTCATTTTTTCCCTTAGTAGAAACGTTTACAGGACTATTACTCGTAAAGGTATTGTAACCCGTAAACTGTTCACGAAGAGAGGATTTGAAGCTGCCGTATACTAACGAATAGCCGGCTTTTCCATAGAGAGCAAAGCCAGTGCGGAAGTTCCAATTCGCCGAGGCAGCTCCTCTTAATCCCATGCCTTGATACTCATTTTTTGTGTGAATCTGATCTTGTCCGAAGATATGATATGAACTTTGTATCGTCATGGAGAGACCTTCATAATGTAGGCGCATCCTCTGATCGACAGAGACCCAGCGTGTTCCAATGGAGGGTCGAAGTGAAAAAGATTGAGAGGGGCAAAAGATTTTGCCGATCTCGATGTCTACCATTTTAAGATGGAGATCGCTTTTTGCTCCGATCTTCCAAGGATTAGAACCGATGATAGGTTCCCAAATAGGGGTCACATGCTGCGGTCCACCTGCGTTGTAAATTGTTTTATGGCCGTGGGCTCCAAACTGAGTCCACTGGCCTGCCAGATCCCATTGGTCGGAGGAGAGGCGACATCCTAAACCTACGCGAAATCCAGAACGCATTTTATAGGGGATATGCCGCTCTACGTTACCCGTTATGAGGTTACCATCGGTATCGGCACTCGCGATGGTTGTGCTTTCAAGGCCGAACGGTAGTTCAGAGTTTGAAGGTCTCCAATAGAGGTATTCACCAAAGAACCAACCTCCTTTACCTGTAATGTTGTTGTAAGGGCCAGGATTTTTTTTGGCAGGGTGTTTTTCAGATTCATGCGAAGTTGAGATTATTGCCACAGGTGGTGGGGCAGCCTCTTCTTTAGATCGAAACCCCCAAGCTACTTCACTTCCAGCATCGGCTACAAGAGAGGCGTCTTCGTCACAATAGGCCATCGATACAGCAACTAAACAAATCCATATCCATTTTGTACTTTGCATGACTCTCTTCCCTTGGTGAATGAATTTCTCAATCTAGGGAGATAAAAAATTTTTGTCCAGATTCTCTTTTTGGAGCTGGTGGGCAATCACGGTCTTTCCTGTTGCTCCATGCCAATGAAGCACGGCAGCGTGAGGGTTGTCGGTGTAGCAGAGGCTCCAGTTATAATGAGGCGGAATCTTGCTGATAGTGAGCTTTTTTTCTAAGATCAGAGCGGAGAGAATGTCTTGATCGCCGGCAAAAAGGAGTTTGCGTTATCTTAATTTTGTCATCGTCATTCCCACTTCTTCCATCAGCAAAGATAGCTTGGCATATCCGGTTAAAGTCGGAGTCGAATGGTTTCTTTGCTTTGTTAGCCAGTGGTTAAAACTCAAAAAGAACGAAGGATTTTCAGACGACCAATACAACCTTTGGATTCTCGGCAAAACAAGCAGTGTTCTTTCCCAAGAGCCGTGCTGACCCGTCGTCCGTAATTTCTTCCACTGGATAGAAGATTAGTATGTTGGTCCGCCATCTAGTTCGAAAAGTTCGTGCTCTGGGCACTGAAGTTTGCTTGAAAACCAGCTATCTTGGGTGCTAGCGACTTCTCGGATAGCTTCTTCCTTTGTTGTTCCAGGATGGGTTTGTTGATAGCTACTAATACGCTCATCAGTAATAGGACAAAGTGTAACCGTTTCTCTTGAAAATCTTACTGTTAATATTATTTCTCCATTGGGCCCATCTGCCACTTGTCTAACTCCAGGCTGCGCGAGCGCCCGGGTGATACTTCTATCAAAAAGCATTTTTCGGAGCGCCATTTCTCGAGTAACATCTGGATGAGCAAGTTGATATTCTAAGAGGTCGTTTTCACTAACTCCGTAGGGAATAAGAGATTGCCGCTTGGGGAACCAACTAAGGCTGGCGGTTAAGGCGAATAATCCAACTAGACCTCCGAGAACAGAGCTTCCCAAAAATCCCCCTAATGTCGTTGATCCAGTAACCAGGGTTAACCGGATTTCATCTTCCTGTTTTCGCGCTTCTTGCTCTGCTCTTGTGTTTGCCGCATCGATTGCAGCTGCTGCAGTTTTTTGTATTTGCTCGTTTTGCCCTTGTACTTGTTGTTGCAAGGCAACATTTCTATCTTCCAATCTATTAATCTGTTCTCGGAGCTTAATAGCTGTTTGCGCTCCTATATTAAGGATATACCGATTTATGGAGCTCTGGTCGCCACTGGCTAAAAGACGTTCTAAATCAAAATCAGCCGCCGACCTTACTTGGATTGGGCCAGCTTCCGGCTGCTTATCTGATTCTTCATCAGGAACTGGAACGAATTCCCACTGTGCATCGTGTGGATGTCTTAGGTGAACTGGGTTTAGAGCCATAAATCCCCCCCTTTGGCTTTATTTTGCAAACCTTTGTGAAAAGATTGTTGTTCAAGCTAGGACTTTTGTACAAGAAGAAATTTTAGATTAGACCCGTGTTAATATGCCTCAGTCAGATACCGTTTTTGATAGCGGAGAGATTTGAGATAGACTTGGGCATCTCCTTCTGAGAAATTCTTGTGTTTTTGGACAATCAGAGAAGGGCTGTTTCGACATCTTTGGCCATCGGATCGGCATTTTTATCCGAAAAAGAGCTCAAGCGATTTCGCGGAGTTTGTGGTATCTCAACTTTACCGTCGTCATTGCTCTAAATCTATTGTAAGTGCACGAATATTGATTCCAAGTATTTCAACATTAAGGTAGAGCCGATCAACCCTTTGGACTCCCTAATCAAACAAGGAGAGCTTTGAAGAAATTAATTACGTCGAGTTAGACATTCCTTGATCGACAAACAACTGCCGAGCTCTAATGGAAGGACGGGAAAAGAAAAGACCTTTTCAATCTAAAGATCATTTGTCAAACGCGCGTTTGTCAAAAATTTTTGTCCAGATTCTCTTTTTGGAGCTGGTGGGCAATCACGGTCTTTCCTGTTGCTCCATGCCAATGAAGCACGGCAGCGTGAGGGTTGTCAGTGTAGCAGCGGCTCCAGTTATAATGAGGCGGAATCTTGCTGATAGTGAGCTTTTTTTCTAAGATCAGAGCGGAGAGAATGTCTTGATCGCCGGCAAAAAGATGGCTCTGCTCAAACACGAGGTGGGCCCACTCTTCGATGATCTGGCAGCCGTATTGGAAGGCAATCACTCCTGAATTGTAGATCGTTTGTGATGACATATCTAAGGAGAGGGCAAGACGGGAAGGATGGTGGCAAAGAGAAAAGAGCGTATCTAAGGGGGCTTTGACCTCGCAGTCGAGATCAAGCCAAAGGGAGCGCTCATAAGGTGTTTGAAGGCAAGCGATCGGCTTTTTAAACCAGGCACTTCGAATGTTCCAAAAGCTGCGGCCTGACTGGTTTTCCCAAAGCGTTGCTAAAGCGGGATCGACTTCTTCTTGAGAGGCGATAAATGGGTCGGCAATCGGAAGATGGATCACGCTGCCGTGCTCTAAACACCAAGACTTCATCTCTGGAGAGAGGCCCATGTCGATAAAGGTGACAGGGTAGGCATTGTGTTTGCTGTAGCGGCTCCACCACCAAGGGAGAATCCATTCTTGCGTGAGATCGCTGCCCACTAAAACACCCTCTCCCCCAAGAGGCGCCTCTTTTTTCCAACTGAGATAAGGAGCGTAGGTGGTTTTCCAATCCATCTAGCGCGTCGAGGGGTCGATGGTTTGGATTTCGGCAAGGCCTACGCAGCGGCGCACAACCTGCCTTTCTTTATTTAAGACCAGGAGCGTCGGAACGCCGCGCAGATCAAAAGCGTAAGCTACTGCAGGAGCGTGCTCGACATCGACTTTTAGAAACCGGATTTTATCGGCATATTTTTGAGCCCAAACTTCAAAGATCGGTCCAAAGATTTTGCAAGGAGGGCAGCGGAGGGAGGTGAAATAGACAAAGGTCTCTCCTGGAGAAGAGGTGACTTCGTGCTCGAGCTGCTGCAGACTTTGGACTGTGCGAAGAGAGCTGGATTGCACCATCAGCGACCGCTCTGCCTGAATGGCGGCTTTGGCCCCATCTCCTGCAGCCGTGCTGGCCTGAGCAAAGCTGGAATCGGCTGCTTCACCAGCGGCAAAGACGCCTTCCACAGAGGTGGCCTGCTGATCTTTAAGGACGATGTAGCCTTTGGCGTTGAGCTCCAGCTGCCCTTGGAAAAGAGCGGTGTTCGGCTCCGACCCAATCGCTAAAAAGAGAGCATCGGTTTTGAGGTGCTCGCCTGTGCTTAAAAGAAGCGAGGTGAGCTTTTGGCCATCGCCTTCGATCGCTGTGATCGTCGTGTTGTATAAGATTGCAATGTTGGGTGTTTTTAAAATCGTGGTTTTCCGTTTTTCTTCGACCGTCCGAAACTGATCTTTGCGCACAATCACAAAGACTTGATGAGCGATGTTCGCAAGATATTGGGCGGAGGTTAGAGCGCTGTCGCCTCCTCCAACGACGGCGACTGTTTTCCCTTTATAAAGGGAGCCGTCACACAAGGTACAGGTCGACACACCGCGTGTGTAATACGTTTTTTCTCCAGGGACATCCAATAACTTGGGCTGGGCACCTAAAGCAACGATGCACGCCTCGGCTCGAACTGTTTTATTTTGTGTGGTGATCATAAAAGGGCGTGTCGAAAAATCGACACTTTTGACGCTGCTCAGATCTAAAATGGCTCCATTTGCTTGAGCTTGCTTTTGAAGTTTGTCTGCCAAGTCGGCTCCTGAGATTTGGAGTTCTCCAGGCCAGTTCTGCACGGTAGGGCTGCTGGTGATGACACCTCCTGGAGTCGGCCCCACAATCACCAACGTTTTAAGTCCGGCTCTTGCAAGATAGGTCGCCGAGGTGAGTCCTGCGACCCCTCCTCCCAGAACAACGGCTGCATACTGTTCTTGAGCACAGAGGGGAAATAGAAAGCTTAACAAAATCAGAATCAGTTTTTGCATAAAAGACCTCTTTCGTAACTAAAGTTCTGTCGCTTTTCTGGTTCTTTTGAGCCGCTTTTTGAGTTCAAATTGTAGGGGTCATATCAGCTGCGTATATGGCCCCTACAATTTGAATCGAAAATCGGCCAAAATAATCCCGAAAATCGACGAACCCTTAGTTGCGAAAGAGGTCTAAAGTCGCTTGGATGATGGATGCCTCTTTTTTAGTTTTTTCTAACTTAAACCCGAGTTTTTCACACAATTTAAGCATAACCGTATTCTCTTGAAGGATTAAACAAGAAAGTTTTTTGATGTTTTCTTGATGCGCGATCAAAACTGCCTGCTCTAGGAGGAGTTTTCCTAGCCCTTGGTGGTGCCATTTGTCGACAATGATCAACTTGATCTCGGCCTCTTCGGTGCCGTAGATCTTGGATATTCTGCAAGCGCCTATGACGGCTTTCGATACTTCGGCCAGAAGGAGAATTTCTCGGTCGTAGTCGGTATGGCAGATCTTGATGAGTCGGTCGTGAGCGATCCTTTTTTCTAAAGAGATGAAACCAAAGTACCGCTGCCGCACCGACTCTTCAGAGAGTTCGCGGTGGAAGGCGGCGATGAGAGGCTCATCTTCGGGCCGTGCTGGACGTAGCGTCACGGCCGCACCATTTCTGAGGGTGTGGCCTTTCACGTACTGGATTGGATAAGGGCGTATGGCCGGCTTGGGGAGCTGATTGTCAGTGAGGGCGGGACCATGAAGAACAATGCGGGCGTCGAGGGCTAAAAGGGTGTCTGGCGTAGCAATAAGAGGGTTGATGTCACACTCTTTGATGCGCGGCTGCTCCATGATAAGACGAGAAAAACGGATGACAATCTCTTCGAGTTTAATAAGATCGATTCCTTTTTTACCCCGCACACCTTGCAGCGCTGTGTAAATTTTTGTCTTTTGCATCATTCTTTTGGCCAGCGTCGTATTGAGAGGAGGGAGGGCGAGAGCGCGATCTTTAAAGACCTCGACGAGCTCTCCTCCTGCACCAAACAAAATTACAGGGCCGAACTGAGGATCGACAAGACTGCCTAGGATGAGTTCGTATCCCGAAAGCTGGACCATCTTTTGCACCGTTACACCCTGAAACTGATCTTTCGGAACCTTTTTAGCAATTTCGACAAAAGCATTTTCCACAGCGTGGCGATCTTTTAAATTGAGTTTGACCCCTCCCACATCGGTCTTGTGCGTGATCTCCAGCGAGTGGAGTTTGACGACAACAGGATATCCGATCTTGTCGGCCGCGCGGATCGCCTCTGCAATACTTGGGGCGATGATTGTCTCCACGACGGGAATGCCGTAGGCTTGGAGGATCTGTTTTGACTCGGCCTCTGTGAGAAGTGTCCGATTTTTCGGGAGGTCGAGTTTTTTTTCTTGTTCCCACGGCTCTTCGCGCACCGAAGGGGTTTCATAGAGGAGTTTGAGAAGATCGCTCTGGCTCCAGAGGGCACCAAACGCTCTGCAAGCGCTGTCGGGATAGAGGAATGTCGAGATTCCACGCTCTTTTAAAATCTTGACACCGTCTGCGACATGGCCTCCCCCCATCCAGCTGGCCAGCACCGGCTTATCTCTTGGTTCGAGCAGTTTGGCTGTTGCTGTACTTTCGGTCATATCTTGAGGTGTTAAAATGACCAACATCCCGTCGACATTCGGGTCTTGAGCGACGACTTCGAGCGTTTGGTGGTACCTTTGGGCATCGGCATCTCCTAAGATGTCGACCGGGTTGTTGTGACTCCAAGCGGATGGAAGGAAACTGCTTAACTTTTCCATCGATTCGGGGGTAAGTTCGGCCAGCTTGGCACCGTAAAGCAGCGTTTGGTCTGTGGCTAAGACAGCAGGCCCTCCCGCATTGGTGATGATTGCAAGACGGGGTCCTTTGAGACGTGGCTGCTTCGCAATCACTTCTGCCATATTGAACAGCTCAGCAATCGTATCGACGCGCAAGACGCCAACCCTTTGGATCGCCGTGTCGAAGACGTCGTCAGCACCCGCCAGCGACCCTGTGTGTGAAGCGGCAGCTTTGGCTGCAGCCGCGGTGCGTCCCGGTTTGATTAAAATGACCGGCTTGTGGAAGACGACTTCGCGCGCTGCCGATAAAAATGAGCGCGCATCGCCCACGGTCTCCATATAGATTAAGATCGACTTTGTATTGGGGTCGCGATCCAAATAGTCGATGAGATCTCCCCATGCGACATCGGCCATAGAGCCGATCGACACAAAGGCCGAGAAGCCGATATTTTCTTGCAAGCTCCAGTCGAGCACCGAACAGCAAAGCGCTCCTGACTGGCTGATGAAGGCCATATTCCCTTTGAGAGCCATCCCTGCGGCGAAGGTGGCGTTAAGTCCAATGTGGGGGTTCATCACTCCCAAACAGTTCGGGCCGATGAGGCGAACTCCACCTGCGCGTGCACGGCGTACGACTTCTTGCTCGAGCTCTAGCCCCGCTTTTCCCACCTCTTTAAACCCTGCCGAGATGATGATCGCCGCGGGAACTTTAGCTCTAGCACAATCATCGATGAGATCTGGCACAAGACGCGCCGGAGTGACAATCACAGCCAGATCGACAGCTTCTGGAATATCTTGCACCTGAGCAAAAGTCGGCAATCCTAAAACTTTGGGATATTTCGGGTTGACGGGATAAATTTTGCCTTGGAACGACGCCATCATATTCGCTAAAAGCGTGCGGCCGACAGATTTCGGCTCTTCTTTAGCACCGATGATCGCGACAGATTTGGGTTCGAAAAAGGAGTGGAGGGGGTGGTGGCGTTCTTCTAAGTAATCCTGCGAAGGGTCGATGATTGTATCTAACATGAGGATAAAAAGAGTCATAAGGTATTGAAGAAAAAAATTCAATCTTCTAAGGTGCGTAAAAAGCTCGCGTTAAATAAGGAGACGCTCAATGAGAAAATACTTTCTTCCCTTAGTCTGTGTGGCGGGTTTATATGGAACTGAACCTCCAGCAGCTAACCATATTTCTTACGATACCGACCTGTTTAAAAAAGACACGAAAGCAATTTTTTTTAACGCCGAAGCTTTGTGCTGGACCGTCGATGAAGGGGCTTTAGATTATGCCATTAAAATGGATGGACCTGGCTGGGCTAGTACAGAGGCTTATTCCAGTGGCAGCATCGAGAATGCCACCTTTAATTGGGAACCCGGCTTTAGACTCAATGTCGGCTACTTCAACGCCCCCCACTATTGGGATGCTTATCTTGAGTATACCTATTTTGTCGACCACGGAAGCAATTCAGCGACTAGGCCCACAGGTGCGGGAGAGTTTTTAAACGGGACGTGGGCGCAGCCCGATCCCAATGTGACCTCATTTATTGGTCTAGCTGAGGCGCACAGCCAGATCCATTTCCATTATAATATGTTGGATCTGATTGCAACGCGCCGGTTCCATCCGAATGAACATTTCCGTATCCGTTTGGCAGGAGGAGCGACAGTCGCTTGGCTCAGACAAGATTGGAAAGTCCATTATCGAGATCAGGAGAATGAAAAAAGTCGTATCCGCAACCACTGGCGCTTTACTGGAGCAGGTCTTAGACTCGCCCTGATGTTGGACTGGTTTTTAGGGAAATGGAACGTCTATTTTACAGGAAAAACCAGCGTTGCACTTCTGGGAGGTCAATACCATAATGTTGCCAAGCAGACGACCACTTTATCTCCCACAAATATTCCGATGCGCAATGCTCACCTTCACGATACCCGATTGGCGCTCCACTGGCAGTTTTTGGCAGGCCCTTCATGGCAAAAAGCGTTTGGTTCAGTTCGGACAGAGCTGTTTTTAGGTTACGAGTTCAACGCCTGGTCGAACCTTCACGAAATCATCCGCTCAACGCAAGCCTCGCCTGCGGCAGCTAAAGAGCTTTGGTACAATATGAGTTTGATCGGTATCCAAGGCGTAACTTTCCGCTGGAATCTCGACTTTTAAGCACTCTCCTGAAACAATTGGCAACTATGCTAAAAGTTGCCAATTGTCATTGTGATCTTCTGTCGTATTTGGAGCAAAGCTCAACTCATACACCGTACGATCTGCGATGTCGCACCGCCATTCCTCAGTGGGAGCAAGGAGGTGTTGTGCTTGAGACTTTGGTCACCTTTGTGCGAACATCTCCCGGCTGTTCCAAGTCGGGGTTGCGCCAGTTCGAAATTTTCAAAACTCTTAAGCTCCCTTCCACATTGCGAGCTGTGCTGGCTGTTGAAAACGGCTCTTGTTTTCTCGATGAAGAAGAGGCTCTCGATTTAGCGTTTACCCGTTTAGAAGCTTGGGCTCCTCTTCTCTATATCAGCTTGACATGGAACGATGCCAATCGGTTTGGAGGTGGGAATGCCACAGACATCGGTCTTAAAACCGACGGCCAGGAAATTTTAAAGTGGATGAGTGGAAAGAAAATTGCCATTGATCTCAGCCACACTTCTGATCGTCTGGCCTACGATATTCTTAACTTCATCGATGCCAAAAAACTCGATATCACTCCGATCGCCAGCCACTCGAATTTTCGGAGCATCTGTCCCCATGAGCGCAATCTTCCCGATGAGCTTGCGCTCGAGATCGGCCGTCGCCACGGCTTGATCGGCCTCAACTTTGTGCGCAAATTTCTCGGCTCAAAAGGAGCGACTAACGATCTTGTAGCTCATGTTGAGCATGCCGCAGCTCTTAACCTTTTTGACCACTTTTGTTTTGGCGCCGACTTTTTTGATGACTCTCTTGCAACACCCGGACTAGAGCACCTCAAGCCCTTCTTTTATCCAGGCTATGACGACGCCAGTTGCTACCCTAAAGTTATCAACCTCTTGCAGCCCCTTCTCACCCCAGAGCAACTTGAAAAGATTGCCTATAGTAACTTATCTAATTTTGTAAATAACGCTAGTTCGATATAATAGCTTTTTATGGGCATCCTTTTAAAGGCCTATCAAGCACAAGGTTTACCTGGCACCGGTTTTATTGCCCCACTCAAGACTTCTATCGAGTGGTGGGATCGTCAGATTCAAGCTGCAGGTTCTCTTCTCTACAGAATCGGTTACGTCGCTCGCAAATTTTTTGCCTTTCTGCTGCTAGCCCTTCCCGCTGCCATAGGAATTTTGATCAATGTCTGTTTTATCCCTTGGGCCGATGACACCTATAGCTTAGTGGCCATGTTGACCGGAGTTCCATATGCAACAGAAAAGTTCTTGGGGAGATTTGAAAGGGACATCACCAGCTTCTACCGGGAGCCAACATTACAGTCTGAATGGGACGGTCATGCGGCAACAGGCCCATTCTCTGAAGAGGAACTACGTGGATCGACCACACTTATAATGATGTTAGGTCCTCCTTCTAACCCTTGCACTTCTGAAGACCGAGAGAGACGAACCCAACAAATCAATGAAGTTTGCAGCTCTCTTCGAAGCGTCATTGTACCCCTTAGCAGAAGGCATGCATGGTCCCCTCAGATTTGGGTAGTTAAGGGAAGAGCTACAAACGCAGGCGTCACGATTGAGTTAATGATCTCTCTTCCTGATCGGATTGCAGCCTCTATAGGATCCACACGACTCCAAATTAAAGAGCCGAGGGAAGGCGCCGCAAGGGTATCTAATTAGGGGCGAAGAAGTTTTTGACTTTGTCGAAGAACCCTTTTTTGCGCGGTGAGTTGTCTTCGTTTTCTAGGGCAGCAAACTTTTTGAGAAGATCTTTTTGTTTTTCGGAGAGGCGAATAGGCGTCTCGACAATGAGCTTAACAAGAAGATCGCCTTGCCCCTGTCCATGGACGTTAGGAGTGCCCGAGCCTTTCACGCGGAGAATCTTTTCTGTCTGTGTCCCTTCGGGAACTTGAAGGCGCGCTGTTGTCCCTTGAGGTGTCGGGATCTCTTTTTTGCAGCCTAAAGCGGCTTCCGAAAAGCTTAAGGGGAGTTCTAAAAGAACGTCATCGCCATGCCGTTCAAAGACAGGGTGAGGCTCAACATTGATATAGACGTAGAGGTCGCCGCGCGTTCCTCCACCTGTGCCGGCATCTCCGTATCCCCCCATGCGCAGCCGCATGCCGTTGTCGACACCGGCAGGAATTTTAAGCTTGATCTGCTCTTTTTTCTTGAGACGGCCCGCTCCGCTACAGTCGGTGCACGGCTGAGAGATTGTTTTTCCTGTGCCACTGCATTGTGAACAGGGAGACGACATACTGAAGAAGCCACGACTTTGGTGCATCATGCCCGTTCCTTGGCACCGCTGGCATCGTTTGATTGCGGCCGCCGACGCAGCTCCCGAGCCGTCACATTTTTCGCAGGTGACATAGTTCGTAAGGACGATCTCTTTTTCGGCACCTTTTACGGCCTCTTCAAAAGGGATCGTGAGCGACATTTTTTTGCTGGCACCTTGACGTGATCCATCGGCCGTCTCATTTTCAAAGCCAAAGAAAGAGTCGAAGATTCCGCCGCTACCACCGCCCCCTCCTCCGAAAGCTCCCATGAATGTTCTGAGCGCCTCTTCCATTGTGGCAAATCCTTGACCGCCACCGGGAGCGCTTCCCATCCCACCTCCGCGAACGGCGTCGGCACCGTACTGGTCGTAGATGTGCCGTTTGTTGTCGTCGCTTAAAACTTCGTAGGCTTCAGAAATCTCTTTGAATTTTTTTTCTGCAGACGGATCCCCAGGATTTTTGTCGGGATGGTATTTGAGAGCGTTTTTGCGATAAGCTTTCTTGATCTCTTCTTGGGTAGCACCGCGGCTCAGACCAAGGACTTCGTAATAATCCATAAGAAAATAGAGTACCCAGTTGTCGATTTTTTAGCAATCAAGGTGTTGATTTGCTAAAACTTGAACGATCCCTTTGTCTTTTTATATTTAAGAGCAGCCTTAGATTTGGCGCGGCTTTTTACAGAAGGTTTGTCGTAAAACCTGTGAGCTTTAGCGGCTTTCATGACTCCTTCTTTATCAAGCTTTTTCTTTAGAGCGCGGAGCGCTTTCTCAATTGTTTCACCAGGTCGAACCTTCACGGATGGCATGTCGATCATTTCTCCTATAAAGTTAAAAAAGATGGATCATATCCTAAAGCCTCTTAGAAAAATAGACAAGTTCAATTTGAGAGTCAGAGGCTCCAGAAGTAAAGTTTTCGTGGGTCAAAGCGGCGATAGCTTCAAGATTAGGCAGCAAATTCGAAGAAAACGTCACCAGAGGGATTTGTAGGGCAAAGGCAAAGGTTTTTGCGACCGTGGCTCCGACCCGCGTGCCTGTAAACGATCCTGGGCCAATGCCCACAGCAATAAAATCCCAGGCTTGCCAAAGAGAAGCGATGAGTGGTAAAAGAGTTTTTGAAAGCGCCCTAGGCTCATGCAGGGTTTCGACACGCTCGAGACGGCCTTGCTGAGTAATGCCGATATAAGCCGTATCTGAAGATGTATCGATCAAGAGAGCTTTCATGCGGGCAAGTTTAGCAAGGATTGCGGTATTTTGGAAGAGGTGATAGATTAGTTTAGTTTATGACACATTTTGAAGACTCTAACGAAAATCCCATTGACGACGATATTTTAGAAGCCGTTAAAGAGACGCTTGCGCCTCAGACCGAGGTTGTCCCCGCCTCTCCTGGCCCGGATCAAATTTTTATTATCCCCTTGAACCGGCGTCCATTTTTCCCGGGCATGGCGGCCCCTGTTGTGATCGAGCCTGGACCTTTTTACGAAGTGCTCAAGCTGGTTGCCAAGACAGAGCACAAATGCATGGGCCTCTTCCTGACTAAAAAAGAGGACGCCAATGTCTATAAGGTTGGCTTTAACGAGCTTTATCCAGTGGGAGTCTTGGCGCGAATTTTGCGGATTATCCCGATGGAGCAGGGGGGTGCGCAAGTTGTCCTCAGCATGGAAAAGAGGACTTCGATCGAGGCAGGGTTTAAAAATGGGAAATATTTAAGAGCGAAGGTCAAATACCAAGAAGACGACTCTTCTATTCTCTCCAAAGAGTTGAAAGCGTATTCGATCAGCATCATCACGACGATTAAAGAGCTTTTAAAGCTCAACCCGCTCTTTAAAGAAGAGCTCCAGATCTTTCTCTCTCACTCCGACTTTACAGAGCCTGGAAAACTGGCCGACTTTGCCGTTGCTCTGACGACGGCGTCGCGAGAGGAGCTGCAAGACGTTCTCGAAACGTTCGATCTCCATACGCGGATCGATAAGGCACTCGTGCTTCTCAAAAAAGAGCTCGACCTTTCCAAGCTACAGAGCACCATCACACAGAAGATGGAGCAGACAATCACGAAGACGCAGCGCGAATTTTTCTTGCGCGAGCAGTTGAAGACGATTAAAAAAGAGCTCGGCATCGAAAAAGATGATAAATCTCTCGACGCTGCCAAGTTCGAGGCGCGACTCAAAAAAAGGACCGTGCCCGAAGATGTGCAGACAGTCATCAAAGAGGAGATGGACAAACTCCAAGTCCTCGAGCCGCAGTCGGCTGAGTATGCTGTGTGTCGCAACTATTTAGACTGGCTCACCATCATTCCTTGGGGCCTTTTCAGTGAAGAGATGCACGATCTGAAGAAAGCTAAAAAAGTTTTAGAAGAAGATCACTACGGGCTCGAAGATATCAAAGAGCGAATTTTAGAGTTTATCAGCATCGGCAAACTCTCGGGTGGTGTGAAGGGGAGTATCATTTGCCTCGTAGGACCTCCAGGAGTGGGAAAGACGAGTGTCGGGAAAAGTATTGCCCGCGCTCTCAATCGGCAATTTTACCGGTTTTCTGTTGGTGGGATGCGCGATGAGGCCGAGATCAAGGGGCACAGACGCACCTACATCGGCGCGATGCCAGGAAAAATTATTCAAGCACTCAAGTTCACACAGACGATGAATCCCGTTATCATGCTCGATGAAGTCGACAAACTCGGCTCGAGCTATCAGGGCGATCCAGCTTCTGCTCTTCTCGAAGTGCTCGATCCCGAACAAAACAAAGACTTTCTGGATCATTATCTCGATGTTCGCTGCAACCTTTCCAACATTCTTTTCATCGTGACGGCGAACATTTTGGATACGATCCCAGAGCCGCTCAAAGATCGGATGGATATCTTACGACTTTCGGGCTACATCCTCGAAGAGAAAGTCAAAATCGCCGAGAAATATTTGATCCCGCGCAATCGGAAAAATATGGGCCTCAAATTGCAAGATGTCCAATTTTCTAAAGGGGCGCTCAAAACGATCATCAACGGATATGCTAGGGAAGCGGGCGTTAGAAGTTTGGAGAACAACCTCAAAAAGATTATGCGCAAAGTAGCGGTCAAAGTGGTGCGGGCTGAAGAGAGGCCACCCAAGAAAAAAACGAAGCCCAAACCCCACTTGGTTAGCGACACCAATCTTGAAAAATTCTTAGGAAAGCCGATTTTCACGAGCGACCGTTTTTATCCCAAGACACCCGTCGGTGTCTGCATGGGCCTTGCGTGGACTTCGATGGGAGGTGCCACGCTCTATGTCGAGGCCGTGAAGATCAGCGCAGAGAAGACGGAGATGAAACTCACGGGTCAAGCGGGCGAGGTCATGAAAGAGTCGTCACAAATTGCTTGGAGCTACCTGCACAGTATTTACCCAAAATACGTCTCTAAAAAGCCGTTCTTTAATAAAGAGCAGGTCCACTTACATATTCCCGAGGGAGCGACACCCAAAGATGGCCCTTCGGCGGGAGTTACAATGTTGACGGCGCTACTCTCGCTGCTCAAAGGCGAGCCTGTGGCTCAAGATTTAGGGATGACAGGAGAGCTCACGCTGACAGGTAAAGTCCTTCCCATCGGAGGCGTGAAAGAGAAGGTGATTGCAGCCAAACGGTCGGGTGCTAAAACTTTGATCTTTCCCAAAGATAATAAGCGGGACTTTGATGAGCTACCCAAGTACATCCGTCAAGGATTGAACGTCCATTTTGTCGACCATTATGACGAGGTTTACCGTGTCGCCTTCCCTCGATAGCTTTTTTTCTGCCAAGTATATCGCCCCTAACTCTCTCGAAGAGAGGGTGGCGGCTTTGCGCGCAGAAGGGAAAACGATCGTGACGCTCAACGGCTCTTTTGACCTCCTGCACGCCGGCCATTTGCAGATGATCTACGAAGCTTCGCTCCAAGGCGATATCTTGATCGTGGCGCTCAACAGCGATGCTTCGATCCAAAAATATAAAAACCCCAACAGGCCGATCATCTCTCTCAAAGAGCGTCTGCTCATGATGGCAGCGATTGGCTTTGTTGGTTATGTCACCTCTTTTGAAGAGACCGATCCGCGCGCGCTCCTGCAGAAAATTAAGCCCCATGTCCACGTCAACGGCGCAGAGTATGGCGAGAATTGCATCGAAGCTGCCGTCGTTAAAGAAAATGGTGGAAGACTCCACATTGTGACGTTAGTTCCCGGCCTTTCGACCTCAAATATTTTGAACAAGATAAGAACTACATGCGCCTAATTGGTGATTTTAAAGATGAGCGTGGGGTTTTTGGGTTCCATGCTTTTTTGCTCAAGCAAGGGATCCAAAATGTCTACGACGCGTTCAAAGATCCCGACACCAAAGAGGTCGCCTACCACCTCTGGATTGTCGAAGAGGACGATTTTGAAAAGGCATGGGCCTTCTACCAAGAGTTTTGCCAAACGCCTGACAATACGAAGTTCCACGCAAAAAAAGAAGAGATCAGTGGAGCCTCTG
>Ga0210389_10000623_pt1 | contig 30979 bp, 29 predicted proteins | sample IncBWH28OmetaG_FD_160127 | JGI IMG/M metagenome (GOLD analysis project Ga0210389, IMG submission 160127) | Forest soil microbial communities from Barre Woods Harvard Forest LTER site, Petersham, Massachusetts, United States - Inc-BW-H-28-O ... | reverse complement strand
TGGGCGGGCCGAGGAGCGAATTCGTCAGCGGCAAGCTGCCGCGGATCCTGGGTTTGGCCGGGTCGGAGATGTCCATGACCAGCACCGCATCGTTACCCGGAGCGCCATTGATCTGGCCTTCGGGTCCATAGGTGATCTTGTTGTCAATGCCGATCAGGATATCGTTGGTTCCGGCCTGCGCCACGCCGCCACCGACGAGGCCGGCCAGACAGATGGCGCCCAGACCCATGGCGCCAAGATACTTGCCGCCAAGATACTTGGCGCAAAGAGCGCTGCGTACAATCATGATGCGTTTCTCCCCGTGCATGCTCATTTTTAACGAGCTTGTTCCGTCACCGTACTTCGCAGCCTTTATGGCTGGCAACCATCTACGGCGCTTGGCGCCGGGACTTTTTGTCCGGGCGGAGCGGAACGTTAATCCTGGAGCAGTGTGCGGGGGCAGCCGCTTCGGGTTCATCAGCGTCGGCTTGCGTGTCGGCCGTTGATTTCCGGTTCACCCCCAGCTTCGGATAGCTGCGCTCATGCGGGCTACGCTGATCGCTTTCGACTGATCTGCGCGATGTTTGAACATCACTCCGCCGCTTCCGGCGCGGTCACCTGCACCGCCCTCGCCCGCTCCTTCCAGACCACGAGCAGGATGACAAAGACCGCTCCCGTCACGGCCGTGCTCACGGGCAGGCCGAGCATGTGGCGGCCGGCGAGATAGTCGCCGACCGCGGTGCCTGCGGCGCGGATCGCGACCACCGTTGTCCAGAAGAGTGGCAGCAGCAGAAGCCTGCCATTGCGCCCGGCAACGAACAACAGCGCGACGATCGGCGAGAGCAGGATCGCGGCGCCCGCGTCGTCCAGCTTCAGATTATGCGAGCTGTAGTCGCCGATCACCGTGCCCAGCGTTCCCGCCAGGAACATGCACACCCAATAGCCGAGATCAGCGCACAGCACTTCGTCGGCCTTGTTCGCGAGCTGACGCCAGGCGAACCGCCAGCTCAGCCACACCGCTGCGACCAGCAGCATCGCCAGCACGACCATGATCCAGAGCCGCGGCAATTTCAGATCGCCCGCGGCAAAATCCGCGAAATTGGTCGCCGCTGTGCGGACGATGATGATCGCGCACCAATAATAGACCTGGTGCCGCAACGGGTCGAAACGCTCGGCTACCATCACGATGGCGAGTGCTGCGGCGAGGAAGGGTAGCCCCGCGACATGGCCGAGGCCGAGATTATGGGCGAAGAAGTCGCCCATGTTGGCGCCGAAAATGCTGGCGATGCACAGCGCCGCCCAATAGCGCGGCCCGAGTGCGGGAAGATGGATCGGTGTCATGCGTATCCCGTCTGCGTGCCGTCAGGCCCTGTTGGTTTCCGCCCGGCCCGGATGCGTGCCGGCGCGCTGCGGCAGCAGTGCGACGCAAGCGATGATCAGTGCCGCAAGGATAGCCGAGGCATAATAGCGGCTGAAGTTGAGCCCGCCATTGCTGAGCGGCTTGTCGAGCAGGTCGCCCAGCGTCGCCCCCAGCGGCCGGGTCAGGATGAAGGCAGCCCAGAACAACAATGTCCTGGACATCGACGTGAAGTAATAGGCGGCCGCGATGGCAACGAGGCCCGCGCCGAACACCAGCGCACCACCTTCATAGCCGAGCCCGTTGGTGTCGGCCATCCAGTCGCCGAGCGCGGTGCCGAGCGTCTGCGAGAACAGGATCGCGACCCAGTAGAAGGTCTCGACCCGGGGCGTCGACACCGTGTTGACGGAGATCGAACCTTCGGAGCGGTACCAGATCGCGAGCGAGGCGAGCAGCAGCGCCAGCAGCAGCGACGCGCCGCCGGGATAGCCGATGCCGAGCGAGCGATCGGCGAAGTCGGCCATGGTGGTGCCGGCGGTCGTGGTGGCGACGACGACAAACCAATAGAGCGGCGGATAAAATTTCCGAGCCAGGACCTGTGCGATGACCGCGACGACGAAAATACCGATGAAGATCACGCTGGAGAGCGCATAGCCGAGATCCATGGACATGGAGACGGCGTCACCACCGGTCTCGCCCAGCGTCGTTGCGAGGACCTTGATGATCCAGAAGATCAGCGTGACTTCCGGAACCTTGCTTCTCTCGATGTTCTGGACCATGCGGCGGCCTCCTTGTTTCGTCTGGTTCGCCCCCGAACGGTTTCTGCAAGCCCGGGCTGCGCCTCGGTCGCGCGCCGAAGCCGATTGAGATGGTCGAGCGAGGCGAGCGCCGCATCCGGCTTTGCGGCGGCAAGCGCGAGCACGAAGGCTTCGAGACCGACAAGGGTCACGCCATGCAACGCGACCTGGCCCGGACGGCCGCGCGGAATGGCCACACAGACATCGGCCAGCTTTGCCAGCGGCGTATCGCCGGCTTCGGTGATCAGCACGGTCGGCAGGCGCAGCGCCCTCGCCTCGGCGAACACCGCCTTGACCTCGCGGTAGAGCCGGCCATAGGCGAGGATCAACAGCGCATCGCCCGCCTGCAGATCGAGCAGTTGATCGGCCAGCATCGAGCCGGTCGCGTTGATGGTCCGGCTCGGCCTGCCGCTGCGCGCCAGCAGCACCGACATATAGGTCGCAAGCGAGGCCGAGGGCCCGATCCCGAACACGGCGATGCGGGACGCGCCGTCGAGGAGCCGCACCGCGGCCGAGATTTGAGCGCGGCATTTTTCGGATCGCAACACCGCCAGCCCTTCGGCGTGAGTCCGCAGCACGCTGTCGAGTGCCTTGCCGGTGGTCTTGTCGAGATCGACCAGCGTGCGCCGCATGTCGTCGGCGGGCGTCGAGCGCTCGCTTGACCTGAGAATGGCCGTCTTGAGATCGGCGAGACTCGGAAATCCCAGGGCCTGGATGGTGCGGAGCACGGTGGCATCGGAAGTCCCGATGCGCTCGCCCAGCGCAGCGGCCGAACTCGCCAGAACGAGCTGGCGGTTCTGGTCGATGAAGCGAACCACGCGCAAGCCTGTAGCGCCAAGCGGCGGCTTCGCCCGCCTCAGCATGCGATCGAGGTCGACTCCGGCGTCAGGTCGCGCGCTCAAACGAAGTACCACCATGTAGTGAAATGGAACTCGACATGTTGCTATGTAGCATATACTACATCGATCGAATGAGAAGCGGTTTTTCTCGATGATCGCGCGACGCGCCCGTTGGCTCGCTTGTTCCGTTGTCGCCGGCGCCGTGCTGGCACTACCGACGCAGCCCGCCGCCGCCGGACCGCCCTTCGTGTCCGACGATCCCGAGCCTACCGATACCAGCCATTTCGAGATCTACACATTCAACAATGGGACCAACACGCGCTCCGGCACGTCAGGCGAAAGCGGGATCGACTTCAATTACGGTGCCGCGCCGAATCTGCAGCTCACCGCGACCGTGCCTGCGGGCTACAGCGACACCATGGGCGGCGGCACCGAGGTCGGCCCAGGGAATGTCGAGCTGGCCGCGAAATATCGCTTCCTGCATCAGGACAATTTCGGCCTCGACGTCAGCGTCTTCCCGCGCGTGTTCCTGCCGAGCGGCTCGGCGACGATCGACGACAACCATGTATCCTTGCTGCTGCCGATCTGGGTGCAAAAGGATTTCGGCCCGAAATGGTCGGCGTTCGGCGGCGGCGGATGCACGTTCAACGAAATCAGCGCCGCGGACTTCTGCCAGGCCGGTGGCGTCCTGACCTACCAGCTTCTGCCAAAGCTCCAGATCGGAGGCGAGCTGTTTCATCAGACCGCCGACAGGCAAGGCACGCCCGCATCCACCAGCCTCGGCGTCGGATGGCGCTACGATGTGACCGACAATTATCACCTGCTCGGCTATGTCAGGCGGGGGATCGAGAACACGGACGAGACCGACCGTTATTCCTGGTATGCCTCGGTGCTGTTCACGTTCTGAGCGACGGTCGCGCGGGGGATCACGGGCGCATCAACCAAAATTGTGTCGCGCAAGGGTTGACGCGACAGCCTCTTCTCCCGCTGCATAGCGCGAGCGACCCCGCGCTCTCACGCGCGCGGGAACCGTAGCGCTTCCTCGAAGGCCGAATGATGGCCGCCGCATTGAAGAGGCAATGGCAGCGATGAGATCGTGGCGTCACGCTGGGATAGCCAGCTTCATCCTTCTCGCTCTCTGCCTCGCGCCAGCGCCGAACGCGGCTGCGGATTCCGACATGGATGCCAAAGTCCAGAACCTAGTCGCTGCTCATCTTGCACCCGCCGTGACCAGCGGTGGACTGGCGGCTGCGGTCTATACCGCGGGCCATGTGCAGTTCTTCAATTACGGTCACGCCGACGTTGCCGGCAAACAGCCGATCACGGAGGATACGCTGTTCAATATCGCCTCGCTGCGCAAGCTGTTCGAGGCGACGCTGGTTGCGCTCGGTGCGCTGCGCGGCGAGATCAATCTCTACGATCCCGTGGGCAAATATGTCGGCGAGCTCAAGGGCGACTACCTCCGCCGTGTCACCGTCGGCGAGCTGGTGACGCACACGTCGGGGCTGCTGCTGCCGACCGATCATCCGCCCTGGCCGAATGAATCCTACACGCAATCCCAGTTCTTCGACATGCTCAACGCCTGGAAGCCATCAGCCGACGAAGCGCCGGGCCGCCAGCGCATCTATACTCATGCCGGCTACGTGCTGCTGCAAGTCGTGCTCGAGCGACGCTATGGCCGGCCGATCCACGAGCTGATCGAGGAGCGCATCCTCAAGCCGCTCGGCATGCACTCGACGTTCCTGCCCGAGCGCGGACCTGATAACCGCGCCATCATGCCTGCCGAGCTGTTGCAGGAAACGGTGCAGGGCTATTCCGACCAGGGCGTGCCGATCGGCCCACCGGGCAACCAGCAGAGCTATTTCGATTTTCCCGGCACCGGCCAGATGTTCTCGACCGCGCGCGACCTTTCCCTCTTTGTCGCCGCCTGCCTCGACGGCAAGGTCAGCGATCCGCAATTGCACGAAGCGCTCAAGATGATCCAGCGTGAGCGGTTCGAGGTCAGCGCCAAATTCGGACAGGCGATGGCGTGGGAGAACGTGCATCTCGACGGCGTCAACATCATCGACAAGCCGGGCGGCCTCAACAACGCGTCTGCCTATATCGGGCTGGTGCCGAAGCGAAACGTCGGCATCGTGCTGCTCGCCAATCGCGGCGAGTTTCCGCACGAGAACGCGCGCTACGAGGTTCTCCCCGCCCTGTCGCGATGACGCGCTACGGGTAGACCCGGGCGACGCGGCTGCTATAGTCGACTCCTGATCAATCGACTGCCCGGCCAAACGGTGGCAGAGGGAGTGCGTGGGAGTGGTGCTGACGAGAACGGCGAGCCTGTTGATCGCGTTCGCGATCTCTGTTGCATCCATCATCGGATCCCGCGCCGAGGGGCCCTACCCCAACCGTCCGATCCACATCGTGGTGCCGTTCGGCCCCGGCGGCTTTGCCGACTTCACCGTGCGTATTCTCGGGCAAAAGCTCACCGAGCGCACCGGCGCGCAGGTCGTGATCGAAAACCGGCCGGGCGCCGGCGGCATCATCGCCGCCAACGCCGTGCTCGCCTCGCCGCCGGACGGCTACACGCTGTTCGTGTTCTCCAGCGGCATCGTGCTGTCGAAATCGCTCTTGAAAACGATGCCGTTCGATCCGGTCACGGCGTTCTCGCCGATCTCGACCATGGCGCTGTTCGACCTGCTGCTGCTGGTGCGGGCGGATTCGCCGTTGCATACGCTGAAGGACGCGCTCGATGCCGCGCGCGCCAACCCGCAGAAGTTCGACGTCGCGACCATCAGCCCCGGCAGCACCCAGAACGTGACCGCCGAGCTTTTGCGCGCGGTCAGCGGCGTGCCCATGACCGTCGTGCCGCACCGGACCTCCTCGGAAGTGCTGACGGCGCTGTTGCGCGGCGATGTCCAGATCGGGGTCGAGACCTATGCCGCGCTGAAATCGGCAATCGACAGCGGACAGGTTCGCGCCATCGCCTCGTCGGGCAGCCAGCGTTCGCAGCAGCAGCCTGACGTGCCGACCTTGCGCGAGAACGGCATCGACGCCGCGGTCGACGGCTGGAATTCGCTGGTGGCTCCGGCCGGCACGCCGCGCGAGATCATCACCTTCCTCAACGACAACGTCCGCGCCGTCATCTCCGATGCCGACTATCAGAAGCGGATGGTCGAGCTCGGCGGCGAACCGGTGACGGGCACGCCGGAGGAGCTCGGTGCGCGGCTCAAATCCGACGCCGACATGTGGGCCGGCGTGGTGAAGAAGGCCGGCCTCGAGCCGAACTAGGCCTGGTCTGGGCGAGCGACTGCCCATTTGTCGGACACGAAGTCCAGTTCAGCTATCAGGCAACGATCGACTGGCCGGTCGACGCCATTCCCGACGCCACTGCGCTCGAAAAGATTTTGGCGAAACGGCGCGCGGGCCTTAACGACGCATAAAGATGGCGACACCGGGATTTTACGGGGCAACATTTCGCTATCAAAAATCTGCACGTTGACTTTGTGTAAACCTTACATGCCTCGTTTTAACTCCGAATGCGCTCTCGAATGTTCAAATGCGGCTTACTTCGCAGCCGGATATTTAGAGTGTTGCCTGTATGAAGAAGGGATGAGCTCGGCCTATTGCGAATGAAAGGTCAAAAGGACCCGGATTCGATGCTTGAGGAAAAGTCATTTTTGAAGGAATTGGACGACGCCGTCCTGCGCGGATCAGAGGAGAGCCGCGCCAAGGCGCTTTGGTATGCCACCGACATGCTGATCGTCGGGCATTACTCGGACGAAGAGACCTGGGTCTTCGGTGAGGTGATCGGTCGGCTGGCCGGCGCTATCGAAGTTGCGACACGGGCGCAGCTCGCGAAGCGGTTGGCGACGGCTTCAAAGGCCCCCCTCAACGCCCTGCACAAGCTGGCCTTCGACGACGCGATCGAGGTAGCGGGCCCAATCCTGCAACATTGCGAGCGGCTCGATTCGAAGACCCTGGTCCAGAACATCAGGACCAAAGGCCTGCCGCATATGCTCGCCATCTCCAAACGAAGCACTATTCCTGAAGTCGTGACTGATGAGCTGGTGACCCGCGGCAATCGCGACGTACTGGTTTCGGTGGCCGCCAACAACGGCGCCTGCATCTCGGATTTCGGCTTTCTTCAGATGGTCAAACGTTCGACCAACGATTCTATCCTCGTCGAGCAACTGGGCCTGCGGAAGGATATTCCGCGGCAGACCTTCCAGCAGCTCGTGGCGAAAGCCTCCGACGATGTGCGGCGCAAGCTTGCGCAGGAACGTCCCGACCTGGCAGGCTATATCCATACGTCCGTGGCAGAGGTCGCGGGATCGTTGCAGTCCAAATTCGGACCTGCCACGAAGAACTACTTCACCGCAAAGAAGACGCTGACGGCTCTGCACCAGCGCGGCGAGTTGGACGAGAGCCGGATCCTTGGATATGCCCGAGAGCGTAAGCTCGAAGAGACGACAGTCGGATTGTCGCTGTTGTGCTCGCTGCCGGCCAATGTGGTCGAACGCGCCCTTGGCGACCGGGAAATGACCCTCATCCTCAGCAAAGCCTGCCGCTTTGATTGGGAAACGACCATGGCGCTGTTGTTCCTCGGCGCCAAGGATCATCAAATCAATGCCCGCGTGCTCGAGGAGATGAAGCAGCAATACGCGCGTCTTGACGCCAAGACGCCGTCGCAGGTCCTTAGCTTCTATCAAACGCGCATGGACGCATCGGCCGCCCTGGCTGACGGGCGTCGCTTGCCTCAACTCCGCAACGTCTGAGCGGCGAACTACGTCCGCGTCTTCGGCGGCGCCTGCACTGATGGCGCTGCGGCAGCAAAAAGATCGGCGCGGCTGCCGTTTCGCGGCGGGTAGATGCGTTCGCGGTTGATGGTTTGCTTGGTGACCTTGGCGGCCGCTCCCGTCGTGCGCACCTTGCGGTCCCAGCCCTCGGTGTAGAGCGCGCCCCAGGCGCCGAGATCGAGCACGGTGACGTACCAATCGATGTCGAGCGGAATCATCGGCTCGCCGAACAGCTCCGCGACGACATTATGGCCGGCATAGCGGCCCATCGGCCGCGCGAACTGGCAGGACATGACGGTTTCATGCTCGCCGTCGAGCCTCGCGCTGGCGGCATCGCCGGCAGCAAAGACATGCGCGAGACCTTTGGCACGCATGAACTGGTCCACCGAAAGACGCCCATGCTCATGCTCGCCCGGCAGGTTCGCGACCAGCGGGCTCGCGCACATGCCGGCGCACCAGACGACGGTCCACGTCGGGATCGTCTCGCCTGACGAGAGCTTGATGCTCTCGGCATCGACAGCTTCCACCCTCACGCCGAGCCGCGTCTCGACTCCGAGCCTCGACAGCGCCTCGTTGATGACGGGCCGTCCGTTCGCCCCGATGGTCGCACCGACCACGGGATTGGGATCGAGCACAATGACGCGGCGCTCGCCGCGGACGCCCGCCTTGTCGAGCTTCGCCGGCATTTCGGTCGCGACTTCAATTCCCGTGAAGCCGGCACCGACGACGACCACGGTCGAACGCGCGGCCGACGACGGCGCTGCGGCGAGCGAGGCGAGATGGGCGTTGAGCTTTTCCGCCGCTGCGTAGGTGTCGACGTCAAAGCTATATGATGCGAGCCCGGGAATCGCAGGGCGCGCCAGCTCGCTGCCAAGCGTCAGTACCAGCCGGTCATAAGCGATCCTCCCTGCGTCCCCCGCGACGGTGACATGCCGGTCTGCGACATCGATCGCCTTTACTTCGGCGACCCTGTACTTGACGCCAACCGGATCGAGCAAACCGCGCAGCGGAATCGCGACGTCGCTGAGATCAACCTCGTAATTGCGGACGCGGATGTTGTGATAGGGGTTGCGATCGAGTACGAGGATCTCGAGCTCGGAGGCACGCGCGCCAATCTCGTCGCGCTTGCGCGCCGCGCCGATCGCGGCCCACAGCCCGGCAAATCCCGCGCCGAGGATGAGAATGCGTGTCATGTTGTGCTCCGGCCCTCCCGGCTCCGCCGATTTCGGGGAGCCGGGGCACCATAGCACAGATCAGAAGGGCGATTTCAGTCGGCCGTGACGGCTGCGCCGCCCACGACCTCGCCGAACGAGGCAAAGAACTCGCTTGCGAGCTTCTTCGCAGTGGAATCGATCAGGCGGCCGCCGAGCTGCGCGAGCTTGCCGCCGATCTGCGCGTCGACTTCATAGAAGAGGATGGTGACGTCGGGGCTTTCCTCGCTGAGCTTTACCGTCGCCCCGCCCTTGGCAAAGCCGGCGATGCCGCCGCTGCCTTCGCCGGTGATGCGATAAGAATTGGGCGGATCGAGATCGGACAGGGTCACCTTGCCGCCGAAGGTCGCCTTCACGGGACCGACCTTGAGCACCACGGTCGCCGTCATCTCGTTCGGCGTGGTCATTTCGAGCGACTGACAGCCGGGAATGCACTGCTTCAGGATCTCGGGATTGTTGAGCGCCGCCCAGACCTTTTCCTTCGAGGCCGGGATGCGCTGGCTGTCATTCATCTGCATGTTTGGTCTGGCTCCTTGAAATGGGTTCGCGCTGGCCGCGCCGCCGCTCGATGGTGATCTCGGCGAGGATCGACATCGCGATCTCCTCCGGAGTGATGGCGCCGAGATCGAGCCCGGCGGGCGCCTTGACGTCGTCGATCGCAAGCGCGTCGACGCCCGAGGTGATCAGCTTGTCGCGCAGCGCCGCCATCTTGCGGCGGCTGCCGACGAAGGCGTGATATTCGGCCTTGATTGCGATCGCCTGCTTCAGCGCCGCCTCGTCGCCCTTGCCCTGCGTCGACACCACCACGAAACGGCGGGCATCGTTGAGATAACGCGGCACAAAGCCGTCGACGATCACATGAGCGTCCGGCTCGGCCGTGAGATCAGCAGCGGGCACGGCCAGCGTGACGTGATAGCCGAGCTGGCGCGCCTGCGCCGCGAGCGACATCGCGACCGGGCTTGCGCCCAAGATAACCAATGAGGGATGTGGCAATACGGGCTCTACAAAAATATCCATCGTTCCCTTGCTCGGGCACATATTCGACGCGAAACGCACGCCGTCTTTGTTGTCGCCCGCCTTGACGCCGAGCTCGGCGAGCAGGTTCTCCGGCTGCACCGAGACCATGCGCGGCTCGCCATCGGCTAGCGCCTCGCGCGCCGCCCTCAACACCGCGCCCTTGGCGCAGCCGCCGCCGATCCAGCCCGCGACAATAGTGCCGTCGGGACGAATGATCGCCTTCGCACCGGCTTTCGCCGCGGTCACCGAGACGGTGCGCACGACCGTCGCCAGCACAAAGGCCTGCTCCGCAGCCTTCATCTGCGCAACCAGATCCATGACTTCGACATGCGCGCCCATGGTCAGAGCCTCGCCAGATAGGGTTCGAGCGCTGTAAGCGACTTCAGCGTATTGGCCGGCGCGTAGAGATCGATATGCGGCAGCGCGGCCTTGATGCCCTTCGCCTCCGGCGCATAGCCTTCCCATGCCATCATCGGATTGAGCCAGACGATGCGGCGGCAGCGCTTTGCCAGAGCCGCCATTTCGCGGCCGAGCAACGCGGCATCTCCGGTCTCATAGCCATCGGAGACGATCATCACGACCGAGCGCGAGTGGATGACGCGCGCGGCGTGCCAGCGATTGAAGGTCTGCAGGCTCTCGCCGATCTTCGTGCCGCCGCCCGCGCCCTGCGCCAGCAATGAGAGACGATCGAGCGCACGCGCGGCGTCCTTTTCCTTCATCGCGCCGGAGACATGGGCGAGCCGCGTGTGGAACAGGAACGCCTCGGCCTCACGGAATTCGTCCAGCACGCCATGAATGAAGCTGAGGAACACGCTGGTGTACATGCTCATCGAGCCGGACGCATCGAGCAGCACGATCAGCCGCAGCGGCTTTTCCTTGCGCTGGCGCTTGACGAGAGAGATCGGCACGCCGCCATGGCTAATGTTGCGATGAATGGTCCGCCGCAGGTCGAGCCGATAGCCGCGCCGGCGCGCCAGATCGCGCCGCGTCAGCCGCGTGCGCATGATCCTGGCGAGCTGCGCGGCAGCCTCATGCGCCTGCGCGATCCGCGCGGGATCGGCGAGCTTTCGGAAATCGACCTCCGCCAGATTTTCGGCTCGCGAAGCACCTTCCATGCGTCCCTCGCCACCGCGTGAGGACGGTGCATCTTCGGAAGACGGCACTTGATCACCCGCGGACTGGCTGCCGCCTGGCTGCGCGCCATCCTGCATGCTCTTCAGCGACGGATTATTGGCGGCCTTGGTCGAGCCCATTGCCAGTGACCGCGAGCGCACGCGCTTGCCGAGCCAGAAAGCGTCGAACAGGCCGTCAAATTTCTGCCAATCCGACCGTCGCGCCGAGAACAGATGCTTGAAGGCGGAGCGGAGCAGACCCGGTTTTGCGGCATAACCGGAGGCCATCAGCGATGCCGCATCCTGTCCCTCGGCGAGGCCGATAGCAAAGCCGTTGTCGCGCAGCGTGCGCAGGAATGCGGCGAGCTTGCCCGATACGAGGCGCGAGACCTCGTCCATCCCCTCAAAATCGGGTGTGGCGCCGCAGCAGCTCATGCGACCTTCCCCAAAATGCGTTCGCTCACCTCGCGAGAGATGCGAACCTTGTCCTCCTGCGTCTTCAGCAGGCACATCAACGTTTCATGCACGGTCTCGGGCGCCTCATGCAGATCGCGAACGTCGAGGCCAACCAAGGCCGCAGCCCAGTCCAGCGTCTCGGCGACACCCGGCACCTTGCGCAGCTCTTCCTTGCGGATGCACTCGACCATCCGCGCGATCTGCAAAGACAGCGAAGCGGAGGCGCCATTGATCCGCGCCATGATGATGCGCGCCTCGCGCTCGACATCGGGATAGTCCACATAATGATAGAGACAGCGCCTGCGCAGCGCGTCGGAAAGCTCGCGCGTGCCGTTCGAGGTCAGGACCACATGCGGGATCGACACCGCCTTGATGGTGCCGAGCTCGGGGATCGAGACCTGGAAGTCGGAGAGAAGCTCCAGCAGGAACGCCTCGAACTCGTCATCGGCGCGGTCGATCTCGTCGATCAGGAGCACCGGCGGCTTGCCGCGACGGATGGCCGACAGCAGCGGGCGTTCCAGCAGGTATTTTTCGGAGAAGATCTGGTCTTCAATCGTATCAGCATGGCCGCGATGCGCCTCGATCGCCAGCAATTGCCGCTGGTAATTCCACTCATACAGCGCCGAGGACTGATCAAGCCCCTCATAACACTGCAGGCGGATCAGCTCGGTCGCATGCACGGAGGCGAGTGCCTTCGCCACCTCGGTCTTGCCGACACCAGCCTCGCCTTCGAGCAGGAGCGGACGCCGCAACCGCTGCATCAGCGCGATCGCGGTCGCAAGCTCGCTATCCGCGATATAGCCGGATGCGGCAAGGGCCTGCGCGATCTCATCGCGGTCTTTCATTGCTTCTCCGTGGCCTACATGGTTCGAGGCGGCGCTACGCGCCTCCTCACCATGAGGGTCTAAGACCTCACCCTGAGCCAGTGGACCTCATCCTGAGGAGCGGCGCCTTCGCCGCGTCTCGAAGGATGAAGCCCCCGCTCTGACGATTGCGTTACGCGACGGCGCCCAGCTCCTTCGCTGCCTTCCAGTTCCGCCAGAAATCGTGCGGCATCTGGATGTGCGTGCTCCCCAGGAACGAGAACGCGTCGTTGACGGCATTGGAGAAGGCCGGCACGCCGCCGACATTCGGGCTTTCGCCGACGCCCTTGGCGCCGATCGGGTGATGCGGCGACGGGGTGACGGTGAAGTCGGTCTCCCAATGCGGCGTCTCCACCGCGGTCGGCATGAAGAAATCCATGAACGAGCCGGTCACGACATTGCCGGCGTCATCGTAGCGGATCTCCTGGCCCATCGCGATCGCAAAGGCTTCAGTGAGCCCGCCATGGACCTGGCCCTCGATGATCATCGGGTTGATGCGGGTGCCGCAATCATCGAGCGCATAGAAGCGCCGGACCTTGTACACGCCGGTATCGACGTCGATGTCCATCACGCAGAGATAGGCGCCAAAGGGATAGGTCATGTTCGGCGGATCGTAGTAGCTCACCGCCTCCAGCCCCGGCTCCATGCCAGGGGGCACCGAATTATACGCCGCCCAGCAGATGTCCTTCATGGACATGTATTTCTCGGGCAGGCCTTTGACGCGGAAGCCGTCGATATCGAATTCGAGATCGTCCTCGTGAACCTCGAGCTTGTAGGCCGCGATCATCTGCGCCTTCGCCTTGATTTTTCGCGCAGCCATCGCAATCGCGGCGCCCGCAACCGGCGTCGAGCGCGAGCCGTAGGTACCGAGCCCGTAGGGCGCGGTGTCGGTATTGCCCTCCTCGACCATGATGTTGTCGGCGGGAATGCCGATCTCGGTGGCGATGATCTGGGCCCAGGTGGTCTCATGGCCCTGGCCCTGACTCTTCGAGCCCACGCGCGCGATACCGGCGCCCGTGGGGTGCATGCGGATCTCGCAGGAGTCGAACATCGCAATGCCGAGGATGTCGCAGTTCTTCGAGGGACCGGCGCCGACGATCTCGGTGAAGAAGGAGACGCCGAGGCCCATGATCTCGCGGGTCTCGCCGCGCTTGAATGCCGCGCGCTTCTCGGCCTGCTCCTTGCGGAGTGCGGCGTAATCCGTCGTCTCCATCATCTTCTTCATGGCGGTGTGGTAGTCGCCGGAGTCGTATTCCCACCCCAAGGCCGAGTGATACGGGAACTGCTCGGGCTTGATGAAATTCTTCAGACGCAGCTCGGCCGGATCCATGTTCAACTTCTGCGCCAGGATATCCATCGCACGCTCGATGCAATACGCCGCCTCGGTGACGCGGAACGAGCAACGATAGGCGACGCCGCCTGGCGCCTTGTTGGTGTAGATGCCGTCGACGGCCAGATGCGCCACCGGGAAATCATAGGAACCGGTGACGATGTTGAAGAAGCCGGCCGGCCATTTCGACGGATCGGCGCAGGCGTCGAACGCGCCGTGATCCGCGAGCACATGGACTCGAAGCCCCGTAACCTTGCCCTCCTTGGTCGCGGCGATCTCGGTGGTCATGTGATAGTCGCGCGCGAACGACGTCGCAGTCAGGTTCTCGATGCGGTCCTCGACCCATTTCACCGGCTTGCCGGTGACGATGGAGGCGACGGCGGCGCAGATATAGCCGGGATAGGCGCCGACCTTGTTGCCGAAGCCGCCGCCGATGTCGGGCGCGATCACATGGATCTTCTGCTCCGGTAATTTCGCGATCAGCGACACCACGGTGCGGATCACATGCGGCGCCTGGAAGGTGCCATAAATTGTCAGCTCGCCCTTGATCTTGTCAAAGGAGCAGACGCACTGGCAGGTTTCCAGCGGCGATGGATGGGTGCGGTGATAGGAGATCATCTCCTTGATCGTCACCTCGGCCTTCTTGAAGGCCGCATCAGTCATTTCCTTGTCGCCGACGGTCCATTCGAAGATGTGGTTATGATGCTTGCGCGGACCGTGCGCGCCCGAGGTCTTGCCGGCGAGATCCTCGCGCAGCAGCGGCGCGTCCGCGTCCATCGCCTTGAAGGGATCAACGAGGACCGGCAGCGGCTCATATTCCACGATCACCTTGTTGATGCCGTCGTCGGCCGCATAGCGGTCGGTCGCGACCACGAAGGCGACTTCCTGGTTCTGGAACAGCACCTTGCCGTCGGCGAGCACCATCTGCACGTCGCCGGCCAAGGTCGGCATCCAGGCGAGGTTGACCGTCTTCAGCGTCTCGGCGGTGATGACCGCGAGCACACCAGGCACTTTCAGCGCCTCGCTGTCGTCGATCTTCTTCACCCGCGCATGCGGGTGCGGCGAGCGGACGAAATCGCCGTGCAGCATGCCCGGCAGCTTCACGTCGTCGACGTAATTGCCCCTGCCTTGCGTGAAGCGGATGTCTTCGACGCGCTTGCGCTTGCAGCCCATGCCTTCGAGGGCGGCGGTGCGTTGTTCCCGCGTGGGAGTAAGGTCGTTCATTCCGCGGCCTCCTTGAATTCCACGCCGTTGATCTTGGCGGCGGCATATTGGATTGCTCTGACAATGTTCTGGTAGCCGGTGCAGCGGCAGATATTGCCTGATATGCCCATCCGGATTTCCTGCTCTGACGGCCGCGGATTCTCCTGCAGCAGCCGATGCGCGCGGACGATCATGCCGGGCGTGCAGAAACCGCATTGCAGGCCGTGCATCATGCGAAAGCCTTCCTGCAGCGCCGACAGCGTGCCGTCGGCATTGGCGATGCCTTCGATGGTGGTGATGTCGCTACCCTCAGCCTGCACAGCGAACATGGTGCATGACTTCACCGACATGCCGTCGATATCGACGGTGCAGGCGCCGCAATGGGTGGTCTCGCAGCCGATATGCGTGCCGGTCATCTGCAAATTCTCGCGGATGAAATGCACCAGCAGCGTGCGCGGCTCGACGAGGCCCTCGACCTCGGCGCCGTTGACTTTCATGGTCACATGGGTTTTTGCCATTACCCCCTCCGTTACTTGGCGCGGCCGGCGGCGCGTTGCAGCGCGCGCGTCACCATGATGCAGCCGACATGCTTTCTGTATTCGACCGGCCCGCGCGCATCGGCCGCCGGCGACATGATCGCTTCGGCTGCTTGCGCCGCTTTCTTCAATGAAACCGCGTCGAGGCTAGTACCGATCACGGCTTTCGCCGCGTCGGCTGCGAGCAGCGGCGTCTCGTGCAGATTGGTCAGCCCGATCGTGCAGGTCGTGACCTTGCCGCCCGCCATCGTCAGCACCACGGCGGCCGCGGCGGTGGCGTAGTCGCCGACCTTGCGCTTCAATTTCTCATAGGCGTAACCATGGCCGGCGGCCGGTACGGGAACCGTGACCGAGGTCAGGATTTCGCCGGGTTCGAGCGCGGTGAAATAGGCGCCTTGATAGAAATCGCTGGCGACGACTTCGCGGGCGCCGTTCGGCCCCTGGAGCTGATAGCTCGCGCCCAGCGTCAGCATCAGCGCCGGCATGTCGTTGCCGGGATCGCCATTGGCGACATTGCCGCCGATGGTGCCGCGATAGCGCACCTGCGGATCGGCGATCAACAGCGCCGTCTCGTGCAGGATCGGCAGCGATTTTCCGATTTCGTCGGAGGCCAGCAGTTCGTGCTGGGTGGTCATGGCGCCGATCGTGACCTTGTTGCCATCGCGCTTGATGCCCTTCAGGTCTGCGACCCCATGCAGGTCGATCAGATGGGCCGGCGTCGCCAGCCGAAGCTTCATCATCGGAACCAGGCTGTGGCCGCCGGCGAGCGGTCGGGCGTCGTCGCCCAGATCGGCCAAGAGTTTGACCGCATCGGCCACGGTCGCGGGCCGATGGTAGCTGAATGCGCCAGGGATCATCGTCTCCTCCATTGCCCATGCTCTTACGGGGCATGGACTTGAATGGGACGGTCGTCCTCACCGCGCGTCGGGGCAACGGCGTGGGCACAAACAGGCGGATTTCGCACGAGTTGCGGCAAGCCACGCACGAATTGCGTCAGGCCGTAAGACCCTTTCAGCCCGAAGACACCCTCGTGTCCCGGATGCAGTGCAGCATGAAATGATGCACTGCTGATCCGGGACCTACGCCACAGATTGGGCCCCGGATCAGCAGCGCACCACGCCGCATTCGCGGCGCGCTGCGCAGCATCCGGGGAACGGAGACCGAGCGTGACTTGCTTTTAAGCGTGCTTCCGCGCCAGCCCGAGCCTCGCCTTCACCTCGGCGATCTTGGCGCGGCTGACTGGCACCCGATGTGGCGTCGGCCCGTCCAGTTCGATCACGGCGCCATCGCCCTCCTTGCGGACGAAACTCACATGGGGAATCGCCACGATGTGGCTGCGATGGACCCGGACAAACAGGCCGGGGTCGAGCTGGGCTTCGGCTTCCGAAATCGACCAGGGGCACATCCGCTCACGGGTGCCGTCATGCACCCTCGTATAATGTGCGTCCGCCCGGACGCTGCGGACTTCGGCTGCGTCGATGAAATGGGTGCCGTTGGCGCCTTCGACCGGCAGACGCGGCGCGGGGGCCGCGCGTGGCGGCTGGCCGAGCCCGCCGAGCGGGCCCGGCATCAACCGCGGCGAGGTCAAAGCAACCGGCGCCGCCTCTGACGATGCCGGAGCGTCGGCCGGCGCGGCCGCGTCAGCGGCCATCGCTGCCGATTGCCGGCGCGGATCCGGCACCAGCGACAAGAGGAAGCCGGCCGCGATCACAAAGCAGAGCACGGCCACGATGATCGACAGGATCTGCTGCGAGGCTGCCAATCCGGAGCCTAGATGGTGATGGGCCTCCGTGGTGAGCGGCACAAAGTGCATGCCGTCCATCGCGGTGTAATGCATTCCCGACACCGCAACCCCGAACGCAACCGAGCTTGCGATCAGGCGGATGCCGTCCTGCCGCGCGAGGAACGCGCGCAAGCCGCCATAGGCGGCACCGATCGCGACCACGACCGACAGCAGCACCATCGCCGTGTCGTGCTGGATGGAGAAATCGCCGGCGAGGCCATGGATGCCGACATAATGCATGCTGACAATGCCGAGCCCGAGCAGCACGGCCGACGACGCGACACGCGTGAAGGTCGGCTCGCCGATCGAGACGAAAAACAGGGAAATGCCGACCACCAGCGCGCAGATCAGGAACGAGATCATGGTCGGCAGCACGAGATAGACAGCGTCGGGCGGGATCGGAGCGGCCAGCACGCCAACAAAATGCATGGTCCAGATGCCGACAGCTAAAAATGCCGCAGCGCCCGCGAGCAGCACGCGGCGGCCCGCGCCCGGCGCGTTGCGAACGCGCGCGGCCAGCGAGAAGCCGGTGTAACCTCCCAGAATCGCGATCGCCACCGATAGCGCGACGAGATAGGGATCGTGTCCTTCGAACATGATCGTCTCGGCCGGCTCGTCTCCACGGGCCGGCCTCCTCCCGATGGCGAGTTTATAGGCATGCCATCGGAAATGACAATCAATCGATTGTCGCGATCAATCGATTGCGATGGGGTTATTGCGATGCGTGGGCAGCAGTTCGTAGGGTAGGTTAGCGAAGCTTAACCCACCACTTTCCTCTTCGCGGACGCACGGTGGGTTACACCTTACGGCTAACCCACCCTACGCACCGTCGTTCGTCACGCGCTCGCCACGATCCCCGCGGCGACCTGGCCGCGCAACCGCTCCAGCGAGAGCAGCGTGTTGGCGCAGGCTTCCGCGACCTCGACGCCTTTGACGGCAAAATGCCGGCGGAAGAAATCCAGATGCGCCTGGCTCTCGTGGAACTGCTGCGGCGTCAGCACCGCAGAGAACACCGGCACTTCGGTTCGAAGCTGTACATCCATCAGCGCCTTGATCACGGTATCGGCGACGAACTCATGGCGGTAGATGCCGCCGTCGACGACGAGGCCGGCCGCGACGATCGCGGTGTAGCGCCGCGTCTTGGCGAGGATCTGCGCATGCAGCGGGATCTCGAACGAGCCCGGCACCTCGAAAATGTCGATCGCCGAGCGCGGGATGTGCCGCGCCTCGGCCTCGACGAGGAACGCGGCCTGGCATTCCATCACCACATCGCGGTGCCAGCATGATTGCACGAAGGCGACCCGCTGGGGCTTGGCAAAGCGCGGATGGCTCGGCGGCAACGGCGGAGGGCCGGAGGTCTTGGCAGTATCGGTTTCGGGGTTTTGGGTTTCGGTATCTTGCAACATCTGATTCATGGCTTTCCTCTTTGGGACCAGAATCAGGGCACACGGAACGAGAAAGCCCGCGCTTCACAGGAAGCGCCGGCATCGCGACCGTTCTCTTTCATCCGGACTTTAACCGTCGGCTTCGGAGTTGCACCGAATCTGCTGACCCTTTTTCCCTGAGCAACATGCTTTGGGAAGAAGGCGCTCGCGGGCTTGGACCTCTGTTCGGGAGAATAGAGACCCTTTACCGCCGGTGGGGAATTTCGCCCCGCCCTGAGAACATCGGCCGTCCGGAATGAACGGCCTGAGGGGAATAATGGCGAAAGGCCGGCCACCGGGCAAGCGGCTTTGGCATGGGGAACCGGCATGGTCCCCATGCCGTCAGCGGGCTACTCCGACTCCCCACCGACACCACGCCGACACTGCGCCGACTTGCGCCCAGCCAAATTTCGCCGCGAAAAATTAACGATTGCGACGGGGATACAAATCCGATTCCGGTTTGTTCTGTTGGTTAACGGCGGGCCAGTATCTGTTGTGGGAAACTTCACGGCCGCCCTGTGGACGGAGTCCGGGGGCAGTTGCGCTGATTCCGCAAATCACATCAGTTGATCCCGGCAGCCCCGAGGCACCTTTGGGATTGCTTCCGGCAGCCCTCGCAATACCCGCGGACCGGCGAGCCCTCGTGTCGCGTATCTACGAGAAACTAGAAAATTGAGGTCGAGACGGCATGTCCATGCTCGAAGGCATTATCGATTCCCGAAGCCACCCTCTTGCGGCGGTCGAGGACATTGCCGCCCATAACAACTGGGCGTTCGAGCGTTCCGGCGACGACGAGATCACCATCGTCTCCAAGGGCGAGTGGACCGACTACCAGCTCTCCTTCACCTGGATGGGAGAGATCGAGGCGCTGCATCTGGCCTGCGCCTTCGACATGAAGATTCCGCCCGCGCGCCGCGGCGAAGTGCAGAAGCTGATCGCGGCCGTCAACGAGCAGCTCTGGATCGGGCACTTTGATCTCTGGACCCACACCGGCATGGTCATGCACCGCCAGGCCCTGGTGCTGCCGGGCGGCCTCACCGCTTCCACCGCGCAATGCGTGAGCATGCTGGACGGCGCGATCCACGCCTGCGAGCGCTACTACCCGGCGTTCAATTTCGTGGTCTGGGCCGGCAAATCGCCGCAGGAGGCGATGGCCGCCGCGATGTTCGACGTCGAGGGCGAGGCTTAAAGATTGTCGCGCTAGCAGGCGCTGGCGCAACAACCACGCTGTCGTCCTGGCGAAAGCCAGGACCCATACCGCGTGATCTCGCTGTTGCGCAAAGCGCTTGTACCACCCTCGGTGCTTTACTAGAACCGCCTGTGGTAATGGGTCCTGGCCTTCGCCGGGACGATATGGGTATTTGTTGTGAGCACTCTACAAAACATCACCGGCACCATCGCGCTGGCCGGCGCCGGCAAAATGGGCGGCGCGATGCTGACGAGCTGGCTGGCGGGTGGGCTCGATCCCAAACGCGCGGTCGTGATCGAGCCGATGCCGTCGGCCGAGATCACCGCGCTCGCACCTCAAGGCGTTCGGCTCAATCCGAAGGACATGGGCCAGAAAGACATGGGCCAGGTCGAGACGCTGGTGATCGCGGTCAAGCCGCAAATGTTCCGCGAGGCGGGCGCCGCGCTCAAAAAACTCGTCGCGCCGTCGACGCTGGTGGTCTCGATCATGGCCGGCACCACCATGAAATCGCTGCAGGAGGTCTGCGGCGGTGCCGTGGTTCGCGCGATGCCGAACACGCCGGCCGCGATCGGCCGCGGCATCACGGTTGCGGTCGCAGCCGGCAATGTCAGCGCCGGCCAGCGCGCCACCGCCGATGCGCTGCTCCGCGCCACGGGTTCGGTGGAATGGGTTTCGGATGAAGGCCTGATGGATGCGGTGACCGCCGTGTCGGGCTCGGGTCCCGCCTACATCTTCCTGCTCGCCGAAGAGCTCGCCCGCGCCGGCGTCGCGGCCGGGCTGCCGGAGGAGCTGGCGACCAAGCTCGCGCGCGAAACGGTCGCGGGCTCCGGCGAATTGCTGCATCGCTCTGAGCTTTCCTCCGCAACGCTGCGCCAGAACGTCACGTCGCCCGGCGGCACCACCGCCGCCGCGCTGGAGGTGCTGATGGGGAAAGACGGGATGCAGGAGCTAATGACGCGGGCGATTGCCGCGGCAACGGCCAGGTCGAAGGAATTGGCGAAGTAGCCTCTCTCCCTCATGGTGAGGAGGCGTGCCAGCGCCGTCCCGAACCATGAAGCCCGCATCTCACCCCGCGGCCATCCTTCGAGACGCGCGCAAGCGCGCTCCTCAGGATGAGGGCGGAGCGTGCGGCAACTACTCCACCCCGAACCGCTTCGTAAAACTCTCCACATTGACCAGCCCACGGGCGTGAAAACCCTCGCCGATCTTGCGCTCGCCGTGGAAGGAGACGACCTCGAAACGGATGACGCGGCGTTCCACCGCGATCACCTTCGCCGTCGTGCGCACGGTGGCGCCGACGGGTGACGCCGCGAGATGCTTGATGTTGACCTCGGTGCCGACGGTGACCCAGCCGGGCTTGAGCCGATTCCGGATCGCATCACCCGAGGTCAGTTCCATCTGCAGGATCATCATCGGGGTCGCGAACACCATCGGCATTCCATCCACGAAATGGCCGACCGTCTGCTCCGGCGGCACCACCAGCGTGCGCTCGGCGCTCATGCCGACCTGGATGACATCGCGTGCGTCCATCCTAAATCACTTTCACCCAGCCTTCGGCCGGATTGACTTCCACATCGGCGCCGTTGGGTACCGCTGATGTGATGTCTTCGTCGAACCCTGCAAGCATCGCGACATCGCCAAGCGCTGCGCCCTGGGCCAGGATCGGATTGACCGAGTTGAGCACCAGCGCCAGCGGCACGATGCCGCGCGATTTCATTTCATGCAGCATCCAGGCGGTGGCGACACCGCCCTTGGCGGTGTCGAGCACCAGGATCTTGCCGACATAGGATTGGCCGGCGAGCTTGTGCGCGGGCCGGCTGAAGATGCCCTTGATGCGGTCGAGATCGTAACGCGCGGAAAAGCCGTCATTGGCGACCAGCGCGGGGCCACATACGACCGGTCCCATGGCATGACGCGCCTTGAATATCTTGCTCATGTCCGCACCATCTTGCCGCTGACGGCGGCATCGACACAGGCTTCCATCGAGGCCAGCATCGGCCGATAGCCATAGCCGCCGAGGATGTTGACGAGCTTGGCGCTGTTGGTGGCGAGCCGCTTCCAGCCGCGCGCTTCAGAGATCTCGCGCGCATAGGATTGATAGAAGCACATGCCCGAAAGCACGCTGCCGCCGGCTGCCTCGATCCGCGCAGTATAGCCCATGCGGTCGGAGTCCGGCTTCACCTGCGGGCTCGTCACCGCCAGCATCGGTACGGAAAATTTCCGCCCCTCGCAGAGCGAGGCGAGATCGCCGAGCTCATAAAGACTGAGCTGCGGTGCGGAGAACACCACGACATCGACGGTGTCGTCGGTGTGATAGGATTTTTGCAGCGCCTCGACATCGGCCTTTGTCACACGATGCACCGGCAGATCGCTCGCCGCGACGTCGGAGAGCTTTGTCGCCTCCGGCGTCAGCCCGACCAAATGAAAGAGCGCGATCGAGCCAAAGCTCGCCATCGAGGCGCCGAAGTGCTTGAGCTGGTCCGAGCGCGGCGCGCCCTCGATGCCTTCGATGACGGGGACCGCCCAGTAATTGCCGGCGAGGCGACCGATCACGCCGCCAAGCCCGCCCCAGCCGTTGAGCGTGGTTGGCGTATGGTCGACCTGGATGCGCACGGTGCCGCGGCGCTGCTCGGGCAGATGAAAGCCGTAGCGCGGCGTGCGCCCAGTGAGGCCGGCAGAGAGCGCCGACGGCCCGCCCTCGAAATTGGAACGCGCGCCGCAGACGGAGTTGGCATAGATCACGACGCCGGTGTCGCCGAACGCCGTGTGCTCGTTGCGCGTCGGCGGCTGGATGGTCTGGTAGTTGATGCAGGTGTTGGTCATGGCCACGCCGAGCTTCTCGAACGCGACGATCGCGCGTTGTTCGAGATCGACCATGCCTTTGGTCTGGCCAAGCCACTCGGCCTTGGCGAAATCGGTGCCGCGGGGATCGGTGATGGTCGGGATGCGGACGCGGTGCTGGCCCTCGGTGGTCGCGGCGAGGGCCTCGAGCCATTGCACGCCGGCTTCGCCCAGGCTTTCAGTGTCGGCCATGATGTGGGCCTGCGTCACCGGCACGAAGTCTTTCGCGTGAAAGAAGTCGCCGACCTTGATCTGATGCTGCAGCGCCTGTTGCGGCACGGGGCCGGCCTTGCCGGCGAGAATGTCCTGTTCTTCGTCGTTGAGTTTCATCGGATCAATCGATCTTCACGTTAGCGTCTTTCACGACCTTGCCCCACTTCTCGACCTCGCTCTTCTGGAAATCGGCGAAGGCCGCACCGGAAAGGCCGGTGACCGCAGTGACGCCGAGCGGCTCGAGCGTTTGGCGGAATGCATCGCTGCCGGCGATGCGCTCGCTCTCGGCGACGAGCGAGGCGGTCAAATCATCGGGCAGTTTTGCCGGCGCGAATGCGCCCCACCAGGCCGTGGTCTCAAAATCGGCATAGCCGGTTTCGGCAATGGTCGGCACATCAGGAACGATCGACGCGCGGGTCTTGCTCGACAGCGCGAGCGCGCGGATGTTGCCGGCTTGCACATTCGCCAGCACCGATTGCAGCGGATCGAACATGATCGGGATATGGCCGCTGATCAGGTCGCCGAGCGCCGGCGCACTTCCTCTGTAGGGGACGTGCTGGATATCGATGCCGGCAGCTCGCCGAAACATCTCGGCGGTGAGATGACCCGGCGTACCCGGGCCGGCCGTGCCGTAGCTGAGCTTGCCCGGATTCTTCCTGGCGAGATCGACGAAGTCGGCGAGCGTCCTGGCCTCGAGCAAGGGATGCACCACGATCACGACCGGCGCCTGCGCGATCAACGCAAGCGGGGTGAAATCCTTGAGGGGATCATAGGGCAGCGCGGCGTAGAGCGCCGAATTGATGGCGTTGGTGCCGACGGTGCCGACCAGGATCGACTGCCCGTCGGGCGGCGATTTGGCGATGAGATCAGCGCCGATCGAGCCCCCGGCGCCGCCGCGATTGTCGACAATGATGATCGCGTTCAGCGCCTCGCCCAGCATCCGCGCGAACGGCCGCGCCACGATATCGGTCGGCCCGCCCGGCGGAAACGGCACGACCACGCGGATCTGCTTGCCCGCAAGCGACTGCGCGCGTGCCGGCAGGACACGTGTCAAAAGCCTGGCACCCGCCAGCGCCGCGGCTAGACCCAGCAGCTCTCTGCGACGCATGGGGGCGCTCCTTCCACAGCGTCGTCCCGGCCAAGCGAAGCGCGAGCCGGGACCCATAACCACCGATGCAAATTGTTGTGCGAAGCTGGAGCCCCAGCCGGGCAAACAACGACCGCCTGGGGTAATGGGTCCCTGCTTCCGCAGGGACGACAGCGGAGTTACTTTTTAGCGGCCGCGGCGCGCTCCACGAAGGTCTTGCCACCCTTCATCTTGTGGGCGAGCGGGGCTTCGTTGATCTGGATCACGACCGCGTCGGCATCGACGCCGAGATTCTTCACCAGCGCCTGGGTGATGTCGCGCATCATGCCGGCCTTCTGCTCGTCGGTGCGGCCGGCGGCCATGCTCACGGTAATCTCAGGCATCTCAACTCTCCCTTTGTTACGCTAGTAGCCGGGCTTTTCCCGGCCATCCACGTTACCCTCCATCAAACAAGACGCCGATGCCCGGGACAAGCCCGGCCACCGCGCCTTGAACGAATGGCTATCCCCACTTCACGTCATGCCGTGCCAGGACTTTCTGCACGGCCTCGACCAGCGCGCCTTCATCGGCCTCGGTCTGCGCCTCGGCCTGCCGCTTCAGATATTCCTCGCGGTCCTTGATCTCGGTCAACCCGGCGCCAAGGATCAGATCCTTGATCTGCACCTTGCCCCGCGCCTTCTCGTCCGAGCCCTGCACAATCGCACAGGGCGAATTGCGGCGATCGGCATATTTCATCTGCTGGCCGATCGAGTGCTTGGGATTGCCTAGATAAAGCTCGGCGCCGACGCCGGCGTTGCGCAAGCTTGCGACCATCTTCTGGTAATCGGCGATATCGCCGCCGAACACCGTGACCACGACGGGGCCGTATTCCTTGCCGCTGTCGAGCTTGCCGAGCATCGTGAGCGCCGCCTGCAGCCGCGACACGCCAATGGAGAAGCCGGTCGCCGGCACCGGCTCGCCGCGGAAGCGCGACACCAGCCCGTCATAGCGCCCGCCGCCACCGACCGAGCCGAAGCGCACGGGCCGGCCCTTCTCGTCCTTGGTCTCGAGCAGCAGCTCAACTTCGAAGACCGGGCCTGTGTAATATTCGAGGCCGCGGACGACGGAAGGATCGATGCGAATGCGGTCGACACCATAGCCAGTCTTACGAAACAGGGCGCGCATCTGCTCCAGTTCTTCCCAACCGTCCATGCACAATGGCGAGCCAGCATAGAACGAGCCTTCGGTGGGAATCATGAATGCGTCTTGATCGATGTTCTGTGGCGCTAAGAATTCACTCCCCTTTCCGGCAGCCAAGTCGCTTGACGTCTTGGTCGCCATCTCGATGAATTCCATCAACCTCGGAATCTGGTCCGACGTTAGTCCCGCGCCCTTAGTGAAATCGCCACTTTCATCCTTTCGGCCCTCGCCGAGCAATTGCTTGACACCCTCAAGACCCAGCCGATCCAGCTTGTCGAATGCTCTCAGAACAGTCAGACGCTTGCCACCGTTCTCGTCGCCTCCTAAGCCGACGAGCTCCATCACCCCATCGAGCACCTTGCGGTTGTTCACCTTGACGACGTATTGGCCCTTCAGGCCGAGCGCTTCCATCGTGTCTGCCGCCATCATGCACATTTCGGCATCGGCGGCCGGTGTCGGGGCACCGACGGTGTCGGCGTCGAACTGCATGAACTGGCGGAAGCGGCCGGGGCCGGGCTTCTCGTTGCGGAACACCCAGCCGAAACGATATGAGCGGTACGGCTTGGCCAGCGTGTCGAAATTCTCCGCGACATAGCGCGCGAGCGGCGCGGTAAGGTCGTAGCGGAGCGAGATCCACTGCTCGTCATCGTCCTGGAACGAGAACACGCCCTCGTTTGGCCGGTCCTGGTCAGGCAGGAATTTTCCCAGCGCATCGGTATATTCGAAGGCCGGCGTCTCCACCGGCTCGAAGCCGTAGCGCTCGTAGACGGCGCGGATCTTCTCGACCATCGCCCGCGTGGCGTTGATCGCGGCCGGGCCACGATCCTCGAGCCCGCGCGGCAGGCGCGCCTTCAACTTCTGGGGTTTTTTGGGTTTCTCGGCCATTCTGGTTCGCAATATCAGCGGGCGCGTTGGTACCAGCCGGGGCCCGCGGCGGCAACCGGCGTTCTCGCCATTTTCGCCCCGCGCGGCGCGCAAGAACGCGCTTTAGAGATGCATTCTTGCTGACTTAAACCACTTCACGTGGCGCAACTGCATTCTACGAGAGACGAGATTGCGGATGAGGAATTAGCGCTTCGAATCTGAAACACCACAACTTTTCCGCGCGAAAGTGTCGCGCGAACTTGTTCATACCAAGAATGTGATTGAACTCTCAGTTCTTCGTCGTGAAGGCGGCGCGTGAAGCGCTCAAGAATATGAATTAACGCGCAATGCTTCGGCGAGACTGAAAAAGCGAGACCGCGTATCGCGATCTCGCTTCCTTATAGAGAGCAACGCTTAATTTTTTATGTCGCGCCGCAACGCGATCACAGCACCTGCTTGATCCAGTTATGCGGATCGTTGGTGCGGCCGTACTGGATGTCGACCAACTTCTTGCGCATCCCCATGGCGACCGGGCCGGCCGCGCCGCTGCTGATGAGGAAGTCGCCGCTGGTGGAGCACACCTTGCCGATCGGCGAGATGACGGCGGCCGTACCGCAGGCAAAGGCTTCCTTCAGCTTGCCGCTGGCGGCATCCGCGCGCCACTGCTCGATGGTGTAGGGCTCCTCGCGCACACGCGTGCCGGAATCCTTGGCCAGCGCAATGATGGAGTCGCGGGTGATGCCGGGCAGGATCGTGCCGAGCGGCGGGGTCAGCAGCGAGCCGTCGTCGAACGCGAAGAAGATGTTCATTCCGCCGAGCTCCTCGATGAAGCGGCGCTCGACCGCATCGAGAAACACCACCTGATCGCAGCCGTGGTCGATGGCCTCGGCCTGCGCGCGCAGGCTTGCGGCATAATTGCCGCCGCATTTGACGGCGCCGGTGCCGCCGACCGCGGCGCGGGTGTAGTTCTCCGACACCCAGATCGAGACTGGCGCAGGGCCGCCCTTGAAATAGGAGCCGACGGGCGAAGCGATGACCGCGAAGATGTATTCCGCTGACGGCTTCACGCCGAGGAACACCTCGCTCGCGATCATGAAGGGACGCAGATAGAGACTGCCCTCGCCGCCCGGGATCCAGGCGCGGTCGATGCGCACCAGCTGCTCGACCGCCTCGATGAAGACGGACTCAGGAAGCTGCGCCATGGCCATGCGGTCGGCCGAGCTCATGAAGCGCCGTGCATTGGCGTCGGGGCGGAACAGGTTCACGCCGCCATCGTCACGCTTGTAGGCCTTGAGGCCCTCGAAAATCTCCTGTGCGTAATGCAGCACGGCGAGCGCCGGATCGAGCGGGAAATTCGCGCGGGACTCGACCCGTGCGCCATGCCAGCCCTTGCCCTGGCTGTAGCGGACGATCGCCATGTGATCGGAGAAGACCCGGCCGAAGCCCGGGTTTTCAAGCTTTGCCGCGCGGTCCTTGTCGGACGTGGGGTTGGCAGTCGGTTGAATATCGAATTTTAAGCTCATGGCGTTGCTTTCCGTGGCCGAGACCGGCACCGGCCTCGCTTCTCCGGGGCTGCTTGCCCGATTTCGAGCAGAATTGTCCAACGAAACTCCCATTGAAACTCCCATGGCTCCCTCCCGATCAGCGCGATGGTCGCGCCAGCGCCTCGGCGCTGCTTTGGTTCGCCCGGACGGTCGCCTTACCCCCCGCATTGCGGCCGGTTACCACACCTGCTGTCCTTGAGGACAAGCTTTTGCGGAATGGCGAAGTCCAGTATGTTTGCCGACATGCCGCTCGACAACCGTACGGTAGATCACTCGCGGCTGACGCCGCATGGTTTGCCCCTCTCAGGCCGTTTGAAAACGTCACCACGGATGAAACGATCTAAAATTTCGTCGCGGCCGATTGTTTTGTAACATTGAACCCAAGATACGTCAATATGGCTGACATAAATTTCTCGAGTCCCCAGGCAACCTCCGATTCGCGGGCATCCGACACGCGTCCCTCGCCCGCCCGCGACGGCACTTTACGCTGGGATATCATCGAGTTGCTGTTCTTCGCCTACCGCGACTTCGTCGGCGACGCCGACCATGAGCTGGAGGCCTTCGGGTTCGGCCGGGCGCATCACCGGGTGATGCATTTCGTCTACCGCTATCCCGGCCTGAAGGTCGCCGACCTGCTCGATGTGCTCCGCATCACCAAGCAGTCGCTCGGGCGGGTGCTGAAGCAGTTGCTGGACGAGGGCTATATCGTGCAGAAGACCGGCAACAACGACCGCCGGCAGCGCCTGCTCTATGCAACGCCCAAGGGCGAGGCGCTGGTCGCCAAGCTCGCGACCTTGCAGACCACGCGAATCGATCGCGCGCTGGAGGAGATCGGCCCGGCCGGCGCCGAGACCGTCCGCCGCTTCCTGCGTGCGATGATCGACCGCGACGATCCCGACAAGGTGCTGGAGACCATCTTCAGCACCGCCAGCGCAAAGGAATGACCTTGGCCCTCGCCGCAACCGCCTCGCGCGCGCCTGCCCAACCCGCCGACGACGCGCCGCATATCCTGCTGGTCGACGACGACCGCCGCATCCGCGACCTGCTCTCGCGCTTCCTCGCCGGCGAGGGCTATCGCGTCACCACCGCGATGAGCGCGAGCGACGCGCGCGCCAAGCTCGCCGGACTTCACTTCGATCTCTTGATCCTCGATGTGATGATGCCCGGCGAGACCGGCTTCGATCTCGCGCGCTCCATTCGCATCTCCTCCAGCGTGCCGATCGTGATGCTGACGGCGCGGCACGAGGCGCAGAGCCGCATCGAGGGCCTGCAGATCGGCGCCGACGATTACGTCGCAAAGCCATTTGAACCAAGAGAACTCGCGCTGCGCATCAACAATATCCTCCGCCGCGCCGCGCCACCGCCGCCGGCCGAGACCGTCGAGCAGGTCGCGTTCGGACCTTACGTTTATCACCTCGGCCGCGGCGAATTGCGCCAGGGCGATGAGGTCATCCATCTCACCGACCGCGAGCGCGAGATGCTGCGCATCCTCGCGGTCGCGCCCGGCGAGACCGTGCCGCGCGGCGCGCTGACCGGCAATGGCAGCGTCAACGAACGCGCCGTCGACGTGCAGATCAACCGGCTGCGCCGCAAGATCGAGCGCGATCCCGCGAGCCCGCTGTTCCTGCAGGCGGTGCGCGGCATCGGCTATCGCCTGGTTGCCTCGCCATAAGGGTGTTTGCGTTTCCGCCATGAGCACGCTCGACACCGGCCTTATCCTGATCCGCTCCGCAGCCGGCCGCGTCTCGGCGGCGAACGGCAAGCTCGGCAACGCCTTCAAGAGCTGGATGCCGACCGGGCTCTATGCCCGCGCGCTGCTGATCATGATCGTGCCCATGGTGGTACTGCAGACCGTGGTCGCCGGCGTGTTCATGGAGCGGCACTACAATCTGGTGACGCGCCGCCTCTCCGCCGCGGTGGTATCCGATATCGCCGGGCTGATCGACGTCTACAAGACCTATCCGCAGGACAAGGACCGCGCGCAGATCCGCCGCATCGCCCAGCAGCGGCTCAATCTCGTGGTCGACTTCCTGCCGCCTGGCGACATGCCTCCGCCCGGGCCAAAACCGTTCTTCAACCTGCTCGACCAGTCGCTCTCGGTGCAGATCGGCCGCCAGATCGGACGTCCCTTCTGGATCGACACCGTCGGCAATTCCAACCTGGTCGAAATCCGCATCCTGCTCGATGACGCCGTGATGCGCGTGTTCGCGCAGCGCAGCGCCGCCTATGCCTCCAACTCCGAAATCTTCCTGTTCTGGATGGTCGGCACCTCCTCGATCCTCCTGATCGTCGCGGTGCTGTTCCTGCGCAACCAGATCAAGCCGATCCTGCGGCTGGCGGACGCCGCCGAGAGCTTTGGCAAGGGCCGGGAAGCACCGAATTTCCGGCCGCGCGGCGCGCGCGAGGTGCGGCGCGCGGCGGTCGCGTTCCTGGAAATGAAGGCACGCATCGAGCGCGCGATGGAGCAGCGCACGGCGATGCTCGCCGGCGTCTCCCACGATCTGCGCACCATCCTGACGCGCTTCAAGCTGGAGCTGGCGCTGATCGGCGACAGCCCCGAGGTCGACGCCATGCGCAAGGATGTCGACGAGATGTCGCTGATGCTGGAGGATTATCTCGCTTTCGCCCGCGGCGATTCCGGCGAGAACGCGCAGCCGACCGACATGGCCAATGCGCTCGAAGAGCTCCGCAGCGACGCCGAGCGCAACGGACATGCCGCGACCGTCGCCTTCCAGGGCCTGCCGGTGGTCACCGTGAAGCCGGCGGCCTTCAAGCGCTGCCTCGGCAACCTCGTCTCCAATGCGGCGCGACACGCCGACAAGATCGCCATCTCCGGCCATCGCGATCACCGTTATCTCACGGTCACCGTCGATGACGACGGCCCGGGCATTCCCGCGAAAATGCGCGAGGAAGTGTTCAAGCCGTTCTTGCGGCTCGACGATGCGCGCAACCAGGACGAAGGCGGCACGGGCTTGGGCCTCGCGATCGCCCGCGACATTGCCCGTTCGCATGGCGGCGACATCATGCTCGGCGACAGCCCCATGGGCGGCCTCCGCGCGCCGGTACGAGTGCCGGTGTAGTTATGTCGTCATTGCCGGGCTTGACCCGGCAATCCATCACTTTGAGAGAAACTTTCTTTGATGGATGCGCGGGTCGAGCCCGCGCATGACGAGTAAGGGCGACGTCGCTAATTCGCCTTGGGTGGCAGGAGTGCCTTCAACTTATCGGCGTCCTTGACGTTGAGCTTGAAGCCGCCGCCGGGCATCACGATGTCGCCGGGCTTCTGGCCGGGCTTGCAGTCGCCGAGCCACTTGGCCTCGATCCTGGTCGTGGTGTCGCGCAATTGCTCGGGCCCCTTGTCCGATTTC